>Ga0209169_10000940_pt1 | contig 17991 bp, 11 predicted proteins | sample HubBroMetageWRM4_FD_188346 | JGI IMG/M metagenome (GOLD analysis project Ga0209169, IMG submission 188346) | Warmed soil microbial communities from the Hubbard Brook experimental Forest, New Hampshire - Hubbard Brook CCASE Soil Metagenome WRM 4... | ecosystem: Environmental > Terrestrial > Soil... | reverse complement strand
TGGTCAGCCAGCGCCTGGTGCGCAAAGCCGATGGCAGCGGCCGCGTTCCCGCCGTCGAAGTCATGATCACCACCGGCTACATTCGCGATTGCATCATCAACCCGGATAAGACCCGCATGATTCGCGACGCCATCGCGGCCGGCACCAGCCAGTACGGCATGCAGACTTTCGATCAGTCGCTCTTCGATTTGTATTCCCGCAACCTCATCACCTTCGAAGAAGCGATTTTGCGCGCTTCGAATCCGGACGATTTCCGTCTCCGCGTCCAAGGTGTCCGCTCCTCCGCCGATTCCGCGCGCGAGGACATGGAACGCGCCATGACCGAATTCGACCGCACCGGCGGCGCCCGCTCCTAAACGCGAGCGCTTTTGTTCTTCAGTCATGACCGTAGTCGCGCTGAGCGCCACGACGAGATGCGCCTGATCTCATTGAGAGGATGAACCCTCGATGTCGAAGCGGAAGCAAATCCTTGTCTGGGCTGCGACGAGCTTTGCCGTTCTGGTTGCCTACGCTTGTCTATTCGGCGTACAAACCGGTTTTGCGTTCATTGCATGGAGATGGGGCCGACAGATGCCAGTGACCAAGACCATCCCAGTAGACCTCACTGATCTTCGGATCAATCCAGCCGCGGGAACCAACCTCACTTATCTTGGCTTTTCTTTTGAAATTCCTTGGAGCGATGTCGTCGAGTCAAAAACGGTGGGCAAGATGCAGCTTGTTAGGTTTCGCTCGGGCATGGTGATCATCATTTCGAGAATTCCGCCACGTGCGTTCGTGACATCGGTAGCCGAAAAGGCTGGCGGCGAACAGGACTTGAAGCGGGCCTACGGCGACGAAGTCACTTCGTCGGATTACAACTTCTATCAAATGATGCTCAACACCACGCCAAAATCAGTGAAGCCATTCGGCTCTCGGCAAGCCGCAACGAGAAGCGAGCTGATTCTTCTTATTAAAGCAATCGCCGTACCCGAACCTGGCGAGTCGGGTATTTTTTCACTTCGAACTTCACACTTTGAGGGCTTTCAATATGGGAATCCCGGAGTAAATCCGAAGCGAATTCTGATAGATCTCTTTGACGAACTCGGGGGCACTGAAATAATGGTCGCGTGCGGCGCGACTGGATGCTCGCCACCGATTACTCAGGCGGATCTCAATAGGATTTCTCAGTCCTTGGTTCGAGTCGTACCGTACGTAGTGACGACATCCACGCCGACGACGGGAAATCCGAAGCTGACTGCCTCTCGCTAACATTGGCAGCGTTCTTCCACGTTCCTTTACGTACTCCCCACACTCAACTATCCTGCTCGCTGATGCGTTCCCGCGCACCCACCCGCAAACTCTCCACCAACACCCAACTCTACATGTCCGCGCAACGCGCCCTGATGCGCCGCGCCTTCTCCATCCACGAAATGAAGCAGCACCTCGAACGTCGCGCCGAAAACAAGGACCTCGTCCCGCCGGTCATCGCCCGCCTGCGCGAACTGAATTATCTCAACGACGAAAAATTCGCCTTTGACTACGCCGCCCAGCACGCCAAACTGCGCCGCCAGGGCCGCTTCCGCATCACCCGCGAACTGCGCCAGCGCGGCGTCCCCGACCGCTACATCGACGACGCCCTGGCCAAAGTTTTCGCCGACACCGACGAATCCGCGCTGCTGCGCACCCGCGTCGAACGCCGCCTCGCCCGCCTCCGCGGCGCGCCCCTCGACCAGAAGAAAACCGCGAGCATCTACCGCAGCCTCCTCGGCGCCGGCTTCTCCTCCGAACTCATCCGCGCCGAACTGAAACGCGCCGCCGCCAACCGCCCGGCCACCGCCGGGGACGACGCCGACGCTGTCCCCGACGTCGACCCCGACTCGATTGCACCCGAACCCTCCGACCAGTAATTGGCTCGGCCGCTTTTTGCAGATCATCACACCGCCGCCGAATCGTCCGCTTCTCCTAGTCTCTTCGTCCCACCACCCAACCTGTTTTTGGCCGTCATCCAGAGGAGCGAAGCGACGAAGGATCTCTCTTCGATCCCATCTTCTTGCCCAGGCCTAAACCGAAGCCACCTCGACCACCGAAATTCGCATTTCCGGTGATGACATTTCATCTTTCACGCGTCTAAGCAACACAGCTGCAGCAACCAGGGACGCGCGGAAACAGCCAATAGACATAGGCTTTTCGTGGCCATTGTCCGCCAATGGACAGCCCGAATCGCAAAAATTCTGATACCGAACACTCGAGATTTGCCAAAGGAGATTCACTATGAAAAATCTGCTTCTTTCGCTCGTTGCCTTGTCTCTGCTAACCGTCCCAGCCTTCGCCGGCGTGAACCATCCGCAGCAATCGGCCACCGCTCCCGCAACGCAGTCCGCGGACAAGACGCCGCCCAGTTACGACATGAAGCCGCAGTCGCTTCTCGATCTCGACGGCATGCACAAACAATTCGTGGCCCTGGCCACCGCCATCCCTCAGGAAAAATACAACTATCGCCCGGCCGAAGGCGTGCGCTCCATCGCCGAAGTCTTCCTGCACGTCTCCACCGCGAATTACAACATCCCAAGCCTGATGGGCACGGCTCTGCCCGCCGGCTTCGACCCCAAGACCTTCGAAAAATCCAGCACCGACAAGGCCCAGATCATCGAGGCCCTCAACAAATCCTTCGACAGCGCGCACAACGCCATCGCTGCCATGACCAACGCCGATTTCAATAAGCCGCTGCCCAAACTCGGTCCCGACGCGAACTACGGCGACGTGGTCTACCTTCTGGTCACTCACGCGCACGAACACCTGGGCCAGTCCATCGCCTACGCCCGCGTCAACGGTATCGTCCCGCCATGGACCGCTGAAGCCGAAGCGAAGAAAGCCCAGGTCAAAGACAAGGACTAACGAAAGACGAATCGCGCGGTAGCGGCGGTCTTTAGACCGTCGTCCGATGTCTAACATCTCGTGCTCCCGGCGAGTTCGTAAAGATTTAATACAGAGAACACAGAGAACGGCCGAGGGCACGGAGGCGTCACCGCCCAGAAATCTCCGTGCCCTCAAGTTTTTCCCTGTGTCCTCGATGGCAAGGTTCCGCCCTTGCAATTCCTACGAAACAAAATGCCACTAATGCCCCTCGTTGCGACCATTCCCCGGGTTTGCGATAATTAAAATCACGCGAAGCAACCGAGGCGATTCCCGAACAGCATGCCAACCGAGAAAAAATGGACTGGTGACGAAGTCCGCAGCACGTTCCTGAAATTTTTCGAAGAGCGCGGCCATAAAGTCGTGCGCAGCTCTTCGCTCGTCCCAGCGAACGATCCCACGCTGCTTTTCGCCAACGCCGGCATGAACCAGTTCAAGGATGTTTTCCTCGGCCTCGAAACCCGCGAATACAAACGCGCCACCACCTGCCAGAAATGCGTGCGCGCCGGCGGCAAACACAACGATCTGGAAAATGTCGGCTTCACCAACCGCCATCACACTTTTTTCGAAATGCTCGGCAATTTTTCCTTCGGCGATTATTTCAAGGAACAGGCCGTGGCCTACGCGATGGAACTGCTGACCTCGCCGGATTGGTACGCTCTTCCGTTGGAGAAGTTGTATTTCACCGTTTTCGGCGGCGCCGAAGTTTCGAAAGGCGTCACGCTCGGCACCGACACCGAAGCGTCGGAATTTTGGGAGAAGATTGGCGCGCCGAAAGATCGCATCTTCGCCATACCCGGCCTGAAAGATAACTTCTGGGCCATGGGTGACACCGGACCTTGCGGCCCTTGCAGCGAAATTTTCTATGACATGGGCGTCGCCGCGTCCGAGCACGGACACACCGACTGCCAGTTCCCCTGTGAGTGCGGGCGCTACGTCGAAATCTGGAATCTGGTCTTCATGCAGTTCAATCGCGACGCCACCGGCACGCTAAATCCGCTGCCTAAGCCTTCCGTCGACACCGGGATGGGCCTCGAACGCGTCACCGCTGTCCTCGAAAACGTAATTTCGAATTACGAAACGGATTTGTTCGTCCCGCTGATTCGCCGCGCTGCCGCACTCTGTCACGTCGACCTCGAGAAAGAAGAATCGCTGGAAAAAGGCCGCGGGGGGGCCGCCTCCCTGCGGGTCATTGCGGACCATGCGCGCGCCACTACGTTCCTTCTGAATGATGGCGTCGTGCCTTCGAACGAAGGACGCGGCTATGTACTCCGAAAAATCATTCGGCGCGCCATCCATCACGGACGCTTGCTCGGCCAGGAAAACCCTTTTCTGTTCCAGATGGTTTTCGCCGTCCGCGATGAAATGAAACTGGCCTATCCGGAACTGCTGGACAGCTCCGATCGCATATCCGGGATCGTAAAGGGCGAGGAGACGCAATTCTCGCGCACCGTGGAGGTCGGCCTGAAGAAGCTGGACGAAGACATGGCTTCGTATATCGATGCAAAGGCCGAACACGGCGTCGGCATTTACCCGGGCGCGAATGCGTTTCGTTTGTACGATACGTTCGGATTGCCGCGCGACTTTATTGAGGACGTGCTTCGGGACAAAAACCTTCAATTGGATTCGGCCGGCTTCGATCGCGCCAAGGAAGAGCAGCAAGCACGCGGACGAGCGGCGTGGAAAGGCGTGCATAAAGACTCCGCCAACCCGGTCTACGCCAAACTCGCGCAGACCTACAAAACCGATCCGGATTTTTACTTCGGCACCAACGCAAAAGGCGCGCGCATCGAAGCCATCGTCACCAAAGATGGCGCCGTAAACGAAATCAAAGCCGGCCAAGAAGCCGAAGTGGTCCTCGATCGCACTTCCATCTATTCCGAATCCGGCGGCCAGGTCGCCGACACTGGGGCCTTCTACGACAATTCTGGTTCGCTTCAGATTGCCGACGTTCGCGGCGCTTACTACCCGGTCAGCGGCCTGATCGCGCATCGCGTCCTGGCCAAAGAAGATCTTCATGTCGGTGATTGCATCGCCACCGTCGCCGATCCCGTGCGGCGTATGCGCGACATGCGCAACCACACCGCCACCCACCTGATGCACGCCGCGCTGCGCAATATTTTGGGCACGCACGTCAAACAGGCCGGCTCGCTGGTCGCGCCCGATTATCTGCGCTTCGATTTTTCGCATTTCGCCCAGGTCGATCCCAGCGAACTCGCCGAAATCGAGCAGCAAGTGAACGAAGAAATCGTCCGCGACCTGCAGATGCAGACCGACATCATGAATATCGACGACGCGCTCGCCTCGGGCGCCATCGCCTTCTTCGGCGACAAATATCCGGAGCACAACGTCCGGGTGGTCACCGTTGCCGACGCTGCCGCGCCCCGTGGTTTTTACAGCAAGGAACTTTGCGGCGGCACCCATGTGCATCGCACCGGCGAAATTGGCGTGTTCAAAATTCTCAGTGAAGGTTCGGTCGCCGCCGGAGTCCGCCGCATCGAAGCCATCACCGGCGACCGCGCCCTCAGCGAATATCAGAAAGCCATTTCCACCCTTCGATCGGTCGCTGGAATGTTGAACGCCGGCGAAGACGACGTCCTCGCCGCGCTCGAGCGCAAATTCGAAGAAACCAAGCAGCTCGAAAAGCAGCTCGAAGCCTCCAAACGCAAAGCGGCCGGCTCCATCGCCACCGATTTGGTCGAACAGGCGAAAACCGTCAAGGGGGTTCGCCTGATTGCCGCCAAAGTCGACGGTTTTGACCGCGAATCGCTGCGCCAGTTGGTCGACGTCCTGCGCCAGAAAATAGGCTCGGGAGCCGTTGTCCTGGCCACCGCCGAAGACGGCAAAGTCTCTCTAATTGCGGCAGTTACCAAGGATCTCAACCCCAAGCTCCACGCCGGTAAAATCGTTCAGGAACTGGCCAAGCTGGTGGGCGGTTCGGGCGGCGGCCGACCCGATTTGGCCGAGGCTGGCGGTAAAGACACATCGGGCATACAAAACGCCCTCGACCAGGTAGTCCCCATCCTCGACCGGACGCTATAATCGCAACAGCGCCAGTACCTTACGCCGGAGGGGTCCGCCCCACGGTGAGGGGTTTCCTTTCGTTCAACTGTTTCATATTTCGCGAGAGTGGTGCGTTTCTGCCTTCCCCAGGGCCGAGCTGTCGAAGAATTAAGCCGCGTGAAAGCGCGGCAGGCAAATGACACGATGAAAAACTGCATCCCAGTTGCAGTGCTGGTCGCCGGCGGTTGCTTCCTTCTTGCGTCGCCGCTGCGCGCCCAGATCACGACAACCGTAGACGAGCACGGGAAGCGCGTCTTCGTAAATGCAGATTCCCCAAAGCCGCGTCACCGGAGTACTATAAGTTTGCCTTCGGCTGTTTCGCCTGCTACGCCGGCTCAATCGGCGTTTAATCTTCCGGAAGTTCCGGAAATGCAGGCGGGCAGTTCGGCGAATGAAACTCTTGGTGGCACGGATGGCAAGCTCGATCGCATCGTTCGCGATGCGGCCGCGCGCCACAATATGGATCCTGCGCTGGTCAAAGCCGTGATCAGCACGGAGTCCGGGTGGAATACGCAGGCGGTGTCCCGCAAGGGCGCCGTGGGGTTAATGCAGTTGGTTCCTGGGACGGCACAACGCTTTGGCGTCGGTAACCCTTTTGATCCCGCGCAGAATGTGGAAGGCGGGACGTCGTACCTGAAATCGCTGCTTGATCGCTACGACAACGATTTGCCGAAGACTCTCGCGGCTTACAACGCCGGCGAGGGCGCGGTGGATCGGAGCGGCGGCGTTCCGCGTTACGCAGAGACGCAACGGTACGTGCAGAAGGTTACGGACGCATACTTTCGGCCCGAGTCGGGTCGCAGCTCTACGCTCTGGTTTCCGCCAAAAAAACCGGTGCGAAAAGTTGTGGATGCGAATGGCCGGGTAGTTTTCACGAACGAATGAGTGGCGTGTTTTCCATAAAAACTAAATCGGCGAATGTGTGGCTCTGGCTGGCGCTCGCATTGCTGGCCTGCTTGGCCGCGCCCGCCCGCGCCGACCGCAAGAACGAAGCGCGCGACCAGTTCGAACGCGCCGTCCGCCTGCGCACCATCCTCGAAGGCGCTCCCCAACGCGACCGCAAGATCAGCGATTACAAGCAGGTCATCACTTCGTTTCACCGCGTTTACCTGATCACGCCTTCGGCGGAAGAAGTCACGCCGGCCTTGATCGCCGAAGCCGAACTCTACGAAGAAATGGGCCGGGCCTACGACGCGAAATATTTTCAATCCGCCATCGAAACCTATAATTTTCTGCTGAAACAATATCCCGGCAGCCGCTATCGCGGTGAAGCGCTCTTCTCCATTGGCAAATTGCAGAAAGACGAATTGAGCGAGCCCGAAGCCGCCGAAGTTACGCTGAAGGATTATCTGAAGCGATTTCCTAAGTCGGACAAGTCTGACGAGGCACGCGCCGAGCTAAGAGAAATCGCCGACACCCGCGAGAAAGCAAAACAGAAGCAGGAAGCCGCGGCTGCGGCGGCAGCGGCTGCGGTCGCGGCGGCGGCTGCGGCGCCGAACCCCTCGCTACCGGATCTAAAAGGCAAGATCGTCGACCAGCGCGAAAGCGGCAAGGGCACCCCGCATGTCCTCGACGTCAAAACCTGGAACGCGAGCGACGCCACGCGCATCGTGGTCACGCTGGAAGACACGGTTTCCTTCAACTCCGCGCATATCGCTTCCCCGGATCGCATCTACTTCGATATTCACAAAGCGCAGTTGACGCCGCAGCTTTCCAAAAAGACTCTGGACGTCAAAACGGGCCTGCTTAAGTCCGTGCGCATCGGCCAGAACCGCGAAGGCGTGGTCCGCCTGGTCCTCGATGTCGACGGCGCCCGCGACGCCAACGCCTATTTGCTGGCGAATCCGTATCGCCTGGTGATTGAAGTGAAATCCAACGCGGCGGCCACCGCGCAACAGGCGCCAGCGCAGGCCGCACCGCCAACACCCGCGCCTGCGCCCAAACCCGCCGCGGTTGAAGTCGCCGCGGACAATCCGGAATCGGATAAACTGGACGCGAGGCTCGCCGCGGTTGCCGAAGAAGCGAATGTAACTGCGGCCGCTGACAGCAAAACCGCCACAATCGGCGCCAATGCCACCAGGACCGCGACGAAGCCCGCCGCAAAAACCACAGCCGGAAGCGCAAAAACTCCGCCGGCCCCGGCTCCGAATTCGTTATCGAAATCCGACAACACCAAATCCGCCGCGCTGGCTCCTCCGTCGGAATCAAAACCAACGCGCGACGGCAACCGTTCCCTGACCCGCGTGCTCGGCCTGAAAATCAATCGCATCGTGATCGACGCCGGCCACGGCGGCCACGACACCGGCACCATCGGCCCGCATGGCTTGATGGAAAAAGATCTGTGCCTCGACGTTGCGCTGAAGCTCGGCAAGGAAATCGAAGAAAAACTTCCCGGCGCGGAAGTGATCTACACCCGCAAGGACGACACTTTCGTTCCGCTCGAGCAGCGCACCCAAATCGCCAACGACGCCAAAGCGGATCTGTTCATCTCGGTGCACGCCAATTCCAGCCACGATCAGGCCGCGCGCGGAATCGAAACTTATTATTTGAATTTCGCGACCTCCGCCGAATCCATGGAAGTCGCGTCCCGCGAAAACGCCCTGGCCCAGGAATCGCTGCATGACCTGCAGGACATCATCAAGAAAATCGCCCGCAACGAAAAAGTGGAAGAATCGAAGGAACTGGCCAACGACATTCAGGATTCGCTGACCCACCGCCTGCAACTGGTCAATCAGAACGAACGCAACCGCGGCGTGAAAAAAGCGCCCTTCGTGGTCCTGATCGGCGCCAACATGCCGTCGGTGCTCTCCGAAATCTCCTTTATCAGCAATCCCAACGACGAAAAGCTGCTCCGCAAGACCGACCAGCGCCAGCGCGTGGCCGACGGCCTCTACCGCGGCATCGCCTCTTACCTGGAAAGTCTGAACAGCCTGTCGTACGATAAGTCGAAGCTGGTTTCCGACAATCACCCGGGCTCGGGCGGCGGCACCGCCACTCTCGCCGCGGACGGGAACCCCAAGTAGGCAATCGGCATCTAATGACTGTGAAGAAAATCCAACCTTTTATAGTTGTGTCTCTTTTCCTGCTCTTTGTCGCGTTGCTCCCCGCCTCGGCCCAGAGACCGACGGCACTCCCCGGCCATTTTGCCGATTGGTCAGGCGGAGCGCTTCGTGGTGGGGCAGTCGTTGAAGATCCCGTCACCTATTCCGTGCAACAAGAGTATGGAATGGTGACGATGGAAGCAGCTTCCTATTCGCGGGGCAAGGACGCCTTTGTAGTCGACTTGTATCGTATGAAAGATCCCAGCGGCGCGTACGGGCTGTATTCGTACCTGCGTTCGCCGGACATGGCCCACGCCGCCCCTGGCGATCACTCTGTCGTATCGCGCGAGCGCGCCTTGCTCCTTGACGGAAATTTGCTACTGGATGTCCGCGGCACAGATCTCGAAAAGCATCGCGCGGATTTGGACGCATTGGTTGCTGCAGTGACTCCGATGGCCGAACAAGGGCCGTTGCCTTCACTGAGCGAGCATTTGCCGGTGAAGGGTTTTGTCGATCGCTCCGATAAGTACGTGCTGGGGCCGGTCACTTTGAATGAAGTGTTTCCGGTTTCCGCGGACGACTGGCTGGGTTTCTCGCACGGCGCGGAAGCGGAAGTCGCGAAGTACAAAGTTAACGGGCGCGACATGGCGCTGCTGATCGCGGACTTCCCCACCCCGCAAGTCGCGCAGAAACGCCTCGTCGATTTGCAGCAGCTCTATCATTTGAATCCGAAGAATCCGGATGCGAATTCGTCGCCGCTGTTTGCCAAGCGCTCGATCACTTTGCTCGCTATCGTTTCCGGCGCGAAGACGCAGGCCGAAGCCGACGAGTTGCTCGCGCAGGTGGCGTCCGCATCCGAAGTGACCTGGAACGAACCCACATTTCAATTCAAAGAACCCAGCATCGGTGCGATGATAGTTGGGTCGATTATCGGCGCCGGCGTGCTGTGCATGTTCGCGGTGGTCGCTGGAGTGGCTTTTGGCGGTTTCCGGCTGGTGGTGAAACGCTATTTTCCGGATAAGGTGTTCGACCGCAGCAGCACGATGCAGGTGCTGCAGCTCGGCTTAGGGAGTAAGCCCATCAATTCCGACGATTTTTACGGCTCAGGTTCCAGTTCACGCTCTCCTAAATAGTCGAAATTTCTTCCGCCTCCCTCGCTTTGACCCGATCATGCGTGAGTGTTTGCTGTTCAGCGGGGTATGGGTCAACGTGCGGTCGGGCAACCAGCCAAGGAAACTGGCAATCCAACTCATTACACACTGAAAGAGCAGGCAGGAGATAATGAATAGTAGATGACCATTCGTTTGCGGGGGCTGTGGGGGTTTGGATTTGCATTGGCTGTGACAGTGACCTTCCTTTTGGCAACGCCAGGAGTTTCCTTCGCTCAGAATCAAGATCCGGCGCCGAATACCGCGCCAGCGGCCGATCCGCCGCCGTCCAGCCCAGCGCAGCCAGCCGCATCCGCGCCGGCTCCGTCGCCTTCCGCTGCCCAGAAAACCCTTCCCGATAAACCCTTGCCCGCAGGCCAGACCAGCGATCCCAGCGCCGGCTCGAAAGACCGACTCTTTTACGCCATGCCAAATTTTTCCACGGTCGAAAGCCCTAACCAGCTGCCTCCGCTGACCGTCGGGCAAAAGTTCAAACTGGTCACCCGCTCCTCGTTCGATCCCTTTCAATTCGCCTGGTACGCAGCACTTGCTGGAATCAGCCAGGCCGAAAACAGCGAGAAGGGTTACGGCCAAGGTTGGGGCGCGTATGGAATCCGCTACGCCTCCGCTTTCGGCGACGGGCTCACCGAAGCATATATGGTCAGCGGTGTCTTTCCCTCGGTCTTGCGCCAGGATCCGCGCTACTACCAGCTCGGCCACGGCAGTTTTCTGCATCGCACCGGCTACGCGCTGAGTCGCCTGATCATTACCCGCGGCGATTCGGGAAACGCTCAGTTCAACGCCTCGGAGATTTTTGGTTCAGCCGTCGCGGCTGGAATCGTCACCTACAGCTATCATCCGCACGAAGACAAAACCCTTTCCAACACCGCCAGCGTCTGGGGCACGCAGGTCGCATATGATGCCATCGCCATCGAAGTGAAAGAATTCTGGCCCGATCTGCGCCGCAAATTCTCCGAGAAGAAACACGCCAAAGATCAGAATTAGATCAAAACAAAAAGTTGTTCCGGGTTTGGATTTCGCCACTTAACTAAGGCGAAGGTCCAAATTCGCCCGCTGGTACTCGCGAACAGGTCCCAAATCCGGACCTTAAACCAGCTTACCCACTGCGGCCTGCCTTGTTAGGCTCTTCCCCTCGTCTGCCGTTTCGTTAGATTGGATTTTTATAACGATCGCGGGTAGCAACACTTTCCGATTTAACGGGTTGCACTGAACAACCGAATCCTGACCCGATCTGCCGAGGGGGCTCCGTGCGTCGCTCATCGATTTTTGCAGTCGCCGTCGTCGCTTTGATGTTGATGACTTCCAGCTGCGCGCTCTCGCCGGGAGGAACCGCGCCGGTCCCGCCGGTCGGCGACACGCTGACGATTTCTCCCAGCACCGCGAACGTTCGCGCCGGTTCGACCCAGCAATTCACGCCCTCCATCACCACCAAGCCGCTCACCTGGCTGGTTAACGGAGTCGCCGGAGGCAGCGCCGCGAGCGGCCTGATCGACGCCAACGGAAATTTCACCGCGCCCGCCACTCTTCCTTCACCGAATTTGGTAACAATTGAAGCTGAAGAATCTTCCAGGAACTCGGTGAATAGCACCAGCGCCGTCACACTCTGGAATCCGATTCCCCAAGTTTCCAATATTTCGCCGGCATCTCTAAATGTCGGAAATTTCACACTGACCATCACCGGCTCCAATTTCGTCAGCGGAGCCACGGTCTCTTTCGGTGGCGCAAATCTCACCACCACCTTCGTCTCCAGCACCCAATTGACCGCCACCGGAACCGCATCCGTGACTCAGGTTGGCGCGGTCGCAGTGGACGTTGCTAATCCAGACCCCGGGGGCAGCCCGTCGAATAGCCTGAACGCAGAAGTCATCGGGACCATCACCATTCCTGCCGGGCCGGCCGCCCGGTTCGCGGAGCAAACCACTTTCGGTCCCACGCCCGCGGTCATCAACCAGATTCAAATTCAAGGTTTGCAGAATTTTCTGAACGCCCAATACACCGCGCCCATCACCCCCTATGCCGACCCGGCCGCGGGCGAAACAAGTCTCGGTCCGTTGCAGCAACGCTACTGGATCATCAATCTCACGGCCCAGGATCAGCTGCGGCAACGCGTCGCCCTGGCGCTCAGTTACATCTGGGTGGTCGGCGGCGACAAGGTCAGCGACCCCAACGGCTATACCAATTGGCTGCGTCTGCTCGATCGAGACGCATTCACCAACTACCGGCAGATCATGTACGACGTTACGGTGTCTCCGGCCATGGGTCACTGGCTGGACATGGTCAACAACGGCAAGCCCAACGTCGCCGCCGGCGATCACGCCAACGAAAATTACGCTCGCGAGGCCATGCAGCTTTTCACTTTGGGCACCGGGCTTTTGAATCCCGACGGTTCGCCGCAGCTGGATTCCAACAATCTTCCGATTCCCACGTATTCCCAAGATCAAGTCGAAGCTTTTGCTCGGGCCTACACCGGCTGGACCTATCCGTTGACCCCGGGCAATACGCAGGGCACCTACAATCCGCCGTACTTTATCGGCAACATGGTGGCCGTCGACTCCAACCACGACATGGGTACGAAGCAATTGCTCACCTACCCCGGCGCCGCTAACGCCGGTCTGCTTCCCGCAGGCCAAACCTCCGTTCAGGATTTAAACGGCGCGCTGGACAATATTTTCAACCATCCGAATATCGGGCCTTTCGTCTGCAGCCAACTGATTCAGCATCTGGTGACCAGCAATCCCAGTCCCGCTTACGTGCAACGCGTGGCCGCCGTCTTCGCCAACAATGGCTCGGGCGTTCGCGGCGACATGAAATCGGTGATCACCGCGATCCTGATGGATCCGGAGGCCCGGCGCGGCGATGATCCGGCCACTGCCGTCGGCACCGACGGTCACTTGCAGGATCCAATTCTTTTGATCTCCGGAGTGATGCGTGCTTTCGGGGCCACTACCGACGGATCCAACCTTTCTTACTACGCCGGCAACATGGGCGAGAATCCGCTGTTTTCTCCCAGCGTGTTCAATTTTTATGCGCCCAATTATGTGATTCCTGGCACGACGAGTCTCGGTCCTGAATTTCAAATTCTAACCACCGCCACTTCGCTGAACCGCGCGAACTGGGTCAACACCTTCGCCTTCGGCAATTTCGGGGGTGAAACCGTGGATTTTTCCAGCTGGGCGGCGCAAGCCTCCAATCCCGGCACCATGGTCGACGCTTTGAACGCGCTGATGCTGCACGGTTCGATGTCCGCGGATATGAAAACCGCCATTCTCACGGCGATCCAGGCAGTTCCGGCCGGAACTACCCAGGCTCAGCGCCAGGCGCAGACCGCGATTTATTTGGTCGCGTCGTCATCGCAATACCAGGTTCGGCACTAATTCCAGATTTTCGGCGGTCGCCGCGGAGAGTGTGAGCATGTCTCGAAAAAAAGGAATGTCGCGAAGAGATTTCGTGCGAGCGGGATGCTGCACCGCAGCTTCGTTCGGTATGACCGCGGCCCTCGGGCGCCTGAACATGATTCACGCCTTGGCCGCGCCCCCCGCCACCGGCGGTTACCAGGCGCTGGTATGTATTTTCTTGTTCGGCGGAAACGACAGCAACAATCTGCTGATTCCCAACGACACCGCGGGCTATGCCAACTACGCCACGATTCGATCGAATCTCGCGCTGGCCCAAAGTTCGCTGCTGCCCATCGTCACTAAAACCGGGAAAGTCCCGTACGGCCTGCATCCCAACACTCCGGGTCTGCAAGGCTTATTCAACAGCGGCCAGATGGCGCTGGTCGCCAACGTCGGCACACTCGCCCAGCCGCTTACCCAGGCACAGTACAAGGCTAATTCCGCGACCATTCCAGTGAATTTGTTCTCGCACTCCGACCAGCAAGGCCAGTGGCAAACGGCGCAGTTTGACGGCTATGCTCCTACCGGATGGGCCGGCCGTACCGCGGATGCGCTGCAATCTTTGAACGCGGGCGCGCAATACCCGCCGATCACTTCCGTTGCTGGCGGCGCCATCCTGTGCAACGGCGCACAGACCGAACCGTATGCATTGATTCCCGGTTCCACTCCGGGCTTGAGCGGCTTTTCCAGCTCGACCCAGAGTAGCGCCCGACTTGTCGCCTTCCAGCAATTGCTCACTTTCGATTCCGGCATCTCGCTGGTGCAAGACACCAGCGCCGTAATGAGCCAGACCATCGCCGAGAGTCAGATCTTGGGCGCAGCGCTGAAGGGTCTGCCGGCCTTGCAGACCGCTTTCCCGGCGACCGGACTCGGCGCCCAGCTGCAGCAAGTCGCGCAGATCATTCAGGCGCGATCCGCTCTCGGCCTGCAGCGCCAGATTTTCTTCTGCTCGCTCGGCGGTTTCGATACCCACAGCGCGCAATTGCCTACCCAGCAGGCTTTATTCGCACAACTCGATCCGGCGCTCACCGCTTTCTACAATGCGACGGTCGAATTGGGCGTGGGTCCGCAGGTTACTTCTTTCACGCTTTCCGATTTCAGCCGCACCTTCCAGCCGGGCTCGAACGGCGGCACCGATCACGCCTGGGGCAGCCACCACATGGTAGTGGGCGGCGCGGTGCAGGGCGGCGATCTCTACGGCACTTTCCCCACGCTCGCCTTGGGCGGTCCCGACGACGTCGGCAACAACGGCCGCTGGATTCCCTCCACCTCGGTGGATCAATACGGCGCGACGCTGGCTCAGTGGTTCGGCGTCGCCCCGAGCGATCTGCCGACAATTTTCCCCAACTTGCCGAACTTCACCACGCCGACGCTCGGCTTCCTGGGCTAGCGTCGGCAAACCTACCGTGCTCGTCGCACCTCGGCCGATACCGTCCGAGCCTGCGTGACACGGCCTTCCAAATCTCGCGCCGGTTGGAGCGAAGCTGCACAATATCGTTCCTCTGTGATTTTCTCGCCGTGGAAAAACTCCGCACATCATAAAAATTTAATTTTCCGGGGTTACTTCCGGCGTTTTCCTTGCTAAGTTATTTGCAGATTGAGCTTGTTAAACTCTGCGCCTTCTCTCCTGCCAGTGTCATTCGCAATGACATGCCATTTGAGATGTGCGGAGCGCGTTCATAAGTCAGCCGAACTAAAAAAGGGACCTGCTAGATGGCGTCGTCGCTGAAAACCAAGATTCAAGAAGGGCTTCCCTACCCGCGCGGCGGAACCTGGGACGGCAAGGGCACCAACTTCGCGGTCTTTTCCGCGAACGCCACCAAAGTCGAGGTCTGCATCTTTGATAAGACCGGAGCTCAAGAGCTCGATCGCATCGAACTCCCCGAATATACCGATCAGATTTGGCACGGCTATCTCGCCGATATCCGCCCGAACACGGTTTATGGTTACCGCGTGCACGGCCCCTATGCGCCGGACGCTGGCCATCGTTTTAATCCCAACAAATTGCTGCTCGATCCCTACGCGTGCGCGCACCTCGGCGAACTGAAATGGAATCCGGCGGTCTACGGCTACAAAATGGAATCGGGCGACGACACTACCTTCGACGAGCGGGACAGCGCGCCCTTCATGCCCAAATGCATCGTGGTCGACCCCGGCTTCGACTGGAAGGGCCAGCCTCTGCATCGCCAGGTTCCCTGGGACAACACCATCATTTACGAAACCCACGTGAAGGGTTTCACCAAACTGCATCCCGGCGTGCCGCAAAGGCTGCGCGGCACCTATGCCGGTCTCGGCTCGAAAAAAGCCGTCGAATACATCAAGTCACTCGGCGTCACTTCCGTCGAGCTCATGCCCATCCATACTTTCGTCAACGACAGCTATCTGCTGGATAAGGGCTTGACGAATTATTGGGGCTACAACAGCATCGGTTTCTTCGCGCCTGATCCGCGCTACGCCTTCGACCGCGGCGAGAGCCTGCTGGAATTCAAGGAAATGGTCAGCAATTTCCACGACGCCGGCCTCGAAGTCATTCTCGACGTGGTTTACAACCACACCGCCGAAGGCAATCAGCTGGGGCCCACACTTTCCTTCAAGGGCATCGACAACGCCAGTTACTACCGCCTGATCCCGGACAAGAAGCGCCTCTACATCAACGATACCGGCACCGGAAACACTCTGAATCTGAGCCACAGCCGCGTCATTCAGATGGTCACCGACAGCCTGCGCTATTGGGTCGAGCAAACCCACGTCGACGGTTTCCGTTTCGATCTCGGCACGATTCTCGCGCGCGAGCCAAACGGTTTCGACAATCAAAGTGGATTCCTGAAAGCCTGCAGTCAGGATCCGGTGCTTGGCACCGTAAAACTAATTGCCGAACCTTGGGATTGCGGCCCCGGCGGCTATCAAGTCGGCGCGTTCCCTCCCGGCTGGGCCGAATGGAACGATAAGTTTCGCGATCATGTCCGCGATTTCTGGCGCGGCCAGGCCGCCGCGTCCGTCATCACTCCCCGGCTTTGCGCTTCCGGCGATTTCTTCAACCGCCAGGGCCGCAAGCCCTGGGCCAGCGTGAATTTCATCACCGCGCACGACGGTTTCACTTTGAACGACGTGGTCAGCTACAACGAAAAACACAACGAAGCGAACGGCGAGAATAATCGCGATGGCAGCTCCGACAATCGCTCCTGGAATTGCGGCGCCGAAGGCCCCACCGATGACCCGGCGATCAACGCGTTCCGCCAGCGGCAGATGCGCGGCATGCTCGGGACTTTGCTCTTCTCCCAAGGCACGCCGATGATTGTGGCCGGCGATGAATTTGCGCGCACGCAGCGCGGAAACAACAACGCCTACTGCCAGGACAACGAAATCAGCTGGCTCGATTGGAATCTTGCGAAACAGAACCAGGCGCAAATTGCTTTCGTGCAGCGGCTGACTGCGCTCCGCCACAAATATCCGGTGCTGCGCCGCAGCCGCTTCCTCACCGGCGAGTACAACGAAGAACTCAAGGTCAAGGACGTCACCTGGATCAACGCCAACGGCAGCGAAATGCAAGGTTCGCAGTGGGCCGATCCCAACATGCGCTGCCTAGGGATGTTGATGGACGGACGAGCCCAGACCAGCGGCGTGAAGCAACTCGGCCACGACGCCACGCTGCTGCTGGTCCTGAACGTCTACCAGGATGTGGTGCAATTCACGCTGCCGAAATGCGTAGGCGGAGACCAGTGGTCGTTGCTGCTCGACACTAATATTCCGGACTTGGTTGAGGGCAGCGTATTCAAGATGGAAACGCCCTACGCGGTGACCGCTCATTCGCTGCTGTTATTCGAATTGCAAACCGAGAAAAAATCCAAGGCGGGGAAATAATTTAGATCGATGGAGCCGAAGGTGGGAGTTGAACCCACGACCTGCCGATTACGAATCGGCTGCTCTACCACTGAGCTACTTCGGCACCGTAACAAATGTTATCTTGCGGCGAAAATGCTGTCAAACACGGGCTGAACAACGCTCGCGGAAAAGTACCAGCGCGCCGCTCGCCGAAAATTTATTTTTCCTGCAGCACGATCAGCTCGAGACCCGGAGCTGGCAACGCATTTGAAATTTTCAATTCGCCTCCGCGGCCGTCTGCTGATGGCAGCCGCGCCAAATCTTCCGTATCGGTCAGGCGATAGCGCTGCACGCTGAAAGGTTTCTGGCCCCACGGCAGATTCTGAATGGTTAGGTCATAGCCCAAATTATTTTTGTAAGTGATGTTGCGGTTCGGCGGCAGCTTCACTTTGGACATGTCCGGCAGCGTCGCGCCCACAAAAAATTCGGGAGGCGGCACCATCACGTTGGGTTTGTAGTTCGCCGGAACCTGGTAGTTGCTGATCAGGATTTGCACCGTCTTGCCGTCAGCTGATGTGCCGGCCAGCACCGCGAATCCATCGTCATCAC
>Ga0209169_10000939_pt1 | contig 17992 bp, 13 predicted proteins | sample HubBroMetageWRM4_FD_188346 | JGI IMG/M metagenome (GOLD analysis project Ga0209169, IMG submission 188346) | Warmed soil microbial communities from the Hubbard Brook experimental Forest, New Hampshire - Hubbard Brook CCASE Soil Metagenome WRM 4... | ecosystem: Environmental > Terrestrial > Soil... | reverse complement strand
CAGCATGCTCTTGACATCGATCTAGCAAAGATCGATCCAAGCAAGAAACTTCTGCCTCTCTTTCTGTCCGCCGCAACCTACAACCCGGGTGGAACTTCCTCCAATGCGGTAGCTGTTGCGGATGTAAACGGTGATGGTAAGCTCGACCTGATTGTCGCCAATTGCGTGCCCAACGGAACCGGCGACTGCCGGACGTATGCGGATAATGCCGACGGGTCGGTGGCAGTGCTTCTCGGCAATGGTGATGGCACCTTTCAGGCGCCGGTGACTTACGACTCGGGCGGGGCGGATGCCACTGCTGTTGTGGTGGCAGATGTAAATGGGGATGGAAAGCTCGACCTGGTGGTAGCCAATTGTGGTCCTAGCGGGTCTGACAGTTGTGCAAACACTCCGCTGGATGGCGTGGTGAGTGTGCTTCTCGGTAACGGCGATGGAACTTTCCAATCGGCAGTCACCTACGGCTCGGGCGGCCTCAGCGCCGACTATGTTGCCATAGCAGATGTGAACGGTGACGGTAAGCTCGACATCTTAGTCGCGAGTTTCTTTGACACTTACTACAACAGCACAAGCGGGATGGTGGGCGTGCTACTTGGCAATGGCGATGGCACTTTTCAGCCCACCGTGGCTTATCACACGGGTGGAATCGGCGCCACTTCCGTAGCTGTTTCGGATGTGAATGGAGATCACAAACCCGATTTACTGGTCGCCAACATGTCTTGCCAACCGAACCAAGGCAATAGCGGTTGTGCTGCCGTCATGCTCGGCAATGGCGATGGAACTTTCCAGGCACCAGTTATCTATAATCCCGGGCCGGGAGAAACAACCGCCCTAGCCGTGGCCGATGTGAATGGCGATGGTAAACCGGACCTGCTGGTAACGAATTGGTGCGTCTTTTGCCTCAACACTGTAGGTGTGCTCTTCGGCAATGGTGACGGAACTTTTCAACCTGCGGTTACCTATCCCACTGGCGGATACGGAGCCTGGTCAATAACCGTCGCCGACGTCAATCGGGATGGCAACCCCGACCTGCTGGTGGCAAACAATTGTTCAAAGAAAGACGATTTGTGTACCAACCCAGAGGGCGCGATCGGGGTGCTTCTCAATAATGGTGACGGAACTTTTCAACCTGCGGTTGCCTACCATACAGGCGGTGATGTAGCCATCCAATTGACTACCGCTGACGTGAATGGCGACGGGAAACTCGACGTGCTGGTGGTGAATCAAGCTGAAGGAAAAGATAGTTCTGTAGCTGTCCTGCTAGGCTACAGTCCAACCTCCACTACCATCGCCTCCAGCTTGAATCCCTCCACTTACGGACAGAAAGTAACCTGGACCGCAACCGTCTCTAACCCGGGCCAAACCATGCGTACTGGAAAAGTAAGCTTCATGTGGGATAAACAGAGTATCGGTACCGCAACGCTGAACGCCAATGGGGTGGCCACTCTCACCCGGTCCGACGTGAAGGTCGGCACCTACCCGCTAACGGCAGTCTACAGAGGAGACACCACCGATGCGGGCAGCACTTCCTCCATCCTGACTCAGGTTGTAAATCCAGCGTCGACGTTAACAACGCCGATGTTCGCGCCACCAACCTCAACCGGGACTAACTCTTCAACCGCTGCCCTTTCGTCGCTCGCGCATCCGACTGAGCCCGAAAGATCAAATCCGCAGACGCAACAACCCACATGCCATTCGACGACCAAGGTGTTTGTCTATGGAGGCCCGTACGTGACCGAGACTGTGACTCTCGATGCGGCCTTAAATATGCCTCAATATTGCCACGGCCAATATGGCTATTATTTTTGCGACGGGACGGTTACGTTCTACGACCGCACCGCCGGCACCGTTCTCGGAACGGGTAACCCGGTTGGGAACGCTTGTTCTCGGGAGCTCGATACAAATTCTCTGACGGCTGGGACGCACCGCATCGAAGCGATTTATAGTGGGGATCCAGGGTACTACGGAAGCCATGGATACGCTGACGCGGTAGTGAGTCCATGGCCCACAACCACAACTTTGATCTCAAGCCCGAATCCCTCCAGCTACGGAGAAGCGGTGACTTTTACGGCGACACCAAACGGGAACGCAGTGGCGCCCACAGACAAAATCAGAATATTGGATGGCGCAACACCGGTCGGTACTGCGATGTTGAACGAAAACGGAGTCGCAGCAGTCTTCACTATCAAGAATTTGGCTGTGGGCTCAAACACAATGACAGCAGACTATCTTGGGAATCTCGACTCCTCCAAGAGCACGTCGCCAGCATTGAATCAGGTTGTGAATCCGGCTTCGACGGTAACGGGAATTACTTCTTCGGCGAATCCGTCATCTGCAGGGGAAACCGTCACCTTCACTGCAGGAGTATCATCTTCCACCGGAGCAGAACCCACCGGCACGGTAACCTTCACTGCAGATGGCACAGCGCTAGGCACGATTGCACTGCAGGGCAGGATCGCAAAGATCTCGATCGCCACATTACCGAATGGCGAAAACACTATCACGGCAACTTACAGCGGCAGCACCAATTTCACCGGCAGCACAGCGTCGCTGACGCAAATCGTTAGAGAGTAATAGAAGGAGGGATAGTTTAAAAATAGCAGCATCCACGATCGCGGATCCGACGAATTCTCTCCGCATCGAATCATCCCAGCGGAGCGAAGGTCTCTTCCACCTCGTTGTGAGCCCGTGAACTATTTTGGAGGTACGCTACTTCTCTTTCGCCACATTCAGTCGCGTTTCCGCACGCTTCAATGCATCTTCTGCCCGCGCGTAATCGACTTCGGGATTATTGCTCTTTAGCAGCTGCTCAGCGCGATCTTTTGCCTTCTGTGCTCGCTCCATATCAATTTCCTGAGGACGCTCCGCCGCCTCCGCCAAAATTGTCACTTTCTCCGGCAGCACTTCCGCAAATCCCCAAGCTACAGAAAGCGTGTGCGTAGTTCCACTCGCCTTGTAAGTAATTACGCCCACGGCTAACTCGGTAATGAGAGGAGCGTGCCCAGGAAGAATCCCCAAATATCCGCTCAATCCGGGAATCTGCGCTTCCTCCGCCGCGTCCTTAACCAGCAACTTTACGGGAGTAACAATTTCGAGTTGGAAAGTATTCGCCACAGCCCTCAATCTCAAAAACACGTCATGAAGCATTGACTCACTGCAACTTGCTGCGTTCTAAGCAGCGCTCTTCATCTTCTCAGCCGTCTCCAGCACTTCGTCGATCGTGCCCTTCATATAGAAGGCCTGTTCCGGAATATCGTCATACTTCCCTTCAACGATCCCACGGAAGCCCTTCACGGTATCGGCAATCTTCACATAGCGGCCCGGAGTACCGGTAAATTGTTCGGCCACAAAAAACGGCTGCGAAAGGAAGCGCTGAATTTTCCGAGCGCGAGCCACCGTGATCTTCTGATCTTCGCTAAGCTCGTCAATACCCAGAATGGCGATGATGTCCTGCAGATCTTTATAAGTCTGCAAAGTCTTCTTAACCATCTGCGCCACGTCGTAATGATCCTGTCCCACAATTCGCGGATCAAGAATCCGCGAAGTAGAAGCCAAGGGATCGACCGCCGGATAAATTCCGATCTCAGTCAGTGCCCGAGAAAGCACAGTGGTAGCGTCCAAGTGAGCAAAGGTTGTAGCCGGAGCCGGATCAGTCAAATCGTCCGCCGGAACATAAATGGCCTGTACCGATGTAACCGATCCCTTCTTAGTAGAAGTAATCCGCTCCTGTAACTCTCCCATTTCTGTAGCTAAGTTAGGCTGATAACCTACGGCTGACGGCATTCTTCCTAACAGCGCCGATACTTCGCTGCCCGCCTGGGTGAAGCGGAAGATGTTATCGATAAATAATAGCGTATCGCTGCCCTCTTCATCACGGAAAAACTCCGCCACGGTTAGCGCAGTGAGCGCAACCCTTAGACGCGCGCCTGGGGGTTCCGTCATTTGACCGTAGATAAGCGCAGCTTTTGATTCGGCTGGCTTGCCCGGCTTGATTACTCCAGACTCGCTCATTTCCAGCCAGAGATCGTTACCTTCTCTAGTACGTTCACCGACTCCCGCAAATACGGAGAAACCGCCGTGCTGCTTAGCAACGTTATTAATCAATTCCATGATGACAACGGTCTTGCCTACGCCGGCGCCTCCGAAGAGACCGATCTTTCCGCCTTTCAAAAACGGCTGGATTAGATCGATAACTTTTACCCCAGTCTCAAACATCTCCGCAGTCGTAGATTGTTCGTCGAACGCTGGAGCCAAGCGGTGAATGGGCATCCTCTTATCGCACGCTATGGGACCCAGATTATCCACGGGCTCGCCGATCACATTCATGACTCGCCCCAGTGTGCCCCGACCAACAGGCGCGGATATGGGTCCACCTAGGTCGATGGCCTTCATGCCTCGCACCATGCCGTCGGTTGCTTCCATGGCGACGCAGCGCACCCGGCCTTCGCCCAGATGCTGCTGCACCTCGAGAATTACGTTGATAGGCGTCGGGACGGTGAAACCATCGCTTACCACCCGGAGGGCTTGATAAATAGGAGGCATGGCCGCTTCGGTGAATTGCACGTCGACGGCCGGGCCAGCAATTTGAATTACGTTTCCGAAATTTTCCGACATATTTCCTGACATAGATAAGGTCTCAACTCAACTTCTTCAAATACGCTTCTACTGCGCTGCCGCTGCTCCACTTACGATTTCTATAATCTCTTTAGTGATCTTGGCTTGGCGCGCTCGGTTCATTATCAGGGTTAGCGATTCAATCATGTCGCTCGCGTTGCTTGTGGCCGCGTCCATCGCGGTCATGCGAGCAGCATGCTCGGCCGCTACCGACTCCAACACCGCGTGAAAAATCTCGATGGCTATGTACTTGGGCAGAATTCCCTGGAAAAGCTGCTGGGGCGGCTGTTCATAAATGTAGTCCACCGGCGACGTTCCGAAAGTGGCAGCGGCTTCATCAACGCTGTGAGTATCGGGTGGCCGGACGCCAACGCCTGCCGTCTTGGCTGCTTCGAACCGCTCCCTGCGTTCCTCTGGCGTCGGCTCTTCCGCCATCTCAACATCAAGCTCCCCGATTTGCTTAATGGGTAGCAATCGCTCGGCTACGAGGCGCTGTGCTATTACAGATTTAAATTCATTGAACAGAAGGTAGACGCCGTCGATCTCGTGCCGTGTGTAACGGGCAATCACTTTCTCGCTGAGAGCGGATGCGAATTTGTATTCGACTTTGCCCAACACTCCTACATGTTCGCCTACGATTTGCATCCGTCCAGCGCGTTTCAGAGCATCATCAGTATCTTGGCGGACGGGCAACGCATCCGTTTCTCCGTCAACCCGATCGGGAGCGATCGGATAGCGCCTTCTCATGAAGTCGCGACCTTTGCGGCCAATGCATTCTATGTCTATGTTCTGATTCGGTTTTGACTCGATGAACTTCGACGCCATCTTCAGGATGTTGGTGTTGAAGGCGCCGGCCAGTCCCTTATCTCCGGTAACCACGATCAGCAGGATAGTTTTTTCCTCGCGCTCGGCAAGCAAGGGATGCAGCGGCTGCCCAGTTACGGGATCATAAATATCAGTTCGCGATATTAGCGACTTAAGAACATTGGTCAACATCTGCGAATATGGGCGCGCGGCTAGAGCAGCCTCTTGCGCTCGTCGCAACTTCGCGGCAGAGACCGTCTTCATTGCCTTCGTGATCTGCCGCGTGTTGACCACGCTGCGGATACGACGCCGGATATCGAGAATATTTGCCATTGCTTAGTCGTTCGTCAGTACTGTTGACCGCTGGAGCCTAGCCAGCGCCCTTCGCATTGTGGGTCCTTCTAAATCCATTACTACTTCGCTACCGCCTGACTGGAATCCACGAATTGCTGCTTTGCTTCTTTTATGATTCTCGTCATTTCTGCTTTTAGATTGTCATCCAAAACTTTCTTTTCCATGATCGTGTTGAGCAGGCCTGGATTTGTAGTGTCCACATACTTGTACAGATCTTTTTCGAAGTCTCGCACCTGATTTACGGGCATGTCGTCGAGTACGCCACTAGTGCCGGCAAAGATGATCAGAATTTGCTTTGAAAACGGTAGCGGACTGAACTGACCTTGTTTCAAGATCTCAACAAGCCTCTGGCCTCGATTCAGCTGCGCTTGCGTGGCTTTATCTAAATCGCTACCGAACTGTGCGAAAGCGGCTAGCTCTCTGTACTGGGCTAGTTCCAATTTCAGGGTTCCGGCCACCTGGCGCATGGCTTTGATCTGAGCGCTGCCGCCGACGCGACTTACTGACAGTCCAACGTTCACGGCTGGACGGACTCCCTGGTTGAATAAGTCAGTCTCCAGATAGATCTGGCCGTCTGTGATCGAAATCACGTTAGTTGGAATGTAAGCGGAGACGTCTCCCGCCTGCGTTTCGATGATGGGCAATGCTGTGAGCGAACCTCCACCTAACTTGTCGCTTACTTTAGCGGCTCGCTCTAACAAGCGGGAGTGGAGATAGAAAACGTCTCCCGGATAAGCTTCGCGCCCCGGAGGACGACGCAGCAAGAGCGAAATCTCTCGATAAGATGCGGCGTGCTTGGAAAGATCGTCGTAGATACAAAGCGCATGGCGTCCGGAATCGCGGAAGAACTCGCCCATGGCGCAGGCTGCATAGGGCGAGATGTACTGCATAGGCGCTGGTTCAGACGCAGACGCAGCTACTACAATGGTGTATTCCATCGCGCCAGCATCTTCCAGAATCTTGACTACCTGAGCAATCGAGCTGCGCTTCTGGCCAATTGCATTGTAGATACAGACCAGGTTATTGCCCTTGCTGTTGATAATGGTATCGAGAGCTACGGCAGTCTTGCCCGTTTGGCGGTCTCCGATGATGAGTTCGCGCTGGCCTCGACCGATGGGGATCATGGAGTCTATAGCTTTCAGTCCGGTGGCCATGGGCTCGCGTACTGGCTGACGATCGATTACTCCCGGGGCTATACGCTCTAAGGCAATAAATTTATCGCTGGCTATGGGGCCTTTGTCGTCAATGGGGACGCCGAGCGAATTGACTACTCGTCCGATCAGAGCGTCGCCGACGGGGACACTCATGATGCGACCGGTGCGCTTAACTTCATCCCCTTCCTTAAGCTCGGTGTATTCGCCAAGGATGACGACGCCTACCTGATCCTCTTCGAGGTTCATGGCGATGCCGGCGACGTTGTGCGGAAAGCTTAGGAGCTCTCCGGCCATGACTTTGTCGAGGCCATAGACGCGGGCTATACCATCGCCGAGGGTGATGATGGTGCCGACTTCGTCAACCGCGATCTTGGATTCGTAGTTCTCGATTTGCTCGCGGATTAGTTGTGTAATTTCGTCTGCTTTAATTTGTGCCATAAAAACTCAGGTCTCAGGTCGTACGTTTTAGTTTTTTCTTCAGTGCCTCTTTAGCGCTCCACGGCTCGTCATGCTCGGCCTTCCACCAATTGCTCCCCTATACGATCTAATTGGCCTTTTACCGAACCGTCATAGATGGTGCTGCCTACTTGCACGACCGCTCCGCCTAATAGCGCGGCGTCTTGTTCGTATCTCGCCCGGATTTTCTTGCCGGTCAATTTTATTATCTCTGCCTCGAGCAAATGCTTTTCCGTATCGTTCAATTGACGAGCACTGCTTATTTGAGCTTCCGCGAAGCCTTGGCGCTCGTTCAATTCCTGCGCCAGCTGTTTCAGGATTTCACTGAATAGCGGCAGCCTTCTGTGATCGGTTACGACCGCTACGAAATTTCTCGCTTGTCTGGTTGTGCCGAGCCGGGTGGTGATAGCATCGAGCACTCGGCGTTTCTGATCTCCTGCGATGGAGGGGTTTTCAAGCACTCGGCGGAGCTGTTCGCTTTCCTTTAGCAGAGCTTCAATGCTATGTAACTCCTGCTGGGCTCGCGCTGGATCCAAGTGATTACTGGGCTTCATTACGACATCGGCGAAGGCTCGGGCGTAGGTGCCTACCACGGAAGCCATGCTACTGACCGTCCTTTCTGCCATCGCTATTCGAGGTTAGCTTTGTCGCGAAGCTGCGGACCAGAACCTGATCGGTGTTGGAATCTACGTTGATTTGCTTGCGGGCCAAGGCTATTGCCAAGCCAGCGGTGTGGTCGCTCAATTCTCGGCGTGCTTGTTTGGCAGCGATTGCGATTTCCTGCTCAGCGGCCAGCGCCACTTTACGAATTTCTTCTTCGGCGATTTTCTGGATGCGGACTTCCTCGGCGGCCGCTTCGCTTTCAGCAGTGACCTGCATACGTCCGATTTCTACATCCAATTGGCGAAGACGATTTTCGATATCGGAAAGACGGCGATTTGCATCCTGGCTGGCAGAACGCGCTTCTTCCAAAGCCTGCTGGATGGATGCGGTTCGGCTGCGGAATATTCCGGGCAAGAACTTGCGCGCGGCCCAGATGATAATGACGGCAACGATGGCAAAGTTCACGCCGCTTGCCAGCAGATGCGCTCCATGCACGCTTAGATTTGTCTTGCGCGCCAGCCAATGAACAGGCGAAGAGTGTTTGAGATTGGCGTTTTCTTCCGGTTCTTCTCCCGCTGCTTCGCGCGTTTCCTCGACTAGTTCTCCGGCGGCAGTGTGATGTGCGGACGCCGACTGGCTCGCTTCTTTGGCAGGCTGCGGAGCGGGTTGTTCCTGGGCGACGGCATGAGTGGGGATTGCCGCCAGAAACGCCAACAACGCAAGCGCAAGCAATGAGAACCTCAACGTCGCTTTCGTGGATTGAGACCCGCGGCGTCTGACAGGCGAAGATTCCCGTCTCTCCACTGTCTCAAACTTGTATTTCACTGACCACCTACCTGAGTAGGCGATGCCATCGGGCGCAGCACCGCGCGCACTATATCGCTAGCCAGACGGGCGGCATCAGACTGCAACTTGGACATTGCTTGCTGCTTATCTTGTTCCATGGCGGCTCGGGCTTGCTGAACTTGTTCCTGAGCGCGGGTTCGAGCCTGATTCACGAGTTGATTGCGGGTTTGCGTCGCCTGCTGGCGGCGGGCCTCTTGGCTCTTAAAAACTTTCTGGCGGGCTTCGCGGAGGCGCTGCTCGTATTCGGCGGTGCGAGCCTCGGCGGCGGCGATATCAGCGCGCGCCTTTTCCATGGCTCCCTTCGTGCGGTTGCGGCGCTCGGCTAAGACCGCGGTCAGCGGGCGATGAACCACGAATGTATAAAAAATGTAAAGCAGCGCCAGCAGGATGATGGTGGGCACGCTTCCGAGCAGTAATTCGCCTAGTTGTCGGAGTATCTGTTCCATTGTCTGATGATCTTGTTTGATCGAACTGACGATCGAATCGTCTTGGCTGAATCGTTGCTGACCGAATCCTTGGCGATTGAATTCTTGCTGATCTTACCGACTGAATCCGCTGGCTATCCTGCTGGAAGAAGAGCCACTCCTAAAACTCATAAAAATAACATTGTAGGGAGAAAGTGTCAATGATTTGTGCGGGATGGCGGGGGAATTTTCCCAAATTGAAGCAATTGCCGGAAGTGGAAGATGCTCCTTGACAATCGAAGCTGAGGGTCTACGATGTAAATATCACCTCCGATCCCAGTCCGGATCGAATGGGCCGATAGCCAAGGAAGAGTCACCGCTTCTTGGCTGGCGGCCCATTTTAATTATTTGGAAAATTTCCGTTCTGCGTTACCGTCACGTCGGAATCCGACCGACTCATCTTATGACGATTTGTTGACTGTCGCGTGACAACAGCCCTGTGGAATTTGGCGAGAATGAAAGTCGTTTCCGGGGATGCATACTCCGGAAACTCTGGATCTCCTGGAAGTGATCTAGCGGATCGGGCCGGTTCTATTTCTCCACCGGCCTGATCTTTTTATTTGGTGGTGGCGATGAGGGCGGCGATTCTTTCCAGGATGCGGTGCATGCTCAGGCTGGGGTCAATAGCGGCATCGACTTCATGATGATGTGTACCGGCATGCATGACCAGGACTTTGGTCCCTTCGTGGGATTTTTTCACCATGTAGGGCAGATGATGGCGATCATCCTTCGATAAAGTAGCGCCGAGGATTACGAGATCAAAGGCATCGCACCGCAGGGCTTCCTGAACGCCCTGACGGTTCAGAGCGGTAGTCACGTGATGTCCGGCCTTGGTCATCTCCGCGGATTGGGCAGAGAGAGTATCTTCGTCCGACTCGCCATACAGAATCTTGATGGTGGACTGGGTGGCGGACTGATGGGCGGATTTCTGCGCGGCTGCGGGCAAAAGTGGCCTCCTGAAACTCACTTGAGCTTAACAATTAGCGGGGCTGCTTCCGAGATCACGGAAGATCAGGACCGGATGGGGGTCGGCATTGGAAGCCTGGCTGAGTCCTGTATGAGCTGTCGTGGACGCAGAGCTTATTAGACCTTTACGATATGAAGCCACTCCATACCACTAATGGGCCGTGTAACTGAACCAATATTCTGTTAGACTGCCCGCAAAGATCGAGGGCATTTTTTGACTCGGACAAGTTAAAAGAAGCATTCCCAGGTAAGGGCGAATCTTGGAGGACCTGCTCAGACCTTCTCCAGGAACAAAATACGAAACAAAATTCTTGGGGCGAACGCTGGAGTTAAACTGGCCAGAAGCTATTAGTATGCGATTGTAAAAGTATACGATTCCAACAGTATGCGGATATAAAAGTATACGACTCCTAGTGGCTCGCTTGTGGTGAGTCATGGCTTTGCATTCTGGGGAACAGAAGCACCATTTCCCGGCTGAAGCGCCAGTCGCATGGGACCCGATCCGGCGGGACCTGAAAGAAAACGAAGACTGGTATCGCGACCTGGTTGAGCACAGCCAAGACTTGCTGTGTGTCCACGACCTTGAAGGCCGATTCTTATCCGTAAACCCCGTTCCGGCGCGTCTGCTGGGTTACAGCGTAGAAGAGATGCTGCAGAAGCCAATGCGGGATTTTATCGATTCGCAATTTTACGGCGAGTTCGAAGCCTATCTACGCGAAATCAAGCGCACGGGGGAGTCGCACGGATTGCTGAAAGTAATAACGCGATCGGGAGAGCGACGGATCTGGGAGTATCACAACACGTTGCGCGCGGAAGGAGTCGCGACGCCGATTGTGCGAGGGATTGCGCACGATGTCACCGAGCGGGTGCGGGCCGAGAAGGCACTGCGAGACACCAATGAACAGCTACTGAAGACGGTACAGGAGCGAGAGCGAGCGGAGGAACGGCTGCGTGAGTTCGAAAGAGTAGTTGAGAATCTCGAAGAGATGATCGTGGTCGTGAATCGAGAGTATCGGTTCGTGCTTGCGAACCGGTTGTTCCTGAGTTATCGCGAAATGAGAAAAGAAGAGGTTGTTGGACATTTGGTAGCTGAGTTAGAGAATCCAGACATATATGAAACCTTGATCAAGAAGAAACTGGACGAATGTTTTCAGGGAAAGGTAGTCAACTACGAACTCAACCATGTATATCCGGAGATGGGAGAGAGATGTATATCGATCACGTATTTGCCCGTGGATGGTCCGGGCGGGATCGATCGCGTGGCGTGCGTCATGCGGGATGTTACGGAGCGGAAGCGTGCGGAAGTGGCGCTAAGGGAGAGTGAAGCCCGGGAGCGGGCGCGAGTCAAGGAACTGGAGACAGTATTGGAGGCGGTGCCGATAGCAGTTTGTATCGCGCATGATCCCGAGTGCCAATGGATGAGCGGCAATCGAGCCGCATACGAAGAGATGGGTGTGCCGGCGGGCCGGAATATTTCGAAGAGCGCACCGCTTCAGAGGCAACCCATGTTCCGGCTGACGCGGGATGGGATCGAGGTGCCAGTGGATTCGTTGCCGATGCAACGAGCCGCGGCCACGGGAACTCCTGCGTTTGGGTGCCCACTTACGATCGAACGCGAGGATGGTACGGTGCGGGAAACGGTCGTGAATGCAGTTCCGTTGCTGGATGATAAAGGCAAAGTGAGGGGAGCGGTGGGAGCATCCATCGACCTGACAGAGCTGAGGCTGGCGGAGAAGGCGTTGCGGGAAAGTGAATTGCGATTCCGGACGGTGTACGAACGGTCTCCGGTGGGAATTGCTCTAGTGGATTCGCGCAGCGGGCAGTTTCTACAGGTTAATCCAAAGTTTTGCGAGATCACCGCACGTAGCGAAGATGAACTGCTGCGGATCGACGTTTCCAGCATTACTCACCACGATGATGTAGCCCGAGGGAGTGAATACCTGCACCAGTTGGCTGAGGAAGAGCTCACCAGTTACGAAATCGACAAGAGATATGTCCGCCCGGATGGATCGGTACGCTGGGTACGGATTCTGGTCGTACCGATGTGGAGCAAAGGAGAAACACGCCGGTGGCAAATGGGGCTGGTGGAGGATATCACCGAGCGCAAACACACCGAGGAGGCCTTGCGTGAAAGTGAGGAACGGTTCCGGGTGGCACTGAAGAATTCTCGGACAACGGTCTTCAACCAGGACCGGGATTTGCGCTACACCTGGATGTACAATCCGCAGATTCCCGTGATGGTGGGAAAAAGACCGGGACAGACCTTGGCCGAGGTCTTCGACCCTGAAGAAGCTGGGCGGAGCGCTGAGCTACGACGGCGAGTGTTTGAAACCGGGGTGGGAGTGCGTCACGAAATGCAGATCGCGTTCGGCGGTAGAAAGCATTACTTCGACGCCACCATCGAACCAGTTTTGGACTCGGCGGGCGCGGTGATTGGAATCACCGGCGCGAGCACCGATGTAACGGAGCTCAGAGAGGCCACTGAAGCTTTACGCGACGCCAAGAAAAAACTTACAGAAGAGAAACTCTATCTGGAGCAGGAAATCGATACCGAGTTGGGGTTTGGCGAAATCATCGGCCAGAGCAAAGCCTTGCAAGCCGTCATGGAGAATGTAGCGAGGGTGGCAGCCAGCGATGCCACGGTGCTGCTGCTCGGCGAAACCGGAACCGGGAAGGAATTGGTGGCGCGGGCGATCCACCGTTTGAGTCAGCGTGCCAACAGTAGCTTCATCAAATTGAATTGCGCTGCGATTCCGTCGGGTCTGCTGGAGAGCGAATTATTCGGGAATGAGAAGGGCGCATTTACCGGAGCTGTGAGCAGGAAAATTGGCCGTCTCGAATTAGCCGACAAAGGTACGCTGTTTCTCGATGAGATTGGAGAAATTTCACTCGCGTTGCAGCCGAAGCTCTTGCGGGTTTTGCAAGATCAGGAGTTCGAACGGCTGGGCGGCATACAGACTTTGAAAGTGAACTTCCGTTTGATTGCGGCCACAAACCGTGACTTAGCGGACAGCGTGAGAGAGAGCGAGTTTCGCAGCGATTTGTATTATCGGTTGAACGTGTTTCCAATCCGCGTGCCACCATTGCGGGAACGGCGGGAAGACATACCGTTGCTAGTGGAACATTTCGTGCAGAAGTTCACGAGGCGGATGAACAGGTCGATCACAAGCATTCCCAAGAAAACCATGGATGCATTGTTGGCTTGGGAATGGCCGGGAAATGTACGGGAACTGGAGAACTTTATAGAGCGGTCGGTGATTCTGACGCAAGGCTCTGTGCTGGTGGCGCCGTTAGGCGAAATGGAATCGATCTCCCGCGAGGAGAAAAGGATCGACGAAACTCTGGAGACGACCGAACGCGATCATATTCTGCGTGCTTTACGCGAGAGCCATGGTCAGATTGGCGGGCTGCGAGGAGCGGCCATGCGTTTGGGATTGAAGCGCACAACCCTGCAATCGAAACTGAAGCACTTGGGAATCGATCCGCGATCAGGACGACTGATACATTGATTCAAAAGGACAGTATGGGCAGGCGTGAAGCCCGCCCATACTACGCATTAGACTTTCTTGATGGCGTGATAGACGAAGAGCACTACGATCGCGCCAACGACAGCGACGACGAGACTGTAGATATTGACACCCGTCACTCCATGAGCTCCGAAGAAACTGAACAGCCATCCGCCGACAATGGCACCCACGACTCCCAGAACAATGTCGAGGATAAGGCCTTCTCCCGACTTGTTGACGATTTTACTCCCGATAAAACCTGCAATCAGACCTAACACGATCCACGCCAGAATTGACATGATTGTTTTCTCCTGAAAGACGAATTTGAAATATCTGTGGGAAGCGCGCGGGCTGACTATAGCAGAAGATCGGGTCACTGAGAATCGAGGAAAGCGCGAGCGCTGTGACTATCTTTTTTCGGTTAGCGGGGCCCGCTCGCTGTTCCACCCAAATGCCGCATGCTGAGTCTCTGCAGCTAAGACGGAAAGGTGCCGAACTCAGGGCAATCGGTTACAATCCTCGCGCACATGAACCGAGAATATAACAAGCAATATAGCCACGAATTGGGCCGCGACATGGAATCGCTGGTGTACGGACACGCCGGTCAGCCAATCGTTGTTTTTCCGACATCCAGGGGACGTTTTTTTGAGTATGAAGATGCGGGGATGATTCGCGCGCTCAGCGGGAAACTGGATGCAGGTACGATCCAGATATTTTGCGTGGACGCCGTGGATGGCGAGAGTTGGTACAACAAGAGCGCGCATCCAGGATCGCGAATCTGGCGGCATGTGCAGTACGAGCGCTACGTACTCAACGAATTCATTCCGTACTTGAAATGGAAGAATTGGGCGCCGCAAATCGCAGTAACCGGATGCAGCTTTGGCGGCTATCATGCCCTGAACTTTGCTATGCGGCATCCGGACGTGGTCTCGGCTTGCGTCACCATGAGTGGATCGTTCGACATCAAGAGCTTTCTCGATGGATATTACGACGACAATGTGTACTTCAATAATCCGCCCGACTATTTGCCCCGCACCAGCGATGAATGGTTTCTGAGCCGCTACCGGCAGATGAAGATTGTGCTGGGATCGTCAGATTGGGACATGTGCCTGGACGCGAACGTAAAGATGTCGGCGATTCTCCATGGCAAGGGGATTCCCCATTGGCTGGATATTTACGGGGATAACAGCAAGCATGATTGGCCGTTGTGGCAGCGGATGGCAGGAAAGTATTTTTAGTGGAGCGACGGGCGTCTCGCCCGTCCAGTATGTAGAGCGGCCGGTCAGAGTGGTTCATTGAATAGAGGATCTGAATTATGGCTAAAAAAATTGGCATTCTGTTTGGAATGGAGAACACTTTTCCGCCAGCTCTGGTGGACAAGATCAGTTCGATGAAGACCGCCGGCGTTACGGGCGAGTTTGTGAAGATTGGCGGAATCCGGATGGATGAGCCTAAGAAATACGATGTAATCATCGATCGGATTTCGCAGGACATTCCCTTTTACCGCGCTTATTTGAAAAATGCCATGTTGCAGGGGACGATTGTGATTAACAATCCGTTCTGGTGGACAGCGGATGACAAGTTTTTTAACTATGCTTTGGCGCACAAGATGGGTGTAGCGATTCCGCCGACGGTAATCTTGCCCCATCATACCCATCCTCCCGATACTACCGACAAGTCGATGCGCAATTTGATCTACCCGCTGAATTGGGAAGAGATGTTTGCCTATGTCGAATTTCCTGCGTTTCTAAAACCCTATGCCGGCGGTGGGTGGAAACATGTGTATAAGGTGCACTCGCCGGAGGAATTTTTTCATCACTACAACCAGACGGGCGACCTCTGCATGACGCTCCAACATGGTGTGGAGTTTGAGGATTATTACCGCTGTTACGTCGTCGGCCAAGAGAAAGTGCACATCATGAAGTACGATCCCCGGGCTCCGCATCATGAACGCTATGTGAAGGGGAATCCGCAGCCGGGAACGAAGTTGAAGCAACGGATCGAGAAAGATGCTTTGGCATTATGCCGCGCGCTTGGATACGACTTGAATACCGTCGAGTTTGCTGTGGAAGATGGCGTGCCATATGCGATTGACTTCATGAATCCAGCCCCGGATGCCGAGGTTACATCAGTCGGACGAGACAATTTCGATTGGGTCGTCGATGCAGTGGCAGAAATGGCTGTAAAAAAAGCGCTGGGCGGAAAGAATCCCGTCGAAGAGTTGCGCTGGGCATCGTTCTTGAACGGGCCGAAGTAAATCATGTGATGGCGGTGCTCAGCCGCCGCGCGAGACACACTCTGTCCCCACACCAGCTTCTCATTGGTATACTAAAAGACCGGCTGTCAGCAATTCTTCCCCTCTGGCAGCCCCGGATATATGCTGCGATGAAGCCTACATTCACGCTTGGAATCGAAGAGGAGTACCAGACCGTCGATCCCGAAACTCGGGATCTGCGGTCGCACATTCACGCCGAGATCATCGAGAAGGGCAGATTGATCCTGCAGGAACGGGTCAAGACGGAGATGCATCAATCGGTGGTGGAGGTGGGGACTTCGGTTTGCCACAACATTAAGGAAGCACGGGAAGAGCTGAAGGGTCTGCGGCGGCACATGATCCGCTTGGCGCGGGAGAATGGGTTGCGGCTAGCATCGGCGGCCACGCATCCGTTTGCCGATTGGCGGGTGCAGGCGCTTACTCCGGGTGAGCGCTACAAGAATATTGTGGAAGACATGCAGCTGGTGGCTCGGGCCAATCTAATTTTTGGGCTGCACGTGCATGTTGGCATCGAGGATCGCGAAATTCTGATCCAGATGATGAATCATGCGCGCTATTTTATTCCGCACCTGCTGGCGCTGTCGTCGAATTCTCCTTTCTGGCTAGGGATGGACACTGGGCTGCACTCCTACCGCTGCAAAGTGTTCGATAAATTTCCGCGGACCAATCTTCCAGATTATTTTCCGAGCTGGGGCGAGTATGAGAATTACGTCAAGCTGCTGGTAAAGACGAACTCCATCGATAACGCGAAGAAAATCTGGTGGGACATGCGTCCGCATCCGTTCTTCAATACGCTGGAGTTCCGGGTCTGCGATCTCCCGATGCGGGTGGATGAGACGATTGCCTTGGCAGCGCTGATCCAGGCTACGGTGGCGAAACTGTATAAGCTGCACTCACAGAATCAGGGATTCCGACTCTATCGAAAGTCGCTGCTGATGGAGAATAAATGGCGCGCGGCGCGCTACGGGATCAACGGAAAACTGATCGACTTCGGCAAGCAAATGGAAGTTCCGGAGCGCGATCTAATTGAAGAATATTTGGAGTTCGTGGATGACGTGCTCGACGAGCTAGATTGCCGGGCCGAAGTGGAATACATCCGCGAGATTATGAAGATGGGCACCGGAGCGGACCGCCAACTGGACGTGTTCCGCAAGACCGGCGACATGAAAGCCGTGATGGATTACATCATTAAGGAGACTGAAGTGGGCGTTGACGAGGTGGAGAGTTTGCCCACCGCACGCGTCGGCTGATGAGTTTGATGAAGACTTCTACGAATATTACGGAACCATCCAATCGACAACTCAACAAGATGGCTTTTGATCCGGAGCTGGCGCCGGGGGCGCGAAACGCAGTGCGCGTGTGTCTACGTGTGCTGCCTTCGGAGAAAGCAACGGTCATCACCGATGAAGTAAGCCTGGAGATAGCAGCGGCCATCGTGCACGAACTTGAAGACCTCGGCTGCCAATATCAGACGTGGGTGCTGGAGGATGTGGCGACGCGTCCGTTGACGGATTTGCCGCTACCGATCGCTGAGGATTTGGAAACGAGCCAAGTCAGCATTTTTGCAGTACAGGCGCAGGCCAACGAATTGAAATCCCGCATGCAGATGACGGATGTGGTGAACCGGCGCAAAATCCGCCATGCCCACATGGTCAATATCAACAAGCGGATCATGATGGAAGGCATGCGTGCGGACTTTCTGAAAGTAGACCGGCTGAGCCTGAAGGTACTGGAAACAGTGCGCAAGGCGAAACAGGTGCGCGCCAAGACACCTGCAGGCACGGATCTGGTAGCGGATTTGAATCCGAACTATAGGTGGGTGAAGACAAGCGGCATCATCAGCACGGAAAAGTGGGGAAACCTGCCAGGCGGCGAAGTGTTCACGACGCCGGGCGAAGTGAATGGCACGTTCGTAATTGACGGAGTAGTCGGCGATTATTTGTGCGCAAAATT
>Ga0209169_10000937_pt1 | contig 17998 bp, 16 predicted proteins | sample HubBroMetageWRM4_FD_188346 | JGI IMG/M metagenome (GOLD analysis project Ga0209169, IMG submission 188346) | Warmed soil microbial communities from the Hubbard Brook experimental Forest, New Hampshire - Hubbard Brook CCASE Soil Metagenome WRM 4... | ecosystem: Environmental > Terrestrial > Soil... | reverse complement strand
CGACGAAGCGCTCCCAGTCGTCGCGATGCCCCTCGATCTCAGGGCGCAGGCTCTCCAGAAAACTCTTCTTGAACTTGAGTATCTCTTTCACATTCATGCTCATGACCAGAGGCTCGGTGGCTGCGATCGAGCCGTCGACCACCAGGACATTTTGAAACTCGTCCTCGCTCGGTGGCAGGATGCTGGCGCGTTTATTCACTTCGGTCGGATCCAGCAGGTCGAGCACGGAAAGATGCTGCACGCGCAATACTTTGTCCATGCCCTCCAAACTCAAGCCCCGCTTGCGATTCAGGAAATTGGAAATGTGCGCCTGTTTGAAGCCGGTCTGTTCGGCCAGGCGCAAGCCGGTCAATCCTTCTTCTTCAATGCGGTGCCACAAAGTTTTGCGGAGATTTTCCTGCAGTACTTTAAATTTCATATTTCGAGTATACCACTCTTATAGCGAATCGCTAATAAAAATATCTCCCTAACATCTCAAAGGAAACGGCCTTTGGGCCCTCTCAGGCGGTTTTCCACAACCAAAACGCTCAATTGTTCAATAGCATCTCGCTATTGTCATTGTTATCACCAAAATCTGAGAGAAAATAGTCCTTGACTTCCGCCAAACGTGAAGTTATATCATAGTTAGTCTGTTATAACTACTCTGTTATGGAAAACCAATCGATGACCTGCAACACACAACCCGAAAATGAGGGAGGGGGCTTTGTGGAATTCCGCCGCAAGGTCCGCTCCGCTGAAGTACTGTCTGCCGCAATGGAACAACTGCTGCGGATACTGCAGTTTACCGGTAAAGTCAGTGTGGTCGTGCAGAACGGCCGCGTGTTGAAATCCGGATACGAGGAGGGTTACTTCCGCAAACCGCCGTTGACCTGAGGGTCGTGGCGGGGGCAGTTAATTGATAGTTTGTAAGTTACTTATAGCTAAATAGATCTGACAGGAACTCCGTAAAAGAAACGGGCCCTGTGACCGAGAAATCGGCGCAGGGCTTTTTTATTTGTGCTCGGGCCTAGAAGCCCAAAGCCTGACAACGAAATCGCCATCGGAGGCAATCATGGAATTCGAAGGTTTGGAATTGGAAATTGTGCGCGTCGAACTGAAGTATTGCGAAAGATGCGGCGGCCTGTGGCTGCGCGTTTGGGGTACGGACGACATCTATTGCCCGGAATGCGAGGACGACGTCATGGATCTTCCGGTCAGGCGAAAAAAACAAACGCTGCAGTTGGTAAGAGACGACCGCGACGATTTGGAAAGCCAGGGCGAGAAGTGGCCAATCTGCGGTGAAGGAGGAAACGCATGAGCGCCACCATAATCGCCTCGATCTACGCCTTTGCAGAGATTCCCGGCATCCCACCCGACCTTAGCTCAGAGCATACGGTTGCGGATCTCACTGAGCTGATTGAAGAAGTTCCTGCGACGGAAGTCTCTGCGCCAGAAGTTTCCACCATGTGTGATCCAGCGATTCCGGAGGCGCGGGCTCCGGGCGGCGATCCCGACCTCTGGCTCTATAGAAAGCGGACGGTGGGGCTGCTTCGGCGCTATATGCGGCTTTCGATCGAAGTGGGCCGGCTGCCGTCGCTGCTGGGGCGCGAGTTCTTTCGCACCCGGGTAACGTCGTACCGGACCTCGACCTTCGAGGATTCCGTCATTTTTGTGCACGACGTGGAAAAGAGTTTGGAAGAACTGGACGACTTTCAGAAAAAGCTGATCGCGAAGATTGTGCTGCAAGAGTATCCCCAGGAAGAGGCTGCGCGTCAGCTTGGTTGCGGGCAACGTCACGCGGCACGGTGCTATGTCGAAGCTCTGGATCGAGTCTCGGAGACATTCCTGAGAAGGCGGTTGCTCCTTCGGCTGCCGGTCGTGAAGCCGCCTGTGGAAAAAACTTGTCAAGGGGGTAAAGCCGATGTTTTTGAACTAAGTAACTCAAAACAAGTCGAAAATAAAGTTTAAAACCATGTCATAGTTGCCCTATTGAACCTGCTATGATGAATACAGATCGAAAAAATCTATCAAGGGCGTGCCGACAACGGCGCGCCCTTTAATTTTTGGCAGCAGGTTTAGGCTCGGTCGGGGGATCAATGAAAACACGCAAAACGGCCAAGGCGGGCAAAAGCGCCAGGAAAACTGCTTCCGCGCCTAAAAAAGCGCTGCAACAAGTCGATCTCGGCGTGGTCCGGGACAAAATCACAAGGCTCGTCGGGAATCACGCGATAAAAATGGTGAACACCACGATCAACGAGGTCGGTAAAGGTCACTATCTCGCGATGAAATACATGTTTGAAATGATCGGCTTGTTTCCTGCGACGGCCCCGGAAGAAGCTGTTCAGGATGATTCGCTGGCGAAAACGCTGCTGCGGCGCATGGGACTTCCCGAAGAAACAAACGAAGACGCGAACCAAGAGACGAATGTGAGTACCGAAGTTACTACCGATCGCATAATCGAGCCTGTGGCACAAGACAGCGATGCCGTAAAATGAAAGTCGCTTTGTAAGCAGGACTTTCATCATGGATATGACATGGGTGACGGGTCGAATCGCGGTCGGCGGTGGTATCTGGAACGCGGACAACATGGCGGAAGTTGCGAGCGCCGGTGTCACCCACATCGTCGACATGCAAAGGGAATTCGACGATACGAGTTTGGCCGCGCCGCACGGGATTGTGGTGCTGTGGAATCCGATCGATGATGACTTTCAGCCGAAATCGCCTGACATTTTCCAGCGCGGCGTGGATTTCGCTTTGGAAGCTTTGGATGAGAAGGGAACCAAGCTTTTCGTCCATTGCGCCGCGGGCGTTCACCGGGCACCGATGATGACGCTGGCGATCTTATGTTCGCTGAACTGGAAGATGTCGGATGCCCTGCGGTTGATTGAAGCCAAACGTCCCGAGGCCGACTTCGCGGATGTGTATGTGAAGAGTGTGAAAAGGTTTTTGCAGGAGCAGGTCGGAGCTGAAAAGTAGAAAGCTTCAGGTCTCGCTTTTTCTCCAAAACAATTCAGCGTAGTTGGTCTGGCGGCATGCCAGGCGGACGCTGGAGTGTGACTGTCATCGCTATTCTAAAAATGTACTGAGCATCGGAGGAGTTATGTTTGACGCGCGCCGCCCATTCGGGTGGCTTTTTCTTTTGCTGCCGGCGCTGCTGGCATTCACGGTGTCAGCACAAACGATTCCCACCACGACCATCAGCGATACCGTGTACAGCGCCGACGGCACACCCGCTGGAGGGACGCTGTTGATTTCGTGGCCGGAGTTCACTACTGCGGCCGATGGAGCGGTGGCGGCCGGGAATATCAGCGTCACGCTCGGGACTGGAGGCGCGTTGTCCGTCGGTCTGGTGTCGAACGTGAATGCCACGCCGGCCAACACGGTTTACACGGTTGTGTATCAACTGGATGATGGGACCGTCAAAACGGAATACTGGGTGATCCCTACGACCTCTCCAACGACGATCTCGGCGGTGCGAACGACGTTGGGGGCGACCAGTTCGGCTTCGCAGATGGCGACCGACCAATATGTAAACACAGCGCTGGCAGGTAAGGCGAACGACGCGGCGGTGGTTCACCTCGCCGGACCCGAGACAATTATCGGCGCGAAGCAGTTCACGGTGTCGCCTGCGATGCCGACCCCGGTGAATCCAACCGACGCGGCCAACAAAAGTTATGTGGACAACTCGACCCAGAACGTGGGAAGCGGATCGTACGTCAGTTCGGCGGGCGGTACGATGACGGGCCCACTGACGTTGAGCGGGAATCCTGTCGCGCCAGATCAGGCGGCCACCAAGAGTTACGTAGATACTGGATCCGAAAGCAAGGCGGACTTAATCATCGGGCTGGTCCCCACCGGTGAGTTGGGAACCGGCACGGCGAACAATACGTTATGCCTCCACGGCGATTCGAGCTGGGGAGGATGCGGAACCAGCAGCAATGCAGTCTCGATACAAAACGTTCCGGTGGCCACCACCGCTCCTACCAACAACCAAGTCATGACGTACGTTGCGTCGCTCGGAGAATATGAGCCGGAAGCAGGCGGCGGAGTGACCGCAGGAATGCAAGCCGTGAAGTACGCGACCGACTTTGGCTGGTCGCAGTCGCCGTCCACGAACTTGAGCGTCGCGGGAGTTCAGACAGTAAGTTTGTCTGCGTGTCCGGCCGGCGTAACCGGAACTGAGCCGTGGTACTACGTTTATATTGCGGGAACAGGGACGCCCGAAGCAGTCTTAGTCGATGGCGGGACTTGCAGTGGGAACGGCCTAGCTGGGACCTTGCAGTTTACGACTCTCAACTCACATTCCGCCGGATACACGATCGCAAGCGCATCGAGCGGCTTTCAGGAAGCGTTGATTACGGCGCGATTTAGTCCCAGCAATCCGTCGGGACCCTCGCAATCAGGAAAAGTGATTGTGCCGCCGGGAGAGTTGCAGTTGTACGCGCGCGTCTCGGTGCGCGCGTCGAACGTGACTGTGGATTTTTCCGGATCGATCATCGATTGCAACATGTCGGACACCTGCATCTTTGCGGGAGACCCTTCTAACTCAAACGAATTCCTGGACATCACTCTGATGAATCCGCGTGGCCGGCCCATGGTGATCAGCGGACAGAGTCCCTTCATCGAAGTGAATGCGCAAAAAACCAGGTTGCTCAACGTGACGACGAGAATTCCGCCGACTGGCGGAACTTTCAGCAGCTACGTTCAAGTGGACAACGACCAGTCATTCCTGCTCGACGGGCTGGACACGGCGCTGGCCACGGGATCGAGCGACTACGGAGTGCTCTGCAATGCCAGCGTGTGCAACCCGGTGATTTATGCGCCGGGACCTTTCAGCAGCAACCCCGCAGTGGGATGGTTGAAGCATTTGAACATTTCCATGCAGTGCAGCGGCAATGGAATCGATTGGCAGAGCGGCAACACGGTGAAGATTTCGGACAGTGTGATTGAAGGCTTTGCACAATATGGAGTGCGCGCGGGAATACAACGTGGAGGCTACGGGGGATTTGAGCTGGACAATGTTTACGAAGAGGCTGGAAGTTGCTCGAACCCGGCGGGAGCGATCGGACAGGCGGGAGTCATTGCTCAGGGAGCAACGGTAAAGATTGGCGGAGCCGAACTTCCAGCCGGATCGAGCCCGCAGTATGCAAACACGGGGAGCACCAATTATCGCTACTACATTGTTGCTAACAGGACGACGTACGGGGCGTCGAATCCGCTTTACGCTGGCTACGCGCTTACGAATGGATCGGGGAGCATAACGGTAACCACTCCGGATATTGCCGGCGCGACGACGTTTGATTTGCTGCGCGTGACTTACCTGGCTCCAAATAACCCGCGCGAGCAAGCACCGTATGGAACGGGAAACTATGCAGTCGCAACCGGAGTGACGCGCGCTTCGGCCTGCGCCAATGGAGTTTGTACCTTCACCGACACCCAGGCCGCGCTGCAGTCTTACACGGTTGCGACTCCGGCATATTTTCCGCTTTTGAATTTCTGGCCGGGAAACCTGGTCCTCGCGGGGAGCGTGGATTCCGGAAGCGTTCTGAATGCGGCGAAGGCGTGGGTGCAGAGCGCGCCCAGCGACATCGTGGGCGTGCAGGGCATGGCGGCCCCGGCGGTGGTTTCGACGGAGTGTCAGGCACTGGATGATTGGACGCCACTTTGGCTGAGCTGCTATACGTCCATGGCGCCAAGCGATTTTTATGATCAGGGCGCATTCCTGCTGGCGGTGAAACCCAATCAAGATGGCGGGCTGCTGACGAACCTCAAAGGACGACAGAACTTTTCGACTCTTGGCACTGGGCCGGGACACATCATTACGCTTTCGGATTCGAATTTCCAGAAGACGATCGCGACCGCCAACAACCGTCCGTCGAATGACGCGAACGATGCTTTCATTGGCTATGACCAGGGGAATGGCAATCCGGCGACAGTGGGGATCAGCGTAGGTGCGCCTGTCTCACTCTCGAACTACATCGGAAACATGGGTGATGGGACGAGTTGGTTGGAGCGCTTGACCTCGGGTCTCAAGGAATTCAAGACAAATGTGCAGTTGGACAACGCGCTAACGGTTACGGGATCGGCGCACGCGAGTTCGTTCCTGGCGACCGCAACGGGATCCTGGGCGGTACAAGGCAGCTATGGAGCGCTGACTCCTCCCCCTGCCGGACAGTCCGCGATTGGGTTTGGGACCGGCGGCCAGCTTGAAGTTTCGGAAAACGGCGGAGCGGTGGTTGGGGTTGCGGTGCTCGACAGCAACGGAATGGTTTCCGAAAATGCGAATACCGCGACGCAACTGGCGCAGACGCCGGCGCAGTGCAATGGAAGCTTCTCCACCGGGGTGCAGGCCAATGGAAATGCGAATTGCAGCACCGCGGACGTAGTTGAGCTGGCGGAGACGACGCCGCCGGGTGGGATTCCGAACTATGGAATCTTCTGGTTTGATTCGACGTGCCACTGTCCCAAGGTAATCAGTAACGATGGTCAGCCGGTGCAGTTGGGACTGCTCAACGTTTTCAATCTGGACGCGAACACGCTGGAAGAGTACAACGGCGCAATCCCGCAGACGCTGAGCGTGTATGGGACGCGAACGGATGCTTCGGACTATCAACGCGCTCGGCTTGCCTATGACACGACGGACGGTTATTTTTTCCTGGCCGCCGATGCGTTGGGAACGGGCGCTCAGCAAGGGCTGGGATTCTGGATGCAGAATTCTTTGCGCTGGGTGATTGATACCTCGTTCAATTTTAAGCCGTGGTCGGACAACGTCAAAGACATCGGCACACCCACGTTAAGACCAAAGCATTTGTACGCGGGCACGTACGTGGATATGACCGAAGGCGCAGTGGCAACCGATTTGCCCAACGCCGCGACTACCGGCACCACGCTGAACAAGCTGGCAAAAGTGACGGGTTCGCCGGCGACTGCGATCATCGCTGCCACTTCCGACACCTCGGGAATGATTGGCATCGTAATCGATGGCGCAGGTACGACGGGCAGCGCTCAGATCGCTCAGGGAGGACAAGCGTCCTGCGTGTTTGATGGAGCGACGACCACAGGGGATTACATTCAGATCAGCAGCACGGTGAGCGGGGATTGCCACGACGCGGGGGCGAGTTATCCAGGCATCGGACAAGTGCTCGGACGCGTGCTCTCGACCAATGCGGCCGCGGGGACTTTTGCGATGCTTGTAGCGGGTGCGGAAGTTCGCTGGAGCGACGCCGGTTGGGGGCCGGGCAACAACCGCAATCTGGTTGGACGATTCACGACCCAGACTTTTACCGTGCCCCGGCTATCCGAGGTGCAGGACTGCTATCTGCAACAGTACGACAACTCGGTGCCCCCGAAATATTCCCGGTACACGGCAGCCCTCCATGTGGATTATCCACTCTGAGCCAAAGTTGGTCTTCCATAGTGCGCAACGTTGCCGACATCGCAAACCAAGAACCATAATTTCTATTCAGGAGAACTCATGAATCAGGACAGCCAGTGCAATTCAGTCTCGCTGAAAGAATACTTGCTTGCGCTACGCGCCGTTGAGCGGGAAGTGTCTGACCGAGAGAGGGCTTTCGTCAACCTGCGTTTTGAGTTGGCCGAGAGAGCGCTGAATCTGGACCATATCGAAACGCTCCGGCGTCTGGAACTCTTGAATCACGCGCACGAAGATGCACGCCAGAAAGAAGCGAGTTTCGTGGGACGTGAAGTATACGAGAGCCAGGTGAAAGATCAAAACAAGTGGCGGGACGAGGTCAACGCTGCCTTGTCCAATCGTCAAGGCAGGTCGTCGGTGACATCGGGTCTGATTGGCGCGGTGGGAGGGCTAGTCCTGAGCGCTCTGTTCGCGATGATCATGTATGGCGCCAAAGCGGTGTTGACTGGCTTCCCGAGATAGGCGGCTTCTTTCGGTCGCCTGGATTGCTCACCTTCGACGAAGACGACACTCAACGCCATGCGATCATCTCTATACGCAAGAAGCTGACGGCAAGGCCTACCCGACCTCTTCGCTCCAGTTTTCCAGCGTCTTCTTCACGAAAGCCATGAACTGATCTGCGACCGCGCCGTCGATCAGGCGGTGGTCGTAGCCGAGCGTCAAATGAACGACAGAGCGGATGGCGATCGAATCATTGCCGTCGCTATCGCTCACTACCAGAGGAACCTTGGTGATCCCGCCGACACCCAGGATTGCCGAGTTCGGCTGGTTGATGATGGGCAATCCGAAAACAGCTCCAAATTGTCCAGGGTTGGTTACCGTGAAGGTTGAGCCTTCAACTTCATCGGGTTTGAGTTTCTTCGAACGCGACCGCTCGCCCAAGTCGGAGATCCCGCGTTGCAGACCGAGAAAATTCAACTCGTCAGCATTCTTCAGCACGGGCACGATGAGTCCCCAATCGAGAGCGACGGCAATTCCTACATTTACGTGGCGATGGTAGCGGATATTCTCGCCTTCGATTGACGCATTGACGATCGGGAACTGTTGTAGCCCAATAATCACAGCGCGAACAAAAAACGGCATAAAAGTCAGGCGCGCACCATGACGCTGTTCGAAAGCCGACTTGGTCTTGTTGCGGATTTGCACGATACGAGTGATGTCGACCTCAAACATGCAATGCACGTGAGCGCTGGTGCGGCGGGATTCGATCATCCGCTGCGCGATAATCTTGCGCATCTGGGTCATCGGCACTAAATCGCCGGGGATGGACGCTGCCGAGGTCGGCGCAGGTCTCGGGGAAGACGCGGGCGCCGAAGCGGTCGCAGCTCGCGCGCCAGCGGGAGCCGAAGCAGGAACCGCAGTGTCCGGCCTCTCCAGAAATGCCATGATGTCCTGCTTGGTAATGCGGCCGCCCATGCCAGTGCCGGAGAGCTGCGACAAATTCACGTTGTGCTCGCGAGCAATCTTGCGAACGAGCGGGGAGGACCGAGCATGGTCGTCGTCTTCGTCGCGCGCGGGCTGGGGAGCGGTTTGGGGCTCTGCCGGAACTCGCGCTGCAGGGGCTGCCGCCTGTGCTTTCGGCGGCGGCGCGCTCGCCGGGGACTTAGAGGGCGCGGCTGCTTCACCATCGCCCGCAATCGTTCCCACCACCGTGTTCACCTGGACAGTGTTTCCCTCGACCACTTTGATGTCCTGCAGAATGCCCGACGCCGGCGCGGGAATTTCTGCATCCACCTTGTCGGTGGATATTTCAAACAGCGGCTCATCACGCTGCACCTTGTCGCCGGGCTTCTTCAGCCACTTGGTGATGGTTCCCTCAAAAATAGACTCGCCCATTTGGGGCATAACGATATCGGTAGGCATAATTTCCTTCCACGTGGTCCCGGCGAAAAATCTCCGGCTAAAGGTAACCTTTGATTATATCGAAGGTTTGAGTTCGTCTTGTGTCACTTGTCCTCGTCCTTTGCCGAACCGGCAAGCGGTGGACCGACCCCGAACGATTTTTTCCAATAGTCCTGCACGCCCGGCGGCAGCTTTTGTATGCGCGACAGAAACGCCGTGACTTTCCAAATATCCTGATCGGGGAGAGTTTTGCCCCACGCGGGCATGCCGGTATAGCGAATCCCCGTGCGAATGTCAAAGTAGAGATGCCATTCAGGGTCGTCGGGCGGATCCAGGATCAGCTGCGGGACAGGCGGATAGAACGAGTTCTCGAGCGGGCTAGGCTTGTTGTCCAGCGTTCCATGGCATCCGGCACAATTCATGGTGTAGACCCTCATGCCGTCAATCAAGTTCTCGTCGGTTGGCGGAATGGGGCTGCTTACCCGGGGCGCGTGACGCTCCATGGAAGCATCCAGTGCGCTGGTGACGATACGGCGCTCAAGCCGCGAAGGAGTAGCATCGGCGCTGGTTGGCAGCAACCCCAAAGTTGCCACGGACAGTCCCCCGAGGACGAGCACTAGCAAGGTGACGATGACTCCGAGAACAAAATTGCGCATGTCTCCTCCTCGTTATGTTGCGAGCCCAGTCGGGATATCTTCTACGCTTCGCGTCCAGCGACATCTTACAGGGTTATGCGCGCCGCGGGCGTTGGCAGATGCGCGAACAAAATCGAACTAGTAAGCTTTAAGGCGTCGCGCTTCCCGCACCACATCGCTGACTTTCGGGAGAAAATATTCCTCCTGCGGCGGCGAGAACGGCACTGCGGAATCCAACCCCGTGATCCGTACAATAGGACCATCGAGATCGTCAAACGCCTCTTCATTAATAATGGCCGCGATTTCTCCCGCAAGGCCGCCAGTGCGTGAATGCTCATGCAGAATGATAACTTTGTTCGTCTTCTTCACGGTCTGCGCGATGGCTTGACGGTCGAGCGGCGAGACGGTGCGCAGGTCGAGGATTTCAACGTCGATTCCGTCGTTCTTCAGAATGTCGGCAGCCTCCAGAGCGGTGTGGACCATGGCGGCGTAGGTAATAATGCTGAGATCGCGGCCTTCGCGGGCGATGCTCGCTTTGCCAATGGGAACAACATAGTCTTCGGCGGGGACTTCTCCCTTGATGCGGCGGTAAAGATACTTGTGCTCGAAAAAGATGCAGGGATTGTTGTCGCGGATGGCGGCCTTAATCAGGCCTTTCGCATCGTAAGGCGTGGCGGGGCAGATGACTTTGAGGCCAGGGTTATGGACGAACCACATTTCGGGATTCTGCGAATGAAACGGGCCGCCGTGGACGTATCCGCCGCTGGGGCCGCGCAGAACCAGCGGCGCGGGCGCACCCCAGAGATAATGAGTTTTCGCGACCATGTTGGAAATCTGGTTGAAGGCGCAGCCGATGAAATCCATGAACTGAAATTCGGCGACCGGGCGCATGCCGGTGAGCGATGCGCCGAAAGCCGCGCCCACAATGGCAGATTCAGCGATCGGTGTATCGATCACGCGATCAGCTCCGAAACGGTCGATGAAGCCGTCCGTGACTTTGAAAGCTCCGCCGTAAATGCCGATGTCCTCGCCGATGCAGAAGACTGAGGGATCGCGCTCCATTTCCTCCCAGATTCCCTGACGGATGGCTTCGAGATAAGTAAGTTGCATAGGGCTAAATTCCTTGCCACTGATTCACGCGGATTAGTACGGAGCGTCCGAAGGTGGATATCGCTATTTCAAGTGCACAGCTGCTTCGGTTTCCTTTAACCTGCGAGCTCCCTGTTTCACTTTCGGCATTCCATACTTTGGCTTGATCTCGTGGCAGCCATCTTCACAGAAGACGCCGCCTTCAGCGGATTCGGGCGTTGGCATGGGAGAGTTCACCGCGATCTCGCGCTCAGCTTCAATGACCCGTTCGACATCTGAAATCAGCTCGGCATTCTCTTTCGCGGTCAGCCATTTCTTTTCTTTCACCAGATAATTTTCAAAGCGCGCAATCGGATCGCGCTTGCGCCAGTACTCAAACAGCGACTTAGGCACATAATCCGCGCCATCGTGAATGGCGTGACCTTTCATGCGCATCATCTTGGCTTCGATGAGCGTCGGGCCTTCGCCGCGATGGGCGCGTTCCACGGCATCGCGCGCAGCATCGTAGACCTGGCAAGCGTCGGTGCCATCGACGATCACACCGGGGATGCCGTATCCAATCGCACGCTCGGCCAAATCTTTCACGCGGTACTGCATTTCCGATGGCGTCGAGTATGCCCAGAGATTACTTTCCACGACCAGCACGAGGCCGAGATTCTGCACGGCGGCGAAGTTGATGCCTTCATAAGTGACGCCGGTGGACTGGCCCCCGTCGCCGATCCAGGTCAAGGTCGCGATGTTGCGTCCTTGTAAGCGCGCGCCGAGCGCCACGCCGGCCATGACTGGGATGAGATCGCCCAGCATGGAGATTGGGGACACCATGTTGCGCTTCTCGATGTCGCCAAAATGAGAAGTGCCGTCGCGACCCTTGGTAGGCGAGTCGGCCTTGGCCATGTACTGCATCATCGTGTCCGCGGCGCGGAAGCCGCGCACCAGGAGCGCTCCCTGATTACGAATCATGGGTGCGAACCAGTCATCTTTATCGAGCGCGTAAGCCGACGCACACGAGCAGGCTTCCTGACCCAGTCCGAAATAGACACCGCCCACGACCTTCCCCTGTTTGTACAGGTTCTCGAGAGCGGTTTCCATCCGGCGATTCAAAAGCATGTAGCGGTAGATTTCGATGGCCTGTTGGTTATTTAAATATTTGGAATCGCGAATCGGCGGAACGGGCGCGCCCAGATTGCCTTTGACTTCATAGCGAACCTCATCGCCCTCGCGGACTTGATGAACGCTGAAGCTTGGCTTCTCCAGCCGATAATCGGGTATGGCGTAGGTGCGATGCGAGGAATCAGGATTGCTCGATTGCGGACCACGACGGCCGCGGCCATTCGAACTAACGACAGTTTTGGAAACAGTTTTCTTGGCCATGCGCTTGACGACTACGTCAGACCCGCTCCAACAGAATCGTAACTCGGATGACGGTGTTTGACCAACTCTCCGGCAGGCGGAAGACATCTGCGCGGGACGGTCATGCCCAGAATGCATCCTCTTTATTGTGCAATTTCTGTAACTCGGACGGAGGTTTCATGGGTACTCCGACGGGACGGCCAAGGAGCGAATCCAGAGTTTCCAGCCAAAGCATTTGGCTTTGAAACACAACGCCGAAATTGCGTGAGATGGAATGCGCGACTTCCTGGAGCGATACTTGGTCGTTTAATTCTTTCGCCATCGAAGTCACGGGTTTTGAAGTGATCCCGCAAGGAACGATCAAACTAAAATAATCAAGATCAATATTCACATTCAAAGCAAAGCCGTGCGAGGTCACGCCGCGAGAAATGTGAATTCCAAGCGCAGCGATTTTGGCCTCGGCTGGATTATCTGAGTTGTGTTGGACACCCAAGGCCGCTGTCTCCACGGGGGTGTTGTTGGTCTCGGGATTCGTCCAAACGCCCGTGAGGCCACAAATGCGTTTCGTCGAAATCGCGGAATCGGCGCAGGTGCGGATCAGAACTTCTTCGAGCCGCCGTACAAACTCCACCGCCCCGAGCGTTTTTCGTTTTCCATCTGTCGAGGTAAAACCTCGCAGGTCGAAGATGGGATATCCCACCAGCTGTCCCGGACCGTGAAAGGTTACGTCGCCACCGCGATCGGATTCGAACACCTCGACCCCACGTTTCGTGAGCAGTTCGGGCGAAGCAATTATATTTGCAGCTTTCGCGTTGCGCCCCAGCGTGATGACCGGAGTATGTTCCAGCAACAGGAGAACATCGCCGACGCGTCCGTCTTTGCGAAGCTGAACCAGCTTCTGCTGCAGACGCAACCCAGTCTGATAGTCAACACTTCCGAGTGCGAGAACGGAAATCATAGGATGGAAATAGAGATGAGCGATTTCACGGCGTGAACTCAAAGACGGCGCCGAAGTTATAATCGCCGCCAGTCTCCGTCGTGCCGTACAAGTTTCCTTTCTCGTCGACGACTAAGCCAGCGGCAGGAGACGTCCCGTCCTTCACGTAGAGGCTCCAATCAAAATTGTGCACCACCTTCTCCGTCCATTTGCCGTTGGTTCCTAGCGTCAGCTTGAAAATCGTGCCATCGTTATAGAGGCCGCCGTAAAACGTTGTACCGTACAAGTTCCCATCCCCGTCGACAGTCAGGCCAGCCACAGATCCGCAACCGTCCTGGGCGTCATTTTCGAAACTGTGCAACACTTTTTCCGTCCATTTGCCGCTTGTACCGGGCGCCAGCTTGAAGACGACGCCGCAACTGGAAGCGCCACCCGCGTTCGTCGCACCGTACAAGTTCCCTGCTTTGTCGGAGACCACGCCGCCCCAGGGATCGTATCCGTCTTTGCCGCTGTCGTTGAAGTTGTACAGCCTTTTCTCCGTCCACTTGCCGTTCGCGCCGGGTGTCAACTGGAAAACAGTTCCGCAGCCGCTGCCACCGCAAGCGGTGCCGGATGCCCCACCCCTTGTAGTGGTGCCGTATAAGTTCCCGGCCGCATCGAACATCAGGCGATCCAGAGGAGCGTACCCGTCCTTATCATTATCATTGTCGTTAAAGTTGTGCAGTCTCTTCTCGGTCCATTTGCCTTTCGCTCCGGCGGTCAACTCGAAGACGGTGCCGGAATTGTATGCACCACCCCACTCCGTCGTTCCGTACAAGTTCCCAGACGCATCGACAACGAGGCCAGTGTAGGGATAGTATCCGTCACCGTTACTGAAATTGAAGTTATGCACGACCTTCTCGCTCCAGACGCCACCTTTGCTCGCGGTCAACTGAAAGACGGTGCCAAAGCCATTGCCACCGCCGGTGATGGTCTCGCCATACAAATTGCCATTCGCACCGAAGACGAGGCCTTGAGGATTGGTCCCGTCGACGCAATTGGTTGCCGAGCAAAAGCTGTACAGGACTTTCTCCGTCCACGCGCCGCCTGATCCTCGTACGAGCTCAAAGACAGAACCGAGGCCATAAGCGCCGCCGTCGAAAGTCGTGCCATACAAATTGCCAGCCTTATCAAAAATCAGGCTGGCTTGAGGATATTGTCCATCCGCGCAGTTTGAGACAGTGCAAAAGCCGTATAAAACTTTCTCGGTGTTGGCTGCGAAAAGCGGAGCCGCCGCGGTTAGCAATCCGGAAAGTACAGTGAAGACCGCAGCGAGTTGGGTCAGTGATCTCTTGCTCTGCATGGTGAGCCCCTTGAGGATAAATCTGTAAAAAGTTCTCCGCCTCGAACGTCAGGCTTTTTCAACTACGAAATTACAATTGCCAAATTCCACAACCTTCATGCATTGATCGCCATTCCATAAACGCTGTTCGCCGCATCCAGCATAGCCTCAGCCAGCGTAGGATGGGCGTGGATCGTCCACATCAAATCTTCTACCGTGGCTTCGAGTTCGATTGCGGTTACAGCTTCGGCGATCAGTTCCGTTCCTTGCGGACCAATAATATGCACACCCAGAATCTCCCCATAGTCAGCATCGGAAATAATTTTGATAAACCCTTCGTGCTGCCCGACTATCGAGGCGCGCGAGTTCGCAGTAAATGGAAATTTACCGATCTTCAAGTTGTAGCCTGCCTCGCGAGCCTTTTCCTCGGTTAGGCCGACACTGCCGATCTCGGGATGACAGTAGGTCGCATTCGGAATGTGTTCAGGGTTGATCGGCTTGCCGGGTTTGCCTGCGATCTTGGTCACCGCAACAATGCCTTCCATCGCGCCAACGTGCGCCAGTTGCGGCGTTCCGAGAACAATGTCCCCGATCGCATAAATGCCGGGCTCGCTGGTTTGCATCCAGCTGTCGGTCTTGACGAATCCCCGATCCGGCTTGATGCGAGTCTTTTCCAGCCCAATATTTTCCGTGCGCGGCTTGCGTCCAACCGCGATCAAAATCTTCTCGGCCTCAAGCTTCTCCTGTTTGCCGCCCACGGAGAACGTCACTGCGATTCCAGATTTCGTTTTTTCGACTTTCTCAACCTTGGCTCCGGTATGAAAATTGATAGTGCGCTTTCGGTACACGCGCGCAAGCTCCTTGGAAACATCCTCATCCTCGACTGGGACTAGACGCGGCAGCATTTCGAGAATCGTGACCTCTGAACCGAAGGAACGAAAGATCGACGCGAACTCCACACCTACGGCTCCAGCCCCGACGATCACGAGAGACTTAGGAATTTCTTTCAAACTGAGAATCTCAATGTTCGTCAGCACGCGCGCATCCGGCTCCAGACCTGGAATCATGCGGGCTTCAGAGCCGGTACAGAGAATGACATTCTTTGCCTTGATGGCGTTGCTCTTGCTGCCATCACTAACTTCGACGGTCAGCACTCCATTTTGCGCGCCACCGGTAAGCTTGCCATAACCCTTGATTGTTTCCACCTTGTTCTTGCGCATCAGGAATTCAAGGCCCTTGGCATGTTTAGTGACGATCTTCGATTTACGCTCCTGAATCGCGGCCCAATTGAGTTTTCGCGAGTCCACGCCCTCGATGCCGAACTCTTTGGCATCCTTCAGGTGGTCCCAAAGTTCAGCGTTAAATAAAAGGGCCTTGGTCGGAATGCAGCCCACATGCAGGCACGTGCCGCCAAGAAATCCGTCCTTTTCAATTAGCGCCGTCTTCAAACCGTATTGCCCGGCGCGAATCGCCGCCGTGTACCCCGCCGGACCGCTGCCGATAATGGCGATGTCATAAATAGTTTCAGGCAAAGTAGTGCTCCTAGGAAGAATAATGATGAGTGTCCAAATAGGTGATTCTACGACAGGGCTTAAGGATTCGAGAAACCGGCGGACGACGCCCGCTTACGAAAATGCGGTCTTGCTCAGATCTTCATAAAGCAGCCTTAAAATCTTCAACAGTACAAGAGAAGTAGTGAACATCGTGAAGCTCGCCAAATCCGCACCTGAATTCGCTTCTGTGAAGGCCTTCGTGCTTAAAGCCCAGTTTGCTCGCAAGTGAAAAGCTGGCCGTATTCGCCGCAACGATCCGAACAAAAACCCTCTTAAAAGCCAATCGCTCGAAAGCAACCCGTAAGATCATTGAAATTGCCTCGGTTGCAAATCCTCGACGTTGAGATGAGCTGCCGACGAAATACGATAGTTCTGCCGAAGGTACGTCCCACACGATATTTTTCACCAACAGTTGCCCAATCAGTTCCGGTGCATCTTTGGGCCACAGCCCATAACAAAAGGCGCGTCGCGTATCCCATTGCGTAGACTTCTCTTGGATAAAAGATTCCACATCCTCACGTTTGAGCAATCCCCGAGCCATTTGCGAAAAGTTTTGGATCAGGCCTTGTCGATTCTTGTCGACCAACGCGAAAACGGCCAGTGCATCGCCATCGCAATACCGGCGCAGTATCAGGCGTTCAGTTTCGAGACGTTCTGGGAACGTAGTTTCGGCGGACATTCGGTTCTTCGGTTGCGGATCGAACGGAGAACTGGAGTCGAACTTAGGCAAGCAAACGGGCTGCGTCCTTCGCGTAGTAAGTGAGAATGATGCTGGCGCCGGCCCGTCGGATTGACAGCAGTGACTCCATCATGACCCGATCGCGGTCGATCCAGTTATTGCGGGCAGCGGCTTCGATCATGGCATACTCGCCGGAAACCTGATACGCGGCCAAGGGCAGATCAAAACGCTCGCGCGCCGCGGCGATCACATCCAGATAGGGCATCGCCGGCTTCACCATAATCATGTCCGCGCCTTCTTGAATATCGAGTTCGATCTCGCGCATGGCCTCGCGCAAATTTGCCCCATCCATCTGATAAGAGCGCCGATCGCCAAACTGCGGCGTGGAATCCGCCGCCTCGCGAAACGGTCCGTAAAATGCGGAGGCAAACTTTGCCGCATAAGAAAGGATGGGGGTATTGGCAAGCCCAGCGTGGTCGAGCGCGTTGCGAATAGCTCCTACGCGTCCATCCATCATGTCCGAAGGCGCGATAACATCAACGCCCGCGCGAGCCAAGGAAACGCTGGTGCGGGCCAACAGTTCAAGCGTGGCATCGTTGACGATTTCGTAGTCTGCTGCGATCGCGGGGGGTTGGGCAACAGCAGCGCCCAGCGACTGCGGATGTGCAGCGCGTACAATTCCGCAGTGGCCGTGCGACATGTATTCGCAAAGGCAAACGTCACCGATGATGACAAGCTTTGGAACCTCGCGCTTAATCGCACGGGCCGCCTGCTGGACGATTCCGTCATCCGACCAGGCACCCGTCGCCAACTCATCTTTCTTCTCTGGCAACCCAAACAAAATGATCGCAGGCACTCCCAGCGAGTTCGCCTGTTCTGCCTCTTTCACCGCTTCATCGATCGAGAGATTGAAAACGCCCGGCATCGAACGCACTTCTTTGCGCACACCTTCACCGGGACAAACAAACATTGGGTAGACAAACGAGGCCGGCGAAAGCCGTGTCTCGCGCACAATGGAGCGCAGCTGTTCACTCTGTCGAAGGCGGCGAAGGCGCGTGATCGGAAAGGCCATGACGGTGAATCCGGGTGAAAACAGCCCGTTTCACCTCGCGGTGCTAGCGGAAGATTCGGAGGGTTCATGAAAATTACCGGGAGTGTTGCGCTGGTGACGGGAGCGAACC
>Ga0209169_10000936_pt1 | contig 17999 bp, 17 predicted proteins | sample HubBroMetageWRM4_FD_188346 | JGI IMG/M metagenome (GOLD analysis project Ga0209169, IMG submission 188346) | Warmed soil microbial communities from the Hubbard Brook experimental Forest, New Hampshire - Hubbard Brook CCASE Soil Metagenome WRM 4... | ecosystem: Environmental > Terrestrial > Soil... | reverse complement strand
ATCGGCGGTCCGCCGCCGAGGGAGGCGATGTAGTCGGCGATCTCGTAGATCTGCTGCTGTTTGAACAGCGTCGGCTTGGACTCGTTCTCCGCGCCGATCTCCTTGGCAGGCATCCGGCCGGTGGCCATCTGGAAGTCGACCGCCGCCGCGCCCGCGCCGACCAGGCTGGGTCCGTTCGCCGTGCCCTGCGCATCCAGGCCGTGGCAGCTCGAGCAGGTCGCGTCGAACAGCGCCTTGCCCGCGTTGATGTCCGCCTGCGACCCAGCCGAAGCCTGCGCGGTGCCGCCCTGACGGGTCAAGGCACCGTACACCAGCCCGACCAGGATGAGCCCGAGCAGCAGGGCCGCATAGCCAGCGACCGGGCGCCTGCGCCTGGCGTTGATCCAGCCCACTGCTGTCCCCTGACTAGTGAATGAGGTAGATAGTGGTGAACAGGCCGATCCACACGACGTCGACGAAGTGCCAGTAATACGACACGACGATCGCGCTGACCTGCTGTTCATGGGTGAAGGTCTTGGCCGCGTAGGTCCGCCCGAGAAGGAAGATGAACGCGACAAGACCGCCGGTCACGTGCAGTCCGTGGAATCCGGTGGTCAGGTAGAAGACCGAGCCGTACGCGCTCGACGACAAGGTGAGGCCCTCGTGCCTGATGAGGTCCAGGTACTCATATCCCTGCCCGCAGACGAAGTAGAGCCCCATCAGGAACGACAGCACGTACCACTCGCGCAGGCCCCAGCTCATCGGATGGAAGATCGACCTGGTGCGCTTGATCTGGCCGCGCTCGACCGCGAACACGCCCATCTGGCAGGTCACGCTGGACAGCAACAGCACGGTTGTGTTCACCGACCCCAGCGCGATGTCCAGGTGCGCTCCCGGCCAGGCTATCCCCTGGCCCTTGTCCACCGACCTGATCGTGAAGTACATCGCGAACAGCGCCGCGAAGAACATCAGCTCGGAAGAGAGCCAGATGATGGTGCCGACGCTGACCAGGTTAGGTCTGCTGGCCGGCGTGCGCGGGCTCGTCTGGACGGTTGCTGTCGCCACGAGGACATTATTACGACACCCTGTAGGTGATCGCCACGCGACCCCCCGCCTTGGTGCCGGTCTCGGTAACATGCAGTGCATGAAGGTCGTTGTGTACAGTCACGACGCGGATGTGCGGGCCCAGATCAGGCTCGCCATCGGGCGTCGCCCCGCGATGGACGTGCCGGACGCCGAGATCATCGAGGTTGCCACGCAGGCCGCGCTGCTCCGGCTGCTCGACTCCGGCGGTGCCGATGTGATGGTGCTCGACGGCGAGGCCCAGCCGGCCGGCGGCATGGGCGTGTGCCGCCAGGCGAAGGACGAGATCTACGACTGCCCGCCGGTGCTGCTGGTCATCGGCCGCGCCGACGACGGCTGGCTCGCCACCTGGTCCCGCGCGGACGCCGTGGTCAGCCACCCGATCGACCCGGTGGCGCTCGCGCACGAGCTGGCCGGCCTGATGCGCGAGCGCGCCGCCGTAACCGGCTGACCGCCTTGCCCGGAGCGGTAAGTCCTTAAATTCCTTTTATGCCGAACGGGCAGTGGTTTCTCGTTCCGCACCCCGTTTTTCCCGCACACTCACCCATCCTGGGGGCTGCCATGGACGCCCGAACCACCTGGCCCGGTCTTCTGGGCGCCCTGACCCGCGGCGATTCGCTCACCGCCGACGAGAGCGAGTGGGCGATGAACGAGATCATGGACGGCGCCGGCACGCCGGCCAGGATCGCCGCCTTCGCGATCGCGCTCCGGATCAAGGGCACCACGGTGGCCGAGATGACCGGGCTGGCTCGCGCGATGCTGTCCCACGCGACCCCGATCGACCTGCCCGGCCAGTTCACCGACCTGGTGGGCACCGGCGGCGACGGGGCGCACACGGTCAACGTGTCGACGATGGGCACGATCGTGGCCGCCGCGGCAGGCGTGCGGATGATCAAGCACGGCAACCGGGCAGCGTCATCCGCGTGCGGTGCCGCCGACGTGCTCGAGGCGCTCGGCGTCGTGATCGACCTGCCGCCCGCCGCGACCACCGAGCTCGCCGCCGCGGTAGGGGTGGCCTTCCTGTTCGCGCCGCTTTATCACCCGGCGCTCCGGTACGCGGGCCCGACCCGCAGCGAGCTCGGCGTGCCCACCGTCTTCAACTTCCTCGGCCCGGTGGCCAACCCGGCGCGCCCGTCGGCCCAGGCGGTGGGTGTCTTCGACCCGAGGATGGGGGAGATCATCGCCGGCGTGCTGGCCGGCCGCGGCTGTTCGGCCCTGGTATTCCACGGCTCGGACGGCCTGGACGAGCTGACCACGACGGGTCCGTCCTCGGTGTGGGTGGTGCACGACGGCGAGGTGGCCAAGACGGAGTTCTTCCCGTCGGACCTGGGCCTGCGCCAGGCGTCGGTCGCCGACCTGCGCGGCGGCGACGCCGCGCACAACGCGGCCGTGGTCCGCGCGGTGCTGGCCGGCGAGCAAGGCCCGGTACGCGACATCGTGCTGCTCAACGCCGCCGCTGCGATGGCCGCCACGGCCGGCGTGCCCGGCCCGGAGGCCCTGACCTCCGCCCTGGCCGGCGGCTACGCCCGCGCCGCCGAAGCCGTCGACTCCGGTGCCGCCAGCGCCCTGCTGGACCGCTGGATATCCGAAAGCCGCCGGCTGGACCCCAAGGCCCCGTAGCCCAGGACCGCTGAGCTCAGTCCTCGGCGTCCAGGCCGAGGGAGAACGCGGCCTCCAGGTCGTGCCTGGAGTAGGTGCGGAACGCGATGTGGGTCTCCGTGTGCGTGACCCCGGGGACCTTGTTCAGGCCGCCAGGGATCACGTCGGCGAGTTCCTCGTGGCTGCGGACCCGGACCATCGCCACCAGGTCGAACTCGCCGGTGACCGAGTACACCTCGCTGACCTCGGGGATCTGGGCGATCATCTCGGCGACATCGGGAATGCGCTGGATCTCTGCCCTCACCAGAACGATCGCGGTGACCACTGGATGCCTCCCAGGATGTCTGTGGCCCGTCTGGGCTGGCGCTTACGCTACTACCTCCGGCCACGAGCTGAGCTGCCCGAGGGTATGCACGCCCCGGTGGGCGAGCCGCCTGATCAGCCAGCCGAGCACGTCCGCGGTCGCGCGCGCATCGGCGAGCGCCCGGTGACACGGCGACGTCCTGGCCCTGAAGAACCCGGCTAGCGTCCCCAGCTTGCAGTCGGGGACCTCGTCCGGGTCCATGACGTACCTGGCGAGCATGACCGTGTCCAGCACGGTGAAGGCCGGCCAGGCCAGGCCGCAGGCCTCGCACGCGGCCGTGAGGAAGCCGAGGTCGAAAGGCGCGTTGTGCGCGACAAGCACGCACCCGCCGGCGAACCTCAGCAGCCCGGGCATTACGGCGCCCAGCCTCGGCGCGGCGGCCAGCATCCCGTCGGTGATCCCGGTGAGATCCGCGATACTCGGCGGTACCGGGATGCCGGGATTGATCAAAGAGGCGAACTCTCCCCGCCGCGCCCCGCCGCGGACCCTGACCGCCCCGACCTCCGTGATCGCCGCCTCCGCCGGCGACCACCCCGTGGTCTCGATGTCGACCACGGCGAACTCCAGCTCCGCTAGCGCCATGTCCCGGTACCCGTCGGCCGGGGCACCGCGTGCGCCTGGTACCAGGGTGCTCGCCGCGGCCCCATACGCGCCTGGCACCGGGGTATTCGCTGCGGTCCCACCTGCGCCTGGTACCAGGGTGCTCACGGCCGCACTCATCACGCCCACCACGGTAGGGCCGCCCACCGACATTTTCCCGCCGCCCCGCCGTAACCCGGCGTTCCTGCCGCCCTCGTTCGCAGGTCCCGCCTGCCTCCCACCCCACTTGACGCAACCATACGGTTGCCATAAAGTAGCAACCGTTCGGTTGCTACTAACTTACGGAGGCCGCCATGGGTTTTCCTGATCGGATCGAGCGGACCGTGCGGATCGCCCACCCGCCGGCCAAGGTGTGGGCGGCACTCACCACCGCCGAGGGTCTGGCCGCCTGGTTCGGCCAGGAGGCGGCGATCGACCTGCGCCCGGGCGGGTCGGCCTGGATGAGGTGGTCCGGGGGACACGCGGCCGACATGCGCGTGGAACGGGTGGAGGAGCCGAAGGTATTCGGCTTCACCTGGCACATTTTCGGGCTGCCCGATGACGATCCGCGCCGTACCTATGTCGAGTTCACGCTCGAACCGGCTGGTGCCGGCACGCGGTTGACGGTGGTCGAGACCGGTTTCGCCCAGCTGCCCGAGGAGGCCTACCGCCAGGCGCACGACGGCAACACCGAGGGCTGGGCGAAGGAGCTTGGCGAACTGGCCGACTACCTCGATGCCGCCTGACATCGAGGCGATCGCCGAGCAGGTCTTCACCGCCCTGGCGGACCCGAGCCGACGCGCCATCCTGGCCGAACTGGCCGCGGCGGGCCCGGCGACGGCCACGGACCTGGCCGCTCGCCTGCCGATCACCCGGCAGGCCATCGCCAAGCACCTGGCGCTGCTGACCGAGGCCGGCCTGGTGACGGCCGAACCGGGGGAGCGGCGCCGGGTGCGCTACCGGCTGCGCTCCGCGCCGATGAGGGTCGCGCAGCAGTTCCTCGCCGCGCTGGCCCGCGACTGGGACGGCTCGCTCGACGCGCTGAAGGACCATCTCGACTCACAGGCCGGCTGAACCGGCATGACCACAGCAGAACAGCAGAACAGCAGAACGGCAGAACAGAGAGGAACGGACGTGCAGAACGCAAAGACCCCGCCGGTCGTCACTGCGCAGGAGTGGGAGGCGGCGCGGCAGCGGTTGCTGGTGAAGGAGAAGGAGCTGACCCGGGCCGGGGACGCGCTGGCCGCGCAGCGTCGGCGGATGCCGTGGCTGGCGGTGCAGAAGGACTATGAGTTCGACGGACCCGAGGGCAATGTCAGCCTGCTCGACCTGTTCGAGGGCCGCCGTCAGCTGATCATCTACCGCGCCTTCTTCGAGCCAGGCGTGATCGGCTGGCCGGATCACGCGTGCCACGGCTGCTCCATGATGGCCGATCAGGTCGCCCACCTCACCCACCTGAACGCCCGCGACACCACCTTCGGCTACGCCTCGCGCGCCCCGCAGCCGGATATCGCCCGGCTCAAGGCACGGATGGGCTGGACGATGCCCTGGTACACCATCACCGACGAATGGGACGCCGACTTCGGCGTGGACCAATGGCACGGCACGAACGCGTTCTTCCGCGACGGCGACCGGGTGTTCCGCACCTACTTCACCGACAACCGCGGCGACGAGGCGCTGGGGAGCACCTGGAGCTACCTCGACCTGACCGCGCTCGGCCGCCAGGAGCTGTGGGAGGACTCGCCAGCGGGCTATCCCCAGACCGCGCCGTACGACTGGTGGAACTGGCACGACGAATACGATCACCCCGAGCTGGCGCAGGGCCCGATGCGCCAGGCCGCCGGACGCTGACGCCCGACGGAAATGTCACCGGTCGCCGCTACGGTGTATCCGCCCATGTACGGAATGCCATAGGAGGCGTCATGACGATTGATTGCCGTCGCTGCGAGATGCGCGGTATAGGATGCGGAGATTGTGCTATTGCTCACGTCGAAACACGAAACGTGACCGGCCGCCTTGAGGCGGCTGAGGCGCGAGCGCTCCGCGTACTCTCCGACGGAGGGCTGGTGCCCCCGCTGCGGTTTACGGTTACGGGCACAAGGGCTCAGACCTGGGCTTCTAGGGCTTTTCCGGGCACAAAAGCCTCGTGATATTAGCGTGAAGACATCCCTCCCGCAGCGGAATCGCGATATTGTAATCCAGAAGTTGGAATTGCTGGAATCGGTTGATTCGGACTAATGCCTTCACTACGCTTGCCCAAAGGCTGAACAGCCGGTGAGCGATCCACGGACCTGGGCGAACACGTTCGGTATTCGCGTGGATGACCGTGGATGACAAGGAGCGTGGTAGGTACGTGGGCACGCGGCTGAGGGGCAGCAAGTCCCGGATTCGCCGCGCGATCGCCATCGCGACCGGGCTGGTGGCGGTCGCGGGGCTGGCCGTCTTCGCCTCCGGTGCCGGCGCCTCTCCGCAGCCGACCGTGGCCCAGGTCCAGGCGCAGATCAACAAGCTCACCTCGCAGTTCGACCACGTCACCGAGCAATTCGACCAGGCCAGCCAGCAGCTCTCCGGCGCCAAGGCGAGGCTGTCCCAGGTACGCGTGGAACTCTCCCACGCTGACGCCCAGTTCCAGGCGGCGCAGATGGTCATTGCGCAGACCGCCGAGGCGGCCTTCGAGGACACCGGCGCGACGTCCATGGCCAGCGTCCTGACCTCGGGCGATCCCAGTGCCATCCTGCAGCAGGGAGCGCTCCTGATGGAGCTGTCAAGCAGCAGGAACGTCGAGACGCAGCAGCTTCTCACCGACGCCAGCCAGCTGACCGCCATCGAGCAGACGATGGAGCGGACCCAGTACGGGATTTCCCAGCTCAAGTCCCAGCTCGCCGCCCATAAGAAGTCCCTGGGCAAGCTCATCGCCACCGAGCAGGCCACGCTGGACAGCCTGACCGTGCCGGAGCAGCATACGGTCGAGAGCAACTCGATCGGCGCGAACGGCACCACCACGCCGACCTACAGCGGGCCGACCTCGACCCAGGCGGAAAAGGCAGTCGCGTTCGCCTACGCCCAGCTCGGCTGCCCCTACGTGTACGGCGGCACCGGACCCTGCCACCTCGGTTTCGACTGCTCCGGGCTGGCCCAGGCCGCTTGGGCGGCCGCTGGCGTGGCTATACCGCGCGACAGCTACGAGCAGTGGGCGGAGCTCCCGCACGTCGACCTCTCCGCGATCGAACCTGGTGACCTGCTGATCTATAACGGCGAAGGGCACGTGGCCATGTACGTCGGCGGCGGCGACATCATCGACGCGCCGCAGACCGGGATGGACGTGGAACGAATCCCGATGAGTACCCCCTGGTACGCCGATAACCTCGATGGCGTGGTCCGTCCGTAAGCCAGGTGCCGCCTCCTCACCGTTTCGGCAGCGGTGCCAGATCGGAACGCGCGGACAGCAAGAACCAGGTCACGATGCCCGTAACCACGGCCGGCCCGGCCGGCTGGCCGGGTAGCGCGCCGACCGCGAGCAGGGCGGCGAGGGCCGCGGCCGCGGCTCGCAGCGCCAGCCGGAGCGGCCGCCCGTGGCGAATCCGGGCGGGCAGCAGCCGCAGGCCGCCGGGCAGCAGCAGGCCGCCGGGCGGCAGCCTCCGGGCGCCGGACGGCATCGCCAGGCGGGGGCGCGGCGCCAGGTCCGCGCCGTGGATGACCGGCAGCGGCGCGGTGGCTGCCGTGTCGGATGTCAGGTCGGCCCAGGCCTCGCTGCGTCCCCACCCGGTGCGAAGCTGCGCGTAGGCCGCCGCGGCGGCGGTGTACCTGGCGGCGTCCCCGCCATCCGGGCGGTCCGGGTGGGTGGCCGCCGCGATCGTCCGCCAGGCGGCACGGACCTGCTCATCGTCCAGGTCGGGGAGTGCGGGCAAGCCCAGGGCCTCGAACGGGTCAGCGGCGGTCATAGCGCGGCTCCGGGCCCGAAGACGTCATCCAGCCTCGATGGGACCGGCGCCGCATCCTCTTCCGGCTCCCGGCGCGGAACCGGCAGCAGGACCACAGGTTCGGCCGAGCCAGAGGCCGCGGCAGAGGCCGAGGCAGAGGACGCGGCGGAGGCCGGCGCGGGGCCGGGCACGGGCGCGAGGGTCAGCGGCGACGGCCTGGGCCGGGCTACCTGGACGAAGGTCGCCGCTCCCCGGTGGATGTAGCAGGCCTGCCCGACCTGCAGACGGCGGATCAGGTCCGGGTCGGCGACCCAGGTGCGCTGCTCGCGGGTAGTGCCTTCATCCCCCCAGCTGGCGCCGACCAGCCGGTGCGCGGTCTCGAGCACCCGGCGTTTGCCCGCCAGGCCGGTCAGCGGCTCGGGGTGCGGGGTGCTCAGCACCCACACGCCGCCGTCCGCGGTCGCCGCGATCCGGTACCGCTCGTCCTCGCTTGCCCCGAGCCCCTGCCAGGACTGGGCCGACACCTGGACCCCGATCCCCAGCGACCGCCCGCGCTCGTACAGGTTCGACAGCGGCACCCGCCCGGACACCGCGCTGTAGTCGTCGGCTGCCAGCAGCATCGCCCGCGGCGGCCCGGCCGCATCGGTGGCGGCGCGCGCGGCCAACTCGGTGATCGCCATCGCCTGCGCCTCGGCCACCGAAGGCTCCCTGGTGCCCTCGAGGATGAAATACCAGGCGTCGGCGTCGGTCAGGGTGCCCGGCCCGTCCAGCGCCGGGCCGAGCCGGCCGAGCAGCGTCGCGAACCGCAGCTGGATATCGGGCAGGTGCCTGGCCGCGCCGCGGACCCGCGCGGCCTCGGCCGGCTGGCCGCCCCACGCCGCCTCCAGCCACCGGGCGTCCAGCCGGTCAAGGAACCCCGCCGCGTCGGCAGGCGGACCGCCCGGCGCGGTAATGGCCAGGGTGAGCACGGCCTGCAGGATGTCGGCGTAGTAGGCGGCGGCCCCATCGCCGGTCTCGACCATCTGGTACAGCAGCACGGCCAGATCCTCGGCCGGCAGGTCCCACAGCGACAGCCTGGCCTCGTCTGGCCAGACCGCCACCCGTCGGGCGCCTGCCCCGTACAGCAGGCGGCGGGTCCGCGCCGCCTTGACCCTGGCGTCCGGCCCGCCCTTGCAGTCAAGCACCACGAGCAGCGGCCGCCGCCCGTCGCTGCGACAGGCGTCGAGCGCGGCGCTGAACCATCCGGCCCACAGCCGGATCATCAGGTTCGTCTTCCCGGATCCCGTCGAGCCGACGATCACCATGTGCCGCCCGCACGCCGCGTACGGCACGGTGAACACCGGCTGCCAGCGGTGCCCGATCGCCCGGATGGTCGCGCCGACCGGGATCCGCCCGCCCCGGCCCCGCAGCGGCACCGCGCCGGGCGCGGCGGTCCTGGCCTTGGCCGTACGGACCTGCCGCCGCCATTGCCTGGCGTCGAAGCTGATCGGCGCCGACGCCATCCGCCCGCCGATCCCGGTGCTGATGGCGTAGATCCGCCACGCCCACAGCCCGGCGGCCAGCAGCAGCCCGGCCGGCACCGCGACCGGGGACAGCAGCAGGAACTCCCGCGCCGCGCCGGCGCCGCTGAAGACGCGCTGCCAGTCGCGGACCGGCGCCAGCGCATTAGCCTGCCACCCGCCTCCATGCACGGCCACGCCGACTAGCCAGACCACGGTCATCGGCAGCGACCAGGATGCCGCTCGCCGCAGCCGGACCGGCGGCCAGCCCCGCAGCCACGCCGTCCCGTACCCCGTGATCGCCACCAGCGTGACCGGCCAGATGGCCGCCGCCAGGGCGAACAGTGCCAGCCACCCGAACATCCTGACGGCCTTGCGCAGCAGCCACAGGGTCAGCCACGGCCGCGCGGTCACGATGACGGCTCCGGGGCGAATGCGGACGGCGGCAGCTCCCTGACCGCGACCCGGGACCGCTCCCTGGCCGCGAGCCCGGCCGCGGCGCGAGCCACCACCGGCCGGGCGGCCGGGGCGGCCAGGTAGACCACCTGCGCGTACTGCATCGGGAACAGCAGCCCGGCCATGATCCGCGTGGTGCGCGCGATCGGCTTGGGCGTCAGCTCGACCTCGACCGCCCACACCTGCCCGGGGTACGGGCTGGCGGCGATGGACGGCCAGTGGATCTCCGCGTCCGGCACGTGCCCGGTCCCGAGCGGCGGCCGGTCGGCCCTCAGCCGCCGTTCGGACTGCCACCACGCCTGCCCGTCCGCCCAGGCAGGCCCGCCGGCCGCCCAGATCCGCGCGGCCAGTACCGCCCTGATGTGCGCCAGCCGGGCAAGCGCCGGCCGGGTTGCCTGATACCCGAGCCCGGCCGCGGCCATCCCGTCCCTGGTAAGCCAGCACCAGCGCGGGCCAGGGCCCAGCCGTCCCGTGGCGGCGTACCCGGTCCGCCGCCACCGCGCCGCGATCCCCGGCACCGCGGCCGGCGATACCCGCAACGCGGCGGCAAGCAGGTCATACGGCGCGCCGTACTGCTCGCCGCACAGCAGCAGCCCGTCGATGTCCCGCTGGCTCAGCCGTACCGCATCGGCGTGCACCCGCCGCGCCGTCCTGGCCCCCGTTCCCGCTGCCTGTCCCGCCATGATGTCCCCAAGCATTGCCGCAGTCCTCGGATGCCCCGCGTGCCCGGAAGCACACGAGATGTGACCGATTGTTCCGCCGGAACAGGCGCGGGACAGCGCCAAGCGGAATGCGTAAGCGTACCGTCATGATTACCGTCCGTGGCCGTGGCGGAGTCCGGGCCAGGAGCCGCCGTGCGGCCCGGGCCGCGGCTCATGTACCGCTGGGCCTACCGAGACCGCCGACGGGTGAACCATGCTAGTAAGAAAACGCAACTAAGTCTGCCGTGACCTGCGAAAACGTCCTGGTGTGGCGTTCTCCCGATCGTGATGACGGGCATGGTCAAAAGGCGAACAGCGCGAAACATGCGTCGGTCTCGATCGTTAGTTGCTTATGGGACCACCTTCGTCGTATAAGCGGACCTGGATCGATCGGTTGCGTCCTGCTGGCGTGACCTCGGCATCATCCCATGTCAGAGGCGTTATCAGCATCGCTGGGCCGGGTTCCTGGCTCGCTAAAGGAACCGGGCTGCGGTCTCTCCGGGAGTCATTGCCGACAGGCCTTGCCCCGTGTAGCGTCTATGCCAGGTCAATCACGAAATGCAACTCGGAGGTGCGGTAGCGTGGCTACTCGAGACGCCCCGGCTGGGGTCCCCCTTACGTCCGTCCAGTCGGATGACTACCCTCGGCTGAGCCGTGAGGGGCTGGGGGCGCTGAAGTTCAACTGGCGCAAGGCCAACGTCAAGGACGATTGGACCAAGGGCGGGTCGCTGTCGCACGCCTGGGACCGGGTCACCGGCTGGCCGTACTGGAAGAAGCCTTCCTACGACCTGGACTACGGCATGCGGGTTCTGGCCAAGATCGCCCAGGAGGTTCCCGCCTGGCGCGAGGTGGTGGGGGGGTCCGCCAGCCTGCTGGTCTCGCGGATGCCGCAGTACGCGGCGTGGTTCGACTGGGTGGAGGAGGTCGGCCATGACCCGAATCAGCGGCAGTACTCCTACCTGCAGTACCGCAGCCTGATCCCGCCCGGGTTCGCCGGCGTGTACAACTCCCCGGGCTACATCGGCAACGGGCTGAACACTCACCTCGACGAGATCGAGGCGTCCCTCATGCTGGCCACCCGGCGCACGCCGCGCGCGGAGCACCCCTACTATCCGCAGCATTCGCCGCCGGTCGGGCGCCGGTTCGACCCCGACCCGATCTACGCCAACGGGTCCTCGAACATGATGTACAAGGGGTACTTCGCCCACCAGCTGATGCTGGGCTACGTGATGACGGGGAACGACAGGTTCCTCGAGCCCCAGCACCTGGTCTACGACGATGAGATCCAGTACGACTACAGCGTGACCGACATCGTGCGGATCATGTGCGAGCAGCACCTGGGCGACGTCGACGAGAACGGCTCGCCGCTGCTGCCGGGCATCGACTGCGAGGTCGGGAAGATGTTCCCGGTGTGCGTGACCGTCGGCGGCCTGGCCGCGCACCTGCACGACGAGGTCTTCGGCACCAGGTACCGGCAGGGCTACGACCGGTGGCTGGGGTGGGCCAAAGACAACATCGCCGGCGGGAACACCGAGCCCAACGGAGGCTTCGCCTGGTGCGCCCCGTACTACGACCGGGACATCCCGTATTGCATGAGCGAGCCGCACCAGCAGCTGGGGCCGTTCTTCATCGGCCCGGCGATGCAGCTACTGCCCGTCGAGCCGGCCTTCGCGACCAGGATCTACGAGGGGATGATCAAGAACTTCGGGCGCATGGACGACGACGGCCTGCACATCGTATGGCCGCCCGCAGTGGTCGGCACGGACGACCGCATCGACCCCGCCTCCACCTCGGGCGCGCTGACCTATGCGCGCGAGATCGGGGACGTCGAGCGCGCCGAGGCACTCGAGCAGTGGATGAACACGCAAGGTGGCGCGACGTATGACAACGGCGAGTTCTACTTCACCTACGGCCTGGAGGAGGAATGGCCGCGCGGGATCCCGAACGCCTGGGCGACGCTTGGCTACATCGGGGGCGCGGGCAGCCTGCGCCGGATGTACAACGAGCTGAACCTGGAGAAGTTCAGCCAGCCCACGCTCGAGGGCATCGACTACCCCGGCGTCAACGTCAGCCAGGCCAGCTACGACGCCGGCAAGGACGCGCTGGTCGTCAGCATCTCGCCGGGCACGGCCCGCGTCGGGTCGATCACGACGTTCCGGGTCACCCACTACCCCTACGGCGACCGCGGCCACCAGGTCCTCGTCGACGGCAAGGAACACGACGACTGGAGCGACTCCGGGCCCGGGGAAATCGTGGTCCGGACCACCGTCGACGATCACAGGCTCGTCATTCGCTGACACCTGCCGCTCGCGGCGGTGCACCGCCGCGAGCGGCGTCAAGGAGACAATTTCATGACACTGGAGCGCCGGGCCTACCCGTTCACCGCGATCATCGGCCAGGAACCGATGAAGCTCTCGCTGATCCTCAACGCGATCAATCCCGGGATCGGAGGCGTCCTGATCCGCGGCGAGCGCGGCACCGCCAAGTCGACCGCGGCGCGCGCGCTGGCCGCGCTGCTGGCCGAGCAGGTCGTCGTGGAGGGCTGCGAGTACGGATGCGACCCGGACCAGCCAGACGGGTTCTGCGACCAATGCCGGGCCCGGGCCGAGGCCGTGGGTGGCCCGCTGCCCCGGGCCACCCGCCGGATGCGGGTGGTCGAGCTGCCGGTGAACGCGTCCGAGGACCGGGTGGTGGGGACCATCGACCTGGAGGCCGCGCTCACCACCGGGGCCAAGCGGTTCGAAGGGGGAGTCCTCGGCGCCGCCCACCGCAACGTGCTCTACGTCGACGAGGTCAACCTGCTCGACGACCACATCGTGGACGTCCTGCTTGACGCGGCCGCCATGGGCGTCAACGTCGTCGAGCGGGAAGGCTTCTCGATCGCCCATCCAGCACGGTTCATCCTGGTCGGGACCATGAACCCGGACGAGGGCGATCTACGCCCGCAGCTGCTCGACCGGTTCGGGCTGTGCGTGGACGTCACCGGGATGACCGACGTCGATTCCAGGGTGGACATCGCCGACCTGCGCACCCGCTGGGACCGTGATCCGGCCGCTGTCAGCCTCGAGTTCGAGCCGCGGGAGGAGGCGCTGCGGACCCGGATCCGGGACGCGATCAAGCGCTGCCCCGACATCGAGGTGCCCAGGGCGGTCCGCCGGGTGATCGCCCATCTGAGCATCCTGCTCGAGGTCGACGGGCACCGGGCGGACCTGGTACTGGCCCGGGCGGCCCAGGCGCTGGCCGCCTACGAGGCCGCCGGCGTGGTCGACGTCCAGCACGTGGGGGCGGTGGCCAAGATGGTGTACGAGCATCGCCGCCCGGAGCGCCTGGCCGGTGAGAGCATGAGCGGGCTGATGAACCGGGTGATTGCGGCCGAGGCCCGCCGTACTCACGGAACACCGGTGCAGCAGCTGCCGGCCCTGCGCCCGATCAACATCTAGGCCAGGTGTCGAGTGATGCACAGCCGCGGGACGTTTCCGTTCAGCGCGATTGTCGGACAGGAAGACCTCAAGCTCGCTCTCTGTGTCAACGCGGTGGACCCGCTGCTGGGCGGTGCCCTGATCCGCGGTGAGCGCGGCAGCGGGAAGACGACCGTCGTCCGCGCCCTCGGCGGTATCCTGCCGATCCAGCGGGTGGTGGTCGGTTGCCGGTACCGCTGCGACCCCGACGACCGCGGAGCGATGTGCGCCGCATGCGCGGCTCTGGGCCAGGTCCCGGTCGCGACCGAGCGGATGCGGCTCGTCGAGCTGCCCGTCAGCGCGACGCTGGATCGCGTCGTGGGCGGCATCGACATCGAGGCCGCGCTGCGCCACGGGGTCACCCGCTTCAGCCCTGGAATCCTGGCCGCGGCCAACCGCAACGTGCTGTACCTCGACGAGGTCAACCTGATCAGCGACGGCGTTGTGGACGCGCTGCTGGACGCGGCGGCGTCGGGTGTTAACACCGTGGAGCGCGAAGGCATCTCGGTCACCCACCCTGCGCGGTTCGTGCTGGTCGGCACCATGAACCCGCAGGAGGGCGAGCTGCGCCCGCAGTTGCTCGACCGCTTCGGCGTATGCGTGGACGTGCGCGGATTCGCGGACGTGGAGCAGCGCGCCGAGGTTGCCGAGCGCGAGGCGGCGTTCCGACGCCGGGACCCCGGCTTCGCCGCCCGATACGAGCAGGCGGACCGCGATATGGCGGTGTCGATCGAGGCGGCCCGCGCCGGGCTCGGTGGCGTCAGCATCGCCCCGGCCCTGGCCAGGATGATCAGCCAGACCTGCGTTGACGCCGGCGTAGCCGGGCATCGCGCCGACGTGGTGATGCACCACGCGGCGATGGCGCTGGCAGCGCTGCGCTCGCGACGCCGTGCGACGTCGGCGGATGTGGGCGACGCCGCCGCGCTCGCCCTGCCCCACCGTGCCCGGCGGCCGATCGAACGCCGCGTGCCGGTCCCGCCGCAGGATGGCCAGAACGATCCCGCGGAGCCGCCGCAAACCCGCCCCGATCCCGGCAACATCGAGATGCACCAGCCGCGCGTGCCGCGCCTGTGCTCGCCCGACGACGCGAAGGATCGATCCGGTGACGGCACGGCGCCGCCAGCCGATGCCGCGCCGCAGCCGCCGCCTGAGGGCGGGGACGCCAAGGACAGCGGGGCGCACGGGGATGCCGACACCGGTGAGGGCGGCCGCCTCGTCACCGCAGCACTCGCGGGAAAAGTGGAAGTGCCACTGGTGGAGCTGCGGCGGACCCGGCGCGCGCGGGCCGCCAGCGGGAAACGCATGCTCAGCCAGGCGACCGATCACCGCGGACGCTACGTCCGGTCGCGAGCACAGGATCCCGTCACCGACGTCGCGCTCGACGCGACGCTGCGGGCGGCCGCGCCTCACCAGATCGGGCGCGGCCGGGGACCGGGTGAGCCGCTGCGCCTGCACCGCGACGACCTGCGGCAGAAGGTGCGCGAGCACAAGGTCGGCAGCCTGGTGGTCTTCCTGGTCGACGGGTCCGCCTCGATGGGCGCCCGGGAACGCATGGCAATGACCAAGGCCGTGATCCTGTCGCTGCTGCACGACGCCTACGTGCGCCGGGACCGGGTGGCCGCCATCGTGTTCCGCGGCCGTTCGGCCCAGACGGTGCTCGAGCCCACCTCGAGCGTGTCGGTCGCGCAGCGGCAGCTCGCCGAGCTCGCGGTGGGCGGGAGTACGCCGATGGCCCACGGCCTGTGGTCGGCCTACCAGCTCATCCGGCGGGCGCAGCACCTAGATCCGACGCTGCGCCCGCTGCTCATCATGGTCTCCGACGGCTATCCCAACGTAGCCATGAGCGACGGCGACCCCTACCGGGAGTGCATGGACATCGCGGAACGAATCGGCCGCGACCGCATCGACGCGCTGGTCGTGGACTCAGCCCGTCCGGCCCTGGCCGATGTCGCGGTGCCGATGTATGAGGATCTGCGCCCAGCGGCGTGCCGGGCGCTGGCCGAGCGGATGGGCGCGGCCTATTTCCCCATGACGCGGATGTCGGCCAACCAGCTCGGCCGCCTGGTCATCCGGCTCCGGGTCCGCCGATGAGCAGCCCGCCGAAGACCGCAGTCAGATGGTGATGACCTGATCCGGGGGATTCCCGGACAGCGCCTCATAGAGGTCGGGGAAGCATCCCACCACGACCCCTGCCACCGTGTCCTTGGGCTTCACGCCGCCCGGGCTGCCCGCAGTGCCCTCCGCGAGCCCGCGTTCCAGCGCGCACTGGTCGCACATCATCAGCAGGATGTTCTGCTCCTGCGCGACCTTGGACAGCCGTTCACCAAGCGGGTCACCCTGACGGAGCACGAAGTTGTTGTCGTCGAAGAAGAACATGCCGACGACCTCCGCTCCGTGGCCGTTCGGGTAGCCGGTGGTGCCCTCGAGCTGCGGCAGGATCATCTTGCCGAGCTTGTAGCTTGCCGTGTGCCCGGAGGTCGAGAAGACATAGGCGACCTTCATCGCGGCCCTCCTCAGAGGTCACGCCCCGCGCCGCCGATCCGGCAGTGGCCAGCGGGCAGGCGCAGAGCTAGTTTTAATTTGAAACGAAGTATGACCGACCTCGGCGTAGGCGTCAACCACTTCAGAATCTCAAAAAAGGAACTACACGTTATTAGTTGTTAAACGTTACTTACCCGTGTACCGTTCGGGTCAAGCCCGCGGCCAGAGAGAGGGTCGACATGCAGGCGACAGTCCGCGATCTCAGCGTCCTGCTCCTCTCCACGTATGATCTGGGGCACCAGCCCCACGGACTGGCGTCCCCCGCGGCGTGGCTGCGGGAGCTGGGAGCCCGAGTCGCCTGCCGTGACCTGGCGATCGACGAACTCGACGAATCAGAGGTCACCGCGGCCGACCTCGTCGCGTTCCACCTGCCGATGCACGCCGCAACCAGGCTGGCTGTGCCGCTGGCGCAGCGGGTGCGCCGCCTCAATCCGCGGGCGCACCTGTGCTTCTACGGCCTCTACGCCCCGGTCAACGAAGGCTTCCTGCGCAGGCTGGGCGGCCAGACCATCCTGGGCGGGGAGTACGAGCAAGGGCTGGCGGACCTGTACCGGCGGCTACGCGCCGCGCCGGCCCGGCACGCGGGGCCGCAGACCGAACCTGTGATCTCGCTGGCACGCCAGGCCTTCCGGACGCCCGATCGTGGCGGGCTGCCTGGCCTGGAGCGCTACGCGTACCTTTCGGTCGGCGGCGGGCAGCGAACCGCCGGGTACACCGAGGCCACCCGGGGATGCAAGCACGCCTGCCGTCACTGTCCGATCGTGCCGGTCTACGGCGGGAAATTCCGGGTGATCGCCGCCGACGTCGTCATGGCCGACGTCCGGCAGCAGGTCGAGGCAGGTGCCGCGCACATCACCTTCGGCGACCCCGATTTCTTCAACGCGCCCGGACATGCGCTGCGGCTGGTCACCGCGTTGCACGAGGAGTTTCCGTGGCTCAGCTACGACGTGACGATCAAGATCGAGCATCTGGTCAGGCACGCTCGGCATCTGGAAACGCTACGGGAGACCGGGTGCTTGTTTGTGACGAGCGCGGTCGAGGCCGTTGACGACACGATTCTCGAGCGGCTGGACAAAGGCCATACTCGCGCCGACCTGGAGTCAGTGGTGAGCAGTTTCCGGGCTGTGCCCTTGACTCTCACGCCGACCTTCGTCGCCTTTACCCCCTGGACGACAGCGGGCGGGTACGTCGAATTGCTCGACACCATCCATCGCCTCGGCCTGGTCCAGGCCGTCGCTCCCGTGCAGTACGCGATCCGCCTGCTTATTCCGGCCGGCTCGCGGCTGCTTGAGCTCGACGATATCCGTGACCTGGTGGAGAAATTCGATTCCGCCGCCCTCGTTTTTCCGTGGTGCCATCCAGATCCCGCTGTAGACGAGTTGCAGCGCGAAGTTATGGCAGTGGTCGCGGCCGCCGTCCCCGGCGGTGACCGGGCCGCGGTCTTCGCGCGCATCCGCGAACTTGCTTACGCATGCGCGGGCCGCGCAGCGCCGGTAATCGAGCCGGGCCCAGCCGGCGGCGGGGACGTTCCCCGGCTGAGCGAGCCGTGGTACTGCTGCGCGGAGCCCACCGAGGGCCAGCTGAGCTCGTGCCTTGGTCCGGCGGCGCCGTCCCCGCCGGTTTAGCGCAAGACAGGAGCGTTGCCGATGCTCGACGTTCGTAAGCTCGCCGCGCTGCGTGAGATAGCGACCCGCGGCTCGTTCTCAGCGGCCGCGCGGGGACTCAACTACAGCCAGTCCGCCATCTCCCAACAGGTCGCTCAACTCGAGCGCGAGGTTGGTGCCCTGCTCATCGAGCGCCGGGGACGCAGGATACGGCTG
>Ga0209169_10000935_pt1 | contig 18020 bp, 18 predicted proteins | sample HubBroMetageWRM4_FD_188346 | JGI IMG/M metagenome (GOLD analysis project Ga0209169, IMG submission 188346) | Warmed soil microbial communities from the Hubbard Brook experimental Forest, New Hampshire - Hubbard Brook CCASE Soil Metagenome WRM 4... | ecosystem: Environmental > Terrestrial > Soil... | reverse complement strand
ATTGTCGCGTACGCCAGAAGGGGTATGTTCCAGGAGGAGAACTCTTGGCCGCAAAACTGCAGCACGGCGCTGCGAGTGAACGTTACACACAACGTTTTCAACTTTGATCTGAATGAAACGAGTGGTTTCTATCCTGTTCCGGGATGCACGGATTCGTGCGGCATGGCCTACAACCAGTACCAGAACTTTCAGGGCAATCTCTACTGGAGAACGGATGGGGGATTTGCCTCTGATGCGAAAGCGTTTTACATTCTGAACAGCCCTCCGCCGCCGAGTCAGGCGAGCACCTGCATTGGTCTTACCGACCCGAGCCTGTTCACGAATTTGACTTTTTCGCAATGGCAGACGGGTAAGCCGCTGGTAAACGGACAACCGCTGTCCATGAACGAGGACCTTAACGGGACCGGGAGTGTAAATCCTGCGTTTGGCACGAGCGGGCAGCCTTCCGACTTCCTCCTCACCAGTTCCCCGATTGCTGGATTCGATTACACTCTGACCGACGACACCATCAATACTGCGGGACGCAATAATCCTGTGATTATGCCCCCGACTGTCCCCGGCACCTTCCCAACCTACTACTACACGCAGTTCTAAATGGAACCCGTCAAATCTCGGGTCCTTCAAGGCTGCTTGGCGATGTCGGCGAGTCGGCCGACTGCGGCCTGCGCAATCCTTCCTGAATTGCTGCAAGATATAGGTCTGGCGGAAACGTAATTCTCGGCTAACTCAGGAGCTCATTCTGGGGAACCGGCCGAGATGATGGCGGGAGGAAGGCAGAACCCTGCTTCGATTTGGCCCCTAGAGCTCGAGGCCGCACCTTGGTTTGGAGTGCAAACTCTTTCATCTTTACTTACCTGCGCAGAGTGGTAGACTTGGCGTCGCCGTGCAGTGTTGCGGCGGCGAGCGCCTTCCCCCAGAAGAACGCCGACCCTGGATGCACGCAGTTTGCCACGCGAACGGCGTGGTGTGCCAGGGTGCCGTGAATCTTGTGCTTTCCTGAAGACATAACTTCGCTGGGCCACCAGGGGGTAGCGCCATGAGCTTTAGAAATGCCGGTCTGTTCTTCATCCTTCTATTCTGGGCTGTGCTGGGGAACTCTCAGATCACGGGTTCCGGAAGCAAGAATTACATTCCGATTTGGACCAGCAGCAGCGCACTGGGCAGTTCGGTGATGTACCAGAGTAATGGCAACGTGGGAATTAATACCACCAAACCTGCGGCATCGTTGCATGCCATCAGCAACAGCGCGAGCGGGTACGCGATCCTGGGGCAGAACTTATCTACATCACAAACAACATTTCCCGTGGGTGTTCTGGGATTCGCCGCTGCTCCTTTGGGAACGGGAGTTTATGGCGATGCGACCGCCACCAGCGGGGCCGCCGTGGGAACGGCGGGCGTCACGGTAAGCCCCGAGGGCATCGGGGTGGAAGGCATCAGTGACGCCAGCAGCGGCGATGGCGGCAACGCCAGCGGCGTGGCGGGGTTCTTCAACGGCACCAGCGGAACGGGAAGCGGTGTCATGGGCATAAGTCTGGCGCCAGAGGGCGCAGGGGTTTCCGGCCAGGCCCACAGCAGCACTGGAGTCAGCGGCGTCACCAACGGTTCCTCGGGCGTGGGCGGGTACTTCGATAACACCGCGGCCGGCAACATTCTCATCGGAGCGGTGAATGGTACGCACAAGTTCCGGGTTGACGGCAACGGCAAAGGTTACTTCGACGGCGGCGAACAAACCGGCGGAGCTGATTTCGCTGAGTCGGTAGCTATGGGAGGAGACCCCAGTTTGCGTGGTCCCGGTGATCTGCTGGTGGTGGATTCCAATGCTGCGCGTCAACTCGCGCTGTCCAGCCAGGCTTATTCGACGCTGGTGGCCGGTATCTACTCCACCAAACCTGGCGTGCTGGCGACTCCGCATTCCATGAACGAAACCGTAGCCAATGAAATTCCGCTGGCCATCGTGGGAATCGTTCCCTGCAAAGTGAGCGCGGAGAACGGACCAATCCAACCCGGAGATTTGCTGGTGAGTTCTTCTACCCCCGGCCACGCCATGAAGGGTACGGATCGCGGTCGCATGTTGGGCGCGGTCGTCGGCAAAGCGTTAGAGCCGCTGAGTGAAGGCAAGGGTGTGATCCAGGTTCTGGTCACGCTTCAATAGAAGAGTCCGCGGTTCGGTTAGCGCTTCGAATCGGAGCCGGTGCGTAAAGTCGTAGGTTCGGCGCGCTCTTCAAAAAGCAGTCGCCGCAGGGTGCGAAGATCGTTCAGCAGTCGCCGGCTGACCTTCATGTGTTGTTCCAACTTTTCCAACTTATATAGCGCCAAACGCATGGCTTCCAGCCGGCGCGGAGCTTTGGCGTGGATATCCGAGGCCAAGTCGGCTTCGGTGCTCTGCTTGGCCTCAGTCAGTGCCTGGGCCAGCAGCGCAAGATATTCCTGAGCACCCTCGATGCTGTCGAACGGGGTCTCGAAATCGTGGGCCAAGTCCATTGCCTCCGTTGATGTGGGCACGCCAGCACTATACTCCAAAACGTCTCCCGTACCACGGCATTTCTCGTTCCAACAATGGCATTCTTAAATGGCAGACCAGCAGATGTTTGCAACTAGCCCCAGCTTTGTGCGGTTGGCCGGTTGCACATCTCTGCGCTAGAGATGGAATCTCCGTTTCCAGCCGGCCAATCGGCAATGTAGAGACTTTCTGCCTCCAGGACGGCGGAGACGTTAGTCACATTGATTCCTGTAGGGCGCGGTGTAAACTCAGCCTGTATTGTGCCCGGGTGGAGGGTTGGGGTGGGGCAGCCCGGGAACGGAGTTTATCCGGGAAGGCTGTCTCGACCGGATTCCGCGGTGCGGACAGCTCGGCAGGTCTGAACTTCCCCCAAGCAATTTATAGGGTTAACCCGAGGCTGAGCCGTGTTTCGGGTGGCAGGAGACCCGTCCAGTAAACGCGGAATCTGGTATCGGTAGCTGAGTCGTCACTAAATCAGGGGGGAAAGCGGTGCGAAAGGGCGCTCAGGTCATCGAACTCCGCAGGGTCGCGGTCACTGGTGTGGGGCTGATCGGAAGTGTCGGCAACACTACCTCGCAGGTCTGGCAGGGCGTTCTCGCCGGCAAGTCCGGTGTACGCAGCATCACTCAGTTTGATACTGAAGGCTTCGCCACAAAAATTGCCTCGGAAGTCCAGGGCTTTGATCCACGTTGTTTTCTCGACAGCAAAGATTTGAAACGGATGGCTCGTTTTACACAATTCGCCATCGCCGCCGCGGACATGGCCATGCAACAGTCGGGTTTCAAGATCACCTGCGGCAATGCGGAGCGGGTTGGAGTTTGTATCGGCAGCGGGATTGGCGGGCTGGAGATTTTGGAGCGTGAGTACCGGCACTTTCTGAAGCGTGGGCCGTCTCGAGTCTCGGCGTTTCTGGTTCCGGCGATGGTCGTGAACCTGGCTTCGGGTTTTATCTCGTTGCGCACCGGCGCCCGCGGCCCCAATCTTGCAAACTCCACCGCTTGCGCAACCGGAGCCCACTCCGTCGGTGATTCCTACCGCCTGATTCAACTTGGACAGGTGGATGCCATGATCTGCGGTGGTGCCGAAGCTGCCATCACGCCGCTGGCGATCGCCAGTTTTGGGGCCATGCGCGTCTTGTCTACCCGCAACGACTCCCCGGAGACCGCGTCCCGTCCCTGGGACAAAGACCGTGACGGCTTCGTGATGGGAGAAGGCGCTGGCGTGCTGGTGCTGGAAGAAATGGAAAGTGCAGAACGTCGCGGAGCGGAGATTCTCGCCGAGGTCGTCGGTTATTCTGCGACGTCCGATGCCTATCACTTTACAAGCCCTCCCAGCAATGGAGAGGGAGCACTGCGGGCGATGCGCGCGGCCCTGAAAGATGCCAATATTTGCGCCTGTGACATCGAGTACCTGAACGCGCACGCCAGTTCAAGTTCAATTGGCGACCGCTCGGAAAGCCAGGCCATCGAGGCACTCTTTGGTGATCGCGCATCACAGGTCGCAGTTAGCTCCACCAAGTCGACCACTGGGCATCTGTTGGGTGCGGCGGGGGCATTTGAGGCCGGCATCACGGTGCTTGCAGTTCACAATCAGGTCGCTCCACCCACCGCGAATCTAGCAACTGCCGGCGAAGGCTGCAATCTGGATTACGTATCCGGCGGCGCCCGTTCCATCCCCATTGAATATGCGCTTTCCAATTCTTTCGGATTTGGCGGCACTAACGCTTCGCTGATTTTCCACCACTACGGCAACGGCGCGCACTGACGTGTCCCCTTGCCGGTCCAGTGGTCGATTGCCGATACCTGCTCGGCTCATTTAAAGTGATTTGTCCATGCCCACTACCGGAGACCGCTTCGAGCGTGCGGTGTCGATCATGGCCCGGTTGCGGGGGCCTGGCGGCTGTCCCTGGGACCGCGAACAGACCTTCGACTCCATCAAGCCTTATACGCTCGAAGAAACCTACGAAGTTCTAGAGGCCATCGACCAGCGCGATTGGCCGGAACTGGCCGGTGAACTCGGCGACTTGTTGCTGCAAGTCCTGTTTTACTCTGAGATGGCGAATGAGCAGGGAACCTTCTCTATTGACGACGTGTTGGATCGCCTCGCGAACAAGTTGATCGGACGCCATCCTCACGTGTTCGGCGACGTCAAGGCCGAAACTCCCGCCGAAGTCCTGCGCAACTGGGAAGCGCTCAAGGCCGAAGAAAAGAAAGAGCGGGATGCAGGCAAGGCGAAACAAAAAGAGGCAGCTGAGTCGATTCTGTCGGGCGTTTCCTCTGCCATGCCGGCGTTGCTTGAAGCCCACAAACTGAGTTTGCGGGCTGCGAATGTAGGCTTCGACTGGCGCAACGTCGAGGGCTTGTTCGACAAACTTCGCGAGGAAACCGCAGAGCTTCAGGAGCACCTCAGGGAATTTCCGGCACCCGGTCCGCAACCGTCCGGCCGCGGCGTAGCGGGATCAGGCCAGCAGAAGATTTCTGACGATCTACGCGAGCGCCTGGAAGGTGAAGTCGGAGACCTCTTCTTCGTCCTGGTAAACGTCGCGCGCTATTTATCGCTCGATTCGGAATCGGCGCTGCGAAAAACCAATCGCAAATTTCGGCGGCGTTTTCAGTGGATGGAAGCGCAACTGCGGGCCACAGGACGCACCCCGCAACAGGCCTCGATGGAAGAACTGGAATCCTTATGGCAGCAGGCGAAACAGCAGGAATCGAGCGACCATTGAAGCGCGGCGACCTGCTGGTTCGCAAGGTCGACAGCCTCGAGGAAATGCGCGCCTGTGTCGCGCTACAGAAGGAGGTTTGGGGCTTCACTGACATCGAGTTGGTTCCGCTGCGCATGTTTGTGGTTGCTGAAAAAATCGGGGGTCAGGTGATGGGAGCGTTTGCCGGCAGCGAATTGGTTGGTTTTGCGTTTGCGGTGCCTGGTGTGCGCTCTCGGCGCGTGTACCTGTACTCTCATATGCTGGCAGTACGCCAGAACTATCGGAACACGGGCCTGGGCCGGCGGCTGAAACTAGCTCAACGCGACGATGCGCTTCAGCGTGGCTTCGATCTGATGGAGTGGACGTTCGATCCGCTGGAGATCAAGAACTCGTTCTTCAACCTCGAAAAGCTGGGTGCGGTTGCGCGCCGCTATAACGTGAACCAGTACGGAATCACTTCATCGCCGTTGCAGGGCGGACTGCCCACGGACAGGCTGGTGGCGGAGTGGTGGCTGAAGTCGAAGCGGGTTGAGCAGTTGCTCTCAACCGGGAAGAATCCAGAATTCGCGGTTGCGAAGACGATTATGGTGCCAGCTGAGATCTTCGACTGGAAAGCCGACACGGCGACGAGGCATCAGGCCGTGCAAGTTCAGGGGCGAAATCGTGAAGAGTTTCAAGGCGCCTTTGCAAGCGGACTGGCAGTGCTCGGATACAAACGCGATCCCAAAGGGAACGGTGAGTTTTTACTCGGAAGATGGGATGAATGAGATGTAAGGTTTCTGTGTTCCTCTCTGTTCTCTGTGGTTGATTAGCTCTAAATCACAACTATGAAAATTGAAGCTCTCACCCTGCGCGAAATCAGAATGCCGCTGGTCGACTTCTTTGAGACCAGCTTTGGTCGCATCTACGATCGCCGCATCTTGCTGGTGAGCGTCCTCTGCGATGGCATCACCGGCTGGGCAGAATGTGTCGCCGACGGCGCGCCCTTTTACAGTTCCGAGTGGATTGATTCTTCCTGGCTCACTATCGAGCGCTGGCTCGCCCCCGCTGTTGTGGGCCAGGCCGTGGAGCATTCCGCCGAAAGCGCGCGATTGATGGCCAGAGTGCGCGGCCATCGCATGGCCAAAGCCGCGGTAGAAAATGCGCTGTGGGACGCCGAAGCCCGACAGCGGCAGCAACCCCTCTGGAAATTACTGGGAGGCAGCTTGCGGGAGATTCCGTGTGGGGTTTCCATCGGCATTCAGGATTCTATCGAACAACTGCTAGAAAAAATTGAGCGTGAACTGGCCGCCGGGTACCGCCGCATTAAGGTCAAGGTGAAGCCAGGTTGGGACCTCAACGTTCTGGAACGCATCCGCGCGCGCTGGTCCGATATCACTTTGAGCTGCGATGCCAACTCCGCTTACACCCTCGATCAGGTTGAGCACTTGCGCAAATTCGACCAGTTCAATCTGCTGATGATCGAGCAACCGCTCTGGGACGATGACATCTACAACCATTCCCATTTGCAACCGCAGTTGCATACTGCCATCTGCCTCGACGAGTCCATCCATAACGCGCGCGACGCCGCGCAGGCCATCGAAACTGGCGCTTGCCGCATCGTGAATATCAAGGTTGGCCGAGTGGGGGGCTTCAGCGAGGCGCGGCAAGTTCACGACGTTTGCGCTGCGCGCGACATTCCCGTGTGGTGTGGCGGAATGCTCGAATCAGGCGTGGGACGCGCCCACAATATCGCCCTCTCGACGCTGGAAAACTTTCGCCTGCCCGGAGATGTTTCCGCCAGCAAACGCTATTGGAAAGAGGACATCATCGATCCCGAAGTCGAGGTGAGTGCGCAGGGCATGATCGTGATTCGAGACACTCCGGGCACGGGATACAGGGTGCGGGAAGATCACATCGAGAAGTTAACCGTGCGTAAGGAAACCGTCCGGTGCAAATGAAGGAAACTTGTCATCCCGGAGAAGCACCTCTTGTCACGAGTTTTATTTCCGGCCTTGGTTTTCGTTGCTGGCCTGCGGCCGATTCTCGGCCAATTCTTGCACCTGCTTTTTCAGCAACTCCACGCCCTGGGCGAAAGTAAGATTCGCTGGCGCTTCGTGAAAGTCGCTGAACGTCTGGGTGGATTTGACGACCAGTTTCTTGAAAAACAATATCCTGCCGGTCAGATCCAGATCCATGCGGGTGACCTGCCAACATGCTGTTCCCATGGTACCCTGCTGGACCACGAACCGGCCGCCCTTGTCGAGATGGCCAAGGATGCCCCATCCAAACCCGACCTGCTTCTCCAGTGTGCCGTCGATCTTCGCAATGCGATGCTGGTTCTTGTCGATCAGCATGTAGCCGACCATTCCAGTGAGCACCTGCTCGGTGTGAGTCGGCGCATTATAACTGGGATTGGGTCGAAACTTGAGGCGCACCAGTTCGTCACCTGCGCTTCCCAATTCCTTCGTCCCGGTCTGAACGCCGTCTGGCTGGTAAAGAAACGCATCGGGTAATGCTCGCATGATCCGATTGGTATTCTCGGTATCTTCTTTGTCAGCTCTTTCCTTTTTCTTCAGTTCCTGGGGACTGTTGATCATCTCATCCAAACGGGTTTGTTCTCGCTGACGCTCATCCATGGTGAGAGGCTTATCATTGACGGCCACCAACAATTCAGCTGCAACGTCTTTGGTCTCTACGATCATCTTGGTCTGCACGCCGTGCTCATTTTCTTCGCGCTCGCGGTACATGAATTTGGTGGGATTTTTGGTGTTGATTTCGTTCTCAACGGTTTCTCGAACCAATTCGACCGGCGATGCCGACAAGGTTTGCGCCAGCAATGGGATGGGCTGCGCCATCAGCGATAGCACGCAGGCGAACAAGCTCGGTTTCAGGCCAAACGCTCTCATAGACCAGTCCCTACCCTTAGACGAGAGTATCGTCGCTGCCGTTGCATTCTATTGTTGCCTCGATCTCACGGGGCAGGAAACGCGCCTGTTTCCGCTATTCTAAGTGTTTGGGGAAGGTCCGCGCCCCTTCGTGTACACCGAAGTTCGCCAAATGGTTTAGAATCCGGTAGTCCCGCTTGCATGAGGCGGCGAGAGACCCAAGGAGGCTGTGGCTATGGACACGCCAAGCGCGAGCGACTTTGCTCACATCGGCAAATCCGTCATCATCAAGGGAGAACTCTCCGGCAGTGAGGATCTGTTTGTCGATGGCGTGGTCGAAGGCACGATCGAGTTGCGAAACAACAATCTGGTGATTGGGCCCAATGGCAAGGTGAAGGCCAACATTAACGCCAAGGGTGTGGTCGTCCAGGGCAAGTTGGATGGAGACATCCGCGCCAGCCAGAGAACTGAGTTGCGCAAATCGGCGGTGGTTGTGGGAGACGTTTTCACGCAGCGAATTGCCATCGAAGAAGGGGCCTACTTTAAGGGGAAGGTAGACATCCAGCAGGAAGCTGCGAAACCAGTCTCGGCGCAGGTGTCGAAGCCAGAGCCGGAACTCACGAGCACCGCGCAGGCATCCGCGGCCTCGGGCAACCCGGCTGGCATGGCGGGCGGCGGGAGCAATGCGATGTTGCCACGCACCTCGGTAACCAAGGTTTGAAAGTTTTTGTCCGGTTCGGCGCTTCGCCCCGCGATATAGTTAGTCGTGAGAGGGTTCCGAAACTGGACGCCAGAAAGAAATTGCAATGGCATCCGTCAGCAACAGTTTCATGAAGCTTTTTCGAGGTCCATCCACCGAGACCGAACCGGATCACAGCCAGAGTGTGAAGCCGCTTCGCTCCAACTCACGACTCACGCGCCGCTCCAGCGGGCTGGCGGAATTGTCGCGTCAGTTGCAGTCCGAAGAGCCGCTTTGCATCCTTGATATCGGCTCTACTTCCGCCGCCAATATTCGCTATCTCACGGAACGCGGCCACAAGATTTATAGCGAGGACCTACTCGACGCCTCCACCGATCCTGCTTTGGCGATCCGAGACGAGCAGGGCCAAAACACCCTCGATCACAAACGCTTCCTGGCGGAAAATCTGGTTTTTCGCAATGCTCACTTCGACATTGTGCTGTGCTGGAACCTGGCCGACTATCTGGATGCGGACCTGGTGAAACCGCTAGTGGCGCGTCTGTGGTCGATGATTCGCCCCGGCGGCATGCTGCTGGCGTTCTTCCATACCCAGGAAGCGGGACCGGATGCGCCCTGCTACCGCTATCACATCATGGGCACTGACACCCTTGAAATGCAACACATTGAGGCCCGCAGCGACATGCGAAAAGGACCGAGTGGCCAGAATCCGCACAGCGCTTTCCGCCTGCAGCGGGTCTTCAATAATCGCAACATCGAAAACCTGTTTCGCGACTTCACTTCCATCAAGTTCTTCCTCACCCGCGACAATATTCGCGAAGTCCTCGTGGTTCGGTAGCGCTACCGCGTCTTCCTCACTAGATACTCGGTGACCGCGGGGGTTTTCGCGAGTAACGCCATCGCCGGACGCCTCACCGCCCGTGGCAAGCGCAGCATTCGCCGGATCTTCGACGAGTTCTGAAACACCATTCCATAGCGCCTGACGTACGCTTCGCAGTATCGGCGCGAAGCTTCGCTGATGCTGATCTCTCTGCGAAAAAACGGCAGCAGCGATTCCGCGGCCAGCGCACCGCTGCGCAGCGCCAGCGAGATTCCGTCCCCCACAAACGGATCCACGAAACAAGCCGCGTCTCCTGCCATCAGAATGCCATCGCGCTCTGGTTGTGGCTCGCGGAACATGAGCGGTGCCGTGCTCACCGGATCGCCCAACTGTCTCCACTGCCGGCTCCTCTCGAACAGCACAGGATGCCGCCTGAATACTTCCTGCAACGTGCTGGCCACGTCCGCGCGTACCATGGCACAGGCATTCACACGGCTTTGCCCAGCGTCTCCGCGAAGTTCCACCGGCTGCACGCCGCAATATCCACCTTCAAAAAAGTACAAGTCGACTGAAGCCGGCGGCGACGCTTCTTGGAAATGCGCCTTGAGGCCGATCCATCTGGCCCTGTCTTCTTTCGCAGGCCCGGGATTCAGGTTTGACCATCTGCCGGAAGCGTTCACCACTGCCTTCGCTTCGAAATCGCCAGCCGCGGTGCTCACCGCGAACGGAGCCGACCCGCGAACTTGTTGGACAGTAACCTGCTGACGTGTTTCGGCGCCTACAGCCTCGGTCGAATTCCAAAGCGCATCGTCGAGATCTAGGCGCGCGATGCTGGCAGCGGCAGGATGGATCCGTGCGTGAAGAGCTTGATCATCAAGAAACACCCGCGTCTGTTCTATCCGCGATGCGCCAGTCAGCAACGAACGATGGTTAGCGTCCAGCAGATTGCCCAGTAATCCCAACGACTCGGCAGAAACAAATTCGCCGCACACTTTCTGGCGAGGAAACCGCCCGCGTTCAAGCAGCAAAACCCGCGCCCCAGTTCGGGCAGCGCTAATCGCAGCCGAAGATCCCGCCGGGCCGCCGCCGATCACAATCAAATCGAACATGGCATTACTCCGTCACCGGCGCTGCTTTCCACGCGATCACGCCCATACGAAACAGAAAATGCCGCGTAATTTCCACTCGTGCCGCTCTTGATCTGCGCAGTATGTCTGCCATCTCGCTCACCGTGTATGCCTGCCGCACCGACGCTGGCGCGTCGTGCCGGGTAAGCCGGCTGCGGTACAGTGGCATGCCGGCATATACCAACCCCAAGTGTGCCGGATGTCGAATCAGATCGTTGACGAGAATCGCGGCGCGGCACACGCGCAGGCCTTCGTTCACAAATCGCACCACTTCGTCCGGCGCCAGGTGGTGAACAAACAGAGTGGAACCCACCAAATCGAAGCTACCGTCAGAGAAGGGAAGTGCGAGAGCATCGCCCGCAACCGCCCGCCGATTGCCATTTTTCAGGTGAGACGATGCGCGATCGAGCAGCGTGACTTCAAGCTCAACACCGTCCTGCGCCAATGCCATCGCAACTGCCGCAGGCACGGTACCGGCTCCAGCCGCTACGTCGAGGAGCGACATCGACTTCACGCCCAACTTCCGGATGACTTGATCAACCAGGAACCGCGTAGTCGCAATTCCACCAAACCGTCGATTGATGCCATTTAGATCGGAGAGCGACGCGCCAATTTCGGACGGCGTGCCGGCGTCGGAATCGAGCAACTCGGAAGTAACTGTCCTTTTCATCGAAACCACAGCGTCCCCCAAGAACCTGGCAGAACTCTGTGTCCTTTATGGTAAGGGTTCGGCCTTCTACACTTCCGCCAGCTCTTCTTCTAGCAGTTGCTTGTTGTAGAGGTCGGTGTAGTAGCCGTTTCTCTCGATCAATTCCGAGTGCGTGCCCAACTCCACGACGCGGCCGCTGTGCAGCACCGCAATCAGGTCCGCATTGCGGACGGTCGAGACCCGGTGCGAAATGAAGATGGTCGTCCGCCCCCGCATGACTTCACGAAGGTGGTTCAGAATCTTGTCTTCAGTGTGGGTGTCGACGCTGGAGAGCGCGTCGTCCAGCACCAGAATGCGCGGATTGCGGATGATGGCGCGTGCGATCGCCGTTCGCTGCTTCTGCCCGCCGGAGAGCGTGATGCCGCGTTCTCCCACCAGCGTCCGATATTGTTCAGGAAAGCCTTCGACATCTTCGGCGACGCTGGCAGCTTCCGCTGCCGACCGTACTTCAGCCTCGGTGGCATCCGGTTTTCCAAAAGCAATATTTTCCCGCACACTCTCGCTGAACAGAAAGGTCTCCTGCGGAACAAAGCCAATGTTTGCGCGCAGGAATTCCAGGGAATACTCCCGCACCGGCCTGCCGTCGATCAGCACGCTTCCCGGCGCCGCGTCGTAAATCCGCGGAATCAGGCTCACCAGCGTCGTCTTTCCCGATCCTGTGGGTCCCACAATCGCCAGGCTGGTTCCCGCCGCGATGCGCAAATTCACATCGTGCAGCACAGGTTTTCCGTTGTAGGTAAAGGTCAAGTTACGAAATTCGATTTCTCCCTCAATTCCTGTGCCAGGGGCACTCTTGCCTGTAACCTTCACCTCCGGTCCGTCCGCAATCTCCGGTTTCTCCACCAGGATTTCATTGATCCTCGCCATGGACGCGGTTCCGCGCTGAAAAATGTTGATCACCCAACCCAGAGCGATAATGGGAAAGGTCAGTTGCACCATATAGAGGTTGAACGCGACGAAATCTTCGACCTTGATTCGACCCTGCAGCACCTCTCTTCCACCCAGCCATAGCACCAGCACAATGGCGAAGCCGAGCATGGTTTCGAGCGTTGGCCACAACATTCCCATCAAGCGAACCAACTTCAAGCTGCGGGCGATGTATTCCCGGTTGGAGGTTTCAAAACCTGCGATCTCCGGTTCTTCCTGCACGTAGGCCCGGATCACTCTGGCGCCGGAAAAATTCTCTTGCGCACGGGCGGAGATCTCGGAAAACATGGCCTGGATCCTCTCAAACCGCTCGTGAATCCGCTTCCCGAAATACTGGATGGTGATACTCACAATGGGCAAAGGAAGAAACGCGTAAAGCGTCAACCGCGGGCTGATGGAGAGCATGAAGACCAAGGCCCCGGCCGTAAATACCACCGTATTCGCTGAATACATGATCGCGGGTCCCAGCAACATGCGCACCGCGTTCAGGTCATTGGTAGCGCGCGCCATAATATCGCCAGTCCGCGTACGCTGGTAATAGGAATAGGAAAGGCCCTCCAGATGGCGAAAGAAATCGTTGCGCAGGTCGAATTCAATTTCGCGAGAAATACCGATGAGAATCCAGCGTGTTAGAAACTGGAAGATACCCCTGGTGGAGGCCACGGCCAGCAGCACCAGAGCATAAGTGAGCAGCCGATACTGGAGCGGTTGGTGAAGCTCCACGGAATGCGTAAGATCGCCGATCGCCCGGCGCACCACCTGCGGAAACAGGATCCAGATTCCGTTGTTCAGGAAAACGCACAGCGTCCCCACGGCGAAACTGCCGCGGTACTTCTTCATGTAGGGGAATAACGGACGAAGGCTCTTGGGCAGCATCTGCTTTCAGTAGATGAGATTCTACCAGCCCAGGCTTCAGTTTTGGTGCTGCGGCTCAGCCCTTCTGGGACCGGACATCGCTGCCGAATGCTCTGGCGGTGGCAGCCAGCAGAAACACCACCCAGCTTCCCAGAAAAAAGACGGCTGAGTCAATCAGGTAGGAATAAACAAGTTCCAAGTTCATCGCCGCCTCCCAGATGACTACGCTCTCCGGACTTCGAGTTCCATTTTGCCAGTCAAACTCTTGTATCGTTCCACCACTTCCTTGACGGCGTTCAACCGACCCAGGGAAGTCAGGCGGGTATCGTCGAGCGCCTGTTCAATCTCGGACATCCAGCATTCCACTGCCCGTTCCACACCGCAGGCCATTTCGTCGACAATCACATCCATAATCTCTCGCGACACGGTTGTTGCGATCACAACGCCACCGCCTTTCCGAAGGGCACGGGGAAGAGAAATCCCCGTGCTCTCCCCCGCGCACCTCATGTGTGTTATTGATTTGGAGCTGGTTCCGGCGGAGCTTGATGCTGCTGCATGCGCTCCTGCATACGCTGCTGATGTTTAGCCATAATCTGGGCCAACTCGGTTTTCTGCTCCGCCGTCAGCACCTGATAGGCCTGCGACTCGAGCTTTGCATGCTCCACTTCCAGCTGCGCATGGGTCTGCGCTCCCTGATTGGCGATGGCCTGGGCCTTGGCCTCGTCGAAACTGCCGTTAGTGATGAGCTGAATGATCGCCTCGTGGCTCTGCCGTTCCTGCTGCCATAGGGGCTTCATTGTCGATTTCGAGCTCTCGAAGATTTGTTTGATCTGGGAACGCTGGGCGTCGCTCAAATCGTGCAGGGCAAAAAATGGCAGCCCTTCTCTCATTCCTCCGCGATGCATGTTTACTCTCTGCACGGTCTGGGACACCGCTACTGCCGCCACCAACATAAGCGCCAGCCCTGCCGCGAACAACCTAAGCTTGCTGTTCTTCATGACTTCTCCTGTCCGCTCACTCTGGAGCGATCAATCTCGGGTTCTTTCATAAGAACACTTTTTCCCCTGAGGCGGTAGTAAAGAGTCGGTCAACCGGCGTAAAGTTTTGTAAACTGGTAACCCTGCGTCTTTGACAATTCTTTACTGCTTGGTTTGCGGGTTTGTTATAGAACTGAACATGAGGAAAATGGATCGCATTTTGGTCATCGACGACGACGCTGAGCTCTGCGGCCTGGTCGGAGAATACCTCGAACCGGAAGGTTTTCAGATCGAGGCTGTGCACGACGGGACCCACGGGTTGGAACGCGCCCTGAATGGCGATTACCTGCTCATTGTGCTCGATGTGATGCTGCCCGGACTCAACGGTTTCGATCTGCTGCGCCGCCTGCGGATTGCTTCCAAGACCCCAGTACTGCTGCTCACCGCGCGGGGAGAAGACGTGGACCGCATCGTGGGTTTGGAAATCGGAGCCGACGATTATCTTCCCAAACCTTTCAATCCCCGCGAACTTGTCGCCCGCATTCGCGCCATTTTGCGGCGCACCCAGGGCCGTGGGCAAGCCGAGACAGAGGCCATTCCAGAGATCATTCGTGTGGGGGACGTCGAACTGGATCCTGCGACCCGGACTGTGCTGCGAAGCGGAACTCCGGTCGAGCTGACCTCCGTGGAGTTCAATCTGCTCCATGCGCTGCTGCGCGATGCCGGACGTGTGGTGACCCGCGAGCACCTGGTCGACACCGTTCTCAGCCGCAAATTTTCTCCCTTCGACCGCAGCATCGATATGCACGTCAGCAAAGTGCGCAAGAAGCTCGGCGATTCCGAAACCGGCCCCGACCACATCAAGACCGTACGCGGTGTAGGATACATCTTCGCTCATCCCCGTGAACATGCCAGGAGCGACGAGCGATGAAAAGTTTGTTCCTTCGAATTTTCCTTTCCTACTGGTTGGCGCAGGCGCTGTTTGTGGTGCTGGCCATCGTCATTGCCTCGGCTTTACGACCCTCGGGGGAGATTTCGAACCTTCAATCTCAGAAAGCAACTTTCCTGAACGATGCAGTACAGGCGTATCAGAGCGGCGGCCAGACCGCGGTGTGGAAGTATCTTCGCGGCGTTCACGAAACCTATCACGTGCGGATGTTTATTACCGATGACCAGGGAAAAGACCTGATGGGGCGCACGCCGCCGCCGTGGGTGCATCTTGCGCAACTGGGTGAACTGCGCCCCGCCGAAAGCTTTTGGGGCCGTCTGCGATCATCGCCGCAGTTTCTGCGCTCGGACATGACCACTGCCGATGGGCATCATTACACCCTGGTCATTGAGCTTCCACCCCCACCCGGCGGAATGTTTGGGCCGCACGGTTTGCCCATCTTTGTCGGCATTCTATCCTCGGGTTTGGTCTGTTATCTGCTGGCCCGTTATCTGACTTCGCCCATCGTCCGCCTGCGAGCGGCTACGCAGAAACTGTCGGAAGGTGATTTGGCTGCCCGCGCGGGTGTTCCCCAATCCCGGCGCCACGACGAAATGGGCGAACTGATGCGCGATTTCGACCGCATGGCGGAACGGCTGGAGAAGTTGGTCAATGCACAAAGGCGCCTGCTGACGGACATCTCCCACGAACTGCGTTCGCCGCTGGCCCGCCTGAATGTTGCCCTGGAATTGGCTCGCCGCAAGAGCGGTTCGGAGGCTGGCAGCGCGCTGGACCGCATCGATCGCGAGGCCAACCGGCTCAACGAGCTGATTCAGAAATTGCTTACCATTGCCCGGCTCGACGGCGAAAATGAAGCCATTCAGAAATCGCCCCTGCAGTTGGAACATCTGATCAGCGAGATCGCCAAAGACGCCGCTTTTGAAGCCCAGGACCGGCATTGCGAGGTTGAAGTTGACGTGGTGGACGACTGTGTCGTTTCCGGTAACGTGAGGTTGTTGCAGAGCGCCGTGGAGAACGTTGTGCGCAACGCCATCCGCTATACCGAGCCTGGAACCAACGTGCAGGTGCGGCTGGAACAGGGGGTCGGAAGCAAAGGACACGAGGCCGTGGTAAGGGTCACCGATTCCGGTCCGGGCGTCCCAGAGGACGCGCTGGACAAACTGTTTCGCCCCTTCTACCGCATTGACGATGCCCGCGGCCGCCAGACCGGAGGCGTCGGATTGGGCCTGGCCATCACCGAACGTGCGGTCGCACTCCACGGCGGCACCATTCGGGCTGTAAACCGCCCCCAAGGCGGACTCATGGTCGAAATTCGTCTGCCGCTCGCTCAAGATGAGAGCGACGAGGGTACTCGAACCGCTGACATCGCCTCCCTCCTGGGGCGCGGATAACGGCTTCTTCGAAGCAACTTTCCTTCGCGGATGCGGTTCTTACTCTGGGTTCGGTTTGCTCTTTCCCCCGCATTCCTGATACACCTTTGAGGGAACTTTCCGGGGTCATGCAAGCCTTGAGCGGAGGTTCCACCACGCTAGAACGGGAGAAACAATAGGGATGAAGTTCCGCTTCTTTGCCTGTCTGCTTTCGGTTTCGCTCTGCGGATTGCTCGCTTGCAGCAGTAATAATGGCGTCGTCGCTACTATTGGCACGGGCACACTTTACATCGCGGCCCAGGGTGACAACTCGCTGACCGCGTACACCGTGGCCCTCAGTAACGGGTCGCTCACCCAATTGGGACCGGCACAGAGCACCGGAAGTTCTCCTTTCACTATCGCTCTCTCACCCGCCCGCAACGCTCTTTTTGTGAATAACACCGTCTCAGAAACCGTCTCCAGCTATACCATCAACACGGATGGCTCTCTGACTGCGGGTACGGGCACGGTAAAAACCGGGGTCATGCCAATGGGAATGGTCATCGATCCCTTGGGAAGGTTTTTGTTCGTGGCCAATCAAGCCTCGAGCACTATTTCGATGTTCTCAATCAGCGGTGCCACGCTGACTGAAGTCGCAGGTTCGCCTTTTACCACCATCCCCGCGGGTACCACCGTTCCAACAGGCCCTTCAGCGGTTGCAGTAAGCGCTACCGGGAACTTTTTATATGTCGCTAACGCGTTCACCAACACGGTCTCCGGCTATTCCATTTCCGCCAAAGGTCTGACCGCCCTGGGTGCCTCGCCGTTCACCGTCGGACTAGCGCCATCCGGCCTGGCCGTTCCGCCCAGTGGGGCTTTCCTTTATGTCGCAAATTCGGGAACCAACAACATCTCCGCCTTCAATATTTGCGACCAGGTTGTCAGCAGCTGTGCTGACGCGAACAACCCGAACGGCAATTTGACGCCAGTCGTGGGTTCGCCGTTCTCTGACGGCGGCAGCCCGGTTGCCATCGCCATCGATCCGGCGTTCGACTTTCTTTACGTACTTGACAAGGCGTCCAACCAGATCTCAGGCTTCGCTTATGGCACCGGGAGCGGAGTGTTGACCCCGCTCTCGGTTACTCCCAGTGTCTCCACCGGCCAAGCTCCGGCTTCGTTCGCCATTGTCTCTGGGACGACAGGGACTAACATTGGCAACACCCTCACCAATCCCACCGACTTCGTCTACGTTGTCAACAACGAGTCATCGACGCTCTCGGTGTTCACTCTCAACACCACCACCGGAGCCCTCGCCACGCTAGGCCTGGCCGCCCAGACCTCGGTGAATCCTACGGCCGTGGCTGCGGTCAATTAAGGTTTGAATCGTTGACCCATCGGTTCGTCGCGATCATTCGATTCGGTTTCGCGATGCTGCCTTGTCACGTGGGCACCTTCAAAATCATGTATCCGCCCAATAAGGCGAAAATCAAGTCAGGCGACCACGCCGCCAGAAACGGTGGCAACTGGCTGATGTTTCCC
>Ga0209169_10000934_pt1 | contig 18046 bp, 17 predicted proteins | sample HubBroMetageWRM4_FD_188346 | JGI IMG/M metagenome (GOLD analysis project Ga0209169, IMG submission 188346) | Warmed soil microbial communities from the Hubbard Brook experimental Forest, New Hampshire - Hubbard Brook CCASE Soil Metagenome WRM 4... | ecosystem: Environmental > Terrestrial > Soil... | reverse complement strand
GGTTGGGCGTAGACATAGCCGTCAGCGGTCAGCGCGAATAGTTTTCCGAACGCACCTGAACTTACGTTCGCAGGAGTCAGAATCGTCTCGCTGTTGTTTTGGCCAGTGCGAGCGTTGTCGTAATGATGGGTGAGAATTGGAGTCTGCGCGAAAATTTCAGGTGCGGCGCAAAGCATAAGGATGGCGAAAGCCGAGGTGCGCATTCTGAGGTTCTCCGAGGCTGGATTTCGGATACTGATCTCTCTGCGCCGAGTGCGCAAGTCGATCCGGCGACGCCTATGGACCGCCGGCAATACTGAAAAAAAACAGAATTAGCTTTCGATTCGAAAACTTTCCCACACCACTAACTGCAGAATAGCACGCAATCGGAGGCCCAAATTCAGGTTTTCGACGGCGACTAGGCAGCGAGCCAAGTCGCTCACTTTAATGGACTTGCAGCTCATAAAGATGTCAAGAAATGAGGACGCATGAGCGGAATGGAAAATCGTTGGCAGTTTTTGTGAAAACCCTTGGTCTGAAGATAACCAGTCGCGGTACGAGGTGACCTAAGGCGTTTTTGCGGCCAGATGTTGGGCGCCGGAAAGTTCCAATTCAACTTCCACAGTAGGGTTGGCCTTGAGCAGAAAATTGCTTGGATTTTTTAGGCCCCAGGCGATGTAGGGTACGACGAATTTCGCGGCTCCGCTCCAATGATCACCGGTGAATTCCACATCGGCCGGAACGATCATTTCGTGCTGCGTTCCGTGAATGCTGAATGTGCCATGCAGTTTGATTTGCGCTTTCGACGCGGGAGGCGCGGTGAGACCTTCGATCTGGTTTACGCGAAACACAATTTCGGGAAATTTGGGAGTTTCCAGAATCTCCTGATGCATTTTTTTGTCGCGCGAATCGTTGTCGGTTTTGCCGCTGGTGGCGTCCGCAACAATCTCTCCCGTCGCATTTCCGGTATTGGGGTCAACGGTGACTTCACCGCGTTTCACGGCGAAGGTGCCGTGAACCAAATGCAAGGTGGTGTCGAGCGTCCAAGCTAGCTTGCTATGCGAGGGATCAACGGAAAAAACGATTTGCGCCGGCGCTGGGTCGGATCGAGGGGCCGCGGCGACACGCACGGAGAAACCCGCGGAAATCAGGACAGCCAGCGCGGGCACCAGGAATGCGATGGCGTCCGACCGTTGCTTTGAACGCGTTATTTTGAAGAAGGGCGCAGCGATCGAATCCAACGAACTTTTAATGCATTTCCTGTTAGCAAGTCGCAAAGCGCACTCCGAGCCGGGTCGCGGCCAGAACGGCCTCGGTGCCATTCCCATGCCCGAGGTGCAGATTGAGGAACCGGCCAAACAGCGATGGTTCCGCTGCGAATGCACGAAAGGTACGTTCTCTCGCGAATCGCCGGCGTCCTAGAAGTGATAAGAGATTGCCCATGATCGAGGGTCGAAGCTGAAACCGGCGATGAACTCTCTGATATTCGTGAAGATCGCCCGATGGCAACAAATCGGCCAGGGCCGCGGCATGCTGAAAACTTAGGCAAAGACCTTCGCCAGTAATCGCATCGACAGCGCCAGAAGCATCGCCGACCAGCACAACTTTGTCACGGTAGATTTTTTCGAGGCGGTTGGTGGTGGTCAACGCGCCGCGTTCCGTGCCGAGTGTTTCGGCATTTCCCAAATGAGCAGCCAGCTCCGGAAATTTACCGGCGATAACCGAGGTCCGCGTCGCGCCCTTCTCCGAAAGCACGACCACACAAACTTCCTGGTCGCTGACCGGCGTGACATACGCCTGCGAATCGTTGGCCCAGTACACTTCCACGTAGTTAGACCATGGTGCGAGACGAAAATGACTGCGGAACGCGAAGCGCCGGGTTTTCCGCGTTCCGGTTTCCAGACCGGCCCAGCGCCGGACGCGGGAGCCGCTGCCGTCTGCGCCCACGATCCAATCAGCCGCGAAATATTCGCCTCGCACGCGCACGCCTTTCGACGAGAAATCCGAAACTGGGGTATTCCATAAAAGGCGCACGCCAATTCTTTCCGCGTGCGCAGCCATTCTGGAATGAAGGACCGTTCGGCGCAGGCCGATTCCTTGCGGGCCATTGAAATTGGCCTCGATCGGAACGCCATTGGAAAAGAATCGAACCCCGCGAAGCGGGTAACCGTCTGTGGGCTGGATCGCGACGCCCATTTTTCGGAGAGCTGCGACAGTGTCCGGCATCAGGCCTTCACCGCAAGCCTTGTCGACCGGCGGCTTGGCACCGTCCCCAACGGTGACCGAGAAGCCCTTGCCACGTAACTCAATCGCGGCGGCTAGACCCGCAGGGCCGCCTCCAACAATAAATACTCTTTCGCCTGAACTCATATGGCTCTCAAGAACGCTCGCTTAAGAAATAGGGCACTGCACATACGCGACCGTCCGGGCAGACGGCGCAGACTCACTAGGAATACTGATGCCGGTACTTAGGTCGCGGATGCACGAAAACGACGGGTCATGGTTCGGGGGTGGAGACCAAGAACCTCGCTAGCCCTCAGGGATTCAGTTGATGGACGCGGGGCAGCGTGCGAACTATAGTTTGCGGGGTATCTTGATCATCTTGGTCACGGAGGATTCTCATGTTCGTTCGCAAGGCAAGTAGTTGGATTTTGCTCGCGATGTTTGGAATTCTTGTTCTCGGTAGCTGCGCCAGCGAAACAGACCAGCAACGGCGAGATCGTGAAGAAAAGATGAGGCAGGATGCGGCGAATGCTACCGCCAAAGCGAAACCGGCGCTGGAAGCGGCGGGGAAAGAAATCAATCAGGTCGCAGATCGTGCGGCAGAGGATGCCAAAGCTGCGGTGCAGGGCGCGAAAGAAGGTTGGTCGGGGACGCACGAACTGGTGGATCTGAATATCTCAACAAAAGAAGATCTGGAGGGGCTGCCCGGAATCAGCGACCACGACGCGCACGCCATCATAGACCACCGCCCTTATAAGGATAAACACGAGCTGGTTACACGACACATCGTTACCCCAGCCACCTACGACGGAATCAGCGACCGAATCACGGTGAAGTAGGTTGCAATTGAAAATTTGAGGCCAGTAACTTAGCGGCTTGATCGAAGACCGGTTCTCCGCGACCTCGCGGCCAGCGTGGATTTCCTTTTCAGCAATGCAGGGTTGATTCTGGTGAGGCAAGTCCGCAGTTGGCTGCGCAGTTCGCTCTTCTGTCGAGACGATAAAGGCCAGAACATCTCGCGCTCCAGAACGACGGCCCGAGCGACCGCACGGTGAAGTACTTTCAAACCCCGGGAGGTTAGCACCAGCCGTTTTACACGCGCATTCGTTGGATGAGATTTTCGGAGCAAATAACCTCCGGCCGCAAGCTTGGAAACGGTGAGACTCATGTTTTGAGGGGTGACGAACGTGAGGCGGGCGAGGTCGGCGGTGGAAAGCGTGCCATTGTGATTCAACTCCGCAAGAGCGGAAAGCTGAAGTAAGGTGAGATTCGTATCCTTTACTGCCGAGGCCATCTGGTGTTCCATGGTGTGAGTCAGCTGGGACATCAGGCAAGTGATGTGATCTCCCGGATTCATGCTCTTCGCCATCGCGCACGACAATAACAAGGACTTGCTATTATCGCAAGTGCTTGCTAACATCCCCCGTCTTTGCTACCAGCGAGCGGTCTGGGAATTAGCTACGCGTAATTTTAGGAAACTTGCCGAATCATCGCTCCCCGTCCGAGCATCCAACCCTGATTCGCGAAGAGCGTTCAGTACTTTTGAACCTCTTTTAGGTATTATCACGGCACGTAAAAACAAAAAAGCTGAGGGGCCCGCCGGATGAGACACCAATCATGACAAATTCCCAGATTTCACCGCGTCGGTTCTTCTCTTGCGGCGCGGGCTTGCTGCTGGCGGCCGCCGGACTGATGCTGGCGGGTTGCGAGAAAAAGGCCGAACCGACGATGGGGCCGCCGGCGGTATCAGTGGCGACGGTGATCGAGAAGGACGTGCCGATCGTCAGCAACTGGGTCGCGACCACGGACGGCTTCACCAACGCCCAAATCCAGCCGCAAGTTTCCGGCTACCTTATTAAGCAGAATTATCGAGAAGGGTCTTACGTTCATAAGGACGACGTACTGTTTGAGATTGACCATCGTCCCTTTCAAGCCGTGCTGGATCAGGCCCAAGGGCAATTGGCGCAAGCCGAAGCGCAGCTCGGGCTCGCGGTGATCAACGTGAACCGCGACACGCCAGTCGCGAAACTGCATGCCATCCCGCAGAGCCAGCTGGACAACGACACGCAAGCGAAATTGGCCGCCGAAGCCGCCGTGGTAGCGGCCAAGGCGACGGTCGAGCAAGCCCAGCTGAATTTGGGTTTCACCTATGTGCGCTCGCTGATCGATGGGATCGCCGGGCTCGCTCAGACCCAGGTCGGCAGCCTGGTCGTAACCTCCACAGTCTTAACTGCGGTCTCGAGAGTTGATCCGATCAAAGTGTATTTCCCGATCAGCGAACAGGAATGGCTGCGAATCGCCGACAAGATTTCCGGCACGGTGAATCTATTCTCCGCCGACAATCCGGTTCCGCTGACGCTGATCCTGGCCAACGGCAACGAATATCCGCAAAAGGGCAAAATCATTTTTGCCGACCGCCAGGTCGATTCGCAAACCGGCACAATTCGCATCGTCGGGGCCTTTCCCAATCATGGCAACATTCTCCGGCCCGGCCAATTCGGCCGCATCGAAGCGGTAACTGACAACCGCAAGAACGCCCTCTTGATTCCTCAAAAAGCAGTCATGGATTTGCAGGGCACCTTTCAGGTCGCCGTGGTGGGTGCCGATAACAAAGTGGAAATTCGCAAAGTCACCGTCAGCGACCGGACGGGCGAGCTGTGGGTCATCAGCAGCGGCTTGAAGCTCGGTGAGCGCGTCGTTACCGAAGGCATACAGAAGGTCGGACCGGGTTCCCCAGTAAAACCCGTTGAGGACACCACCTCCAGCGGGGGCAAATAGGCCATGGCCAAGTTTTTTATCGACCGGCCCATCGTGGCCATCGTCATTTCGATCGTGATGGTCATTGTCGGCGTCGTTTCGATGCTCCAATTGCCCACCGCGCAATTTCCCAATATCGCGCCACCGGAAATTCAAGTTACGGCGATCTATCCCGGCGCGGACGCTCAGACGCTGGAGCAAGCGGTGGCGACGCCGATCGAACAGCAACTGAGCGGCGTGGACAACATGAACTACATGTACTCCACGAACGCGAACAACGGCCAGACGCAGATCACGGTGGACTTCGGCGTCCAGACCGACCCCAATATTGATCAAGTGTTGACGCAGTTGCGCGTCGCGCAAGCTACTTCCCAGCTACCTCCGGAAGTGAATACCGCAGGCGTCACGGTTCAGAAATCGTTTTCGGCGCCGTTGATGCTGGTCGATCTTTATTCGCCGAACAGCAGTTATGACAATGTCTTCTTGGCGAACTACGCCTACATCAACCTGGTGGACCAACTGACGCGCGTGCCGGGTATCGCGAAAGTTCTGGTATTTGGCGCCGGGCAGTACGCGATGCGCATCTGGGTGCAACCGGACAAGCTGGCCAAACTTCAGGTTACGGTTCCCCAGATTATTCAGGCCATCCAGATTCAGAACACGGTGAACCCGGCGGGGAAAGTCGGCGGCGAACCGGTTCCGCAGGGACAGCAGTTCACGTACACCGTGCGCGCCCAGGGGCGTTTGGTTTCCGCCGAGGAATTCGGCGAAATCATCATCCGCGCAAATCCGGACGGGTCGAATTTGCGGTTGAAGGACGTGGCCCGGCTCGAACTCGGCGCGCAGACCTACGACGTAGTCGGCCGCTACAACGGCAAGCCGTCGGCCATCTTGGCCCTGTATCAACTGCCCGGCGCCAACGCGGTGCAGGCGGCGAAGGGCGTACGCACCGCGATGGAGACGCTCAAAAAGCGATTTCCTGCGGATCTGGATTACAAAGTGGGTTTGGACACGACCCTCGCGGTTTCCGCCGGCATTAAAGAAATCGTTAAGACGCTTTTTGAAGCGCTGCTGCTGGTCATCATCGTGGTCTACATTTTCCTGCAAGGCTGGCGCGCGACGTTGATTCCGTTGCTGGCGGTCCCGGTGTCATTGGTCGGAACCTTCGCAGTTTTCCCGATCCTTGGATTCTCGATCAACACCCTGTCGTTATTTGGGCTGGTCTTAGCCATCGGGTTGGTCGTCGACGACGCGATCGTCGTGACCGAAGCCGTGGAACATCACATCGAAGAAGGAATGACGCCCCGGGACGCCGCGCTGAAGGCGATGGAGGAAGTATCGGGTCCGGTAGTCGCGATCGCGTTGATTCTGGTGGCCGTATTCGTTCCGACGATTTTTATTCCGGGAATTACCGGACGTTTGTACCAGCAATTCGCGGTGACCATTGCGATCTCGGTCGTTTTCTCGGCGTTCAACGCCTTGTCGCTCAGCCCAGCGCTCTGTGCCCTGCTGCTCCGGCCCAAAACCGAAAGCCGCGGCCCACTTGCGCGGTTCTTCAAATGGTTCAACCGGGTTTTTGGACGCGCGACCGACGGTTACGTGAATTTCAGCGCCACGTTGATTCGCAAAGCGGGATTGAGTTTCCTGTTCCTGGGCGCGGTCGCGGTTTGCACGGGTTTGTTGGGAAAATCTCTGCCCACCTCATTTTTGCCGGACGAAGATCAAGGTTATTTGTTCGTGGCTATGGTGCTGCCCGATGCGGCGTCGCTGCAGCGCAGCGACGCCGCCGCCAGGAAAGTGGAAGACATCCTGATGAAAACGCCGGGAGTGGAAGGCGTGACCAGCGTGGTGGGGTTCAGCCTGCTGAGTTTCACTCAGAATACGTACAACACATTTTTCTTCGTGACGCTGAAGGACTGGGATGCGCGCAAAGCGAAAGACGAACAATATCTGGCCATTCAACAAAGTGTGGGCGGGGCGCTGGCCCAACTGAAAGAAGCGATCGCGTTCTCGTTTCAGCCACCGGCTATTCCGGGTGTCGGTTCGGCGGGTGGCGCAACGTTCGTGCTCGAAGACCGGTCCGGCAGCGGTCAAGAATTCCTGGCCGAGAACGTGAATAAATTTATCGCCGCGGCGCGTAAGCGGCCCGAATTCGCGGCGCTGATCACAACCTATACGCCGTATGTGCCACAGGTGTATGTGGATGTGGATCGCGTCAAGGTCGTACGCCAGGGCGTAAACATCGGCGATGTATACGAGACGCTGCAAACCTTCATGGGCGGCTTCCTGGTCAATTATTTCAACCGCTTCGGGCGGCAGTGGCAGGTGTACGTGGAAGCGGAAGGCAATTCGCGGACGCGTGCGGACGACGTCGGACAATATTACGTGAACAGCTCGAACGGCGCACCGGTGCCGTTGAGCGCGGTTACTTCTAACAGAAACATCACCGGGCCCGAATTCACCCTGCGCTATAACGAGTACGAGTCCGCGCAAATCAATACCAGCGGGAAGCCTGGCGTTAGCGGGGGACAAGTATCCGCGGCCCTGATCGACGTCTTTAACCAAACCATGCCGAAGGAAATGGGTTACGACTGGATCGCCATGTCGTTCCAGGAGGCGCAAGCGGCCCAGGGGGTATCGCCCACGGCGATTTTCGGTTTGTCGCTGCTGTTCGTGTTCTTGATTCTGGCCGCGCAGTACGAAAGCTGGTCACTGCCCTTCAGCGTGCTGCTGGGCACGCCGATCGCGGTGTTCGGCGCCTACCTGGCGTTGCATGTGCGGAAGTTTGACAACGACGTTTACGCGCAAATTGGTTTGATCATGTTGATCGGCCTGGCCGCCAAGAACGCGATTTTGATCGTAGAATTTGCGAAGGATCAGTACGAAGAGGGTGGCAAGAGCATCGAGGAGGCTGCGCTGGCCGGCGCCCGACTGCGCTTGCGCCCAATTCTGATGACCGCGTTCGCGTTTATTTTGGGATGCGTGCCGTTGTGGATCGCGACCGGTTCGGGAGCGGCTGCACGACGGATTCTGGGCACAGTGGTCATCGGCGGAATGGTGGCGGCGTCGATTATCGCGATATTTTTGATTCCAGTGACGTTTGATGTCGTGGAAAGGTTCGCCATCCGCGGAAAAGCCGCTCCGGTTCAAAAGAAAGCCTCGGCGCCCTCCGAACCGGAAACGGGGGCCGTCTGATGCAGCGCTCGCGTGCGCTCATTGCGGTTACTTTGGCTTTCTGTGTTTCGGGCTGTACCGTCGGCCCGAATTACAAACGGCCTGATGTTGACGTACCTACGACGTATCGGGCCGCGCCAGCGAATGATGCGGCCGCAAATAGTGCGCCGGCGTTGGGCGAAGCGAAATGGTTCGAGGTTTTTCAAGATGAGCAGCTTCAGAATTTGATTCGCGTTGCCTTACAGCAGAATTTCGATTTGCGCATCGCGGCGACGCGGGTGCTGCAGGCCCAGGCGCAACTTGGAATTACTCGCGCGGACCAGTTCCCTAACCTTTCTGCCGGAGCCGGCATCGGCACTTCGCGTCAGGCCGCAACCGTGCTGTTTCATGGATTCGAAGAAACGACCGGCCAGATCAGTCTCTCGGCCTCCTGGGAGCTGGATTTTTGGGGAAAATATCGCCGGGCCACGGAAGCGGCGCGCGCCAACTTGCTGGCCAGCGAATGGGGCCGGCGCGCCGTAGTGAACACGGTTATTTCAAATGTGGCGACTACGTACTTCGAACTTCGCGCCCTCGATCTCCAATTGGAGATTTCTAAACAGACTTTGGCCTCGCGCCAGGATTCGTTGAAGCTGGAACAGGCGCTGGAGCAGAATGGATCGACGTCGTTGGTCGATGTCCGGCAATCGGAACAACTGGTCTACACCGCATCGGAAACGATCCCCAACGTGGAACGGCAGATCGAACAGGACGAAAATCTGATCAATATTTTGCTGGGAAGAAATCCGGGTCCGGTCGAGCGTGGACGCAAGCTGACCGACCAGCCGCATCCTCCTTCGATTCCTCCGGGGCTGCCCTCGGCGTTGCTCGAGCGGCGGCCGGATATTCAGCAGGCTGAGGCACAGTTGATTGCGGCCAATGCGCAGATTGGCGTGGCGAAGGCGGCGTTCTATCCGGATATTGCGCTCACCGGAAACGCTGGTTATCAGACGCTGGCGCTCTCCAAGCTATTCAGCGGACCTTCCTCATTTTGGACCGTGGGCCCGACTCTCACCGTGCCGATTTTCACGGCCGGCAAACTGCGTTCAAACGTGCATTTGACGGAAGCGCAACAGCAGCAGGCCTTGCTGACCTACCAGCAGACGATTCAGCAGGCGTTCCGCGATGTTTCCGATTCGCTGATCGCCTACCAGAAAAATCGCGAATTCCGCGAGCAACAGGAATTACTGACTGCGTCCGCGGAGGATTCGGCCAGACTCGCGCAAATTCGCTATGAAGCGGGCGTCGCCAGCTACCTGGAAGTACTGACCAACGACACCAACTTTTTTGCGGCGCAGCTGAACCTGGCGTCTGCGCAGCAAAATGAACTGACCGCCCTGGTTCAGGTGTACAACGCGCTGGGCGGCGGCTGGGTCCAGTAGTTCCCGATACCATTGCGCTTCCCTGAAATCTCTGCCCGCAGTCCGCTCAACGCACCGCGAATTTTTCGGTCCACTGCACCCGTGCCGTAGTTTGCATCACGATGAAAAGCGTGAGTATCGCGCCGATGGTGATCGCCAGCCCAGTGTAACCGTCGAAAAAGAAGGCGTAGGAGAACAGCACGAGGTACACGAATTGCGCGAGCCCTGCTTCCACCGCCGCGAATTTCAGGCCCACCACCAACCGCAAATAGCTCACCAGCAAGAAAACTGAAACGGCGGAACAGATAATGAAAGCAAGGTGAATGGAAATGTGGTCGACCAGATAAGCCATCAACAGATGAAATGAGAAAAACGCGCAAGCCATGAAGAAATAATTCATGGGATGAAGATTGATACCCTGCACCGTGGTGAATACAAAAATCACGAAGAAGAAAAACAGGAGTGATACCGGAGCGAAGTAGCTGATGCGGCCCGCGAGCGGTCCGGGCTGAAGTTTCTGAGGCAGTGCGATGCCGATGCGATAGCCGGAGAGCAGATTGTCATACTTCCAGTCGAGGTCCCAGCCTTTCCCTTCGGGCGTCTCGGTCGTCGGCGACAGCGCGTTTTCCAGAATATCGAAATCCTTGAAATCGGTATGGGTGTGAAGCTCGAAGTCCTTCACTTCAGTGACGCCTTCGCCAAAATCGTAGCTCCAGCGGTCGAGTCCCTGGGAGTTGTAAGCGACGTTGAGCACGGCGGTCTGGCCCGGTTTCATCGGGAAAATGGCGTAGGCGTCGCTTTTGGAATGCTGCACCGAGACGGACTGGCCGTTAATCAAGAAGCTCAGGCCGTCATAAACGGCCTGATCCGCGGGCAAGTGCAGCGTGAAGGTGACGTCGCGCGTGGCGTCGCTGGAATTCTTGAAATCGTAGGTTCCGGTGAATTTCACCTTGTAGGTGCTATACCAAAGTAGGCCTTTCCTCCGGTAGTCGATGGCCAGATTTGCGTTGACGCGGCTTTTCTCGATTGGAAATGGAATCCAGGTTTGGCTCTTTTGATGGCGGATCACGGTGGTGCCGGAACTGTCGGTGCTCACGGTTTCCTCGGACACCTGGTTATAGCCGGCCGAAGGCGGGGCTTGGCCCTGGGGTGAGCCCCAGGAGGAAGCGACGCGGTCTTTCAACCGCGAGTCGGAGGAATAGGTACGCATAAAAATGGTGCTGCCAAGGATGGCCCAGGCAATGGAGGTGCAGAACACGATCAAGGCAATTGCGGCAACTCGTTTAAACATGCGATTAGCTCCGTGAAGAATTGGCCCGCCGCAGAAACAAGCTAGACAAATTAATTCTTTGTGTCAAGTACTTTGTTCCGTGAAGTCGATTAACAGGATTTCTAGCCTTGCCTGGGAGGATACGAAGCCTTTTTAGCGACGGGTAAAACGGCCCCTCTGCGGCACGTAATTTGCCGCTCTGCACGCAAATTCCTCTATAATATTGGGGTAATTGCACTTCTAAGATTGGAGTGGCCTTCGGTTACTCGTCACGGACGCCTTACATGACTGATTTTGCCGCCAAGATTAAGAAAAAGTTACAAGATGAAATTGATGTTTTGTCGCACGAACTGCACACCGATCTGCCCAAAGAGATCAGCGTGGCGCGGGCGCACGGCGACCTCTCCGAGAACGCTGAGTACAAGTACGCAAAGGAGCGCCAGAGATTCGTCGAAGCCCGGCTCAGCCAGCTCCATAAGCGCATGGGGGACCTTTCCATGCTGAACCTGCAAAACCTGCCGAAGGATCGGGCCGCCTATGGCTCGCGGCTTACAGTGCTGGACGTTGCGAAGTCGGCGAAAATCGAGTACAAACTGGTGACGGTGGAAGAGGCTGATGCCGCCCAAGGCTTGATCTCAACCAGTTCGCCGATTGGGCGTGCGCTTCTGGGCAAGAAGGTCGGGGACGAAGTACGAGTGACAACGCCCTCCGGTGTAAAAGATTACGAAGTGGTGAAGCTGTCCACGATTTACGAAGAGGAATAACGGGTGGGATTGATTTCATGCTGACCCGGACCATTGGCCGTTTTTTTGTGTGGCCCATCGACCGACTCGCGGCGCTGCTCGCACCCACGGGAATCCCTCCTAACGTCATCACCTGGTCGGCCCTGATACTGAACCTGTGGGGCGGGATTCTTTTTGCAGCGGGTCGATTCGCGGCGGCCGGCGGGATGATGCTGCTGGCCGGGTTGTGTGATCTGCTGGATGGCCCCGTGGCTCGCCGGCAGAATCGCGTTTCGTTGTTTGGCGCCTTCCTCGATTCAATTCTCGACCGTTACGCAGACTTGATCCTATTCCTCGGTCTGCTGGTGTATTACTCCCACGTGAATCGCTTCGGATACGCCATGCTGGCCGGTGCGGCGATGGCGGGCTCGGTGATGGTCAGCTACGCCAAGGCCCGCGCGGAATCCTTGGTGCCGACTTCAGAAGTAGGATTCTGGGAACGCCCGGAGCGCCTGGTCTTGATGATCCTGGGAGCGCTAACCAATCGCATGGATGTGGTTTTGTGGATTCTCGCGATTGGGCCGAATATCACGGTTATTCATCGTATTTTGCACACTTGGAAAGAAACCAAGGACGTCGATCCCTCGGTCGCTTCGACAAAACGCGACGGCCAAACTCCCCGCGAAAATATTTCGAGCCTATCCAAGCCTGCCTCGGCTTCGCTGCGAAGCAGTGTAGGTCCCCAAGAGCAGCAGCGCCCGAATGTGCTGACGCGAACGGCGCGGCGCGGCGGTTAGACTTTACCGAAGTTGTTGGTCCGGACCCTCAAATCTTTAACCTTCCATTCATATTTGTGATATATGGTTCGCACCGATTTCCACTGGTACGACTCTAGCTACGTTCTCAAAATATTAGTGGCTCTTTTGTTTTTTCCTCAGGCGATACCGAGTCGGCTGCATTGGTCTCGACGGTGGCGAATCAAGGAGGAAACGTGGCGGCATCGAAGACTCCGTTATCGGGCGCTAACAGCACATGGAGCCGTGTGGCGAACAGCGCTGATTTCCGAAAGTTGCTGGCCTCCAAGAAGGCTTTCGTCTTGCCAGCCACGATATTTTTTGTTGTGTACTATTTCGCGCTGCCCGTTCTGGTCGGATACGCGCCGGACTTGATGCAGAAAAAAATTATTGGGCCGGTGAATTTGGCCTATCTCTTCGCCCTGTCGCAGTTTGCGGTGGTTTTCATCATCACCTACTTATATGTGCGCGCCGCGCGGCGCTTCGACGAAGCCAGCGCGCGCATCCTTGCTGAAGCGGGCCAAGCCTCCGGGAAGGACAACTAAGCGATGACATTTACACTAGTTCTTTTCCTCGCCTTCATCGCGGTCACGCTCGGCATTACAGCATGGGCGTCGCGTCGCTCGGGCTCCTCGGCTTCGTATTTCGCGGCGAATCGGCAGATCAGCGCCTGGCAAAACGGCGTGGCGGTGGCGGGCGATTACATGTCCGCGGCGTCGTTTCTGGGGATCGCGGGCTTGATTGCATTTTTCGGTTACGACGGCTTCATGTACTCCGTCGGATTCCTGGTTGCGTATCTCACCGTTCTGCTGGTGGTGGCCGAGCCTTTGCGCAACATCGGTAAGTACACCATGGCGGATGTGCTGGCCTACCGGCTGCATCCGCGTCCGGTGCGAGCGATGGCGTCGTTGAGTACGCTGGTAGTCAGCACGATTTACATGATCGCGCAGATGGTCGGAGCCGGTGCGCTGGTCGCGCTGCTGCTCAAGGGTTCGGGGATCAATTACCAGACCGCGGTGGTTGGCGTAGGCGTATTGATGATCGTGTATGTCGTCTTCGGCGGAATGATCGCTACGACCTGGGTGCAAATCATTAAAGCCATTTTGCTGATGGCCGGCACCGTGCTGCTGAGCACAATTGTTCTGGCTCATTACGGTTTCAGTCTCAGCCAGTTTTTCAACGATGTCGCGCAAGTTCACTATCACACGCCAGACGGCAAGGAAGTGGTGAAGGATTTCTTCACGCCGGGCCTGCGATATAAGCCGCCGTACGGCGCGCTTGATCTTTTGTCCTTGGGCATGGCTCTGATCTTTGGCACCGCGGGATTGCCACACATTCTGGTCCGCTTCTATACCGTCCCGGACGCCAAGACGGCGCGCTACTCGGTGGTATGGGCGATTGGGTTGATCGGCTGCTTTTACATTCTCACCACGTTTCTCGGGTTCGGCGCGGCAACAATCGTTGGCCGCGATTTCATCGCGAAAAATGGCGGCAACAATATGAGCGCTCCGTTGCTGGCGCAGACGCTGGGCGGAAGCGTTTTCTTCGCCTTCATCTGTGCGATCGCGTTTGCAACGATTCTCGCGGTAGTCGCTGGCTTGACCATCAGCGCATCGACTTCTTTCGCGCATGATGTGTGGACGAATATCGTGCGTCACGGAAAAGAGCATGATGCCGGCGAAGAACGGCGCGTGGCGCGTATTTCGGCGTTCGTGGTCGGAGCAGTGGCGATCGGCATCGCCATTTTGCTGGGTCCAACCGCGAACGTCGCGTTTCTGGTGGGTCTGGCGTTTGCAGTGGCGGCGTCGGCAAATTTGCCGGTCATCCTGTTTTCGATTTTCTGGAAACGATTCAACACTGGGGGCGCAGTCATTGGCCTGGCCAGCGGATTGATTGGCGCGGTCGTGCTGATTTCGCTCGGGCCGGCGATCATGGCCGTCGATCCACCGACTGTGGTGGGAGCCGCGCGCCATTTGATTCAACGCCCTGCGGTTTTTCCGTTGGAGAATCCGGGAATCATCAGCATTCCGCTGGGATTTCTCGGCGCGATTCTAGGGACTTTGTTAACGGCCCGAGATCCTGAGGCCGAAGAGAAATTTACCGAACTGGAAGTGCGCGCCAACACCGGCCTGGGTTCAGAAAAAGCGGTCGCGCACTAGATCGGCCGAAGTAAATCAAAGCGACATCGCTCTCAACCCGGGACCTGATTTTCCATCCTCGTTTGTATTTCCGAACAGCGCCTCACGGTTTGGCATTTTCGCTTCGGGCCCTTGCGGTATCATCTTCGTGGAACTTTCCAACTCTTGAAACCTTCTCTTATCGTTCACGGCGGCGCATGGGACATCCCTGAAGAAGCGGTCGAGGATTGCCGGGACGGCATCCGCCGCGCGCTTGAAGATGGCTGGAAAGTTCTAAAGTCGGGCGGCGCCGCGATCGATGCGGTGGAAGCTGCAATCATGGTTTTAGAGGATGCTCCTGCGTTTGACGCGGGATACGGCTCGCACCTCAACCTCGACGGCCACGTCCAACTCGATGCGATCATCATGGACGGGGCGTCGTTGAAGGCCGGAGCGATCGCCGCGGTCGAACATATCAAAAACCCGATTTTGCTGGCGCGCGCGGTGCTGGAAAAGAGCGAACATATGATGCTGGTCGGCGCCGGCGCTGAAAAATTTGCGGAGGAGCATGGCGTTCCGATGTGCTCGGCTGAGACGTTGATCCACGAGCGCGAACGCGCGGCCTGGTCACGCTGCCGCGAAGATTCCCACGCTGCCGAACATCACGTGGGGCACGAATCGGGCACCGTGGGTGCCGTGGCTCTCGATACTCACGGCAGCCTGTTTGCCGCGACGTCTACCGGAGGCACCTGCTGCAAACTCCCCGGTCGCGTGGGCGACTCCCCGCTGATCGGCTGTGGCTGCTACGCCGATGCGGAAGCCGGCGGAGTTTCCTGCACCGGGCACGGCGAAGGCATCATGAAAATCGTGATGGCCAAGCTGGCGACCGACCTGCTCCACGACCATCGCGTACTGATTCCGCATCGCGAAAAAAACGAGCAGCCGCTTTCGCTGCCGCAGGCCGTCGCGGATGCGTGCGTGCGTAAACTCGCGCTGCGCGCCCATACTACTGGCGGATTGATTCTGCTGGACCACGAAGGAAATCCTGCAGCTGCGTTTAATACGCCGCGCATGGCCTACGGTTACGTCGAGCCGGGCGGCGCCTTCCGAATCGCACCGTAGACAAACCATTTCTATTGAACGTGACTTTTCGCATCTTGGAGCGTTGTAAATGCGAGGAGTAAGATGAACCCGAGCAAATCAGCAAAACAATGGAGGAATGAATTATGGCTATACGAGATGCACTCCTATCGGAATTCGACCATGAAATGATCAGCACCCGCCAGACGCTCGAGCGCGTGCCGGAAGGCAAAGGCGATTGGGCGCCGCATCCAAAATCGATGAAGATGGGCAGGCTGGCTGGGCATTTGGCCGAGCTCTCCGGCTGGTCCGCGGCTATCATCGGTCAAGATTCGCTGGATTTTCGTCCGCCCGGCGCACCGCCGCAGGCGCCGATGGTCATGACCTCGCGCGGGCAAATCCTGGAGGTCTTCGATAAAAAAGTCGCAGAGGCGCGCAAACACCTGGCGGGCGCGAGCGACGAAACCCTAATGAAGAACTGGACCTTGCTGAGCGGCGGCAAGCCGATCATGACCATGCCGCGTATCGCTTTCTTGCGCGGCTTTGTGATGAACCACATTGTTCACCACCGCGCGCAGCTTGGCGTTTACTTGCGCATGAATGACGTGCCGGTGCCGTCAGTTTACGGTCCTTCGGCCGACGAAGGGAAGCTTGGCTAGCAGGCGGCTGGCGGCGGAACTCGGCGCCGGCTGCTGGGCTGGCGCGTTTTGGGCTGGCGCTGAACTCTGAGCGGGCGCTGCGTTTTGTGCGCCTGTTGGATTTGGTGCGCCTGCTGCGTTCGGCACCAGCGTTCCAGGCGGAGTAGTCTGAGGCGCGGCGGTCGCGGTCGCGGTCGCGGGCTTGGGGCCTTGGCCTAACTTATATTGTCCGCTCTGACCCACGGTTCGTGCGGGGCATCCGGTTCCGAAACAAGGACCGGTGGGCCGCAGATAGGAGCAGCCGGCCAGACACGACGCAGCTGCCGCTAGAATGAACCCGTATGCGAGCTTGCTCCGCATTTCCCGCCTCCAACGATGTGCAAAGTGTGGTGCGCCAGACCAACGGTGACTTTCGCTTGCTCTCATGATGTCACACCACTCGCAAAATGCCGGGAATTCGCAGCTTCAATTGTCCGAAAAAACAGCAAAGACCAGGCGAAACTCGATATCCTTACTGATTTTTTGACGAGAACCGAGGCAGGAAAAATCCGGTGCGACGCTTGTGATCGTCAAATGCCGGGCCGAATTGAGCAGCGAGAAATGCTTCTTCTTTCTTCGCCTTTCGCGCGAAACCGAGATAAATCACGATCAGTCCCAGAAGAGCGCGGTATTCACCAACGACCAGGGCAGTGCCAAACACCGCGAGAAGGATTCCGGTGTAAATCGGATGCCGGATGTGCGCGTAAGGACCGGAGCGGATCAACTGATGGTCCTGTTTGATTTGCACTTCGGCGCTCCAGTTTTTCCCAATCGTGGCTCGAGCCCAGATGGCGAAGATTGTACCGGCCAGCGTCAAAGACCCGCCCATCCAACGGATCCACTGATCCGTCGGAACAAAGCGGTGGTTCAGAAAATCCAGGACAGGAGGCGCAAAATCGTAGAGCAGAAAAAAGCCGACAACCATGAACGCGATGTAGGCGAGCCGGGCTCCGACCGGTTCCGTTTTCGACGCTTTTTTCGCCCCTAGCGCCGCGATCAACCAATACGCGGCGAACAACAACCACGAAAAATCAACGAGCAGCCCGGGCGACCAACGCAGCCACTGTGGCCAATCAACGGCAATGGATTGAATCGCGGAAAACACGCAAGGATTATACTGCCCGCTCCCAATTTGGCGCTTGCGATTCCCGGCTGGCTTGCGGCAAGCTGACCGCATGAAAAATTCGAAAAAACCACGGCGCCTTGCCGATTCCACGATTGCGATTCATGCTGGCGAGGGAAAATTCCAAAAGAGCGAGCCAGTCGGCACGGTGATCGCGCGGACCGCGAGCTTTACCTTCTCCAGCTCCGAAGAAATGAAGCTCTGGGCCGAAGGAAAAAGCTCGGCGTACATGTATACGCGCTACGCCAACCCCACGCTGGCGGTAGCCGAGGAAAAAATCGCGCGCCTGGAAGGCGGAGAGGCGGCGCTGGTCACCGCGTCGGGAATGGCCGCGATCTCGAGTGCGCTGCTGTCGGTGTTGAAGGCGGGCGACGAAGTGATCGCGACGCAGGCGCTATACGGCGGGTCCTACCGGCTGATGCGGGACATTTTCCCCCGCATGGGAATCGTGGTCCGTCATGTCGATACCGATCTAGGGGGAATCGAGCGCCTGGTCAATCCGCGTACCAAGGCTTTGTACATTGAGACGCCGACGAATCCCACGTTGCGGCTGGTCGATCTGCGCAAAGCCGCTGCGTTCGCTAAGGAATGGGATTTGATTTCGCTGATCGACAACACCTTTGCGAGTCCGATACTGCAGAAGCCGCTCGAAATTGGATTCGATCTGGTCATGCACAGCGCGACGAAATATTTGGCGGGCCACTCCGACGTAATCGCCGGAGCGATTGTA
>Ga0209169_10000932_pt1 | contig 18052 bp, 12 predicted proteins | sample HubBroMetageWRM4_FD_188346 | JGI IMG/M metagenome (GOLD analysis project Ga0209169, IMG submission 188346) | Warmed soil microbial communities from the Hubbard Brook experimental Forest, New Hampshire - Hubbard Brook CCASE Soil Metagenome WRM 4... | ecosystem: Environmental > Terrestrial > Soil... | reverse complement strand
CACGTCGCAGGTCCACAGCGGAACCCTGGCGCGCATGCCGCTGGTTGGCGGTGCTCCGCGCGAAGTATTGGAGAATGTTCAGTGGGCCGATTGGTCTCCAGACGGCTCTCAGCTTGCCATCGTGCGCGATGTTGGGGGACGCAATCGGCTTGAGTATCCTGTCGGCAAAGTGCTTTACGAAACCGGAGGCTGGATCAGCCACCCTCGCATCTCTCGCCACGGTGACATGATTGCTTTTCTCGACCATCCCATTCAGGGAGATTCGATCGGTGGCGTTTCGGTTGTTGATATGGCCGGAAAGAAACGAACCGTGACCGAGCCTTACGAAGGCGGCGCCATCGGCCTGGCGTGGTCGCCCGACGGAGAGGAAATCTGGTTTACTGCAACTCAACTCGGCATCGATCGCGCCCTTTATTCGGTCAGCTTGTCAGGAAAGAAGCGGTTGGTCGCCCGAGTGCCTGCCGATCTAACTCTCCAGGATGCGTTGCCTGATGGCCGAGTCCTGCTGGCGCGGGATTACTGGAGACGTGGACTCATCGTCCGCACCACTCACGACGCCGCGGAACGGGACTTCACCTGGTTGGATTGGTCCTATCCAGTCACTCTCTCTGGGGATGCCAAGACACTTTTGTTTCGTGAAGAAGGCGAAGCCGGTGGACCTAGTTACGCAGTTTATCTTCGCAAGACCGATGGTTCGCCAGCAGTTCGGCTCGGAGACGGGCAATCCATGGCGTTGTCTCCCGATGGAAAATGGGCGCTCTCCAGCCGCGGCGACAACCAGACCGATCTGTTTCTTCTGCCCACCGGACCAGGAGAGCCCAAGCAGTTGGACGGTCACGGAATTATTCACAGTAGAGCCGAGTGGTTCCCGGATGGAAGCCGGGTTTTGTTATCTGGAACAGAACCTAATCACGGCGTTCGACTGTATGTGCAGCATATCTCTACGAACAAAATCGAGGCCATCAGCCCGGAAGGAACCAATGCACTCTCGTTTGCGTTGTCTCCCGACGGGCAGTCGGTCGCTGCGGTTGGCCCGGACGAAAAAGGCTATCTCTTTCCAGTTGCCAAGGGCGATCCTAAGCTGATCCCGGGTCTTATGGCGGGAGAAGCACCCGTCGCATGGAGTGCCGATGGCCGGTCGCTTTTTATCTATCACGGAGGTGAACTGCCCGCAAAGATTTTCCGGTTGGATATCTCCAGCGGCAGTCGAACCCTCTGGAAGCAACTGATGCCACCCGATCCCGCAGGCGTCGAGTATGTCGGCCCAATCCTCCCATCGCCCGACGGCACGGCTTACGCCTATGGCTATCGCCGTCTGCTCTCCGATCTCTACCTGGTAGAAGGCCTGAAGTAAACTCTCGGCGCGCCTGTTTCGAAAGGCAGGCTTCCCCCAGGTTAGAAACTGACCTGCAGCCCGAATTCAATCTGCCGTGGAGAGCCCAGCGCGAAGACGCCGGTTCCAACCCCGACGCGAGTGATGTTGTGTCCATTCGCGTTAGTGCCATTAATATTTCCGACGCCTCCGGTCAATAAACCATCCAACGTGGCCGAGGGCAGATCAAAATTGGCGAAGTTGAGCAGATTGTAGAAGCCCACGCTGGGCTGAATAGTGACGCGCTCGGCGATGCTGTGACTCCAGGTGAGCTTGGTATCGAACGCGCGCAGCCAGGCGAGATTAGCTTCTCCGGGCGGAGCCAGCGGCACGCTGGGAGCGACGCCGTCGCCAAAGGACTGGCCCAGGCTTGACGCCCCAATCGTCTGCAGTTGCTGTAAGGTAAACAAGCCATTTTGAATAAGGACTTCGCCTGCGGGCGTTGGTTGGCCGGCGTACGTGTTGTTGTACTGAGTGATGGCCGCGTTGATATTTGAGCCATTGATGCCGCGGTCAAAGTTGCCGACGTGAGTTCCCGGCATCGGATCCTGCACCGTCCCATCGCCGGTGAAGTCGGTACGAAAGATTTCTCCTGGACCCAGGTTCGTATTCGGTACTACGACTGAAACTGCGAGGGGGCTCCAGAAATGCGAGATCATGCTGACTTGAAATCCGGCCGGCAAATCGGCGTAGCCCCCTATCGAGATCTGATGCGTTCGATCCAGCACTGAAGGCCCGAAGTAGCGATTGGGGTTGACGTTATCGAGCGCCTCGATGATGAAGTCCTGATCCGAAGCCCCGGGATTATCGGCTGAACCGCCGCCCGTGTTCTCGAAACGCGATAGCGAGTAGGCGACCTGGAAGTTCAGTGCGCGAATTCCGCGAAACGGCTGTTTCACATTTTCGACCAATTTTGTTTGCAGACCGTTGTATACGGATCTGCCCACCGACTTCAGGAATGGCAGCGGCGGCGCGGCGGGATTGATTCCGGGGAACGCACAGTTGTAGCCGAAAACCGCCGTGCAGGGCTGATCGAAGTCCGCAGAGGAGGTGAGTCCATTCCCGGCGTAAGCGGACATGGTGGCACCATTATTGATTGCGCACTGGATACCGGCAGTTCCTGGCGCGCAGCCAAACTGGCTATTCGTCGCATTGATTGCGGCCAGGGCCCCCGCCTTGTTGAAGTAATTAATATTTCCTGTCTCGTTCTCGTCTATTCCCAGCAAATAGTGAGTTTGCACGTTGCGGACAAAGTCCACGCTGAAAACCATACCCGGCCTGATTTCGTGCTGCAAGCCTGCGTTGATCTGGATCGACCGAGGAGTCTTGTAATTGGGATCGAACATGGACGCGGTCGTGCCAAAGCCGAATCCCTGATCCAGCAGCGATCCCACGTAATTCGGATTCGCCTGGCTCGCATTGAACGGAGAAAGCGACTGGTACAGCTTCTGGTATTGCGCGATCTCGTTGGCTACGGTTCCAATCGCCACCAGTCCGCCGCTTGCAGTGCCGCAAAAAGAGGGCAGAGGAAGCGCGCCACCGGGAGCGATCACCGGCTGAGGAGTGTTGGCGGCAGCGCAGGCCGTTGGATATTGCCCGAATGCACCTGTTTGTTCGCGATCCGGGGCGTCGAATTCTACGTTATTCCAGATCGCATTCTCGTAGAAGATTCCGATGCCTGATCGGATTACAGTCTTGCTTTGTCCGGTGGGATCCCACGCGATGCCCAGCTGCGGCGCAAAGTTTAAGTTGGGTTGCTTCACCGGATTGCCCAAGCCCGGTATCAACGCATTGAGCTGTGGAATTCCCGGAAGGTTGCTGTCGGTTCGCCCTGAATCGCGAACGTAGCGCACGCCATACGTGAGGGTAAAGTTCTTCTTGATTTTCCAATTGTCGCCTACATAGACGCCGATGCGGTTATCGGCAATCCCGCCCGCAGGGTAGCCAAAGGATGGTGTCGTCGTCGAGTATCCCAGGCCATTGCCCAGCCCGACAAGCTCTACGGGATAGTTCAGCGGGTTCGTGTCGCCGCCAGGTCCGAAGGGATTGGTTTGCGCAAACGCCGTCTCGAGACTTCCCACGTTTGTCAACAAGAACGGAGCAATGCTCTGAAAGTTTGCGAAGCCTCCGCCCTCAATGTGGTTAAAGCCGAAGCCATAGCGGATGACATGCGAACCCAGCGGCTTGCTGCCGTCGTACTTGATCTGATGATTACTTTGCAGCGTGCTTTGCGGTGCCAGGTAATTTGGTCCAGTGACCAAACCCGTGCTGCCCAATTGTATTTCCAACGGATAATTGGCCAGCGGCAAACTGCTGCCTACGGTCGCGTCCACGATCTGGTTCTGGAACTTTAAATATTCAAAGCGAACGCTGTGGCTGAAGCCTCCAGTATTGAAGTCCACGCCGATCACATGGCTGCGAGTGATGTTCTTGTTGTCGTACACCGAGAACCCCAGACCAGCGTTCGCCAGCAGAGAATTCTTGAAGTAGCTGAAGCGATAAAAGGCGTGGGCCGACTGGGTCAATTGGTAGTCCGCCTTAGCCATCAGGTTGTCCTCGGTAAATGGCGAGGTGAAGTAACCCGACAAATCATTGAAAGGAGCTCCAATCAGCACTGGCGATTGCCCGTGCTGCAGAGTTCGTTCTCCATCCAGGAAGTAGAAGAACCTGTTCTTGATAATCGGACCCCCAAGGCGCGCGCCGTACTGCGAGCGTTGAAATTTGGGAGGCGCAAGTCCGACCGGCGTGGGCAATGCGGCTGCCAGAGAGCTATCGCGGAACAAGCCGAAGGCTTCGCCATGGATCCCATTGGTGCCAGACCGCGTAGTCACGTTCACAGCACCGGACGAGGTCAACTCATTGGAAAGATCCAGACTCGACTGGCTGAGCTGGAATTCCTCGATCCCGCTGGCGGGAATGTCCATCGTCGTGGTGCCGACGGTTTCATCCGATACGTCGACGCCATCGACTTCGATGCGAGCCGTGCGCCCGAATCGTCCACCGAATGAGATCGACGAAAAACCCGCCTTAGTGGGATCGAAGTCCTGTCCATCCTGAATCTGAACTCCGGGCTCGAGTTGGGCCAGGTCAAGAAAGTTGCGCCCATTGACCGGCAGATTCTCGATCTGCTCGGCGTTCAATACGCCCTGCACGGTTGCCTGTTCCGTGTTCACTTGCACGGCGGAGCCTTGCACTTCGACAACCTGGCTCTCTTGTCCAATCTGCAGCTTTGCGTTTGCCGTCGCCGTATTGCCAACCAGAACGGTCACCGGCATTTCCGTCTGCCGGAAACCTCTGGCTCCTATCTGCACTTTATAATTGCCAGGAATCAGCGCGCCCGAGTTGAACGCTCCACTGGAATTCGTCGTGAGGGTCGTGACGTGGCCGGTGGCAAGGTTGGTGATCGTTACCTTGGCTCCGCTAAGAACCGCGGCGGAAGGATCGGTCACAGTTCCGACAATGCTGCCGGTTCCGACGGTTGTCTGGGCGAATCCGGCCAAGCTCCATGACATCAAGGTCGCCAGAAGCGCAACCGCTAGCCAATTGAGCCCGCTGCTTTTGGGGGAGAGTACCATTAGCCACCCGCCTTTCGGGAAGTCCGCAGTCATATTTGGGAAACGGCGCGACAGAAGCGCGGCTTTTGGGTCATAACAATATAACGCGATACATTTGTTGGCAAGAGTAATTGAGAAAGTTGTGGCGAGAAAATTCCGCACTGTGCCATTTGAATTCTGACTGCGAGTTCACCGCTTGGAAGCGCCCGTGGGCCATTCGACGGCGCGGATTTTTCCGTCGGGGTCACGAGTGATCGCGGGAGCATAGAGCCCCAGAAACTCGCGGCGCCACCACAGCCCCGTGTTCCGTTTCTCGGCCCTCGTCGTGAACCAGTACTGCCAAAGAACTGCGCGCACTTGGGTTGGCGGCGCATGCGCAAAAGGATTTCCCGCAAAAAGCGCGAGTACATCGGGGTCGTTCGACAGCAACTGTATCTCGGTGCTGAGTACGATTGGATATTCGCGCCATGAGCCGAGAGAGGCGAACCACAAATTCCAGTCAAAGCGCGGCTGATACGGCGCGTAAATTCCCGGCGGCTGGCTTGGGTCCTGTGGTTTGTAACGGAACGGATATGCCTCCCACCTCTGCCCATCCTCGGAACCTTGGAACTCGATCTCGTACCGGCCGCGCGTCATGACGGCGAAAAGCCCGTATCGATTGGCGATGCGAAAAGGATCGAGCGCTTCGATCGGCGTCGTCGGCAGTTTGAACGAAGGCCAGATGATCCAGATCATTTGCACTGTGGTCGAGTAGAATATCCAGCCCAGCATCAAACCGGTCAGCGAAAACTTGAGTGCGGCCAATTGCGGATGCGACGAAGAACGATGCACCTTTAAAGAGGGCGGAACGACTTCTCCCGAATCGTTTGGCCGTATTTCATCGATACGATCCGCTTTCAGTTGATTGAGCAAATATGGTTTCCATCGCTGCGGTACCAGGGAAAGCAACAGGCGATCATCCAACAACAAGAATCCCAGCGCGAGGACCAGGTAGTTGAGAAACGTATAATTGGCCGTGAGAATGATGCCGATCTGCCAAGACGTCACCAGAAAGAAGCATAGGATGCGCCAGCGCCGCGGTAGAAACAGCATCCAGACCAGGCCGAGCTCGAGGGCTAGTGTGGCATAAGCGGTCGAAGCATGAAACCAGTGTGGCAGATGCTGCAGGTACCAGCCGATCCAGGTGGGCAGCGGGCCATTCTGGTAATACTCGTCCATGGCAGTCATGTTCCGCCATTGCGGATCGCCGCTGACAATCTTAACCAGTCCCGACTCGAAGTAGATGCGAAACCACTCCCACTGCAACAGGAATAAGCTGGCGCGAGAAGGCGGACGCGAAGCGCCAAACCTGGGACGAAATCCCGGTGGCGCAAAGAAAAGCGCGATGAATCCGGCCTCCAACAGCATGCCATCAGATTGGTAACCCGAGAAATCCCCGGCTGCGCTCACGAACGAAAGAAAACAGAGGAAGCAAACTGCGAGCGCTCCGCGTGGCCAAATATTTAGAACGAGCAATATCGATCCCACCATGCCCGCCCAGCAGAGCCCTACCAGCATGTGCGGTCCGCTCGAAAACCAGAGGAGCGTCGGCGCATACCAGAAGCGCACATGGCCGAGCGAATGAGCTACCGCATCCAGATAATCGCTCGCCGGGAGGATTCCCTCAGGCCCGATCAGTCCGCGGATCTGGAAAATCAGCGAGTAAAATGCCGAGAAATAGATGAAGCCCAGCCAGCGCAGGAACAGCCAGCGTGGAATCAGGCGGTCAGACGCGCCGTGCTCCGAGTCCAACAGCCAGCGGACGGCGGATGCAGGAGCCCAGTCCATAAACGTTGGAAATTATACACAGAGGGTAGTCGGCCTTTTGGGGGCGGAACTACAAGCAAGACCTGCGGATCTTTTAATGAGGATGAGTTTTATGAATTTTCGTGTCGAGTCCGAAGTATCAGGGTAAGAGCGGTGAGCTGAATTATTCTCCGCCGCGCGAAAGAGCGACAACCGTGTCCGAATCCCGAACGCCATTGTCCAGGACTTTGATGGTGAAGTTCACGGTGATGTTCGCTTGCGTTTCGACGGGTTGCCCGTTCTGCAGATACGGCTTGAATTGCCATTGACGAGCCGCTTCGCGGGCGGCCGAAGCCAGGATCGCAGGACCACTAAGAACTTGCAAATCCCGAATGTAGCCATCGGCGCCGATCAGCGCCTTTAGCAGTACGGCGCCCTGAACCTTCATTTGCCGTCCGAGTAAAGGATACGGCGATTCGGGACGGGGAATCGTAGCTTTGGCCAACGACATCTGCACCCGCTCGGCTGCGGCCGTGGCTGGCCCTTGCGTGACGACCGCATCCGTTGCTTCAGAGTCAGACCGCGTTCCAACTTTCACCGGGCTGTTGCCGAGATGGATGCTGTTGCGCGTGTCGCCAGCGATCACTTCGACTTCGAGCGGCGGAATCACTGCGGGCCGATTCACTACTGGCTGAGTAACGGGGCGGTTGCTTGCGATGACTGAATGTTTCGCTACTGCCGGTTCAGCGGAGCTCTTTGCAGCAACGGCTGGTTTCGTCGCCGGGACGGCAGGCGTCGCAGGCGGTTGTACTAGGGTCTTCGGATTCCACTCCGGCGTGTTGTCTTCGGCTGCAACCGCGTCAGAATTGCCGAACCAGAAATCGTGATCCTTTACCACCAGCACGACGAGAGCAACCAGCAAAACAGCGAGTGCCAGGAACATGCGGCTGCGATCGTTCTGATAAGCCGTTCCAGCTTGCCGTGTTTTCGTCTGCCCTGACATTTCTATGGTTAGTGTGCACTACTAAGATGATGCCTTTCGCCATTGAGCACAATGGCACGGGCGTGGATCTGCATGGCACGACAGGGCCATACACTCAGAAGGCGATTTTGGGGCCGAAATGGTCGACAAAAAGGCCGGGCGGCGCACTTTTCAACACCTCAGTGGAAAACACTGTGGAAAAGCACGGAAGTACCCTTGTAACTACCTCAAGCAGAGACGCTTCTACACCTTGCACTGACTTGGTTGCTGGCACTTTGGTGGTAAGTTGATTTCGACAACAGCAGAAACTCGATGGAGACGAATTGAAAGTCAGACTCGACAAGCTCTTGCTCGAACGCGGACTGACCACTTCGCGAGAGCGGGCACAGGCATTGATCCTGGCAGGTAAAGTTCTCGTCGGCGGCCAAAAAGTAGAAAAAGCCGGAACCGGAGTGGACATGGAAGCCGACATTCGACTTCTCGGCGACGACTTGAAGTATGTCGGTCGCGGTGGCCTGAAGCTTGAGAAAGCCCTCGAGCATTGGCAGATCGACGTTACCGGCAAAGTCTGCCTCGACGTCGGAGCATCGACCGGCGGTTTTACCGATTGTTTACTCCAGCACGGAGCCGCGCGAGTGATTGCCGTCGACACCGGCCACGGCCAAATCAATTTCCGTCTGCGCCAGGACGCACGCGTGCGTCTGCTGGAAAAAACCAATGCCCGTTATTTGACCCGGGATCAACTCGGCGAAACAGTGGAGTTGGTCGCGATGGATGTTTCCTTCATTTCCGCAACTCTGGTTCTCCCTGCGGTAATCGCGGCGGCTTTCCCTGAGTTGGCCCAGCGTCGCGGCCGGCAAATGGTTGTGCTGGTCAAGCCGCAATTCGAGGTAGGCCGCGAACAAGTCGGCAAGGGAGGCATCGTGCGTGACCCGGCCGCTCATCAAAGTGCGGTGGAAAAAGTGCGTCTCGCGCTCCTTGCACAAAACGTTTCCCGCACCGATGTAATCGAGTCCCCGATTCTGGGCACGGAAGGGAATCGGGAGTTCCTGCTCTATTCGATTTTCTGACGTGCGCCCTGCCGACTGAAGCCGAATCTTTTTTCGACAATTTCTGTACAATTCAATCTTCACATGGATATTGGGAAGGCTCCATCCGCAAAAGGCAAAGCCGCAGCCATCGTCTCCAAACCCGGCAAGCCGGAACTGGCAAACATTGTCCCCGGTCTCATCGAGTGGTTTCGCGAGAATCATTATCAGATTGTGGTGGACCCCGAGACCGCGCCGTATGCAACTGGAGTCAACGTTGTTGGACGCGATGAAATGGCTTCGCATCCTTTGAACTTTGTCGTCGTTCTCGGTGGCGATGGAACGTTGCTTTCCGCGGCTCGCTCCATGGCCAAGGCCGGAATCCCGGTGCTGGGCGTGAATTTGGGTTCTTTGGGATTCCTGACCGAAGTACCTTTGGATGAACTCTACCCGACTCTGGATGCGATCGAAGAGGGATGTTGCAACGTGGAAACGCGTTCCATGGTGCATTGCGATGTGCTTCGCAAAGATTCAGTGGTCGCGAGCTACGACGCGGTCAACGATATCGTGGTGGGCAAAGGGACTATCTCGCGGCTCAACCATTGCGCGGTTTACATCGACGCGGCATTTGTCTCGGTTTACAAAGCCGACAGTCTCATCGTCTCCACTCCCACCGGTTCGACCGCCTACTCGCTCGCGGCCGGCGGGCCAATCCTGATGCCGTCAGTAAACGCGTTCGTGGTGACGCCGGTTGCAGCCCACTCGCTCACCCATCGTCCGCTCGTCGTTCCTGACACATCCAAGCTCGACATCGTGGTCAACACTGGTCAGGACGAGGCCTACTTGAGCATCGACGGACAGGTCGGCATGCCGATGCAAGACGGAGACCGCGTCGCCTGTAGCAAGTCAGGGCGTGAGGTCAAGTTGCTGCGCATCAAGGGAACATTCTTTGAAATTCTTCGAGCCAAATTGAAATGGGGACAGAGCTAGGATGGCCTCTTTGTTTCGCTCACTCGGGAAGTTCTCAGCCGCGATCTTCATTTGTCTCGTAACAAACAATCTGCCGGCCCAGTCCAAGCCTGTCGCTGATCTCATCATCACCAACGCCAAAATATGGACAGTGGACAAAGCCCATCCCACAGCGCAGGCCGTCGCTGTGCTTGGCGACCGCATTATTGCTGTTGGTTCAAACGCTGATGTTGATGTTTTGCGTGGTCACGATACCAAGGTGATCAACGCAGGCGGCAAGCTGGTTCTCCCAGGATTCAACGATGCTCATGTGCATTTCGTTAGCGGCGGTTTGCAACTCGAATCTGTGCAATTGAACGACGCTACCAGCAAACAGGAATTCGTGCGCCGCATCGCCGAGCAGGCGAGGAAGACTCCAAAAGGAGAATGGATTCAAGGCGGCGATTGGGATGAGACAAAGTGGAATCCTCTGAGCCTGCCAACCAAAGAGTTGATTGACCCGGTTACTCCGGACAACCCGGTATTTGTGAGCCGGTACGATGGCCACTCTGCGCTGGCGAACTCGGCCGCGTTACGTTTGGCGGGCGTTACATCGCAAACTCCCGATCCGCCGGGAGGAGTTATCGTTCGCGATCCGCAAGGCAATCCCACCGGCGATTTGAAAGATGCGGCTACGGACCTGGTATTCAAGGTCATCCCGGCGCTCTCGCACGAGCAGCGTCTGCGCGCAGTGCGACGAGCTCTTAACTACGCCGCTTCGCTCGGAGTCACCAGCGTGCAGAACATGGATCCCGATTACGCCGACATTGCAGCCTATGCAGAGTTGCTGCAAAACGGGGAACTGACCACGCGCATCTACGCCGCTCCGCTGATCGATCAAGTCGACGATCAGGTGAAAATCGGCATTCGGCACGCCTTTGGTGGACCGTTCCTTCGCATCGGCGCGGTCAAGGGCTTCGCCGACGGCTCGCTTGGCTCTCGCACTGCCTATTTCTTCGAGCCCTTCAGCGATGAACCGGGCAATCACGGATTGTTGGGCGAAGGAATGCAACCGCTATCCCTGATGCGTGATCGCATGATGAAAGCTGATGCCGCCGGTCTGCAAATCTGCACTCATGCGATTGGCGACCAGGCTATTTCCATCGTCCTTGATTTGTATACCTACGTGGCCAAAGCTCACGGCGAAATGGACCGCCGGTTCCGCATCGAGCATGCTCAGCACATGGCGGCCAAGGATTTCGACCGCTTCGCGCAATTGAACGTAATCGCATCCGTCCAGCCGTACCACGCTATCGATGATGGCCGCTGGGCTGAGGGCTATATCGGACACGACCGCGCCAGCAGGACCTATGCGTTCCGCACGTTTCTGAATCATGGCGTGCATCTGGCCTTTGGCACGGATTGGGATGTCGCGCCCCTGAATCCGGTATTCACGATTTACGCCGCAGTTACACGCGCAACCCTCGATGGAAAAAATCCCAACGGCTGGTTTCCGGAACAGAAACTCACCGTGGTGGAGGCTGTCGAGGCTTACACCATGGGCTCGGCCTACGCCGAATTCCAGGAGAAAGTAAAAGGCTCAATCACACCCGGCAAACTCGCGGATATGGTCGTGCTGAGTGATGACATTTTTTCGGTCGATCCAGCAAAAATTCGCGACGTGAAAGTGTTGAAGACAATTGTCGGTGGGAAAGTAGTCTGGGACAAAAACGACTAACGTGGCGACAGTTGCTCCCGGTTGTCCAGCGAGCGCAGCTCGCTAGCTCTTGTACCAGCCTAGCGCTCACCGCGAACTAAATCCGCGACAGTCTCTCGCCTTCGAATCACCTTTACTGATTTTCCATCCACCAACACTTCCGCCGCCCTCGGCCGAGTGTTGTAGTTGGATGCCAGCACCATCCCGTAAGCCCCTACATCAAGCAGTGCCAGCAAATCTCCCTCTCGCGAGATGGGTAATTCGCGGTCGCGGGCAAAAAAATCTCCGGTCTCGCAAATCGGTCCGACGACATCAACCGTCTCGTGCTGATGTTCTTCCGATGCGTCAGCCTGAACCCGGATTATCTCGTGATAAGCCCGATACAGCGACGGCCGCAACAGATCATTCATGGCCGCATCGACCACTAGAAAAGTTTTCTTGCCATTGGTCTTTTTGTATAGCAGGCGCGTGATCAGCGCCCCGGCCGGCCCCACTATTGCGCGGCCGGGTTCGAGAAGAAGATGTATCTTCAGACTTCTCAGCGGCGTCAGCAAGGCATCTGCGTAGTCAGCAACCTGTTCAGCAAAGCGGGGAATGTTGTCACTTCCGTACGCGATACCAAGCCCTCCGCCCGCATCGATGTATCGGATGGCGTGACCGTCCGCACCAAGCGCCCGCGTCAGTTCAGCTACTCGCTCCATCGTTGCTGCGAACGGCTTCACGTCCGTGATCTGGGATCCGATGTGCACGCTGACGCCGGCAATTTCCAGAGACTTCATTTCAGACGCCTGCAAATAAAGTCGGCGAGCCTCTTCAATGGGGATGCCGAATTTATGTTGGTGCAAACCCGTCGAAATATACGGATGAGTCTCGGCGGAAACGTCAGGATTTACTCGCAGAGCAATTCTCGCCTTTTTCTTCAGACGTGCCGCACATTCCGCGAGTCTCAGCAATTCCGACGCGCTTTCGACGTTGAAAAGCAAAACTTCAGCTTTCAACGCCGCCCGCATTTCATCCGGTGTTTTGCCAACTCCCGAAAAGACAACTTTTTTCGCAGCGCTCCGACTGACGCGCAGCACTCGCTCCAACTCTCCGCCTGAGACCACATCGAATCCACAGCCCATCCCGGCAAGCATCCCCAGAACGCTGAGATTCGAGTTCGCCTTCACCGAATAACAGACGGTATGTGGAACCTTGCGAAACGCGCGGTCGAAAGCGCGCATGCGTTCGCGAATCGTTGACGCGGAATAGACGTATAATGGAGTGCCAAAGCGCTCGGCTAAGCCTGCAACCGCCACCTGGTCGCAATGAAGCGTGAAACCGGACGAGCGCCCTTTCTGCTTCACACTTCGGTAGGAAAAAGCTGGTGGACGGCCCTGAGCTCCGTTTTTAGCGGCCATTACTTGCGCTTCCCGGAAGAGCCTTTGACTCGAATCGCGACCACCGTCTCATCGTCGAATGCTTCCACGCCGGAGGCATGCTCAGCGGCCGCTTGGAAAATTAATTTGACCATTTCGTCGGCCGATGCGTTCGGATTCGCGGCAACGATTTCCCCGACTCGCTCCCGTCCGAAAAGTTCTTCCGCTTTGTTGCTCGCGTCCAGAATGCCATCGCTGAAGAATACGAACATGTCTCCGGGCTTGGCTTTGAAGGTGAATTCATCATAGTCCGCGTCATCGAACAACCCCAGAGGCAGACCAGTAGCTTCGATGATCTCAATTTTGCCATCGTGGCAATAAATCGGGCGTGGCAGGCCGGAGTTGGCTACTTGTAAAGTTCGATTCCGATCGTCCCAGACGGCGTAGATCAACGAAACAAACTGGCCATCAATCCGGCGTTCACCCAACGAAAAGTTCACGGCAGACAACATTTCAGCGGGTCCCGGCTCGATCGGCGCATGGGAGCGCAAAATTCCGCTAACCAACGCTGCATAAATCGCCGCCGGCGCGCCTTTGCCGCTGACGTCACCAATCACGATGGCCGTGCGCGACATGGAGTAACTGACGAAATCATAAAGATCTCCGCCAATCGCACGCGCGGGAACGAACTTGGCCGCGATATCCAAATGCGCGAGCTTCGGGAGCGTCGGCGGCAAAAGCCGGAATTGCAGTTGGCGCGCCATCGCCAGGTCGCGCTCCAAACGTTTTTCCTGGCGGGCAATCTGCTCGTAGAGCTGCGCATTTTCGATCGCAATCGCGACTTGTGCGGCTAGCGTAGTCACCGTTCGTCTGTGATCGTCGGTGAAAAAGCCCTTCCGTGTATGCTCGAGGTCGAGCACTCCGATCACTTTGTCCTTGTAGACCAGCGGCACCGCCAGTTCCGAACGCGTCTCCGGATTAGCTTTCACATACCGCGGGTCTTTATTTACATCGGGGACTAACACCGCCTCTTTGTGTTGCGCAGCATATCCGACCACGCCCCTGCCTAACGGGATTTCGTGTTTGAGCTGGATGTTTTCCTGGAATCGCTGCGAAAAACGGTGCTGCAGTTTCTCTCCCCCTTCGTCGAGCAACAGAATGCTGAACATCTGATAATCGATCAGCCGCCTGAGCAGCTCAGCAATGCGCTTCAGCAACTCGTCGACATTGAGAATGGATGTCAACTCGCGCGCGATTTCATTCAACAACACCAGCGTGCGCGCCTGTCGCGTGGTCCGGGTATACAACCGCGCATTTTCGATTCCGACGGCCATCCGGGAAGCAATGAGCGTGAGCAATCGCTTGTGCTCTTCGGTGAAGTGGTTGGGCTGCGGCGACTCGATATCGATAACTCCGATGAGCCGATTCTTAATGATCAAGGGAACCGCCAGCTCCGAACGCACGTTGGGAACGGCGGAAATGTAGCGCGGATCTTCAGAGACATCGTCAACCAGAATTGCTTCCCGGCGCTGCGCCGCGATCCCCGTAACACCGTCGCCCACTTTGATGCGCATGCGCTCAGCGACTTCCGGCGCGTATCCCACCTGAAATCGGAAATATAGCTCCTGGGACTTTTCGTTCAACAGCAGAATGGCGAAAATTTCGTAGTCGATAACTTTGCGGACCAGCTCGGCTACGCGCCGTAGCGTGGTGTCCAGATCCAAAGTCGTATTGACCACGTCCGCAACTTCTAACAGAAGCGGATCGACCTTGGATTGAAAGTCTGTAGGGGTTGCAACCATTTTCACTTTCCTATGATATCAGCCGCGATTTGCGTGCTCGAACGGCTGCCTGAGCCGTGAGATGTCGCCAAGCCAACGACCGCGCTCAGCCTTCTCTTGGCACGACGCAAATGTCCGGAAGGGTGCGGTACTTTTCCGCGTAGTCCAGTCCGTATCCGACCACGAACTCATCGGGAATGCTGAACCCAACATAGTCGGCCTTGATGGGCTGTTTTCGGCGCGATGGCTTGTCGAGCAATGTGGCAATACGTAGGTTCTTCGGTCGATGGCCCAACATAATTCTTTGCAGATAATTGAGCGTGAGACCAGTGTCCAGAATGTCTTCGACGAGGATGACGTTGCGATCCTTCATCGATTGATCCACGTCCTTGGTCAGCTGCACTTCGCCCGTCGAATCCCACCCGTACTGCAGTTCATGAGCTGGGCTGGGACGGTTGCCGTAGCTCGAGACTCCAATGAAATCGAACGTGGCGTCGAGCTGGACTTGGCGCGCCAGGTCGCTAAGAAAAATTGTCGCGCCTTTGAGGACACCCACCAGAATCACAGCTTGTCCGGAAAAGTCGCGGGTGATTTCTGCGCCCATTGCGCTCACCCGATGCGCAATCTGCTCGCGTGAAATTAGAACCTTGAGTTCGGTCACGGCGAACTATATTAAACTAGCAGTTAGCATTTAGCACTCAGCATTTAGCCAGCGAAGAACGTCGCCGGCTTTGGCGGGGTTCCGAAGGACCAAATGCTAACTGCCAAGTGCGATTTCTAACTTATGAATCTCAACGGCATCAAACTCACTTGGCTCGGCCACGCAACATTTCGGGTTGAAACACCCGGCGGCAAGATAATCCTGATCGATCCATGGGTGATGGGAAATCCCATGTGTCCAGAGAAGGAAAAGAGCGTCAAGAAAGTCGACGTCATGCTCTGCACGCACGGCCATTTCGATCACATCGGCGATGCGGTCGAAATCGGCAAAAAGCACAATCCCCAGGTCGTAGGAATTCCCGAGTTATGCGGATGGCTGGGGAAAAAGGGCGTGAAACAAACTGCGGAGATGAACAAAGGTGGAACGCAAACCGTCGGCGACATCAAAGTCACCATGGTCCACGCCGATCACTCCTGTGGGATAAAGGACGGGGACGAGATTGTCTACGGCGGCGAGGCCTGCGGCTACGTCGTCGAGTTTGTCAATGGAGTGAAGATTTATCATGCCGGCGACACCAACGTCTTCGGCGATATGCGAATCATCCACGAGCTTTACCGGCCCGACATCGCGATGATTCCGATCGGCGACCACTATACGATGGGGCCGCGCGAAGCCGCTTATGCCTGCAAGCTTCTGCAATCTGGAACGGTCATTCCCATGCATTTCGGAACATTTCCGGCGCTGACGGGCAGGCCGAGCGAGTTGCATAAACTCGTGCCCGAAATCGAAATCCGGGAAATGAAGCCAGGCGAAACAATTTTTTAGCCTTGATGGAGGACCGGCGTCCCGCCCGTCAAGCCGAACGAAGCTCAGCTGTTTGTAAGGAGACGAATTGCCCAAGCCAAAAGCAACCAAGCCAGATTGGCAGATGCCTGGCATCGTCGCCGAGTCCGTCGAAGACTACCTATACTCCGTGCTCCCACCCCGCGATGAAGTGCTAACAAAGATGGAAGAGGAAGCGGACAAGCGAAAGATCCCGATCGTCGGTCCAGCCGTCGGGCGTATCTTGCATCAACTGGCGCTCATGATTGGGGCGAAAACAGTTTTCGAAATGGGCTCCGCCATCGGCTATTCGACCATCTGGTGGGCCAGAGCGGTGGGCAACGGCGGGCTGGTGTTCTACACCGACGGCGACCGCAAGAATGCCGAGGAAGCTCGCGGATATTTCGAGAAGGCCGGAGTCGCGTCTCGAATCAATGTGTCCACCGGAGATGCCTTGGAGCTTCTTTCCGAACACAAGCAAGAGTTCGACATCATCTTCAACGACGTTGACAAAGAAGATTATCCGCGCGTGCTTCGACTTGCTCTGCCGCGTCTGCGCAAGGGCGGTTTATTTGTTACGGACAATGTTCTGTGGAGCGGAAAGGTCGCTCAGAAGACTCCTGACAAAACGACGAAAGCGATTCTCGAATTCAACCGCCTGCTCTACAGCTCTCCGGATTTATTTACCACGATTCTGCCAATCCGCGACGGGGTCGCGGTGGCCGTGAAGAAATAACTCAGATCGATTTGACCGGAATCAAAGTCAAATCCTCTACCAGACCGACTTCTTTCTGCAGAAACGGCTCGGCGTAGGTTACGCCTCCCAGCAGGCCATAAAAGCGTGCCATGGCTTCAGTGCGTGCGCGAATCTCAGCTTGTGCCGGGAACAGATCTTTGCCCGCTTCCTGATCGCTGAACTGCGATTTGTACGCCATCAGCGCCTGGAAACGCGCTTCGAATGATTCGGTAATATCAACGACAAATGTAGGTCTGACATCGTAATAAAGCGTCGCGTAGATAATCTTGAAAGGCCGGTGCCGCGAAAGCCTGGTAGCGCGGACTTCTTGACGGCTGTCCAGACGCGGGGGCGAGTCGCCCGCATCCACACTAAGATCCAGCTTGGCCAACCCCGCCAGAAAACATGCTTCATATCCCAGCGTCGACGCGGTGTAGTGATCCGGATGGCGTCCCTTCCAATAAGGAAGAATCACGACTCGCGGCCGCTGCTCCCGGACCACGCGCGCCACTTTCAGCCGGTTCTCCCAGGTGTTCTCTACCCGCCCATCCGGAATATCCAGAGCATCCCGCCACGAGACGCACAGTATCTTCGCGGCCTCTGCCGCTTCCTGCGCCCGGCTTTCCGCATTGCCGCGCGTTCCCATTTCTCCACGCGTCAGATCGAGGATGCCAGTGCGCCGTCCGTGCTGCGCCATTTTCAGCAGCGTCCCCCCACAAGTTTGTTCAACGTCGTCGCGATGGGCCGCGATGGCAAGAATGTCGAGAGGTGTCGTGTCCATTTCGACGCTACTTTTTCCTTTCCACCAGGAATCGCGCCAGTGCCTTCAACGTATCCGCGCGCGAACCAAACCCATCCAGCGAACTCAAGGCTGTTTCCACCAGCATATCCGCCCTCTTCAACGATTCATCAATTCCAAACAAAGCCGGATAAGTCGCTTTTTCCGCCGCTGTATCTTTGCCTGCGGTTTTTCCCAACTGCTCCGAAGTCTGCGTAACGTCGAGCACATCGTCGACGATCTGAAAGGCCAACCCAATCGCCTTCCCAAACGATCTCAATTTCTCAACCGTATCCCCATGCGCGCCCGCATAAAGACCGCCGCTCACGACGCTGGCAGTGATCAGGGCGGCAGTTTTCGAGCGATGAATGTATTCCAGCATCTGCAGGTCCGGCTTCGTATGTTCGGCTTCGAGATCGACCACCTGGCCGCCAATCATGCCATCCACTGTGCCAGTGCCGCGAGCGATCTCTTCGATGATGCGCACCCGAGCCTCCGCAGGGCAACGCAGGCGCGACAACGATTCGTAT
>Ga0209169_10000931_pt1 | contig 18061 bp, 15 predicted proteins | sample HubBroMetageWRM4_FD_188346 | JGI IMG/M metagenome (GOLD analysis project Ga0209169, IMG submission 188346) | Warmed soil microbial communities from the Hubbard Brook experimental Forest, New Hampshire - Hubbard Brook CCASE Soil Metagenome WRM 4... | ecosystem: Environmental > Terrestrial > Soil... | reverse complement strand
GCGCTCGTCGGTATCGCGATCGTGGTCGTACCCGTCGGAGAGGCGCGGCATGGACTCGGTGTCGGCCTCCTGCACGACGGTGACCTCGCCGCTTGCCTCACGCTGCCGAATCTCGGGCTGCGGTTGGTAACCGCGCAGCAACGCATCGATGACGTCGGCGACGTTCTTATGAATCGCGAGGCGGTCGCGGTCGTGAATCTCGATGACAACGTCGAAAGTCGGCGGCGCTTTGCGCTCGAGCACGGTCTTGCGCGTACCGCGACGGCGGGCTTCCTCATCGGAGAGGGTGACCGCGCTGACGCCGCCCACGAGATCGGAGAGCGTCGGGTTCATCAGGAGATTCTCGAGCGTCTGGCCGTGCGCGGTGCCGATCAGGGTCACGCCGCGCTCGGCAATCGTGCGCGCGGCCTCGGCTTCGGCGTGCGTACCGATCTCGTCGATGACGATGACTTCGGGCATGTGATTTTCCACGGCTTCGATCATCACCGCGTGCTGCAGTGCGGGGTCGGCAACCTGCATGCGCCGCGCCAAACCGATGCCGGGGTGCGGAATGTCGCTGTCTCCAGCTATTTCGTTGGATGTGTCGACGATCACGACGCGCTTGCGTTCTTCGGAAAGCACCCGCGCGCACTCGCGCAACATCGTCGTCTTGCCGACGCCAGGCCGCCCCAACAGGCAGATCGACTTACCGCTTCGCAGCACGTCGAGGAGTATGTCGATCGTTCCGTAGACCGCGCGGCCAACGCGGCAGGTGAGGCCGACGATTTTTCCGGTGCGGTTGCGTATCGCACTGATGCGGTGAAGCGTCTGTTCGATGCCGGCGCGATTATCCGCGCCAAACGGCGAGACGCGCGAACAGACGTGCGCGATATCCTCGTGACTTACGGGCGTCTCGGTAAGATACTTGAAATCGTGCTCGAAACGCGCCTCGGGCGGCCGCCCGAGGTCGAGCACCACTTCGATGATCTCTTCAAGGTTGTTGAGACGGACCAGCGCCTGCCGTATCGCGAGGGGGAAGATATCGAGGAACTGTGAGAGTTCCCAACTAGGGGAGACGGAGTGAACTCTGACCGCCAATACTTTTCCTACCTTCTCAAGCCGAGTCCCCTGAAACCATTACGCCCGGCGCGCGGTCACTCCTTCACGACGCGGATCACGCGAACTTCGTCGTCGTAGGGACCTTGAATACGCACGCCCGCCTTCAACTCGAGACGCACGTAGTCGACGATTTCGGGCGTTATTTCTTCGCCGGGCGCGATCACGGGAATGCCGGGCGGGTATGGCGTCAGGGTCTCCGCGCAGATGCGGCCGGCCGACTCCCGAAACTTGACGAACTCGGTGTCGGCCAGGAACGCCTCGCGCGGACGCATTCGCATCGGCGGGATCGCCGGCAGCCGGAAATTGCCGCGGCGTAGGCGCTGCTCCAGGATCCCCGAGGGCGCAAACATATCGAGCTCGCGATGATAGCGGGACATCTCGCTAAAAGCATGCACGAATCGCTCGGCAGCGTCGCGTGTCGTTCCGATGGTAAAGAGCGCCACGACGTTGAAGAGATCGGCCAGCTCCACCTGAATGTTATAACGCCGGCGAAGGATCTCCGACGCTTCGTATCCGGTGTATCCGAGGCCGCGCACGGTAACCGTGATCTTCGTCGGATCGAGCGCGAAGACGCCCTTGCGCCCGCGGAGCTCTTCGCCAAAGCAGTAGATGCCGGGAATCTCGTTGAGACGCGCGCGCGTCTCGTTTGCCAGCTCGATCGTGCGGGAGAGCAGCGCCTCGCCTTCGGTCGCCATTTGCTTGCGGGCGACGTCAAGTGAGGCGACCATCGGCAAATTTGGCGAGGTCGAAAGAAACATCTTCAAGACCGCAGTCAGCCGGTCGAGCCGAACGCGCGAGCCTTTTTGGTGGAGCATCGCGCATTGCGAGAACGCCGAGAGCATCTTATGGGTGGAGTTGATGCAGAGATCGACGCCGGCGCTCGTCGCCGAAAGCGGCAGTGCGGGATGGAAATGGAAATGCGGTCCCCATGCTTCGTCCACGAGCAACGGCTTATCGGCGGCGTGAACGAGGCGCACGATCGACTCGAGGTCGGCAGCGACTCCGTAATACGTCGGCGACACGAGGTAGACCGCGGCGACGTCTGGATGATCGCGAAGCGTCTCCGCCACGGTTTCGGGCGTCACGCAGTGGTCCATCCGCAGCTCTTCGTCGACCTCGGGATGCATATAGATGGGCTCCGCGCCGCTCATAACCAGTCCGCCGAGCATCGACTTGTGCGAGTTGCGGGGCACGGCGATCTTCTCACCTGGGTTCACCGCCGTCATCATCATGCACTGATTGCCGCTAGTCGAACCATTGATCAGGAAGAAGGAGTTGTCGGCGCCCCAGGCCTCAGCCGCGAGCTGCTGCGCCTCTTTGATCGATTCGGTCGGTTGGAGCAGATCGTCGATGCCCGGCATCGGCGTGAGGTCGATCGCGCAGATATTGTCGCCGACGAACTCGCGAAAAGCTAAGTCCATCCCGATGCCTTGAATGTGCCCGGGGGTGTGAAATGGCAGCACGCCTGAGTCGACGTACTCGAGGAGTGCTTGAAAGTACGGAGTTCGATGCTGGTCCAATGCAATCGGCAGAATGCCAAACATCCGCGACTTTCCCTGCCGCGCCCCAGGCGCGTCGGCTTCCGCGGCGAACCCGGCTTTGAAAATGAGCGACGCCGGCACCGACGCCGAGATCCAGCGCCGCGCTGCGGAGATCATCAAAGCATGCCCGCAGTGGTATCACTCCATCGAACTGGCACCGGGCGTGATTACACCGGGTGTGGCGCCGCTCGACGTTTGGAACGGCACGCTGCGCAAGCTCCATTTGCCCGACCTGCGCGGAAAATCGGTGCTCGACATCGGCGCCTACGATGGCTTTTTTTCGTTTGCCGCCGAGCGACTCGGCGCGGCCCGAGTGGTCGCCTTGGACGAGTACGTTTGGGCGACCGACATGGTCGCCTACATGAACGATTGGCGAAAGGCGCGAGCATCCGGAACGGCGGTCCCGGCGCCGCGATACTCGCCGCACTGGCGTCCGGCGGAGCTTCCGGGTAAGCGCCCGTTCGATGCTGCGCGCGAAATCCTGGGGAGCGGCGTTGAATCGGTCGTCGGGAATTTCGTGACGCTCGATGCGACGAACCTCGGCAAATTCGACGTCGTGCTTTTCCTCGGCATTCTCTATCACATGGAAGATCCGCTTGCCGCAATTCGGCGGGTCGCCGAGTTCTTGGCGCCAGGCGGCTTTCTTGGAATCGAGACCGAGGCGGTCGATGTGCCCGGTGCTCCCGATGCCGCGTTCTTCGAGTTCTTTCCGGGTAACGAGCTCAACAACGATGCGGCGAACTGGTGGGCACCCAATATGAAAGCGCTGGAAGGCTTAACGCGCGCCGCCGGCTTGCAGAACTTTAGCGTCGGAGAAGGCCCGCCGCCGCTCTCCCGCTGGGCGCAGTTCCGGACAAAAATCGGTCAGGGTCGTACGCGCTTTCGTGCCGTCGCTTCGGCGAGGGCTCCGGCGTAACTCAAAACGCTCGGGTGAATGCTCGGCTGAAGCCCCGCGGCGAACACGGCGACGATCGCGCGCGGCGTCAATATCTCAACCTCGCCGCGGACGGGGCGGCGCTTGCGCGCAGCGTAGCCGGCGTCGGACCATGCGTGCACCGCGTCCCGCCAAACCAGCCACGCGCTGCCGTCGAGAACGATGAAGACCCCGTCGGGAAGATTGGCGATGTCGTCCCGATACGTACGCTTGCGCTTGCCGTCGAGTCGATCGGCGTGCAGCCGATCGTCCATGGAATCGGCATCGATGGGGCCGCCGATAGACGTCTCCCAGAGCGCTTGGAATCGGCGATAGTCGGCGCGCCGGCATTCCGCGCACGGCCGGTGGCCCGCACCCAACGTGACCGCCTCATCGAGAAAGAAGAGTTCGGTGTAGCGATGCGGTTGCATCACCTGGCGGCGCCGGCCCCGAAACTCTAGAACGCACGCGATCCAGCGTCGCACTTGCCAGGGTCGAACGATGCGGCGCGCGTCGTCGTGCAGAATCCCGCGGTTGCCCATCATCAATCCGCGTCCCGGCAACGCAACGATCTCACCGAAGGGCGTTACGCGATTTTGCAGCGCCACGCGTTATTTCGTCGCCGGGAGGTGCTATGTTTCGACGCGTTCGTCGATCGAAACGTTGTAGAGGAAGAGGAACTTGCCCCACTCGTCCGGGAGCGTGTTGCGCTTGATCTGAATCCAGGGGATGTACTTCGGCTGCCGCGGCTTGCGCAGCAGCGTCATATTCGCCTCCTGCGGAATGCGATTGTTCTTGCGATTGTTGCAGCGCATGCAGGCGCAGGCGAGGTTCTCCCAGGTCGATTCTCCGCCACGGCTCTTCGGCGTGACGTGGTCGACCGTCATCAAGCGTTCGCCACGCCCGCCGCAGTACTGACAGGTGTGATCGTCGCGTATTAACACGTTCTTCTTCGTCAACGCGACCTTCTGCATCGGCCGCCGGATGTAGTAGAGCATCCGAATGATCGATGGCATGCGCATTTCGAAGGTCGGCGATGCCAACATCCGGTCGCGTCCGTGCAGCATCTCCGCTTTCCCGGCGAAGAGCAGTTTCACCGCACGCTGAAAGCTGGTGACGTTTAACGCCTCGTACGTCGAGTTCAGAACGAGCACTTCACTCAAGGCTGCTTATCCTCGGCGCGCTATGAAAGCGAGGCATCTTTCTTAGGTGCCTCGCTTCCGAACGAACGTTAGTCGAGTTTCGGTTAGCATTTGTGTTATCGCTAACCGCTGTTCCGGTCTCAACCTTTCTTTGACCCGTTCGAAGGCGGACGTCGCGACGTCAATCGCGACTTCGGCCGATTCGCGATCGGGTTCGCGACCTTCGGATTCGGTGAGATACGCGTGCGCAGCTAAGGCGAGCGTTGCGATGACCTCGCTAAGCAAGGGTTCGACAGGCGGAATCTGCCCTTGAAATCCCGCTGCTTCTGAGTCGGGGACCCGAGTGGACATCTCGCCGCAGGACTACGCCTCGGCACCGCGCGCTTCCTGGCACTACGCGCCTCGCCTGGCGCTGTGCTACGCCGCGCGGGACCCCTCGTTGAAAAGCTCGGCACTGCGCGCCTCGCCTGGCGCTACGCTACGCTTTCGGCACTTGCTAACGCAGCGCCGAAATCTTCGCTGCGCGCCCCCGCGCTGACTGCGCAGCGCGGGCCCCCACCTATAACCATGTCGAGGAAGTACTGGTGCACGCGCGGATCGTCGGTAAGCTCGGGATGAAAGGACGTCGCGAGCACGTTGCCTTCGCGCACCATCACGCCGCGGCCGTTGCGCTTCGCGAGCAACTCGACTCCCGGTCCGGCCCGCTCGATCCACGGTGCGCGGATGAAGATTGCCGGAAAAGGCCGGCTGCCGAGCGTCTCAATTCGCAGATCGACTTCAGCCGATTCGTTCTGCCTTCCGAACGCGTTACGCCGCACGGTAATATCGATCAGGCCGAGCGTCGGCTGATCGACTTCGGCGATTTCGCGGGCCGCGACGATCATGCCCATGCACGTGCCCCAGAGCGGCATCCCGCGGCGGACCCGCTCGACGATCGCGCCGGCAAGGCCCACGCGCTCGAGCAGCTTCATCACGGTGGTCGACTCACCACCTGGAATCACGAGCGCATCGACTCGCGCGAGATCCGAAGGGTTCTTTACTGAAAGCGCACGTGCGCCGGCGCGCTCGAGCGCGGCGGAATGTTCCACGACGTCGCCTTGCAGCGCAAGGACGCCGACGCGTTTAGTTTCCACGCGGGGCGAGCAGTTCGCTTTCGTCGAGCCGCCGGATGTCGAGGCCCGACATCGCCTCGGAGGCACCGAGCGACCGGCATGCTTCTAACACCACGCCGGGTTCGTTAAAATGCGTGGTCGCATCGACGATCGCGCGCGCAAAGCGCTTTGGGTCGTTTGATTTAAAGATCCCGCTGCCGACGAAGATGCCCTCGGCGCCAAGCTGCATCATGAGCGCGGCATCGGCCGGCGTTGCGACGCCACCCGCGCAGAAGAGCACCACCGGCAGCTTCGCATCCGCGGCAACCCGTGAAACGAGTTCGAGCGGGGCGCCGAGGTCGCGTGCGCGAGAAATGAGCTCCTCTTTCGGCGCGACGCTAAGCTCCCGAACCGCATCGCCAATTGCACGCATGTGGCGCACCGCCTCGACGATGTTTCCGCTTCCGGCCTCGCCTTTGCTGCGGATCATTGCCGCGCCTTCGGCAATCCGGCGTAAGGCCTCGCCCAAGTCGCGGGCACCGCAAACGAACGGCGTCGTGAAGGCGTGCTTATCGACGTGATACTTATCGTCGGCCGGCGTCAGCACTTCTGATTCGTCGATGTAGTCGACCCCGAGCTGTTGCAGCACTTGCGCCTCGGCGAAATGGCCGATGCGCACCTTTGCCATGACGGGAATGGTCACGGTGTCCATGATGCTGCGGATCAGCTCGATCGCGCTCATCCGGGCAACCCCACCCGCCGCGCGGATGTCGGCGGGGATGCGCTCCAGCGCCATGACCGCAACCGCGCCTGCCTCTTGGGCGATGGCAGCGTGTTCGGGCGTCACGACGTCCATAATGACACCGCCTTTGAGCATTTGCGCGAGACCGCGCTTGACGGCAATCGTCCCAGTGCTTTCCATGTCTCTATCATAACAGGCGGTCCCAATGAGAACATTGGGTACGCCGTTATGGCGGTGCGGGGCTCGCTGGTACGGGAGTCACCCCCGACGGAAGCGGCGAGCCTGGCTGCCGAGGGTTTGCCTGTGGCGGCATCGTGGGCAACGGCTTCTGGCGCCAGATCGGAACGTTCGGATTGTAGGTTGGCGTCGGAACCGGGACGGGCGTCGGTGGCTGCGGCCGCGGCTTGGGGGGCGGTGCGAGCGTCGGCAACGGCTGCGGTGGGACGCGCGGATCGGGGAAGCGCGGATCGCCCCCTGCGGAAAGCGACTGCGTCCGTTTCCAATCCGGCCCGTACGGTTGGGGGCTGCTGTCCGGCGGGGGCGAGACCGCCGGCGCCACCGCCTGAAGATTCTCCTCGGTGGCTTGCCCGATTACCCGGCTGCCCATCCGTTCGCCGATCGCAACGGCGATCAAGAGCACGGCGGCGCCCGCAATCAGCAGAATCGTCGGCAAGCGCCTCGCGGGCTGCACTTTACGCGGCTAGGCCTTCACCAGCGGCCGGACGACGTCAAGTTTGGCTGCGCGGGCTCGGCGATCGCTGGGCTTACCGATAAGGTGCACTTCACGAAGTTCACCTGCCGCCATATCGAGGCGAGCGGTATGGCCGCGAAACTCCAACATCACGTTGCGCGGGCGATCGAGCTGATTGGCGACGAAGATGCGAACGGCTCCGGCTTCATCCTCGAATGCGATCGCACCGACTTCGACCGGTGACGTCGTTACCTCGTCGCTTACATCGCGGCCGGCGTAGATGCATGTGAACGGCTCTTCCGCCGAGAGTTCCGGCATGTCGCCGTAGATCGTGTCGTTTCGCAAGTCGACGACGTAGGTGCAACGGCGCCCTCCCCAGTGCACGCGCGCGGCCGCGACCCAGTGCCATCCTTTGGGTCGCAGCGGTGCCAAGTGCGGCCGCCCGCTCGTGCGATAGCCGTTGAGGCCGCCGACGGTTTCCGCGACCGCCCACAAATATTTCGCGCCGGTCCAAGGCGAGAGATACATCCCGCGATTGCTCAACGATCCGCCGTCGAACCATTCGGCGAACTCACCCGGCACGGTGTTGCGCGGACTTCCGCCTTCCATCGCCGCGTACGAGATGCTCAGAAAGTGCACCGCTTCGTCCGTCATGCCGTTGCGCGCGAGCGCGACGCTGCACCAAAGCGTCAGATCGGGCCACACGCCGCCGAGCAAACCGAATCCATATGACGGGAAATACCAGGCGTCCGCGGTCGAAATCGTCCGCAGACCGACCGGCGTCACGAAATCCGCTTCCTGCAAACGCTGCAAAATCGCGCGCCGCTGCTCCTGGTCGGCAATGCCGAACAGCACCGGGAAGATCTCGTCGGCCGTAAAGTTATCTTGATAGTTGCCTTCCTGATCGTAGTTCAGAACGAATGCACCCGTATCGTCGTTGAAGAGGTAATCCATCATCGCTTCGCGCATCCGCTGCGCTTCGGCGCCGTATCGCTCCCAATGATCGTTATCACCGACGACCGCGCAAAGCATCGCCGCCGCCTCAAGCGCGTAGACGGCTTCGGCGTTGATCTCGGTTACCGCGCCGTCGAGCGTGTAGTAGGGGATGATATTGCGCCAAGATGAAATCCCGTAAAGATCGACGCCTTTTGCGCGGCTGTTGATCAATCCGTGCTCGTCACGCTGCGTGAGCATGTAATCGGTGAGCTTTACGATCAGCGCTATTCGCTCGCGCACCCACGTGTCGTCAAGCGTTGCGTTGTAGTGGTGCAGCATCGCAATGATATGGAGCGGCGTGTCGTCGTTGATGTTGAGATCGTAATCGGTCTTATAGCCGCTGACGCCGCGAACGTATTCGACCATCAACCCGCTGTCCTCAACCGCGGCGTTGAAAACCTCGAGGGCGTTGCGGCTGAACTCCGGCCAAAAGTAGTCGAAGCCGTGGACGAGCCACGACGTGTCGCGCGAGACCAAGATATCGGACGGCGGCGAGTTGGTCGCGCCCCAGCCGTGCGGATAATCCTTGACGATGCGCAACATGTTTGATTTCGCCCACGCCACTCCACGAGCGATCTCCGGGGACGGTACCAGGAACCGCGCGTCGGCGAGGCGCTCGGTGAAGTAGCCTTGGGTGTGATGCAGCGCGCGCTGGTCGCGCAAGAGCGCCTCGAGAACGGGGCGGCTGCGCTCGGTTCCGTCTTTATGATAGCAGACCGCTAACCGCAGCGATTCGCGCGCGCCGGCCGCTACCGTTATCCGGTACTCGAAGGCACCGAAAATCCGGCGGCTCACAAGCTCGGCTTGCTGCGGCGTTACGTCACCCAGATGCTCGGTCGTTTGATCCTTCGCCAGCGTTCCGCGGCGCATCGATTCGAGCAGCACTTGCTCCCGCAGTGAAAGCTCGACCGCGACCGGGTTGCGGGAACCGCCCCACCATCGCTCGCCGCCGGTCTCCAAGTTTCTCGAGCAGATGAATCGCCCATCGTTCCATGCGCGCACCTGGTGCTCGGGCTCCCCATAAAATCGTTGGCCGACCAACATCGCCCATGGAAAGAGCGCGACTTCCACTTCCGCCGCACCGGGGTTAAAGAGCGTCACGTCAATGACGAAGGAAACGGCGCGGTCGAACCCCGCGCCGTGGGGAACGTAGAAAGCCTCGGTGACGTGGACGCGATGGTCGAGCGTAAGCTCAGATATCTGAGCGTACGGCAGAAACGTCAGCTCGCGTTCGATCTGATGGGGGAAAAACGTGCGGTCCGAAAGCCGGTACGCAATATGGTGCGTTCCGAAAATGATCTGATCGGTGTCGGCATCCCAGAGACCGCGCACGCCGCCTTTTGCGGTCGATTGCGCGTACGTCTTTAAGTTGCCGAGCAGCAGGCCATACGGCGTCTGCGATTCGTGCAAAACGTAGGCGCAGAATTCGTTTCGCTGCGCGTCGTAGCTCAGACCCATTCCTTGACCCCTAGTGCGGCGCGGAGCGCAAAGGCGCCTCCTCGTGCGACGGCAAACCGATGGGCGGATGCTGACCCTGCGGGCTCCAGCGAAGCTCAACCTGACGCTCGAGGTGCTGGGCCGTCGCGGCGACGGATATCATGGCGTTCGAAGCGTCATGGTGCCGCTCGAGCTTGCCGACGAACTCAAAATCGAACCGAGCGCACAGTTTGCGTTTGCCTGCGACCGCAGCGAGCTCGCGGGCGAGCGCAATCTCGCGATGGCGGCATTGCGCGCCCTCGGCGACCTTCCGCCCATCCGATTGGAGCTGCGCAAACGGATCCCCGTCCAAGCCGGCTTGGGAGGCGGTTCAAGCGACGCCGCCGCGGTGTTGCTCGCCGCAATGTCGGGTACCTTCGGCGTGCAGCCGCGGCGCGACTGGCTTCGCATCGCTCGAGCGCTCGGATCCGACGTGCCCTTCTTCCTCGCGCAGACCGCGGCATTGGTCGAGGGGACGGGTGAACGCGTCACGCCTGCCGGTGCGCTGCCTCACTGGTACGTGCTGATCGTCAAACCCCAAGCAGCGATCTCGACGTCGACCGCGTATGCAGAGCTCGACCGCAGCGAGCGGCCGCAACGTTCCCGCAACCGCTCGGTTTCAATCGCGATGCTTGAAGCGCTGCAGCGCGCGGAGTTTTCACAAGTCACGTCGCTGTTGCAGAACGACTTTCACGAGCTCATCGTCTCGCAGACGCCCAGCGTCGCGGACGCGATAGCGGCACTCAAGGCAGCCGGTGCGACCAACGTGCTGCTGGCAGGCTCGGGATCGTGCCTCTTCACCATCGCAGCCCAGCGCGAAACGGTTGAAGCCCTCGCCGCGCGGCTGGATCTTCCCAGCGGTTGCGAATCGTTCGTTACCGCTTTTGCACGTACCCCACAATGGCGCCCATAGACGCCGTCGTTCTCGCCGGCGGACCCCACGACGGCGTCGCGGCGCTGCAGCCCGGCGCGCCGAATAAGGCGTTCGTCGAAATCGGCAAGCTCACGCTGGTCGCCCGCGTCCTCGCCGCCTTGCGCGAATCGCCCTGGGTTGGGCGAATCGTGCTGGTTGCGCCGCCCTCCGTTCGTGGGCGCCGCGATCTCGAGGCAGCCGACGAGCTGCGCCCCGACGGCGTCCGCATTACGGAAAGCTTGCGAAACGGCCTGGCCGGCTTCAGCGCGAATGGTGACGTGCTCATCGTCGCCTCGGATCTGCCGGTACTGACGCGGCTCGCCGTTGACGATTTCATCGCTCGGGTCGCCGCGCTGCAGGCGGACGTCGTTTACGGCTGCGTGGAAAAGCGCGTTCACTTGCAACGCTTCCCGGAGGTTCCGCACACGTGGGCCCGGATGCGCGACGGAACCTATTGCGGCGGGGGAATCGTCGCGATGAAACCGCGCGCGCTGCCGACCCTGGAACGGTTCATCGAGCAGCTCGGAGCCGCGCGAAAGCACCCGTTCAAACTTGCCTCGCTTTTTGGATGGGATATGTTGGCGCGTTTTGCCGTCGGCCGCCTGAGCATCGCACAAGCCGAGGCGCGCGCGGCGAAAATTCTTGGCGCGCCGGTACGCGCCCTGATTTCACCCTATCCAGAAACGGCAGTTAACGTGGATCGGCCCAGTGACGTTGCGCTCGCGCGGCGGCTCGTCGCCGAACGGAGCAGCGCCTAGGGTGAACGCCAGCGCTTGAAGAGCTCGTTGGCGATCCCGAACTGATCGAGCGCTTTCCCGACGGTATGCGCGATGATCTCGTCGACGCTCTGCGGATTGGCGTACATCGCGGGAATCGGCGGCAGGATCACTGCCCCGGTCTCGGCAAGCTGAGCGAGCGTGCGTAGGTGGCCGAGATGCAGCGGTGTTTCGCGAATCACGAGAACCAACCGGCGCTTCTCCTTCAAGCAGACGTCGGCCGCGCGAACGAGGAGGTTCGCGTTCATCGAATAGGCGATGCCGCTCGCACTCTTCATCGAACAGGGAATCACCAACATCCCGTCGGTCAAAAACGATCCGCTCGAGATCGCCGCGGCCAAATCGTCGTCGCGATGGGCAACGTCGGCTAGCCCTTCAAAATCTTCTGCGGTCATATCGGTTTCGAGCTCGATGGTTCGGTGCGCGGCCGCCGTGAGCACGAGGTGCGTCTCGATTCCACCGATCGCACGAAGTGCTTGCAGGACCATGTAACCGTAGAGACTCCCGCTTGCCCCGCTGATACCAACGATAATGCGCCGCATCGGAGGGCGGTTATACGTTGGCTGCAGGGGCGCCTGGTGGGAGCTGTAACTTCAGATGGTCGTGCCGCCCGCGCAACTCCGCTCCTTCATTAACGACGCCGTCGAGTGGCGACGATCCGGCTCCGAGGCTTCTCTGCTCCGAATGATCCGGTCGTCGTGCTCCGGCGTTCCGCACGACATCGGCGCGGCGTATGCGACGCTCGCGACGCGCACCGGCAACCTTCTCGATGCAATCGACGCCGGTCTCTTGGCGTTGCCGATGCCCGAACGCGATAGCGTGCTGCTCTTCGCCGCTCGCTCGCGCAAGGTTCGATCCTCTGCATCAGAGGGCGAAGGCTTACACGCGGTTATCGCAACGACTTTTGCGCTCAACGAGGGCAGCGCGAAGCACGGTCTACAGCGAGGCGCAGCCCGCGGAGGGGAGCGCAGCGACGAGTCGAAGGCTGCGATCGAACTGGTGGAGGCGCCGGCGGCGGAACCGCTACGCGGCGTACCCGCGTGGGAAAAACACTTCAGCGCATCGGCACTCAACACGTACGCGGAGTGCGCGCGCAAATGGTTCTACCGGTACGCGTGCGCGGCAGTTGAGGATCCCGGTTCCGCCGCATCGGCATATGGTACCGCTTTCCATCTCGCGCTCGAGGACTTTCACGGTGAGTTTCCCCGGCCAAATAGTAACGATAGCGCCGTGATGCGGAGTCGCATGCGCGAATGCGTCACCTGGGCTTTCCAGCGCAACCGTAACGGGTTCGAAACGCAGGTCGAGTTCGAACTTGCCGTGCGTCGCGCCCAGCGCACCTCGCAGCGCTATGTCGATTGGCTTCTCGCGCAAGCCAAGGAGGCGCCGTTCGAGGTGCTCGGGCGCGAGGTCGCGGCAAATCTGGATCTCGACGGCCGGCCGTTCGTTGGATACATCGACCGGCTCGACCGCGACGAGCGCTCGGGCGGCGTTGGCGTCGTCGACTATAAGACGGGCAGCATCGCGACGAGCGCCGACGAGTATTGCGAGCGCGTTCGCCGCTTTCAAGATTTTCAGCTTCCGTTTTACTACTGGGCCCGCACCGGCGCCGGCGATCGCGTCACGCGACTGGTTTTGATTCCGCTCAAGGACGCGTTGCTCGACGTACGCCCGATCGTGCTCGAGGTTTCGCCGCGCGCCCCCGGCCCTTCGCGGAAAAAAGACGATGCGTGCGGTGGCATTGGGGTCGACGAGCTGGAGGGATCACGCGCGCGGATGATCGAGCTTAGCGACGAGCTATCGTCCGGAAGCATCCAGCATTTTGAGACGACCAGTAACCCGGTCGCCTGCACGTACTGTGCCTACGCGACGTCGTGCGCAGCCCGCCCTCCGGCGGAGGCGCGGCGCTTCGGAAGTTGATCGCCCTCGAATTAACCGACGAACAGCGCCGCGCGGTCGATGCGCCGTACGACGGATGCTTCGCGATTCTCGGCGCGGCCGCGACAGGCAAGAGCACGGCTTTGCGCGACCGCAGCGCGCGAGCGCGCGCGCTGGCACCGGAGGCTGCGCCGCTGATCGTGCGCTCGCCGCGCGACCTCGATGAGTATGCAGTGGAACTTCTCAACGCAAACGGAGTTGCGGCAAGCCTCGTCGACGACGTCGATGCCTCACTTACCTTCGCGAAATCGGCCGCACCGCTCTTCTCGCTACAATGGGAAGAGTTTGCGCAGCAGCAGCTCGACCCCGAGGTTCCCGGGCTGCGTTCGCCCGAGCGCTTTCTCCAATCGGCATTTCGATTGATTCGTCGCCTGCGCGACGCAGCCGTAGCACCAAACACCTTTCTTGCAAGCGCGTTGACGGGCGGAACCGAATTTTACGCCAACCCTCCCAACCTTGCCGATCCAGCGCTTCTGTTTGGGACGAAAACGGTCTACCACGACTCGCTCGACGCAACACCCCGAGAGCTGCAGCGTCAATACCGCCGCGAGATCGACCTCGCAAAGATTCTCGCGCGACTCTACGAGCGCTACGTCGAGCAAATAGAATCGACCGGGCGGTTTACCGGCCGTGACGCTGCCGTCGCTGCCGCCGATCGCCTACGGCGCGACGGCGTCCTCGTGGCCGAATTGCGCGAACGCCATCGTTACGCGTTCGTCGATGACGCCCAGGAGCTGACCAACGCTCACCTCCAGCTTCTGAGCCTGATCTTTGGCGAGCGGCTCGCCGGAGTTACGCTCTGCGGCGACCGGGATGCAGCGATCTCGGCGCTCCACATGACCGATCCGGCGACCACCTTTGCGCGCGCGCAGTCGAGCGTGGAGCTCTCTCGAACGTATCGGACGCCGCGACGCGAAGTCGAACGCGTCTCGACTCTGCGAGAGGAGGCCGAGCTGATCGCCGAACGGGTCGCCGGCTGGCTCGCCGAGGGTTATCGACCGGAAAGAATTGCGGTCCTGTTTCGCTCGGTGCGGAGCGTCACGATCTACGAACGCGCGCTCATCGAGCGCGACGTTCCCGTCGTCGTCGCGGGTGATTTCAACGTCTTCGCCGATCGCCGCGCCCTCGACGCTCTCGCGCTGCTCTGGAATGTTTACGATCCGTTTCGGCACGACTGGCTATTGCGAACGCTGGGTAACCCCATGTTCGGACTCTCCGACGCCTCGCTGGCGCTGCTCTGCGGTGAACCGGCCGATCCGCAACGGCCGCTTTTTACGTTCGACGAGGAGCCGGCGCCCACGACGCGTGCGAGTCGTTGGAATCCCAAGCGTGATTTGCGGCTGGGATGGAACGTGATTCGCGGAGAACGCGACGACGCGCTCGAACCCGACGCTGCGGCGCGCGTCCAGCGTTTCCGCCTGCTGCGCGAGGGCTGGCTGGAAGCGATGGAGAGCGTCTCATTCGAGCTCTTCGCGCTCAGGGTGTGGCGAGAGGGCTTAGCGCGCGAAGGCGAGCCGGATAGCGCGCGGGCTCGAACGCAGCAAATGATACTACGGCGTCTTCTTAATCGCTTGAGTGCTTTCGCAGCTCGGCAAAAAGGCGCGACGATCGCCGACGTGCTCGAGTACGTTGAGCAGCGCGTGGAAAGCGAGCTGGAAACGTGCGAGCCGGACGACCACGCGATGGGATTCGTCCAAATGCTCAGTATCGACGCTGCGCGCGGGCGCGAGTTCGACCACGCGATCGTCGCCAACGTGCGGCCCGGTGCGTTTCCGCTCTGGTACGCGCCTGAGGCGTTCCTCTTCAGCCCACGGCTGGGCATGATCCCCAAAGAGAACGCCGGCGACGCGCACGCTTCGCGTACGGCGAAGTTCAGCTACTACATGGTCCGCACGAGGGCGGCGAAGCATTACTACCAACGCGAGCGGCACGCGTTCGACTACGCTTTGAGCCGCGCACGCAAGAGCGTCCTCGTCACCGCTTCCGGTACGCCGACGCGCGGCGTGAGCGCTCCTGAGTTTCTTGAAGAGTTGCGCTAGTGCGTTTGCGCGACATCCCGCCCGACCTTTACGCGCGAGAGGTTTTGCCGCTCACAGCCGAGCTGTGGGCGGGTCGCCGGAGCTTCGATGAGTACGTCGCTCAGACGCTGGAAATCGCGAGCAGTTCGTACGGCCGCCGGTACTATCGCACCGTCGGCCTCTATGACGGCGGCACGCTCGTGGCGTCTTTCAAGCGATACGAACGAACCGTGCACGACGGACTGCGCCGGCAGCGTGCGGTCGGCATCGGCGCCGTCTTCACGCCGAGCCGGCTACGCGGCCGAGGCTACGCCAGTGTGATGTTGGCGCTCGCCCTCGACCGCGCGCGAGCAGAGAAGTACGATCTGGCCTACCTCTTCTCGGACATCCGGCCTGAGTTTTACACGGCGTTGGGTTTCCGAATGCTACCCTCGCGTGAACTCTCGCTTCGGGCCGACGCGCTGCCGTCCAGCCGGCTCGTCCCAGCGCGATTGACCGACCGTGATTGGAGCGGCGTGCGCCGCACCTTCGAGCGTTGTGAAGACCTCCGCCGCATCGGATTTTCGCGCAGTGACTCGGTTTGGCAGTGGATTCGCACACGCATGCGACACGGCTCCGAGCACGCAGCCGGTCACGAAACGAACTTGATCGTACGCCGTGGCATGCGGATCGCCGCCTACGTCTTGGGCGTGCGCGCGCCCGAGCGCGATGCGTACATCGTCGACGAGTTCGGCTTCGCCGACGAATCTGCATCGCAGACGGTTCCCGCCCTGCTTCGCGCCGCCGCCGGCGACTTGCGGCGCATTCTCGGTTGGCTTCCTCCCGATGGCGCGCGCCGGCTTCTGCCCAAAGGCGCCGTGAAGCGGCGAAAACGCGCCATCTTCATGATGTTGCCGCTCTCGGCCGCCGGAGAACGTACGCTCAGCAGCGCGACCAACGCGGACGGCGACTTCTGCTGGGGCACCGACCACATTTAGCTGATTACTTCCGGGCGGGGCTGAGCGTTATTCCGAAGGGTTCGCCGAAACCGCCGATCGTCTTGACGGGAGTCCCGCCGGCGGGATATTTCCAAAAGGCGACACTCGCGCCGCGGTAGTTGGCGCCGATCACGTCGTTACCGGAGATGACATACTGCGTAACGTAATGGCCGCGCCGCAGCGCGGTCGTGCCTACTCTGACGCCTGCCGTGCCAGCGATTGAGAAGCGATAGATTACCGACGCATCGGAGTCGGCGACCGTGACGTGTTTGCCGTCCCATCCGACGCCACCCGGAGCGTGAATAGTCTGATCGAGATCAATCTCGGCGAGACCATTACTGCCTCTCGCCAGCTCGAGAAACGCGATTGGCTCGCTCGGCACATCGTCGGCGGCATCGATGAAAAGGTCGCCGCGCTCATCGTAAGCTGCAAAGTACCACAGAAACACCGAGCCGAAGTCGTACAACGTAGGGCGTCCGCGCGCGTGCACGTAGATGGCGACGTTGCCGGGGCCGTGCGCGGATACGATGTTGACCACCGCGAGGTCGCCGCTCGATGGATCGACCGCACAGCTGAAGGGTATCGCCTCGCGGTCGGTCAGCGTTCGAGCGAGATGCGTGCTGCCATGCGCGTACTCCAGAATCGTCGAGTTCGAGCTATCCGGAATGAAGACGTCGCCGGACTTGTCCGTGCAGAGACCGCTGGGCGAAACGAAACCCTTGAGAACGCCGCGCAGCACGCCGCTCAACTTGCCTTGTGGAAATGAGTAAGCATCGACGTCGTTCGTCACGTAGTCGGAGACGTAGAGCAGATCAAGTTTGCCGGCATCGGGCGCCATCCACGATCGTACTCGCGCAGCGGCCGCCGAGTCGATTGCGTCAGGCGTTGCCGGCAACAACCCCTGCGCCCTGCTGCAACCCGCCGCCAACAAACCGGCGGCTAGCCAGAGTAAATGCCACCTGAGCGTCGGAGCGGCGCGCTGCATCGGAGTGGATTTTAGTCAAAAGAGGCTGGTTTGTCGAGCGTCTCCTTCGATCAGCGTAGCGACGCGGGTCCCGAGCAGTCGCACCGGCGCGCCCTCCAGCCCAGCGCGACGCAGACAGTGGACGGCGGCGCGAAAGATTTGGCGCGCGTCGCGCGTTGGCTCGGTGAGATGCGTCTGCCGCCCGACGATCGTAAAATCGGCGCGCTTGATCTTCACGCCGATCGTCTGCGCGACGGCGCCTCCCAGGGCTATCAGTAGAAGTGCAGCCCCGCGCGTAAGCAAGGGGACAATGATCCTCATAAAGATGATCCGGCGGCTCCTCAGAAAATCGAAGCATACCATACTGATCGTCCGGAGCTGAAAGCGGTTAGAATGTAGAAACAATGCGAACCGCGACCACCGGGCAAGAGACAAACGGTCTTGAAGCCAGCCCCTCAACCCAGCCCGATGGCGACCCCGGTGTTGCTATGAACCGCAGGGATGTTTTGGTAGGCAGTCTCGCGGCTCTGGGCGGAACGGCCGCTGGTGCGATCGCCTACCGCGAGCTGGATGCGCCCAACAGACTGCATGTCCGCGAGTTTGTTCAGCATGCCAGATCCATCGTTGAAAAGCGTCATCAGCAGAACAGCGCCACCGTGGCCGCGCTCAAAGCCAAGTACGAAACCGTTGTGTTCGGCAAAGCGCGAGTCTGGGACCTGGTGGAGAAACTCGCATTATGCACCGACGAAACCGATGCCAGTTTATTCTGTACCAGCCAGTTCATT
>Ga0209169_10000930_pt1 | contig 18068 bp, 13 predicted proteins | sample HubBroMetageWRM4_FD_188346 | JGI IMG/M metagenome (GOLD analysis project Ga0209169, IMG submission 188346) | Warmed soil microbial communities from the Hubbard Brook experimental Forest, New Hampshire - Hubbard Brook CCASE Soil Metagenome WRM 4... | ecosystem: Environmental > Terrestrial > Soil... | reverse complement strand
GACTCGACAAATGAAGTGGCGATGCAGCGGATGGCATCGTCGTCGCCGGCGAGCGCGCGCGCAGCAAAGCGCGCACGAAGGGCATCGATCGTGCGCGCGAATGAGATGCGATCGCCCGAATACCGACTCAGTCGAAGTTTGGCAACGAAAAGTTCGCCTTCGCTGTTCCGCCGATCGTCGCGGCGAACGTCGCCGAACGCTCGCTCTGCTAAGGCGAGTGCGCGTTTCGCCTCGGCCAGATGCCCACCGCGAGCGAGAATGGAGATCGACCGCGTGAGTAGCAACACGCGATGAGGCGGCGCGGTCGTGCTCTCAAGGAGCTGCCGATACGCGGACAATGCGCGGTCGGTCTGATTGGCGTCATCGGCCGCATCGGCGGCCTGGATTGCCCGTGCGAACGGGTCTGACGTTTGCGCCCCTTGCGCGTGCGTGATTCCGGCAAGTTCGGCTAAACGCATCAATCCGCGACGACGCTCGCGGTAGAAGTGGCGACGCGTCATCGCGAGGTCTTTCAAAACGGTCTCGATGGGCTCGCCGTTACGGTCGTACCGTCGGAGGATTGCCGCTTGGCGGGCAGGCAAGGTAGCGATCGAGTAATCGAACCGCCGCAATGCCGCGCGTTCGGTGCCGTGGATTTCGAGCAGCGCGCGACCGACGACACTGCCAGCGAACGCCTTCGCATCGTCGCCCATGCGAAGTAGGTGGGCGAGTTGCGCGGTAATCGACCGGTCGCTCTTCACGGGCCCGCGTTTCGATTCGGCACCGAACCTACCCTCGGCGGGAGCGCTATCGCTCGAGTGTCCGAAATTGGACCCGTAACGAAGCCGTTTTACGGATGCCATGCGCGTCGTCGGCCTCTATGCTTATGGCATGCAAGGTAGAATACGAGCTTGCCGCGCCCACGCGCTGATGGCCGCGGTGACGGCGACGAGTGCGCTGCTGCCGGCCTGCGCGGGCCAGACCCCATTTGCCGCTCCAGCTCCCGCAAACGTCGCGAGCCCGCAACTGCGGGCGAGGCCGCCGCAGCTGCGTTATTCGATGGGCAAGTCTTGGATGGATCCGGTCGCCAAGAATGGCGCGCTGCTCTATGTATCAAACCTCGACATCCCCAGCGTCCTCGTCTATAACTACGCAACGGGTAAGCTCGCGGGAGAGATCTTCGGGCGAAGCCAGGTTGAAGGTCTGTGCGTCGACAAGGCGGGCAACATCTGGATCGCAAGCGCGGGATTGGGGAAAATCTTCGAGTACGCCCACGGCGGCGCACATCCGATTGCAACGCTGCGCGATCCAAACTACGTCCCGTGGGGTTGCGCGGTAGATCCCACTACCGGTAATCTCGCGGTTGCCAATGACGAGTCGGACAGCGGCGGCCCGGGCAGCATCAGCATCTATAAGCACGCGGCGGGCAAGCCGAAAGTCTATCCCGCCCCGAGCGAGCTTCTCTACCTCGCCTTCGTGGCGTACGGACCCGACGGGACGCTCTACCTCGATGGGACGACTCAGAGCGGGAGCGGCCGCTCGTTCGGGCTTGCGTCGTTCAAGAACGGCCAGTTTACGGCGTTGAGTCTCAGTCCACCAGTGCCCGACGCGCGTGCCCTTGCTGTCGTCGGTTCGAAGCTTAACATCGCCGACGACGACAACCCGGGCGCTCCGTCCATCGATCAGTACACCGTGAAGGGATCGAACGCGACCAAGGCCGGTTCGACGCCGCTCTCCGACGCGTATGTCGTGGCCGGCTTCGACGTGGTTGGAAAGACGATCGTCGTCGCCGACTCCAACGGGTACAGCGGGCGAAACGGCAGCGTCCTTTACTACGCGTATCCCGGCGGCGGCTCACCGACGAAGAGCTTTACGTATTCGCCTTATTTCATTCCGCAAGCGATCGCCGTCAGCGAGGTGACAAAATGAGCACGCGCAAGTATCGTCTCACTGCGGGCGCGGCGCTGAGCGCACTTTTGTTAGCCGACTGCGCTACGAACGCGCCGTCGCAATCGCAACAGATCGTGCCTCCGCTTGCGCAATCGCCGCTCCAATCGGCGCAGGCGCGACCTGGCGGCAGTGGAACGCGGGAGATTCTTTACGTGCTCGTGGCGAGCAATAGTTCGCCGCAGACGGGATCCGTCGTGCTGTATGACGCGTATGCGAAAAATCCAAAAGTGATCCGCACGGTGAGCAACGTCGGGACGAACCCGGGCTCGATTTGGACCGACGATCAGGGCGACGTCTACGTCGGCATCAGCGGGAAGAACCTTCCGTACGAACCCAGCTTCGTGAGCGTTTACTCACCTGGAATGGCGCACAAGCCCATCCGCACCTATGCAAAAGGGATCGGGTTGCCGTTCGGCGGGACGGTCGATTCCAAAGGCACGACCTACGTATCGGACGGGGGCCTAGATGGGCAGACCCAGGGCGACATCGCCGTTTTTCCGTCCGGCAAAATGAAACCGTCGCAAGTCAAGTATTACAACGTTTACAACCCGCACGGCATCGCGGTAGACGCTAAGCGCAACATCTTTGTCGCGATGGTCTACGGCAGCAACGACACGTTCGTCGTTGAGTTTCCACACGACGCCTACGAAGGCGTCATTCTTCCGCTCAACGATTTGGGCGGCGGTTTCCTGCAAGGCCTCGCGCTCGACTCTCAGCACGATATCGTCGTCGCGAACGAGGGCATCGGGCATGAGGCCGTGCAGTTCTACCCGCCGCCATATAAGAACGAAAGCAAAGAACTGACGTCGGGCATCGTCACGCCGACCGGCTTAACCTACGCTCCCGATGGATCGCTCTTCGTCGGCAATCAGTTTTTGGTAAACAATGGCAACGTCGTCGTCTTTTCGCCGGGCGCATCAACGCCGAGCCGTACGATATCCACGGGAATCAACGGCCAAGTTTTCGGTGTAGCGATCGGCGCAGCGCCGCACTGACCGCCGCAATGTGGCCCGCCTTGTTCTCCGGCGCTAGGAGCGCGATTGTAAGCTGAGATATATCTGCTGCGGGAAAATCGACGCACGCACATACGCTTCCGCCACCAAAAGACGCGCCGCTTCGGCGGCTACAGCCGAGGGCCCCGTGGATTTGACGGGGCCCTGCTTTGCTTGGGGTGGGGTTCGCGGTTATCTTTGCGAAGACGTTGGCGTGGTGGCTCCTACCGAGCCGCCGAGCGTAAGGCTTCCGGTTTGATCGGTGCCGTCTCCGCCGTGAGCCCATACCTGAAGCTCGGCGGTCGATACGGTCCAGCGTGAGAATTGTGCTCGCACGTCATTAGCGTTCGGCAGCACGCTCATGGGGATTTTCATCGTTACGGAATAGCCGCCGGTGCGGGTCGATTCGGACGCTTCCCAGCCGGCGGTGTTCGCGGTCGAGTCAGCGGTGCGCGCACCACCCACGGCGATTCCCAAGCGGTACTGGTCGCCGTTCTGGCCGTTGGGCCAGAGATCGACGGCAACGTTGTCGCCACCTTCGCCGCCGATTAACGGCGCGCTCTGCGCTACGTCGAAACGAACGTACAAATACTTTCCATCGTTAACAAGAGTCGCTGTGGCGGGTTCGTCGGCCGAGCGACTTTGGCTCGAGTTCCAATCGAGTTTGGCGACCGCTCCGCTGGGAATGCTCGACGCCGAAGCCGGAACGGCCGCAACGAGCGGAACGTTGAGCGAGAATGCCGCGAGGGCGGGCAAGGCGCCGGCAGCAATCGTCGTTGCAACAAGGGCGGTCAGGATGCGTTTCACGATTAAGCTCTCCTCTAAGCAACCAAGTTTCTAAATCTTGCAACTGCTTGATACATCAAGCACCCCCATTTGAACAGTTTTTGCTCAATGCATCATCGGCGAGCCTACCTGGTGCGGTTAATCCCCGTTAACGTAAAACTTCGGCAGCCAAGCTGCTGCCAGCTGACGGCCTGGGCGCCAAATTCGCGGGGCGTCGCGAGCACGGCCAATCCCTCGCTAGGTGCGCCAGCTTGACGTATTTTGCGTCGTCTTTTTTAAGCCGGACGATCGACAACGGCGTGAGGCCCCTAAGCTCTTTCCAAGGCATCTTTCCAGAATCCGCGCTATGCTGAAGTTATGAAGAGCGCAGCCACGGTTGTTTTTGACCTCCGAAATACCAGAGCCGTCTTAAACTACGTGCTGCGCACGTTGCTCGAGATGTTTATGTGCGAGCTCCGGTTCGCACTGCAAGGACTATGATCGTGCTTGAGGTCGCTTCCCAATTCATGACCAGGCAGAGTCGATAATATCGTTTCGATGCGAGCCAGTGCAGAAGTGTCCGCTACTCCTTCGAGCGCGGGTTGTACGCCGCTCCGCCGAGATCGTTGCTCGCGCTGACCCCACTGAAACTGTAGAGCAATGCTATATGTTTCGGGCTATAGTAATAAACGTCAACCGTGACGCTAGTCTCGTTAGCGACCGCAAAGCGCGTCGCTTTCTCGTTGAGATGACCAAAAAACGGCAAGCCACGCATCGGTAAGGGACCGCCGATGGTGGCACATCTTGGGTTACATCCCTTATACACCCATAGCGCGGCATCGAAGGAACTCACCGAAACGAGCCGGCCGCCGGTGTCGATGTCGAGACCGCCGTAGTTCTGATTTTGAAAACCGACCGCGAGACGGCCCGGGCCCGAGCAGCCCTTGAAGTAGACTAAGATCGCCTTGTGCGCAGTGTCTTGCGCCGATGCCCAACAGTCGCCATTTTTCGCCAGCGCGACCCCTGCGACTTGGGCCATCTTGGGATTGGTGAGGTTCGTCGTGCAGCCGGATTTGAGGGTGCAGAGCGAAAGACTCCCGGGGTACTGCCCGCCGGAGCCGTTGAATTCGTTGGCGACGACGATCGTGCCGTTGGCGGCGTCGGCGCTCGCTGCGTCGCTGGGCTGACCGTAGGGATCGGCGACCGAACCTAGGCTTTGGCCGCACATGGCCGGACCTTGGAAGACCTTGATCGTCCGGCTGCCGCCGTCGGGGATGATGAGGTTTCCTTGCACGTCGACCGCAATGTCGTTGACGTATTGTACCCCGGGCACGTTGCAGAACGGCCGCTTGCCTCGGCGGTTGTTGTACGCATAACCGTAGACGGCGTCGCCGTAGAACTCGCTTACGTACAGGCCTTTCTTCGCCGACTCGGGAGCCGGAATTTCGCGGATCGCGAGCGTGGCCGACGCGCCGGCCGGTGCGAGCGGTGCTTGCGATGCGCTGCAGCCCGCAAGCATCGCCAATGCCGCGCAGATCGAAAGTCGTGGGGCTCCTATCGGTGCACGCATGCGTTTACTTTCGTCGGAATGTTTAAAGGTCCGCACCGTCGCGAGGCCTCTCTTTCGTCCTTCGACTGCGCTACGCACTGCGTGCTCCGCTCCGCTCAGGATGACAACGTGTTCGTCCTTCGACTGCGCTACGCACTGCGTGCTCCGCTCCGCTCAGCATGACAAGCTGCGCGTTTGAGTTCTTCGAAGAATGGATCGCTGACAGGCGGCTTCATGTTGATATTCTCTCCAACGTTCTTCCCTCACACCCGAACGTTACCTACGATCGCCAGCCGCGGCGCGGCGGAATCGCTACTCTTTCGAGCGGGGGTTGTATGCGGCTCCCCCGATATCGCTGCTCGCCGAGACTCTGCCGAAACTGTAGAGGTACGTTACGTTTTTCGGGCTATACGAATATATGTCAACTAAGAGATCGCTGTTATTAGTGACCGCAAAACGCGTTGCTTTCTCGTTGAGATGACCATAGAATGCCAAGCCGCGCAGCGCAAAGGGGCCGGCGATGGTAACGCATTTGGGGTTACATCCCTTATACACCCACAGCTTGCCATCGAAGGCGCTTAGCGAAACGAGCCGGCCGCCACTGTCGATGTCGAGACCGCCGTAGCTCTGATTTTGAAAACCTACGGCCACGCGCCCCGAGCCGGAGCACCCCTTAAAGTAGACTAGGATGGCCTTGTTCTGACTGTCCGTGGCTGATGCCCAGCAGTCGCCATTCCTCGCTAACGCGACACCTCCGATTTCGTCAATCTTGGGATTAGTGAGATTCGTCGTACAGCCACCTTTGAGGGTGCAGAGCGAAAGACTTCCGGGGGTCGTGCCGCTGTCGTAAAAGTTGGCGACGACGATCGTGCCGTTGACGGCATCGGCGCTTGCAACGTCGAAGGGATAGCCGTAGGGATCGTTGATATCACCAAGGCCCTTCCCACACATCCCCGGACCCTGGAAGACCTCGATCGTCCCCCTTTGAATGGGGACGATGAGATTTCCGTGCATATCGACCCCGACGCTGTCGACATACGGTACCCCGGTCACCTCGCAGAGCGGCGGCTTGCCGTGGCGGTTGTTGTACGGATAACCGTAGACGACTTTTCCATCGAACGCGCTGACGTACATGCCTTTCTCGGCCGAAACGGGCGCCGGAATTTCGCGGATCGCGTGCGCGGCCAACGCACCGGACGGCGTGAGCGGCGCTTGCGATGCGCTGCAGCCCGCAAGCACGACCAGCGCGCAATAGGTCAAAAGCTTTGCCATTGCGATCGGTATACGCATGGCACAACGTTCGTGGCAATTTTGAAAGGCCCCGCAGCGATGCGGGGCCTTTCTTTTTTCGTCCTTCGACTACGGCGCTTCGCGCCTCCGCTCAGGATGACAGAGTAGCTAGAGGTCTTCGGGGTTGATGCCTTTTAGACGATCGTACTGCGTTTTCGCGGGGCCAGCGTGCGGGGTCGCGTGGTCTTCGATCTCGCCCTCGTAGTGCACGGTCAGCGGTTCGCGGTTGCGCTCGTAAGCGGTGACCAACCGGCTCATGCCGTCACCGTTGCCGCCGCCCATCACCTCGGCGAGAGCCGCCTCGTCGGCGGTCATCGTCGCGTAGGGGATGTCGTACTCGTGTCGGGGACGCCCGTCGTCGTCGACGTCTTGTCCCTCCGGCAGAATGTCGACGTTGCGATAACGCGACATTCCGGTGCCGGCGGGAATCAGCTTGCCGATGATGACGTTCTCCTTGAGACCGAGCAGCGGGTCGTACTTGCCCTTGATCGCCGCGTCGGTAAGTACGCGGGTCGTCTCTTGGAAGCTTGCGGCCGACAAGAACGACTCGGTCGCCAGTGAGGCCTTCGTGACGCCGAGGAGCACTGGATTCGCGGTCGCGATCTCCTTGCCGGCGGCGCGAATGCGCTCGTTGGCTTCATGGAACTGCGCCGCTTCAACCAACTGCCCCGGAAGCAGCGTCGTATCGCCGCCTTCGACGATCTTCACCTTGCGAAGCATCGAACGAACGATGACCTCGATGTGCTTGTCGTTGATGTCGACGCCCTGCGACCGGTAGACCTTCTGCACTTCCTGCACGAGATAGTTTTGCAGCGCGGTCTCACCCTTCACACGGAGAATGTCGTGCGGATTGAGCGAGCCTTCGTTGAGCTGATCTCCCGGCAGGATCTGCTGACCATCCTGTACCAGCAAGTGCGTGCCCGGCGGGATCTCGTACTCGTGCTCGTCGCCGTTGGAATCAGCGACAAAGACGGTCCGTTTGTTCCGCTCGTCTCCCAGCCGCACGGTGCCGGCCACTTCGACGATCGTCGCCTGACCTTTGGGCTTGCGCGCTTCGAAAATCTCTTCGACGCGCGGCAGACCCGTGATGATGTCTTCGGTTGCGACGCCACCGGTGTGGAAGGTTCGCAGCGTAAGCTGCGTACCTGGTTCACCGATCGACTGCGCAGCGATGATGCCGACCGCCGTACCGATGTCGGCGCCCTTGCCGGCAGCGAGATCACGTCCATAGCAGAGCGCGCAAACGCCGTACTTCGACTGACACGTGAGCACCGAGCGAATCTTCACCTCGGGGACTCCCGCGTCAATTAGCGCGCGCGCCTTCTCCTCGTCGATCTCTTGGTTCTTCGTGACGATTGCCGTGGTCGGCCGCTTGGGATCGAGCCGAATCTCCTCGGCCGCCCGCCGGCCGATGATGCGGTCGATAAGCGGTTCGATGATCTCCTTGCCGACGCGAATGTCGCTGACGACGATGCCGTTGCTCGTGCCGCAATCCTCTTCACGAATGATCACGTCCTGAGCGACGTCCACCAGGCGCCGCGTGAGGTAACCCGAGTCAGCCGTGCGCAGCGCCGTGTCGGCAAGACCCTTGCGCGCGCCGTGCGTCGAAATGAAGTACTCGAGAACGGTGAGGCCTTCTTTGAGCGACGCCTTTACCGGAATCTCGAGAATTCGACCCGATGGATCCGACATCAGCCCGCGCATGCCGCCGAGTTGCTTGACCTGTGCGATCGATCCACGCGCGCCCGAGGTCGCCATCATGAAGACGGGGTTGAGCGGGTTCTGCGACGATTGCATCGACGTCGTCACCTCCTCCGAGGCTTTCGACCAGATGTCGATCGTCTTGTTGTAGCGCTCGTCCTCCGAGATGAAACCTTGCTCGTAGAGCCGGTGCAACTCGTCGACCTCGTCTTGTGCCTTGCCGACGATCTCGTACTTGTTCTCCGGAACGATCACGTCGCTGATCGAAACGGTCGTGCCCGAGAGCGTCGCGTAGTGGAAACCGAGGTCTTTGATCGCGTCGAGGAATCGCGCGGTTTCGGCGTTGCCATAGCGCCGATAGGAGTCCGTGATCGTCTTCTTCAGCACCCCTTTGTCAATGATGCGGTTGACGAACTCGTGATTCCAGTGCTCGGGGAAGGCGAGATTGAAGATCACCCGCCCTGCCGTGGTTTTGATGAGCTGACCGTTCCAGCGCACATAGATCCACTCTTGCAGACCGATCTGCTTGGTCTCGTACGCCATCACGGCTTCCTTGCCGTCGAAGAAGGTCGGAATCGCTCCAGCTGCATCGGCCGCCGGCGCATTCTTGCTCTTCGAGTGGTCCACGCGATCGTAATCATCGAGAACGGCCGCTTTCGCGGGTCCCGAGTACTCGTCGCGATTGAAGGTAAGGTAGTACAGGCCCAGGACCATGTCTTGGGTCGGGATCGACACCGGATTGCCGTATGCCGGCAACAGGATGTTGTTCGAGGAGAGCATCAGAATGCGCGCCTCGGCCTGCGCGCCCGCTGAGAGCGGCAGATGCACGGCCATCTGGTCACCGTCGAAGTCGGCATTGTACGGCGTGCAGACCAGCGGATGCAGGTGGATGGCCTTGCCCTCGACCAGCACCGGCTCGAACGCCTGAATGCCGAGGCGATGCAGCGTCGGTGCGCGGTTGAGCAGCACCGGATGCTCCTTGATTACTTCTTCGAGCACGTCCCAGACTTCCGGACGCACGCGTTCCACCATGCGCTTAGCGCTCTTGATGTTGTGCGCCAACCCGCGGTCGACGAGCTTCTTCATGACAAACGGCTTGAAGAGCTCGAGCGCCATCTCTTTTGGCAGACCGCACTGATGCAGCTTGAGCGTCGGACCAACCACGATGACCGAACGGCCCGAGTAGTCGACACGCTTGCCGAGCAGGTTCTGACGGAAGCGTCCTTGCTTTCCTTTGAGAATGTCCGAGAGCGATTTGAGCGGACGGTTGTTCGGCCCGGTGACGGGACGCCCGCGCCGGCCATTGTCGATCAACGCGTCGACTGCTTCTTGCAGCATCCGCTTTTCGTTCTTGATGATGATCTCGGGCGCGTTGAGCTCGAGCAGCCGCTTCAATCGATTGTTCCGGTTGATTACCCGGCGATAGAGATCGTTGAGGTCGGAGGTTGCGAAGCGGCCACCGTCGAGCTGCACCATTGGGCGCAACTCCGGCGCGATAACCGGGACCGCCGCGAGCACCATCCACTCCGGACGGTTGCCGCTGGAAAGAAAGGCTTCGACGACCTCGAGCCGCTTGATTGCCTTGAGGCGCTTTTGTCCGGTCGTCTCTTTGAACTCTTTGCGCAAGTCTTCCTGAATCTTGCGCAGGTTAAGGTCGCGCAGTAGCTCGCGAATCGCCTCGGCGCCCATGCCGGCTTTGAAGCGATTCCCGTATTTGTCGCGCGCTTCGCGATACTTCTGCTCGGAGAGCACCTCGCGCCGCGTGAGGCTGGTGTCGCCTGGATCGATCACGACGTAGGCCGCGAAGTAGATGACCTTCTCGAGCTGGCGCGGCGACATGTCGAGCAGGATGCCGATGCGACTCGGCACGCCCTTGAGATACCAAATGTGGCTGACCGGCGTGGCGAGCTCGATGTGGCCCATCCGCTCGCGGCGCACTTTTGCGCGGGTGATCTCGACGCCGCAGCGGTCGCAGATCATGCCCTTAAAGCGGATGCGCTTATACTTGCCGCAGTGGCACTCCCAGTCTTTCGTGGGGCCAAAGATCTTCTCGCAGAAAAGGCCGTCGCGTTCCGGCTTGAGCGTGCGGTAGTTGATCGTCTCGGGCTTCTTTACTTCGCCGAACGACCAAGCGCGAATTTGCTCGGGCGATGCCAGCCCGATGCGCATGGCGTCGAAGTTGTTGACGTCGATAAGATTCAAAGGAAGAGACTCCGTCCGGCCCGCTACTGCCGCCGCTTACGCAGGGAAGGCGCTCTCACGTCGTCACGTAAGGGTTCCCACCGTCGCTACTGGCTGTCGGGCACGGCCACACAGTATAACACGGCGTTGCAACAATTCGAAGCTGCCAAGCGAGCACTTCAAGCCGGCACCGCCACCAAGCTTTTGGCAGCCGCGGCAGAATAAGCCTGGACTCTTGCCGGCTCGTTTGAGGAGAACAAATGCGACCTTGCCCCTGCCATTCGTCCGCGATCCAGACCGCGTCGCACCGAATCACCGCCGATCTCTCGCGGCGCGGCTTCATAGCCGGCGTTACTGCCTCGGTCGCATCGTTGGGACTATTCGCGTCTGCCAACGCAGCTCCCGAACCCACCTCGCGCCCGATCCTCTTCACGAACTTTCGTCTCTTTGACGGCACGTCCAGTGGTTTGCGTGACGGGCTGTTTCTGCTCGTCGAAGGCACCCGAATCAAGGCGGTAGGCAGCGGCACACCCGCGACGCCGGAGGGTGCGCGGGTGATTCATTGCGGCGGGAGAGTCATCATGCCCGGCATGATCGACGCACACTGGCACGCGATGTTTGCGGGCTTGCCGCTGCCGGTATTGATGCAAGGCGATTCGGGCTTCATCACCTTAGCTGCCGCCGAGGAGGCCGAGCGGACCTTGATGCGCGGCTTCACGACGATTCGCGACCTGGGCGGCCCGAGTTTTGCGCTGAAGCAAGGCATCGACCAAGGCCTGGCGGTCGGCCCACGGATTTATCCCTGCGGCGCCATGATCACGAGCAGCGGCGGCCATGGCGACATGCGCCCGCTCTACGAGATCCCGCATGCGCCCGGCGGTCCGTTCGGATCGATCCGGGAAATGGAAGGTGCGATGATTGCCGACGGCCCCGATGTGGTTATGTTGCGCGTGCGCGAACAGCTTTTGCAGGGTGCGTCGCACATAAAAATTGTGGGCAGCGGCGGCGTTTCATCGCCGCGCAGCCCGCTGGACGCCATGACGTACACGGAAGCCGAGATACGCGCGGCGGTCAACGTTTGCAGCGACTGGAACACCTACGCGACCGTGCACGCCTATAAATCCAATGCGGTTGCGCGGGCGGCTGCTGCAGGAGCCGGATGCATCGAGCACGCGCATCTGATGGACGATGCGACCGCCGCAATACTGGCCGAAAAGGATGTCTGGTTGAGCACTCAGCCGTTCCTGAGCGCCGAGGACCAGCTTCCACAGACCGGTGAAGCAAAGGAAAAAATGCTCGAGGTCTTCAGCGGCACGCGCGACATGTACCGGCTGGCGATAAAGCACGGCGTCAAGGTTGCGTGGGGCTCCGATTTGCTATTCTCGGCAACGCTCGCCAGGCGGCAGAACATCATGGTGACGCATCTGACGAACTGGTACTCGAACGCCGAGCTTTTGAAGCAAGTGACTGCCGCCAACGGCCGGCTGTTGAGTTTGAGTGGAGAACGAAATCCCTATCCCGGAAAGTTGGGCGTCATCGAAGCCGGCGCGCTCGCCGATCTTTTGGTGGTCGACGGCAATCCGCTCGAGGACATCACCCTCGTTGCAAGACCGGAGAAAAGCCTTGTTCTTATCATGAAAGACGGGGCGGTTTTCAAAGACACGCTCGCGTGACGAGCGAGCGAGGGCCAGCCTAATCTCAGCGGTTCTTCAGGGAATTTGGGAATCGCAGCGTCATGAGAATAGGAATTGTCGGCTCCGATGACCGCGCGATGGCGATCGGCCGCCTCATGCGCAGTGGGGGCCACCAAGTAACGTTCGCCGATCCAAAGGCGCGGGAGCGCGCTAAGCGCGCGGCCGCGCTCGTCGGGGCTCGCGACGAAATCCCCTACCGGCAAGCGATGAGCGCCGATTTGCTGCTGCTGGCCGTCCCTCGTCAGGACGTCGATCGAGCGGTGACCGCCGTCGGGTCGGGCGCCGATGCGGTCATCGTGGATGCCGTTGAAGACGAGCGCGGCAACCGGTCGCAGAGTGGCGCCGAGATGCTCGCCCACAAGCTTGACTCGCGCCGAGTCGTGCGCGCGCTCATCAATATGCCGCAATCCGGCGCCAACGTTTCAATCTGCGGCGACGACCCAATCTCAAAGGGTTTAGTGGATGAAGCTCTGAGCGCATGCGGTTGCGATACGACCGACCGCGGACCCCTCGCGAACGCGACCGAGCTCGAAGCCCCGGCGTAGCCTACTTCTTTCGCTTACGCGCGGCACTCTTGCGCTTGGGTACCTTCGCGCCGGAGTGCCGCGCTTCGCTCAAGCCGATCGCGATGGCTTGCTTTCGGCTCGTTACCTTCTTGCCGGAACGTCCAGACTTGAGCTTTCCTTCCTCCATCTCGCGCATTGCGAGCTCGACGTCTTGGCTTGCCGTTGGGCCATATTTCCGCGTCGTTTTCTTACGTGCGGCCACCTTTTATACTCCTGTGCTTAGTGATCCGCTAGACCCGTAAACCCCGACCAGTGATCAGATTCACGATGACCAGGACGAGCACGACCAGCAGAATGATGTGAATCAACGCTCCCCCGAAATGGAGCAGCAATCCAACGAGCCAGATTACGAATAGGATCACGATGACCGTCCAGAGTAGCCCTGCCATGTACTCTCCCCTTGCTAGCGGCGATGTGGTTTCGCTGCTTATTCCCCGTTCTTGGGTGCCTCTAATCTTTTTGGGGTAAGCTGTCGAGTATGAGCCAGAAAATTGGCCCCGAGCATCGCATCGAGTTGGCCGGCGAATACGATATCGCCCGCAAACCCGAGCTTTCAGCGACGCTTGAAGCGGTCACCAACGCGTGTCCCGTGGCAATCGATATGAGCCGCGTCTCTTTCGTCGATTCCACATTCCTCGGTGAGCTCGCCAAGATGCGTCTGCGTCACGTCGAGTCTCCGGTGACGCTCATCGGCGTCCACCCGCACGTGGCGCGCGTGTTCCGGCTCGCAAAGCTCGACCGCTTCTTCGCCTTTCGCGAATGAGGCTAGCCGCGCACGCGGTGAAGCTCGATCAGGCTAAAGCCCTGCGCGTCAACGTCGATGGCGAAGCCGTGCTCCAGCCGATGGCCGCCGACGTTCTCGCCCTGCGTCCATTCGCCGAGCAGACTGGTGAAGTAGCGAATGTGATAGCGTCCGTGCAGTTGGCGCGCTAGCCGCAGCGGGGTCGTAACGGTGCGCGACGCGGTATTGCCGATGAAGATCACGTAATCGTCGCCTCGCCGGAGCGCGATCTCGATGACGTCGTGGCCGAGCTGCAGCACGGGAGTGACGTCGCGATCGTACACGTGAAGATCGTACTCACTGGCGAACTCGTAGTTCGCGTACAGCGTGGGCTCGGGAATGCGCACGATGAACCAACTGAGATTCGTTCCGCGAAACGGCACGTTGCGCGCTCCAAGCCACTTCCACTGCGGTGCTAGATGTGGGTTGCACGCCGGTTGCCCATGGCGCACCACGAGGCCACACGCACCCTCGATCGCCGACCAGACGTAGCGCGGCGGATACCACGGCGAGAGCATCATGCCTTGATTGGCGAGCGTTTCGCCGTGCAGCCATTCGGAAAACTGTCCTGGTACGGTGTTGTGGCGTCCCGGATCGCGTGAGTAGTGCTGAAAGCTCGTGCTGAGCGCATAGGCCATAAACCCGGAGTTGAACCGTGCAGTAGCAATCGCATAGAAAAACGTCATGCCCACCCAGACGCCGCCAAGCAGACCCCAGCTTTGCGTCGGGCTATACTCGATATCGTCGCGCGGGACGGTGCGAATCCCGGCTTCAGTCCAGAATGACGGGACGCTCAAACGGCTGACGATACGTACGGCAGTCTCATGGTCGGCGACGCCGAGCATCACCGGAAAGAGCATATCGACCGTTACGTTCGAGCGCGCCTGTCCGTCGACGTCGATGTTCAGATAGTAGAGGCCGGTCGAGGGGTCGAGCAGGTGGCGATTGATGGCGCTCTTAAGCGCGCCTGCCTCGCCTTCGAAACGCTCCTTATCCTTCTTCTTTCCTAGCGCGTCGGCCATCAAGCCCATCGCAACGAGCGCGCCATAGCACTCGGAGTTCACTTCGGTCGACGCCCCTGAGATTCGATAGTCTTCGATGATGTTGCGCCAACCGACGATGCCCTCCTCACCCGTCCCGGTTGCGGTGCACCATACGAGGCCGCGCTCGTCGCGTTGCGAAAGCAAATAGTCGGCGGCGCGTTTCGCGGCCGGGTAGCATTCGCGGACGAAATCGAGATTGCCGGTGGTCAAGTAATGATGGCTGAGCGCCAGGATCACCAGCGGCGTGTCATCGTTCACGTTGAGGCTATAATCGTTCGGCTTACCGTTGCGAACGTCGTAATACTCCACTACCTTACCGCTGCGTCGCGCGTGGCGAAGGTACCAGCGCAGCGATTCGCGCGAAAATTCGGGCGTGACGAAATCCGAGCCGAGCGCAAACATCGCCGTGTCGCGCCCCACGCTGTTATTCGAACGCGTTGGGTCGTTAACGAAGCACCAACCGGTTGGGGCGCAAAGTTGCGTGCGCAGCATGTTCGCCTTGGCCCACAGGACGCCGCGGTTAACGTTGGGGTCGGGCGTCACGACGACCGTGCGGTTCAGTGTGCGCTCGTAGTAGCGGCGCGTCTGCCTCAAGCCGCTCAAGGCCGGCGGCGCAGCCAGCAAGGCGCGCCGCGCCCCGCGCGCGCCGTCGGGCGAACCGGTAAGCGTGAATGCAAAGCGGCGCCGAGTTCCCGCCGCAAGGCGATGGCGGTGATGGAAGAGCACGACGGGGTCGGCCGCGTCGTGCGTTATGGCATCGGAGAGCTGCCCGCCAAAGTGCGGCCGGTCGAGCTTACCGTGGTCACTGGTAACCTCGAAGCTGCTGGGCACGAGCGACGTCCGCATCGCACGGCCATTTTCGAGCGCACTTCGATTCCAAGCCACGACTGCATGCAACGCTCGGTCGTAGCGCGCACAGACGTCGCGGGTCGTATTGCCGCGCAGGAGCGCCCCTGTCAGACTGTCAAACCATCGCAACGTGTGCGAGTCGTTTCGAATTTCGACCATCAAGTAGGCCGTCAACGGATCGACTTGCGGACCAACCGGAAAGCGATTGAGCACAAAAAGTCGCTCGCGCACCGTCACGTCGTCGTCGATGCGGTAGACGTATTCTTGGAAATCAGGATGGATCCGGAACTCTCCGTCGATCTTGATGCGCGACGCGCCGGTCGGACCGTCCCAGAACTGAATCGCGACTCCCGCCAGTAGCGCTAAACCGAGATCGCTCGAGTAAAATTTTGCGACCGCCCCGGATGCCTTGATGACGATCGCGCCCTTCGGGCCGCCGAGGGTGCTTCCAACGGCGAGCTCGGTGTCCGCGACCTCGTAAACCGAGATCCGTTCACCCGAACCGTAGATACGCGCGTCCACGCCGCCTCGATTGCTTGCTTTGCAGGCGCGCTCCTCCCGGCGGCTAATTCTGTCTCGTGCTGTTGCTTGGAATTGAAACCTCGTGCGACGATACCGCCGCCGCGGTCGTTCGTGACGGCTACGACGTACTTTCGTCGGTGGCAACAAACCAAGACGCGTTTCATGCCAAGTACGGCGGCATCGTTCCCGAAATTGCGAGCCGTCGTCACGTGGCGTTGCTCTCCGCCGCCGTCGAAGACGCGCTCGAACGTGCCGAAACAACCTTTGCCGAGATCGACGGGATTGCCGTCACCTGCGGACCCGGCCTCATCGGCAGTCTGGTTGTGGGCGTTGCTGCTGCGAAGGCGTACGCGTTCGCCCTCCGCCGACCGCTTTACGGCATCAACCACCTGCACGGTCACGTCTTCGCACCCTTTCTCGATCGCCCCGACGCACCGCCGTATCCGTTTCTAACGCTGCTCGTCTCGGGCGGCCATTCGCAACTCGTCGCGGTCGAATCCGCAACGCGCATGCACATTCTCGGGCGTACCCACGACGATGCAGCCGGCGAAGCGTTCGATAAAACCGCGCGGCTGCTCGGTCTTCCGTATCCCGGCGGCCCCGCGCTCGACGCGCTCGCCCAGCGCGGCGACTCGCGCGCCTTCGCTTTTCCGCGCCACCGCCGCGCCGGTGATTCGCTTGATCTTTCGTTCTCCGGCTTAAAGACTTCGGTGCGCTATTTTCTCGAATCCGAGGCCGGGCGCAATGCGAAGGTCGAGGACGTCGCGGCATCGTTTCAAGCCGCGGTCGTCGACGTGCTCATGGCGCGGTTGAAAGCGGCGTACGAGCGTGCGAGCTACAGCGCCGTCGTGCTTTCGGGCGGCGTGGCCGCTAACTCGGCGCTGCAGGCGGCGTTTCGCAACTGGACCGAGCGCAACGGCATTCCTGCGTTCGTCCCACCGCCGAAGTATTGTACCGACAACGCCGCGATGATTGCTGCCTCCGCCTTCCACCAGGGCGAAGCCGTGCGCGTCGATCCGCTCACGCTCTCTGCGGATCCAAACCTGCCCTTTCAACCAGCGTTCATCGACTCCAGATAAGCGACGTCGGCGAGATCTTGCGGCCGCCCAGCGGCCTTTTTATTTGCGATGAACTCCGCTTTACCGAGGGCCTTCCATGCTTGTTCGAAGGTGACCCCATCGATCGACGTCGCTGGTCGCACGCGGCCGCCCATGGAAGGCAAACGCATACGCGCCGACAATCAGATATTCAGCGCCCTCGGCGTTCAACGCGGCCAACAGATCGGTCAAGTCTGGATTCGGTTGCATTGCTCCCCCACGGTAAGCGCTGGACAAGCTCCCAGATCATTTCGACGCGCGCAGACGGCGGAATCGCGTCATGCGCATCGCGCCGGAAGGTCGCAAGCTCCTCGTAGGACCGCGCCACGAAACCTTTCCATGTCTTCCGTCTCACCGCTGCGCGTCTTTCGAACGATTCCACGTTATGAATTTCGCGGTTGGAGCGACTAGAACCCTCAACATACACGGCCTCTGCCAGCGGTCCCCCAGAAGCAGGCCTATGGCCTCGCACGAATGCTAAGCCGGCCCGTTAGGCGTGCCCGTACCGTGCGACGTTCGGATCTTGCTCCGCCGCAACGTCGATTATGTGGTTGATACAAAGTATGCGCCAGTGCTTGTGGTTTGGCGGGAGGTATTGAACATTCTCGACCGTTTTTAGGAAGTCGAGATAGTGCGACTTGGAATAGAGCCGAAACGCCCTTCCGTGAAAGTCCCCGGAATCGGCCCGCCCGAAGTAACTCTCGTTTAGGACGTTGTACGAGACGTATCGGGGCCACATGACCTCGAATAGACGGTCACGGCTGCCATGTTCGATTAGGTGCGCATCCTCAACCGGTCGCGCCAGCATATCGTCCCTCGTCGATGGTGCAAGCTCTGCGATAACGAGTCGAAGGCAGTTGACTCGCGGCTCCGATATGCTGACGAGGTCAAGGTGTTCGCACGCGTCCAAATGTTCGAACGTGGATTTCGTCTCGCCCGGAATGCGCAAGCACTCCTCATGCCACGTCTCGCCGTCGGTATCCCGAAGCGTGTAAAGAACGTCCCCGCCATGGTAATAACCGACGCCGCTGACCGTCGTTATCATGCCGGCGAACCGAAACTGCGATTCCTCAAGTGGATGATGGTACTTCCAAGTTGCTTTGAAATGG
>Ga0209169_10000929_pt1 | contig 18068 bp, 9 predicted proteins | sample HubBroMetageWRM4_FD_188346 | JGI IMG/M metagenome (GOLD analysis project Ga0209169, IMG submission 188346) | Warmed soil microbial communities from the Hubbard Brook experimental Forest, New Hampshire - Hubbard Brook CCASE Soil Metagenome WRM 4... | ecosystem: Environmental > Terrestrial > Soil... | reverse complement strand
GATGGTCGCGTGGAACACCCGCGCATCCATCGAGTCGCGCGCGCTTGTGACGCACCGCATTCAGCCGCTCCATGTAAATGGACGCACGCTGCATCAGATAGGTCTGCCCTTTCACTGGGGCTTCGCGGGCGAAACCGTCGGCGCCATCGCGAACGATCTCACGGCCATCAGCGCCGATCCGAACGTGAGCATGCATGAGGCTAAGGCATTCACGGTGAATGTGCGCGCAGGTCGCCTCGTGGACAGCGCTCCGATGGAACCGCTCAAACCAGCGCCATGGCCCACGCGCGAGCAAGCGCCTGACACGCCGAAGTCCGACCAGCCGGAGGGGCAGGCCATATGAACGACCTCGTGCAAGTCGTGACCGATCTGCGCGACACGTGGATCCGTCCCGAGCCGCCGGTGCCCGAAGAGGAGACCGGCTTCTTCACCGACACCACGATCTGCATCGGCTGCAAGGCCTGCGAGGTGGCCTGCAAGCAGTGGAACCAGCTTCCTGCCGACGGCTTCAACTGGACCGGCAACAGCTACGACAACACTGTCGCGCTCTCTGATACCACGTGGCGCCACGTTGCCTTCGTCGAGCAGTTCGACCCTGAGAGCCACATCGGACGTTGGCTCATGATGAGCGACGTCTGTAAACACTGCCAACACGCGCCGTGCGTCGAAGTCTGCCCCACCGGCGCGCTCATCTACAACGAGTTCGGAAACGTCTACGTGCAGCAGGACGTCTGCAACGGCTGCGCAAACTGCGTTGTGGGCTGCCCCTTCGGTGTAATCAACCGCAACAAAGAGGACGGTCGCGCGCACAAGTGCACCCTGTGTTACGACCGCCAGAAGGACGGCCTCGTCCCAGCCTGCGCCAAAAGTTGTCCAACCGAGTCCATCAAGTTCGGGAAGGTAAGCGAGTTGCGCGAGCACGCGAAGAAACGCGTAGAAGAACTGCATGCCCGTGGCGAAACCGATGCATACCTGTACGGCGCGGAGGCATCCGCTGAATACAGCGCGCTGAACTCCTTCTTCCTGCTCAAGGACAACGCCGCAGTCTACAATCTGCCCGAACGGCCGCGTCGCGGCGCCGCGCACCTGAAGCGCAATTACCTCTTCAGTTTTGCGGCCTCGCTCGCGCTCACCGCTGTCTCCGTTCTTCTCTTCAAAGGAGAGGACCGTGGCTGAAATCGAGGAGATCAATGACCCGCGCGAGGTCTTCAGTAAGCTGACGCCAACGTACGACATTCAGCGCGCCGCGACAACGGACAGAGTGAAGAAGCTCGGCTACTACGGCCTTCCTATTCTCAAACGCCCATTCTGGGGATGGGAGATCGCGCTCTACTTCTTCTTTGAAGGCATCAGCGCCGGCACCTACGTGCTCTGCACCGTCGCCGGGCTACGCAATAGAGAGCAGTTCGGCGCCATCATTCGGCGGGGACGTTATCTCTCGTTCGCCACGATGCTGTTCTGCCCGCCGCTCCTCATCGCGGACCTCGGCCGGCCCGAGCGCTTCCACCACATGCTGCGCATCTTCAAGAAGAGTTCGCCGATGAACCACGGCGCGTGGGCCCTCAGCGGCTACGGCATCTTCGCCTCTCTTCTTGCTGCACTCGCATGGCCGGCATCGACGCTGCCGTTCGGTCTGCTACGCATACTGATGCGCTTCGTCCAGTGGCTCATGCCCGAGCGCCTGCTCACGCTTCTTGGCATGCCTTTCGCCTTGGCAATGATCAGCTATCCCGGCGTTCTGCTGGAGACCACTGCCAATCCTCTGTGGTCACACACCAACTTCCTCGGCCCGCTGTTCGCATCGAGTGCGTTGGGCAACGGAGCCGCCGCCCTCACGCTGCTCAGCAACAACTCGGACGACCAGGCGCTACACTCAGCGATCGAGCGCTTCGAGAATTTTTCGTCTGCTGTAGAAGCCACCTCGCTCGCGTTGTACATAGGGTCAGCGGGCCCGGCCGCGAAGCCACTCTTCACAGGCAAACAGTCGAAGCTCTTTCTTCTTGGCGCCATTGGCTTAGGTCTGATCGCCCCCGCGATCCTGCGGCGCAGCCGCGTGAAGGCTGTGCGCCACGGCGTTGCTCCGCTGCTCACGATACTCGGCGGCGCGGCCCTCAAGTGGTCCATCACCAATGCCGGAAGGGAATCCGCGCTGGACCCGGAGCTTGCCAGCAAGAACGCGCCGAGCAGGACCGGCGAACCCTTCTGGGGTCCGGCCAAACCAAGCACATCCTACCCGCCGCCCCGGTAAACAAGTCGGACCTCAATCAGGACAGTTGCGTTGAATCCGGCAGCTGGCATATGCGTCGCGCGACGGAAAAAGTGGCGGAAGCGCGTGTGAGTCGAACACACCGTTGCCCGAAACGGACGACCGCCGGTTTTGAAGACCGGGAGGATCACCGGATTCCTAAGCGCTCCCACTGACTGCGGCGTCGTACCTAAGTGTTTATGATACGTGACATGCTCACGCTTTCCGATGCGGCGGCCAACGTTCGTCTGACCCAGACCGTGAAAGCCGGAGGCTGCGCCAGCAAACTCGCTCCTGGCACGCTGGCCGATGTTCTGTCGCGTCTCCCCAGACAACAGGATGAGAACCTGCTCGTCGGCTTCGAGAGCGCCGACGATGCGGGCATCTATCGCATCGGCTCCGACCAGGCGCTCGTCCAGACAGTAGACTTCTTCACCCCCATGGTCGATGACCCATTCACCTATGGGCGCATCGCCGCGACCAACGCGCTGAGCGATATTTATGCGATGGGCGGCCGGGCTCTTACTGCGCTCACGCTCGTGTGCTTTCCGCAGGATGGCGATACAGCAGTCCTTGAGCAGGTCCTTCGCGGCGGCCTGTCGGTGATGCAACTTGCCGGCTGCATCATCGTCGGAGGCCATAGCGTTCGAGATGCAGAGATCAAGTTCGGTTACGCTGTTACCGGTCTCATCCATCCGGATCGTGTATTGAGGAATACGACGGCGAGGCCCGGCGATGCACTGGTCTTTACCAAGGCCCTGGGGACAGGCGTCATCACCACCGCACTGAAGCAGGGCCGCGCCCAACAGGCATGGGTCGACGAGGCCGTCGCATCCATGACCACGCTGAACAAAGCCGCGGCCGAGATCATGACACGTTCCGAGTTCGACGTGCACGCTGCGACCGATGTAACAGGCTTTGGCCTGATGGGGCACGCCCGCGAGCTCGCCTTCGGAAGCAATGTGGAACTAAGAATCGATACCGCTGCGATTCGCGTGCTGGATGGTGCGTTCGACGCGATCCGAATGGGCTGCATTCCCGGCGGCCTTCTTGCCAATCGTGAATTTGCGGAGTGCGTTGTGAACGTGCAGAGTTCGAACATACCGGACGATCTGCAGACGCTTCTGTTTGATCCCCAGACCGCCGGGGGCCTGCTTGTCTCCGTTCGCCGAGAGCATGCGGATGCGCTCGTGGACGCACTGCGAGCTGCCGGTTATCCTCACACACGCTTCATCGGCGAGGTCCTCGCCGGTCCTCCAGCGATCAATCTCGTCTAAGCAGGTTAGCGATCATGCGCGAACATCCGGACCCTCTGTTTCGAAAACTGCCGCAGGTCGGGGAGCTGCTTCAGCGCCCAGAGCTCCTCATCTTGCAGGAAACCTACTCGCGCGCACTTGTCGCCGACCATCTGCGAATCGCACTAGAGGAACTGCGCGTGCAGGTGAAGCATGGCCGCCACAGTGAAAGCTCGCTCGAAGCTGAGGTCCGCAACCTGGGCACGGCCGTAGAACGGCGTGTGCAGCAGACGCTGCGTCCGTCGCTTCGCCCCGTAATCAACGCCACCGGCGTCATTCTGCAGACCAACCTGGGTCGCGCGCCGCTCTCCGAAACAGCCATCACGCAGATTGCAGAGGTCGCACGCGGCTACTGCAATCTGGAAATGGATCTCGATACCGGAGAGAGAAGTTACCGAGATATTCACGTCGAGCAACTGATCCTGGACGTGTTGGGCAGTCACAGCAATCTGGGGCCCAGCGGCTTTCGAGACAAGGCCGCCGCCGTCGTCAATAACTGCGCGGCAGCCTGTTTCCTTGCATTGAATTCGTTGGCCGAGGGCGGCGAGGTCATCGTCTCGCGTGGCGAGCTCGTCGAGATCGGCGGCGGCTTTCGCGTGCCCGACATCCTCCGCAAGTCTGGCGCGATCCTGCGCGAAGTGGGTACAACCAACCGCACAAGAATCTCCGACTACGAAGCCGCGATCACCACGAACACCCGCCTGATCCTGCGTGTGCATCGTTCCAACTTTCGCATCGAAGGCTTCACCGAACGCCCATCGCTCCAGGAATTGCGCGACCTCGGCGAACGCACATCGATTCCCGTCTTCGAAGACCAGGGTACGGGCTGCATCGTCGATTTGAGCGGCGTCGAGATTACGGGTGAGTCCTCCTGGGTGCAAACGGTTGCAAGCGGCGTGTCGCTGGTCGCATGCAGCGGAGACAAGCTGTTGGGCGGCCCGCAATGCGGCATCCTCGTCGGCTCACCGTCGCTGATCCAGCGCATCCGTTCCAATCCGCTCTTTCGCGCAATGCGCGTCGACAAGCTCGCATATGCCGCCCTTCAGGCGACGATGCTCGCCTATCTGACCCAAACGGAAGATACGCTGCCCGCGATCGCCATGATGCGGACATCTCCGGAAGAGATCAGGCAGCGTTGCATCGCGATGGCACGCTCACTCTCCTCCTTCGACGTGACCGCCGAGGTCATTGAAACCCGCAGTATTGCTGGCGGGGGCACAACTCCGGGAGCTTCGCTGCCGAGCTTCGGCCTCGCGCTTCGACACGCGGTGGTATCTGACGCCGTGTTAGCCGCGCGACTGCGGAGTCTCGACCCTCCCGTGGTCGCCCGCTCCCACCAGGCTCGAATCCTTCTCGACCTCCGCACCGTGCCACCAGAGCAGGACCCAACGCTGACGCGACTTCTGCAACAGGCCATCACCAGTGTGGGGAGAAGCTCCGAGCTGCAGGAACAGTCATGAGCTCTGCGTCGCAAACATCGCGACAAGGAGCCCCCCCCGAAACCCGCTCTCTGGTCATGGGGACCGCCGGCCACATCGACCACGGGAAGACAGCTCTGGTCCTCGCGCTCACCGGCACCGACACCGACCGCTTGCCCGAAGAGAAGACACGCGGGATCACAATCGATCTGGGGTTCGCGGCGCTGCGATTGGACGCTGCCGAAGGGAGGTCCGTGGACCTTAGCCTCGTCGATGTCCCTGGCCATCATGCTTTCATCCACAACATGCTCGCTGGTGCAGGTGGAATTGAAGCAGTGCTGCTGGTCGTCGCCGCCAATGAGGGAGTAAAGGCCCAGACCGCTGAGCACCTCGCCATCTGTAGTTTGCTCGGCGTGCGCTACGGCCTAATCGCTCTGACCAAGTGTGATACCGTAAGCGCCGAGAGGCTCGAAGAGGCTCGCAAGCAAGTTCGTAGCCTGACGCTGAATACGTTTCTCGAGGCCGCGCCTATGCTCGCCGTCTCCACTTACACCGGCGAGGGGATAACTGAACTCACGAAGGCTCTCCTGCAGGTCGCTCTTAGCGTGCCGAAGAACAGCAACGACCTGGTAATGCGCCTACCTCTCGACCACGCGTTTTCAGTACCTGGCTTCGGAACCGTTGTTACCGGAACCTTGCTCAACGGCAGCGTGCGCTCCGGCCAGAACATCGCGATCCAACCTGGGGGCCGCGTTTTGCGCGTGCGCGGCGCGCAGGTACATCAGCGCTTGCGCGAAGAGGCCCTCGCGCCCACGCGAGTCGCCCTTAACCTTGCCGGTATCGAGGTCGGCGAGGTACACCGCGGCGATACCGTCGTTCCGCCCGGCACGCTCACCCCCACATCGATTGTGGACGTGGAACTGCGCATGTTACCCGGCTCATCTCCTCTCAGGCATCGCGCACAGGTCCAGATGCACGCGTTCACATCTAGCGCTATCGCCACCGTGCTCTTGTACGAAACAGACTCGCAGCCGGAGTCAGCCAGCCGTGTCGCACGACTGCGTCTCAGCAAGCCCATGCTGCTCGTTCCCGGCGACCACTTCGTCCTTCGTTCTTCAGAAAATATCCTTGGCGGCGGTCGCGTCATCGATGCCGCTCCACTTGTGCGCCTGCGCAAAGCAGCCGCACGCGAGTGGCTTGAACAGGTGCGCAACCTCTCGTCCACCCAGCAGGTCTTCGCTCGGGTGCAACGGCGCGGCACAACCGGCATCACCCTCGCGGAGCTCGTGCAGGAGACAGGTGTGCGCAGCGATTCCATCCTTGCCATCACGGCTCCGCTTGTTGAACAAAAGAGAATCGTCGGGATCAAGGTGGACCGCGCAAATGTTGACCGGTTTCTCGATGTGGAAGCCCTCTCGAGCGCTGTAGCTCTCCTTTTCGACGAGCTGATGCGCAGGCCCTCGCGTTCCATTTCCCGTGCCGAGTTGCTGTCCCGCACAAGACTGCGCGAGTGGGTCTTCGACCTGGCATTCGAGCGCCTGCCCCAGACGAAGCCGGTGCGTGTTGCCGGCACGCAGATCTCAATCGCGACGACTACACCTGCAGCCAATGTTGAGCGAGAACTACTGATGAAGATCGAAGACGTCTATCGCTCAGCGGGTTTGGCCTCGCCTATAGTCAGCGAGGTAGCATCTTCGCTACAGATTGACACGAGGACCCTCACGCGCCTCCTCACCCTGCTGCTTCGAACCGGCAAACTTGTTCGCTTGGGATCGGATAGTCTGCTGGTCCACGCCGATGCGCTGGCAAAGATCAAAGCGAACCTCACTCAGCATCGCGGACAAACCTTCGATGTAGGCCGCTTCAAGAACCTCACCGGCCTTACGCGGAAGCATGCGATTCCGCTTCTCGAATACCTCGATAGTGCCCGCGTGACTCTCAACAGGGACGGCGTTCGGACGGTCCTATGAATGAGGAGTAAGAATCGTCGGCCTACTAGACAACTTTAGAAGTCGGGGCCAATCTTTGTAGATCGGCTTCTCGTGAGTGAAACTCATCGCTTCGGAGAGGAGTTTCTTGGTGAGAGATTCCGAGCTGCTTATGGCTGAGTCCGGTGCATTGGCGTCGCAGCGCTCGCTGATCGCAGTGCCGCCAATGCTGAGTGTGGTTCAACCGCGAAGCTATGACGATGGTCCGCGAGATAGCGATGAACATCCGAGATGACCACGGAGCCCTCGCCCACCGCAGATGCAACGCGCTTTACCGAGGTCGATCGCACATCGCCGACCGCAAACATACCAGGCACGCTGGTCGCATAGGGAGTCATCTCGAAGCCGTCCGTGCCACCGGTAACGATGAATCCCTTTTGGTCTAGCTTTACTGTGCCAAAGAGCCAACCGGAATTCGGCTCGGCGCCTATCATCACGAAGACGCTTCCAATTGGTTTCGCCGTCAAGTTACCTGATCTGCGCTCGATCCAGGTGACGCCTTCGAGCGAAGGCCCGCCTTCGAGCTTCACGATCTCGGAATCGGTATAGAGAGTAATGCGGGACGAGCCCTCGATGCGTGAGATGAGGTACTGCGACATAGTGCTCGCCAGAGTCTTGCCGCGAACAATGTGATGCACATGTTTCGCGATGCCGGACAGAAATACCGCAGCCTGGCCTGCGGAGTTCCCGCCTCCCACCACGATCACTTCACTGTCGCGGCAGAGCAGTGACTCCATCGCTGTTGCCGCGTAATAGATCCCATGGTTTTCAAATCGCGCGTAGTCCTTCACCGAAAGCTTGCGATACTGTGCTCCGGAGGCAATCACCACAGACCGTGAGCATACCGAGATACCGCCTGCGAGTGTCAGTTTGTGGATGCCATTAATCTGCTCCCCCGTCACCACTTCTCTTGAGATGGCGAAGCGCACGCCAAACTTCATAGCCTGCAACTGAGCGCGGCTCGCCAGACGCTGGCCAGAAATCCCCGTTGGAAAGCCGAGGTAGTTTTCGATCTTGGAACTCGTACCAGCTTGGCCTCCAGGAGCGGTACCCTCGACCACAAGCGTGCAGAGCCCCTCCGATGCCGCATAAACAGCCGCCGCAAGGCCCGCAGGTCCAGCCCCGACAACTACAACGTCATAGATCATCTCCGGATCAGGCAGCTCAGTGATCCCGAGTTCATCAGCAAGCTCCGCGATCGTCGGCCGTTGCAAGGTGCGGCCGTCAGAGAGAACCACTGCCGGCAGAGACGGTTGAAGATCCGACAAGCCGTCGTCGAGCAGAGCAGCTTCATTCATCGGTACCTCAACAATCCTGTGCGGATAGCTGTTGCGGATAAGAAAACGCTGGAGCTGCGTCATCTCCGCATCGTCGGCGTGTCCCATCAGCACAACGCCGCCGGTCGATTCACCGAGTATTCCGATGCGGCGCCAGATGGTCGCTTGCGTAATGAGGTTCGCGATGTCACCTTCTGCGCGCATGAGCTTCTGCAACTCGTTGCGAGGTATACGAAGGATCCGGCTCTTGGTGACCGTCTGCGCGTCGACAAGCGATCCCTGTGAGTTCAGAAGATTCAACTCACCGGAGAAATCAAACCTACGATGATGGGCGATAACCTTCGCTTCACCATTTGCTCTTGGAAGCGAGATACTGACTTCTCCATCGAGCACGACGAGCATATCGACCTGCCGCTCACCCTGTGAAAACAAAGTATGGTTCGCCGGGAATGTTTCCTCGTGACCGTAAGAACGAAGGCGTCCCACCATCTCTTCCGTGAGTTGGGGAAAGGCAAGTTCCGGCCGAAAGTCCGGAACGTTCCATGCACTGGCGTGGCTGTTTCCTTCTTCGGACATGGGCGGTTGGGCTCCTCGCTCAGTGCTATCATCTGTCAGAGCCGAGGCAGCCGTCTACGTCAGGGGTCCGGCGGTGTTGAGCCGCCAGATCAGAAGGATGAAACGCCTTTACCGCTCCCGTCCGCGCAGAGCCCCGTGGGAACTTACACGCCACCCAGCAGCTTTTGGCGCATAGCAGTTTCTAAAACACTGTCAGTGGCCGCCGCTTTTGCTGTTTCGGGTCTCCGAAGGGCAGCTTTCGGAATAAAGATGGGGCCACTGCTCGTGGGCGCAGCCAGCGCTCTCGGTGCGGCGACCGTTGGCCTCGCGCGGCGTATGTATTCACGCTGTCGTCTCGGAGGCAGGACAATGACACGGGGTTCGGGTGTCGTCTTAACAACGGGGGCACGTTTCAGACGTTCGCGCCTCATCCGTAAGACTTGTTGCGATTCCGGTTGTAGAAGTCTTTCGACAATCGAGCGGATCTGTCGCAACTTGTTAATCTCTGCGTCGATCTCTCGCAGAATCGGTTCAATATTCATTCTGTAAGAATATCGCTTAGTCGAGACACTTCTTCTCGCCCACAGCTTTGAGCGGTCAGCGGGGGTGGCCGCTCTGATTCCGCGATAGCTTGGAGAACCATGAACCGAATGACCGGTGGTTTGTCGTGAATAAGCTCGGGAAAGACTCAGTTCGTGATCTCGGAAACAATGAGTCCGAGCAGACGGCTCTTGCCGGAAACAAGGGCTCGAGCCTGTGTGTTGGGAAGGTACTTGAGATCGGCAACCGCCTTCCAAACGCTGGAGGTAAGCACGGGGTCCACGAAGGAACGTGGTTGATGGTCCGAGAGACTGTAGAAATCGGTACTCGGATGCGCGCTGCGGCAGCGCGGCTATCGATCCGTTGGAGGAACCATCGGCATTTTTGATTGTTTCATCGTGGTTCAGGAAGAAAGGGAGATAACCGCTACTTCAGATGAGAAATATCTAAATCGAGAGTAAACGTTTTCACCCAGAAACTATTTCCGGCCGCCAGTTGGCCGCCCACTCGCTGACCCCTTGTTTTATCAGCATATGCACGACATTTAAGGTTTGTGCAGAACCGGGCGTTGACAGTCCCGTGACCGGAAAAGTAGTATCTGGCTGCGAAAACGTTTTCTCGACTTGAATACCTGAATTGAAAAGGCCTAAACGTCATGAACCATGCTCGGATTTCTCGCCCCATCGCCGTGCAGTATCTGCGGCGGCTCCAAAGCCTGAAGGCGCCGAGAATCGCTAGATCGGGCTACGCCGCTCTCTTGGCAGCTGTTGCGGTCATCGTCATATCGATGGCGACGCGCGCTGGCGCACAAGCTACCTCGGGCTCGATCCTGGGACATGTGGCCGATTCGTCGGGCGCACGAATCGTCGGCGCAAATGTAACGGCAACCAATGTCGATACACACATCGCGTTTCACGGAGTGACTGACAAAACGGGTACCTACGATCTGCTGCATGTGACGCCCGGCACCTATGAAATCAGCGTCTCACACGCGGGATTCGCAACTCAAGCGACGCCGAGCGCGACTGTGACGATCGATCAGCAGTTGCTCCAGGATTTCACGTTGAATGTGGGCGAAGTTCAGACAGTTACCACTGTCTCGACCGCCCCCACTCTCCTGCAAACGCAGACCGCCGAGACTGGAACTGTGATCGGGACGAATGACATCCTGGATCTTCCTCTGAAGGGCCGTACGTTTTATGATCTGACTGCTTTGGTGCCCGGCGTGGCGCCGGCGGCGGGAAACATGAACGCCTTCAACTACTCGGTGAATGGACAGAGAGAGTTCGCAAACTCGATCCAGCTGGATGGTATTGAATCGACAACGAACCGCACTCAGGACATCACCGTGACGCCCAGCGTGGATTCGATTCAGGAGTTCAAAGTCGCCACATCGAGCTATAACGCGGAGTTCGGCAACGCTGGAGGCGGCGTCGTCTCCATTCAGACGAAGTCCGGAACAAACAAGATTCATGGGACTGCTTACGAGTTCTATCGGCCGGCGTTCCTTGCCGCAGAGACCTATTCCTTCGCCGGAGGCGGAACGCCTTCGAATCTGCAGCAGAACAACTATGGCGGCACGATTGGTGGACCGATCAAGAAGGACTGGTCGTTCCTGTTTATCTCGTACGAAGGATCGAAGCAGACGCTGGCAGCAAACGGCCTCGACAGTGTGCCGAATCCGAGCCTCTACTCGTTCCGATCGGATGGTTCGGCAGATTTGTCACACATGGTGGATCCGTGTTCGGGGCAGCAGTGTAATGGAAGCGGACCCGCGGCAGGATTTGTAGTTCCGATCTTCAATCCCTATACATACGTCCCCGATGGGTACTACGCGACACAATTTCCGAACAACGTCATTCCAGCAAACATGGTGAGCACGGCAGGCAAGAATGCCTTGCTGAACTTTTTCCCAAAGCCAAATCTGCCAGGAATTGAGAACGGTTGGTTCGATAACTATGTTTTCCATCAGCCGCGCACAACGAAGAACATTAATGTCGACAGCCGGTTCGATCAGAAGTTGACGGGCAAGGATCAGCTCTTCATCGTCTATCACTACAACGACATGGATCAGAACACCTCAGACCTCTGGGATAACCAGGCCGTTGTGCCGGGTGCGGGAGACGCTGACCAGGCGCAGGACGAGGTCGTACGCGGCCAGACGTTGTCGGCGACTGAGACACACTTATTTACTCAGCATGTGCTGAATGAGATACGCGGGGGTTACTCGCACTACTACCAGGCGCAGTTCAGTCTGCTTAATGGACACGACTATTCGACGCAGTTTGGCTGGGGCAACATTGCAGTACCCGGATATTCAGCGACGATCGGCTTCCCGGATCTGTACCTTGGATCGGGCTACCTGGCTGGTGGCTCCTCGTACAAGCCGTTCTTCATCAACGATGACAATTGGGAAGTGAATGACAACCTGACGGTGAGCCAGGTCGGCCGACACGATCTAAAGTTTGGTGTCCAGTTCCGGAGACTGAACTCGCACCCACTCTTCAGCCTCTTCCCGACGACGTATCAGTACTACGGTAGCTATGGGTACTCTATAACGAGTAACAACTACCAACAGTTCTACTCCAATGCGTACTTCTTTGACGGCGGTACGGACATCGCCGATCTGCTGCTGGGACTTCCTTTGGACGTGTATAGCGGATTGCAGCTGACCGATCCACACACGCAGAGCTGGGATTTCGACTGGTATGGACAGGACACCTTCCGTGTGAGCGATAAACTGACGCTCAATTACGGCCTGCGATATGAGTATCAGAATCCGTACACGGAAACGAAGAACCAGATGTCAAACTACGATCCGGTGAGTGGAGACATCCTGGTCGCTGGTATCGGCGGTAACTCAAATTCGCTTCTTGTAGCGCGCAAGAACAATCTCTCGCCTCGCTTCGGATTCAATTATCTGCTGAATCAAAAGACAGTGATCCGCGGCGGATACGGAATCAACTATTCGCCAGAGAACGATGGGCGCGAAGACTTCCTTACGAAGAATCTGCCATGGGCCAACCAGCAGTCGATTTCGAACAATCCGTACGCGTCTCCGCCGTTCGCGTATCAGGACGATGCGGGTGTGACGCGCAGCACGGCGATCAATATCCCTTCCAGTGGGCGTATCAATCCTGCCACGCTGCCGGATGGGCCGCTGGTAACGACCTACTACGTGAACCCGACGATGAAGACTGGCAACGCGCAGATGTTCAACCTCACGGTGCAGCGACAGTTAGGCAACACGCTTTCGCTCGAAGTGGGCTACGTCGCGTCGCTGAGCCACAACCTGTCCTATCGGCTGGGAGATATTAACTGGAACTCCACGACTGGCGCGGACGGCGTGATCACGCCGAACCTCGGCATCATTCAGGAGTTGACGGATCTCGGAGCCGGAAACTATAACGCGCTGCAGGTGAAGTTCACTAAGCGAGAGTCGCGCAACCTCAGCTTCCTGCTCTCCTACACGTACTCACATAACCTGGATAACGGTGCGGCTCCATTTGATGCGGGTCAGAACAACGATCTTCCGCAGGATCCTCAGAACCTGCGCGCAGAGTGGGCGTCGTCTGACGCTGACGTACGCCACAACATGGTCTTCAGCGGGCTGTATCGTCTGCCCATTGGACAGGGACAGCGATTCTTCAATACCTGGAGCCGCCCGATGGAGCTCGCGTTCGGAGGCTGGCAGATCAACAGCATTCTCACGATGCGCTCGGGCACGCCGATAAATGTTGTGGACGAACCTAATCCGCAATCTCCGACGAACTCGCGACCAAACATCGTCGGGAATCCAAACCTGCCAAGAAGCAAACGTACGTTGCAGGTGTACTTCAATACGAGCGCGTTCGTAGAGAACACAGATTCACAGGGCAATATCATACCCGGCAATGCGGGAAGGAACCTCGTCGAGGGGCCTGGCTATATCAACCTGGACTTCTCGCTGTTCAAGGAGTTCGCAATGACGGAGCGGTTCAAGCTGCAGACGAGGCTTGAGACCTTCAACACGTTCAACACGCCTCATTTCTCGAATCCTGGCGGGAACATGACCGATGCCACACACTTTGGCGTGATCACTTCAACGGACAATAACCCGCGTGTCGTGCAGATCGCCGGGAAACTCATCTTCTAGCGACCGGCTACTTTGCGGGGCGGAGGCGTCATGCTTCCACCCTGTCTGTTCTTCGCAAATCTTTGTGCAAGGAGTGAGGGAGTGAATCTGGTTCGTGGCCTGCCTCTGGCCGTGTCAATGCTGCTGGCAGCGCCGCTTTTGCCGGCACAGTCGTTCTACCTGCACGACAGCGATCGAGTTACCTTCTATGGAGACAGCATCACGGCGCAGCGGTTCTATACCCGTGACGTTCAGGATTTTGTCGCTACCAGATACCCTGGGCTCAAGGTGGATTTTCACAACGCGGGAGTGCCCGGAGACAAGGTGAGCGGTGGATATGCGGGCGATGCCACCACGCGAGTTGCTCGCGACGTGAAACCGTGGAGCCCGACGGTGATCACAGTGATGTTGGGGATGAATGACGGCGGATATGTTCCGCCCGATCCAAAGATTTTCGGGGAGTATCAAACAGGCTACTCGACGCTGCTGGGTCTGCTGCGCGATGCGGCACCCAGCGCCCGTATCACTCTGCTCGAGAACACACCGTACGATGAAATCACGCACGGTACAGAGTTCACGGGCTTTATGGCAACAACCGAACAGAACGCCCGTTCGACACCCGCGCTGGCTACTCGCGAGCATTTGCCGATCGTAGACACTTACTCACCGACTGTGGAGTTACTTCAACGCGCGAAGCTAGCAAATCCTTCTTTCGCATCCTTACTGGTGGCCGACCGGATTCATCCGGCGGAGCCGACGCACTGGATCCTGGCTGCAGCTCTGATGAAGGCCTGGCACGTTGACCCTGTGGTTAGTTCCGTCACGATTGTGTCTGATGCTCGTTCGGTGATAAATAGCCAGCGAACGAACGTTACGCGGGTTACACGAGACGGAACTCGAATCGAATGGGATCAAATGGATCAGGCGCTTCCTCTACCCTTCAACTTTGATAACGAACTGATGAACTTTGTGCTTTCAGTTAGCGATCTCTTCTCCGCTGACCTGGAGATGTTGCGGGTGCGAGCCTTGCGTGCGGGAGAATATACGCTCCGCATCGATTCGATGGAAATTGGGAGCTTTTCGGCGCAACAGCTGGAAAATGGCATCAATCTCGCCACGATGAAGACACCCATGTGGCAGCAGGCGCGTGGCTATGATGGCGAGCTCGAGCAGCGATCGATTCTAGAGAGTGCGGACCTGACTTTGACGGCAGGAACCCATGTTGCAGACCGGCTGGATGGCAGCAAAATCCTTCGAGAGGGAGAGGCGGAGTTCGAGCAAAAAGCCAAGGACAACCTTCACATAGCCAGCCACCATTATGTGCTGACTTACATGGGCGAGAAGAACGCCGGTGTGGTTTCAAGATGAGTTCTCCCGGTTTGCAACTGGTAAAGGCTGTTGCGGTACTAGCGTTTGCACTAACTGCCTCCAATTGTGTGGCGCAGTCTGCAGCCCGAAATGTTTATGTTGACTGCAGCCGACCGCAGAGTGGCGACGGCTCTTCACAAACGCCGTGGAACGACCTCGAGACGCTGAATACACTCACGCTCGAACCGGGTGATACAGCGTATCTGCGCCGTGGATCGGTATGCCATGGCGTGTTGTCGCCCAAGGGATCTGGTGCAGACGGAAAGCCAATCCGCATTACGGCATATGGAGAGGGACCTCGTCCGCGGATAATCGCGGACACCACGGATGAGGAAGCTCTGCGCCTGTTCAATCAGCAGTATTGGGATATTGATTCGCTGGATGTCGCGGGCGGTGCGACCCACGGAATCTTCATCAGCGGAGACAACGGGATTCTGCATCACATCCACCTGTCGAATCTCGCGGTGCATGATGTGCTCGGCGAAACGATGAAGCATAAAGAGAGTGGACTGGTTGCTATCTCGCCCGGCAGCGCGAAGTCGCACTTCGACGATGTTGTGGTGGACGGTGTAAACGCGTGGCACACAAACCAGTGGGTCGGAATCTTGGTGGGGGGAGGAGATCTCGGATTCCCGCCAGAGAGCGGCTGGAATACGAATGCCGTGATCCGGAACTCCACCGTGCACGATGTGCAGGGCGACGGTATCGTTCTGTTTCGCGTCCGTAATGGGCTGATCGATTCGAGCGTCGCGTGGAGCATCGGTATGCAGGACACGCAGACCATAGGAACACCGAACGCAATATGGACATGGATGTGCGATGACTGCACCGTTCAGCGCAGCGAGGCTTATCTGACTGATAGTCCTGGAGTGGATGGCGGCGCGTTCGATATCGACTACGGGAACACGAAGAATTCGGTGCTGGATAGTTATGGTCATGACACGCAGGGATATTGTGTAGCAGTGTTCGGAGCTGGTTTCGTAACGCACGAGAGCGTTGTACGTGGTAACTTGTGCGTCAATAACGGACGCAGCCCCCGCATGGCTGATTACCAGGGTGCAATCTTTTTGTGGACGTGGAACGGCGGATCTATTGATGGGCTGACGGTAGAGAAGAACACGATCTACTGGAGTCCGTTTGAAAACGCGCCGGCCCTTCTGAATAAGGCAGAGATCAAGGCGGGCACAGCGACGTTTCGAGACAACACCATTGTTTCGACCGCACCGTCGATGACTGAGAGCAATAGAGCGATGTCGATGGCTGGCAACTCCTATCAATACTTTGGCCCCGGGATATCCGAGTGGAGATATGGCGGGAAGAGCTTCGCGAGCCTGCAGAAGCTGCAGGAGGATGCTAAACAGGAGAAGGGCTCCCGATTCCAGCAGACGCCACTGAAAGATTGGCCCCAAGTGTTCGTGCAGCGAGACGCAGCCGAACCGGCTTGGACGCTAGACAGCATATTGCCAGTTCGGCTGGATGCCAATCAGCTGATGAGCGATTCGGCGCTTCAAGAAGTTGTGCTGTTAAAAAGCTTCAAACAGCAATATGCGGCGCAGGGATTGAGGGTGAACATCGAGTTGAGTTCGACGGACCCGAAGCTATTCGAGAGCCAGGCGTTTCGAAATGCGCTCACCGACATGGATCTGCGGGGCATCAGAGTGACCCAGCGAGTTGCTGAGACGGGCGCGGGTCGAATCACACTTCACGGACCGGATGGCGAAGTCGCAGGTGAATGGAGTGAGCCCGTCGGCCCCGTGCAACTTGGGCTTGCGCTGCGTAAGGTGTTCGGAGAACCTATCTACGCCCAGATGAATGTGAGCGGCCGTGAGTAGAGGGGTGTGGCTGGCGGCGGCCCTCATCGCGGCTGCGATTCCTTGCGATGCGGTGGGGCAGGCGAAGTACTCGCGGGCCGCGCTCGCCTCGCCAACGATTGCCGATCCCATCTCGGTCTATGACAACTGGGCAGCCTACGATGAGCTCTCGGACAATGTGCCGCTGAATGAGGGGTTGACGCTAAAAGAGCTGGACAATGTACTCCGGCTCAGACGCGACGGGGTGCGCTTTGACTATTATGTGATGGATGCGTTCTGGTTTGATCCGGACAGTGGCTATCGGTCCTGGAAGAAGCCCAACTGGCCTCAAGGTCCTGATCATTGGATCAAAATGTGCGAGGAGAACGGGATCCAGCCAGGGCTGTGGTTTAGCACGAATACGTTGATCCATCTCAACGCCGTTCCGAAGTGGCGTGATTCTCTAAACAAGAGCGGTACCGCGATGTCGATGTTTGAGGGCGGATTTCTGCCGGATTTCATGGAGGTGCTGCAGTTTTGGTATGACCGCGGGTTCCGGATGTTCTTGTTCGACTTTGCGGATATGACAGCTGCGACCCCGAGAGCCGAAGCGTCACTGAGCAAGCAGGAAATCATCAAGCGCAACTCAGATGCGCTGCGCGAAGCATTGGCGGCTTTCCGCCGAAAGAATCCTGATGTTGTCTTGGAGGCTTTCAACGGCTTCGGCGGTGACATGGATTCAACCTACTACCCATTTCCGTTTAAGACCCCAATCGATCTGCAATGGCTTCAGATCTTTGACTCGCTCTACTGCGGCGACCCGCGGCCGAGCGACGTTCCATCGATGAGTTTCTGGAGATCGCTCGACACATACAGCGATCATCAGATGCGTCGATATGAAGAGACGGGTGTTCCAATCGAGCGCATTGACACAACGAGCTTTATGCCCGGAAAGACGGGCACAATCTTTAGCAGGGCGTTCCAGGAGTGGAAGGGATCGCTGCTGCTGATGATGGCTCGAGGCGGCTGGATCAACACGACGTATGGAAATCTGGAGCTGCTCGGCGACAACGATGCACGGTGGTTCGCTCGGGTGCAGTCGTTGTTTTTGCACTTCCAATCGGTGGGACGCATCAAGACCTTTGGCGGTATCCCGGGAGATGTGCAGCCGTATGGCTTCGGCGCGCTGGATGGCGAAGGCAGTGTGTATACCATCGTCAATCCGGGTGAGGGCATCGCGACAATCACGTTGCCGGTTTTGTCGCAGACGCAGCGAGCGCGCGGGCAAGGGAAGGTGCTATTCCGGGATGCAGGCTTCGCACCGCAACTGGTGGGAGACCAAATCACGCTGGGGCCCGAGCAGCTGGCCGTCGTAGGGTTCGGAAAGTATGGGTCAGCTCAATATGACCTCGGCGTGCAGAGCGACGTAGTGATTCCTCGCACGATCCACCCAATGGAAGCGCAGTTTCGAGAGGTTG
>Ga0209169_10000928_pt1 | contig 18082 bp, 18 predicted proteins | sample HubBroMetageWRM4_FD_188346 | JGI IMG/M metagenome (GOLD analysis project Ga0209169, IMG submission 188346) | Warmed soil microbial communities from the Hubbard Brook experimental Forest, New Hampshire - Hubbard Brook CCASE Soil Metagenome WRM 4... | ecosystem: Environmental > Terrestrial > Soil... | reverse complement strand
CGGCGACAACGCCACCGACCAGGACCGCAAGCTGCTCGACGCGGTGCGCAGGCTGCACGAGCAGAACCCGATGCTCGGCCTGCGCGGCGTCCGCCTGGGCCTGGTCATCCCCGGCCTGTACCAGATGCAGGTCCGGGCCATCGCGCACGCGGCCGCCGACCGGGTCAAGGCCGGCGGCGACCCTCAGCCGGAGATCATGATCCCGCTGGTGGGCGCGGTGCAGGAGCTGGAGGCGGCGCGCGAGGAAGCCGAGAAGGTGCTGGCGCAGGTGGCCGAGGAGACGGGCACGAACGTCCACACCCTGATCGGCACGATGATCGAGGTGCCGCGGGCGGCGCTGACCGCCGGGCAGATCGCGCAGGCAGCCGAATTCTTCTCGTTTGGCACCAACGACCTGACCCAGATGGGCTGGGGCTTCTCCCGCGATGACGTGGAGGGCTCGTTCTTCGGCCGCTACATCGATCTGGGCGTGTTCGGGGTGTCGCCGTTCGAGACCATCGACGTGGACGGCATCGGCCGCCTGGTGAAGATCGCGGTCGAGGAAGGCCGGGCCACCCGGCCAGACCTGAAGATCGGCGTCTGCGGCGAGCACGGTGGCGACCCGGACTCGGTGCACTTCTTCCACTCCGCCGGTCTCGACTACGTGTCCTGCTCGCCATTCCGGGTCCCGGTGGCCCGGCTGGAGGCAGGCCGCGCCGCCGTGCTGGAGACCACGGGTGGTAGCGACAGCAGGTGAGCGAGTGACGGGCTACGACGAGCACTCCACGGCCAGGTGGGTCGCGGAGCCGTCGAAGCGGTCGCCAGGATCCGGGCGCGGTCCCTTCGTACGGGACCGCGCCCGCGTTCTGCATAGCGCTGCCCTGCGGCGGCTCGCCGCCAAGACTCAGGTCGTGGCGGTCGGGCTGGATGACTTCCCGCGCACCCGGCTGACGCACTCGCTCGAGTGCGCGCAGATCGGCCGTGAGCTCGGGGCCGCGCTTGGCTGTGATCCCGACCTGGTCGATGCCGCCTGCCTGGCGCATGACCTCGGGCACCCGCCGTTCGGCCACAACGGCGAGGCCGCCCTGGCTGAGGTTGCCGCCAGCTGCGGCGGCTTTGAGGGGAACGCGCAGAGCCTGCGGCTGATCACCCGCCTGGAGGCCAAGGTGCCAGGCGCGGGCCTGAACCTGACCAGGGCGACGCTTGACGCGACGCTGAAGTACCCGTGGCTCGGGCCGGGAGAAGCGGCCAGCTCGGCGGGGAAATACGGCGCCTACGGCGACGACGCGGCCGCGTTCGCCTGGATCCGGGCCGGCGCCCCGACGGAGCGCCCGTGCCTGGAAGCACAGGTGATGGACTGGGCCGACGACGTCGCCTACTCCGTGCATGACCTGGAAGACGGCCTGCATGCAGGCCTGATCACCCTGGACATGCTCCGCGATCGAACCGAACGCCAGGTGGTCGCCCAGCTCACCCTCGCGGCCTACTGCCCGCCCGGCTTCACCACCGGGGACGAGCTGGCCGCCGAGTTCGGCCGGCTGCTGGAGCTCAGCTGCTGGCCACAGGACTTCGACGGGAGCCTGGCCGCGGCGGCGGCGGTCAAGGGCCTGACCAGCGAGCTGATCGGCCGGTTCTGCCGCGCGGCGCAGGCGGCCACCAGGCCGGCCGGCCATCCGGCCGTCCGCAGGTACGAGGCCGACCTGGTCGTTCCCCGGCAGCAGCGGCTCGAATGCGCGCTGCTCAAAGGGGTCACCGCGCACTACGTGATGAGCCGCTCCGGGGTCCTCGCCGCGCAGGCACGGGAGCGCGAGATCATCGCCGGGCTGACGGCGAGCATCGCGGCCGCGGCGCCGGCGGCGCTGGAGCCGCTCTTCAGGTCCTGGTATGAGTCCGCGGCCGATGACGCGGGCCGGCTGCGGGTCGTTATTGACCAGGTCGCCTCGCTGACGGATACCTCGGCCCTGGGCTGGCACGAGCGGCTGCGGCCGGCCGGCTAGCGGCCGGCCCAGCGCCCGCTACTCGAGGACGGGCGCGGGAGTGTGGAGTAGGAGATGCGACCGGCCTGGTTGTCCGAGTAGACCGGCATCCGGCGTATCCGAGGCTGGCGAAGTAGGGGTCGAGCTCGCTCTGGATCATCAGGCCGGCCATGACGCCGACCACGATGGCGCCCAGGCCTCAGTTCCGGGGGAGCGGCTGCTCAGGGCCGGTGTCCAGCCCGGCCCGCGGCGTGGCCTCGGCTGCATCGGCGACGCGCTCAAGCAGCTGGGCCGCGAGCCGCAGCATTTCCAGCTCGGTGGTCGTGAGGCTGGCCTGCATGGCCTGCGCCAGCCACGAGTCGCGGGCCGCCATGTCCCGGCGCAGCGCGTCCAGGCCTGTGTCCGTCAGGCCGAGCAGGTTCCTGCGGCCGTCGCGAGGATGCTCATGCCGTGAGATCAGGCCGCCTGATTCCAGGCTGGCCAGCGTCCGGGTGAGTGTCTGCGGCTGCACGCGCTCGGCTGCGGCGATCTCGCCGGGCGTGATCGGCCCGCGCCGGTGCAAGTGCCCGAGGACGCTCAGCTCCAGCGAGGTGCGGCCGCCAGGCGGTCGCTCCAGCTTGAGCCTGCGGCCAAGGCTCATGACGCTGCGCCGGACCGAACTGGCCACCGGCAGCTGCGATTCGGTGGTCACAGATAACAAGCTAGCACGTACTAGTTATGACCAAGTTGCCGATATCCAGCGCTTTTTACTAAGCTCTAGCGTATGAATTCTGGTCCGTCACGTACAAGCCAGGCCGTCGCTCTCACCCGGGCGGGGCTGGACCGGCCGCACAGCGCGGACGGTGATCCCGATGCGCAGCGCGAGCTCTGCGCGGGCATTGAGTTCTCTCCGCCGGCCTGGATGCGCGCGAGCATCGAGCCGCGGACCAGGTTCATGGACGAGCGGGTGGTCGCGGCCATCGGCCGCGGAGTCCGCCAGGTCGTCATCTGCGGAGCTGGCCTCGACGACCGGGCATTGCGGTTCCGCACCGCGGGCGTCCGGTTCTTCGAGGTCGATCATCCCGTCACCCAGGCCGACAAGGCCCGGCGGCTGGCGGGCATGAGCATCGGGGCCAGCGGCCCGATCCTGGTGCCGTGTGATTTCCAGGACGGCTCGGTGGCGGCTGCTCTGGCCGCCAGCGGGCACGCTGCCGCCGAGCCCAGCCTCTATCTGTGCGAGGGCCTGCTGGTGTACCTCGACCAGCAGGCCGGCCACGACCTGCTGGCAGGCATGGCATCCTGCGCGGCGCCGGCCAGCGAGCTGGCGGTGACGCTCGCGACACACGCGGCCGACGTGCCGACCGCGGTCGTGATCGCGGAGGCCAATGCCCGGCGGCGTACTGGTGCCACCGAGCCGTGGCGCACCATCCTGCGGGCAGAGGAGCACCTGGCGATGCTGACCGCGGCGGGCTGGGCCGTGACGACCGTCGAGGACTTGCCGGCCGCGACTGATGACGTGAGCTACGGGCGCCGGTCCCTGCTGGCCGCCGCCACGATCGCGTGCTGAGTCTGCCACTAGCCGGGCACGGCCAGAGGCAGCGTCCGATTACCGCGGCTTGGGGACCCACTGCGGTCATCTGCCCGGCCGCCTTCGGACGAAGATCTGCAAGATCGCCCGCAAGCGACTACTGAGCGTGAGAAGGTGTCACGCATGGATAACTTCGCGCTCGACTTCGTCCCATGGGGACTTGAGGCGGCCTGGCCGACGCGATCCTGGGTGGAACCGATTCACGGCCTCAGGCAGGATCCGCCGCGCGGCATCAGGCTCGGTCACGCGAGCGACGCGGCCATGGTGCTGACCTGCTCTTTCCCGCGACGGAGATTCGACGCCGAAGTGGCGAGCACTGGTGCCGACCCGGTGCGCGAGATCGCATACGAGACGACGTTCGCACTTATTAACCTGGCCCTGCACCAGATTCGCGTTCCCGGTGCGCGCCCCGACGGGCTGGTCGGATCGCTCGTGCAGTTCGCCAATCAGCAGGCCGACCGGTACCGCGACTGGGCCACCACGCACTGGGGCCTGGAGGAAGCCGGCATCATCGGCATGGCGGGCTGGCAGTCGGGCTTCAGCCTCGCTTACCCGGACGTGTATGTCATCGCGCACGCCTGCGGCGTCGGCATCGACAACCTGCGGCTGCAGCCGGTGCGCGACATGTCGGGCTACGAGGTCACGACCGACCCGCTGGAACTGGGCGCAATGCACTGGGAGCTGTGGCGCAGTCAGCCGACCATCGGATACGAGGACCTGGCCAGGGTGCTGGTAGCGCGGTAAGGCTGCCGGTGGCCTCAGGCTGACGGGGCGCTGATTATCGCCGATACCGCAGCCGCGGTGTCGGCGAGGTCCGGCAGGACCGCGTGCGCGCCCGCCTGCGTCAGCTCGGCCGCGCCGAACTGCCCGGTCGCGACGGCGACGATGCTGGCATCGCTGTCGAGGGCGGCCTTGACGTCGTCGGGGGTATCGCCGACCAGCACGGTCAGCCGGCCGCTGAAATCGCCGCCGTGCCTGGCCGTAGCCCTGCTCCTGGCCACGTCGACGAGGTCGGCGCGGACCGCGCTGACGTCGCCGTAGCCGCCGATCGACAGATCGAGGTGGTCGGTGAGCCCCAGCGCGGCGAGCTTCATCCGGGCCAGCTCCGGCAGGTTGCCCGTCAGCAGCGACTGCACGACCGGCTGCCCGCGCAGTCCGGCTGCCAGCAGCGCCACTGTCTCCGCCGCCCCTGGCAGTACCCGGCCATTCAGCCGGATGTCCTCGGCGTGAGCCGGGGCCAGGCTTTCCAGGAGATCCTGGAAGCGCCGCAGCTGCGATGGCGGATCGGGCACGCCGGCCAGCGTCAGTATCTCCAGCGCGATCGCGGTATCCGTGCGGCCGGCGAACGACCCTGGCGCCCGCGGCAGCGCGCGCAGCTCGAGTCCGTACATGTCGCGCAGCGCGATCTCATACAGCCGGAATCCTGAACCATGTGAATCAATGAGAGTGAAGTCGACATCCCACAGCACAAGTAGCGGGCGCACGCCGCGACGGTACCAGGGCGCCTGCGGCCCGCGGTAGCCGCCCTCGCGTCCGCCCGCGCGGTCCGGCCGCCGGGACTAGACTCGCGGCAAGCAGGACAGAACCGGGCGAGCGGGGGAGGCGCAGATGGCTGGCCTAATCCGCGACGAAGACCTCGCGCTGGTACGCGAGCGCTCCGCGGTCGAAGAGGTCATCGGCGAGTACCTCCAGCTGAGGAACGCCGGCGGCGGCTCGCTGAAGGGGCTGTGCCCGTTCCACGACGAGAAGACCCCGTCGTTCAACGTCACCCCGGCGCGCGGCATGTGGTACTGCTTCTCCTGTACCCAGGGCGGCGACGTCATCACGTTCGTCCGGAAGATCGACAACCTGAGCTTCACCGAGGCGGTCGAGCGCCTTGCCAACCGGGCCGGCATTGAACTGCGCTATGAGCAGGGCGGCTCGGTGCCGGGCAAGGAGCAATCGCAGCGCAGGCGACTGCTGGAGGCGCATCGCGCCGCGGCCGAGTACTACGCCGATCAGCTGACCACGCACGCCGCTGCCGACGGACTGGCGTTCCTGTCCTCACGAGGGTTCGAGACTGCGGACGCGCAGCGATTCCGCGTCGGCTATGCGCCGGCCGAGTGGGACGCGCTCACCCGGCACCTGCGCGGACGCGGCTTCACCGAGGCGGAGCTGCTGGCTGGCGGGCTGGCCAGCCAGGGCCGCCGTGGGCTCATCGACAAGTTCCGCGGGCGGCTGATCTGGCCGATCGCGGACCTGACCGGCGAGGTGATCGCGTTCGGCGCGCGCAAGCTGTCCGCGACCGACGATGGTCCGAAGTACCTGAACACGCCCGAGACCGTGCTGTTCAAGAAGAGCTCGGTGCTGTACGGGGCGGACATGGCCAAGCGCGACATAGCCCAGCACCGGCAGGCCGTAGTGGTCGAGGGGTACACCGACGTGATGGCGTGCCATCTGGCCGGCATCACGACCGCGGTCGCGACAAGCGGCACCTCGTTCGGCGACGGCCACATCACGATCCTGCGCCGCCTGCTGATGGACGAGAGCCAGTTCCGGGGCGAGGTCATCTTCACCTTCGACGGCGACGCGGCCGGCCAGCGCGCAGCCCTGCGCGCGTTCTCGATGGAGGAGCGGTTCGTTACCCAGACCTTCGTCGCGGTGCAGCCGGATGGCCTCGATCCCTGTGACCTCCGGGTCAAGCACGGTGACGCGGCCGTGCGTGACCTGATCGCGCAGCGGGTTCCGCTCTTCGAGTTCGCCATCCGCAGCGCGCTCACCGAGCACAACCTGGAGACCGCGGAAGGCAGGCTGGCGGCCCTGGACGCCGCGGCCGTCATCGTGGGCAAGATCAAGGACCGCGGGCTGCGGCAGCTGTACGCGGTGAACCTGGATCGCTGGCTCGGCATGATGGACGAGCAGTTCGTGCTGGAGCGGGTCCGGGCCCACTCAGCGGCGCCCGTGCCCGCCGTTCGCGGACGGCAGGCGGCCGGGTCCCAGGCGGCCACGGCCAGGAACGGCGCGTACCGCGGTGATCCGGCCGCGGCCTCGGCCGGGAACGGCAACGGCACCGGGCAGGGCGGAGTGCCTGGCGGCGCGTACAGCGGCCAGCAGCCGGCCCCTGGCGAGGTCAGGTCCGGCCGCTACGACCAGGACGATCCCGTCGTGAACGTCGAGCGGCAGGCGCTCAAGCTCGCCATGCAGCGCCCCGCGCTATGCGGCCCGGCCTTCGATGAGCTCAGTGCGGAGATCTTCACGGTGCCCGCGCACGCGGCCGCGCGCGAGCTGATCGCGGCCTGCGGCGGGGTGATGAGTGTCGGCTCGGCTCGCGAGTGGGCCGAGCGGCTGCGTGCGGCCGCGCCCAACGACAACGCCCGCAGCTTCATTACCCGCCTTATCGTCGAGCCGATTGAGGCCCCGGGTCAGCTGGCCGAGCCGGACGCCCGGTACGCCGAGGCGGTCCTGGCCCGAGTCGAGGAGCTTTCCGTCAGCCGCGAGATCGCGGAGATCAAGCGCCGCCTGCAGCGCCTGAATCCGGTGACTGAGCAGGGTGATTACAACCGCCTGTTCGGTGACCTGGTGGCGCTCGAACAGCGGCGCAAGGTACTCGCGGACCGAGCGGGCGGAGCACTGTAGGCACACAAGAGCAGTAGCGCGGTACTAACGCTTTGGTGACAATATTGAGTCGGCTCAACCGCTTCATCCTGACGCACACTGGTCTGCATGAGCCTTACGGCTGCACCCCCCGCAGACCAGGTAGCCGATCTTCTCGCGCAGGCGCGAGAGCGTGGCGCCATCTCCATGACAGAGCTGACGGCGGCCTTTGACCGCTGCGATCTGTCCGCGGACGCTGTGGACGGTGTGCTTAAGTTGCTCGCTGATGAGGGTATCGACGTCGTCGATACCCAGCCCGAACCCGAGGAACTGTCGCCCCGCCCGGCCCAGGCCGAGGCGAGACGCGCGGTCACCGGGGATCTGGTCCGCATTTACCTGCGGGAGATCGGCCGCGTGCCCCTGCTGACCGCGCACGACGAGGTCGAGCTGGCCAAGGCCATCGAGGCGGGCCTGTTCGCCGAGGAGATGATGACCGTCGGCGTGCGAGCCGACGGCAGCGGCCCGCAGCTCGCCGACCTGATCCTCGTCTCGGCCGACGGGACCAGGGCCAAGCAGCGGCTGATTGAGGCCAACCTCCGGCTTGTCGTCTCCATCGCCAAGCGCTACATCGGCCGCGGGCTGGTCTTCCTCGACCTGATCCAGGAAGGCAATCTGGGCCTGATCCGGGCGGTCGAGAAGTTCGACTACACCAAGGGCTACAAGTTCTCCACCTACGCGACCTGGTGGATCCGGCAGGCCATCACCCGCGCGATCGCCGATCAGGCCAGGACCATCAGGATCCCCGTGCACATGGTGGAGACCATCAACAAGATGGCCCGCATCCAGCGGCAGCTGCACCAGGATCTTGGCCGCGAGGCCACTCCGGCCGAGATCGCGGCCGAGATGGGCATGCACCCGGATCGGGTCGCGGAGATCCAGCGGATCGCGCAGGAGCCGGTGTCGCTGCAGTCGCCGATCGGCGAGGAAGACTCAGACCTGGGCGACTTCATCGAGGATGCCGACGCCGTCGTGCCGATGGAGGCCGCAGCGTTCATCATGCTGCAGGACCAGCTCGACCAGGTCCTGGACAACCTCAGCGTCCGCGAGCAGCGCATCATCCAGCTGCGGTTCGGGCTGACGGACGGTCATCCGCGGACCCTGGAGGAAGTAGGCCGCGAGTTCGGCGTCACCAGGGAACGGATCCGCCAGATCGAGTCGAAGACCCTGGCTAAGCTCCGGCACCCGAGCCGCGCCCAGATGCTGCGCGAGTACCTGGCCTAGCCAGGGACCCTCTGCCTAGCCAGGGCCTTAGGCCTGGCGCGGCTTTGCGGTCGGCGCGGGCCTGCCAGCGGCTATTCGCTGGCCGGGCGGAGGTGGCTGTTACTTGTCCCGGCGAAAGGGCGGCCGCTCCCCGAGTTGCCGTTGGCGGCTGGCTTGCCGTCGCCGTTGCCGTTGCCGTTGCGCTGCTTGATCAGCGGGATGCGGTCTCCGACGGTGTGCATCGCCGACTGCGCGAGGTGCGGGACGTTGTCCGCTACCTTGTGCCCGGCCGTGCTGAGCAGCCCGGTCGCCTGGGTCTGGATGGTCCCGGCGGCCTGCTGAAATGCCGGACTGTCCTTGGTCGCCTTAGCGATCTTGACCATCTGGTCGTACTTCTCACGGCCAGCACGGGTCCCGACGACGAAGCCAGCTGCGAAGCCGGCCGCGAAGGTGGTTCGATACAGATGCATGTCCAACCTCTCCCGAGAAGCCATCAGGCGCGCTACCCAGCTTCCCCGAGCAATCCCCGTTATGCGCGCAACGCTGACCTTCCCGGTCATGCCCAGCCGCTGGCCTGGTTATGCGGCCTGGCCTGAGCCGTCAGCGGCCGCTCGGCGGGGCTGCGGGCGGTGGCCACAAAGGCCATGTGATCATGAGAAAGGACGCATACCTGGCCCCCGCTCGCGGACCCCTGCGAGTGCGCTACCCTTGTGCCCGCGGTGGTGATCGCCTGGCCAGGACCTCAGGCCAGGGCGGTGAGCGGCCGCACGGTCCCGCGTAGCTCAATTGGCAGAGCAGCCGGCTGTTAACCGGCAGGTTCTTGGTTCGAGTCCAAGCGCGGGAGCTTCGTGATCTATCGGGGCACGGGGCACCTCGAACTCCTGACCCCGAATCCAAGCCAGAGATGGTACCTTTCCACCTTGCGCGGTACCATCGTGATATGGCGCTGAACATTAAGGATCCGGAGACCGAGCGGTTGGCAAGCGAGGTTGCCGCGCTTACAGGTACGACCAAGACCGGAGCGGTCCGATACGCCCTGCGCCAGATGCTGGACTCCCTGTCCCGTCCGACTGTTCGCCACCGGGAAGAACGCCTCATCCGATTTCTAGAGGAAGAGATCTGGCCTCTGGTGCCGCCCGGGCAGCTTGCCGAGCCGCTGTCCAAGGCCGAGCGCGAGCGGATCCTGGGATTTGGTGATAACGGAGCATGATCATCGATTCGTCTGCCGTGCTGGCGGTTATCGGCAAGGAACCGGGTCACGAGCGCATTGTCCATGAGCTCGCCGCATCGCAGGAGACTCGGATGGGCGCGCCGACCCAGCTGGAAACGGGAATCGTGCTGACAGCGCGACTTGGGCCGAGGGGGAAGACGATACTGGCGCGTTTTCTGCAGGAGAACGCCATACAGATCGTCGCGTTCGACGAGGACCATGCGGCCGTAGCGCTCGACGCCTATTCCCGTTTCGGAAAGGGCCGGCACCCAGCCGCATTGAATTTCGGGGACTGCTGTACGTATGCGACCGCCTCCGTCTCCGGCGAGCCCCTCCTATGTGTCGGGGACGACTTCCGGCAGACCGACCTGCCCCTGGTCAGCGTTTGAAGGCGGACGGGCTCCGGCTAACGGGCACCAGTGCACGAACCTGAGCTAGCACATGACGATGGCCTGGCCGGGATCTCTTCCGGTCGGGCCATGATGATCCTGAGCTAGCACATGGCAAATGGCCTGGCCGGGATCTCTTCCCGGCCAGGCCATCGTGCTGCCGTCGCTAACCCGGTCCGGTTAGCCCATCATCGGCGACTTGACCTCGGCCAGGTCCTGGCGCGTCACCCGGACCATGAAGACCGCCACGGCCAGCGCGACGAGCATGATGCCCGCCGAAACCACGAAGCCGCGGGAGAATCCGACCGCCAGGGCGTGGTCGGTGATGGCCTTCTGAGCCTGCGCCAGCTGTGCCTTGGTCGGGGTGACCGCATGACCGGCCGCGGCGGCCTTGGCCGCGGTCGCCTTCGCCGCGTCCGCCGCGTTGCGGGCGGTGGTCGCGACCACGGTCCAGGCCACGGTGCCCAGGATGGCCAGGCCGATCGAGCCGCCGACCTGCTGGCCGGTATTGACGAGGCTGGAGGCCAGGCCCGCATCGCGTTCCTCGACCTTGTTCAGCGCGACCAGGGTGACCGGCATGAACAGCATGCCGAGGCCGGCCGCGGTCAGGATCACCGGCCCGAGAAGCCCGCCGACGTAGGTGCTGTGCTCGTTGATCCTTGACAGCCAGAACATCCCGCCACTGGCGATCGCCGCGCCCGCTATCAGCAGCGGCCGGGCGCCGATCCTCGGCACCAGCGCGGCGCTGATGCCGGCCATCGCCATGATGGTGGCCACCATCGGCAGGTAGGCCAGGCCCGTCTTGATCGCGCTGTATCCCCACACCGTCTGGACGAAGATGGTGAGGAAGAAGAACATGCCGAACATCGAGGTGCCGATACACAGCATGATCAGGTTCGCGGCGGATCTGTCCCGGTTACTGAAGATCCGCAGCGGCATCAGGGCGTGCTTGCTGCGCGACTCGATCACCAGGAACGACGCCAGCAGCACGACTGCCGCGGTGAGCGACACGAGCACCTTGGTGTCCCCCCAGTGCGAGACGCCGTTGGCGGTGGTTGCCGCGCTGGACAGGCCGTAGACCAGGGCGGCCAGGCCGCCGGTCCCGGTGATGGCACCGGGCAGGTCGAACCGGCCGGTGTGCCGCTTCGACTCGCTCAGGACCCGCGGTGCCATCAGCGCCACGATGATGGCGATCGGCACGTTGACGAAGAAGACCCAGCGCCAGGAGACGTAGGTGGTGAGCACGCCGCCGAGTAGCAGGCCGATGGCCGCACCGCCGATGCTCATGGCCGCGTAGACGCCCATGGCCCGGTTGCGCCGCGGACCTTCTGGGAAGGTGGTGGTGATCAGGGACAGAGCCGTGGGCGCAACGATCGCACCACCCACTCCCTGGATCGCGCGGGCGGTGAGCAGCCAGGCCTGGCTGGTGGCGAAGCCGCCGGCCAGGGAAGCCAGGGCGAACAGCACGATGCCGGCAATGAAGACCCGGCGCCGTCCGAGTATGTCGCCCGCGCGGCCGCCCAGCAGCAGGAACCCGCCGAAGGTCAGGGCGTATGCGTTGACCACCCACTCCAGCCCCGAGCCGGAGAAGCCAAGGGCGTCCTGGATGTGCGGCAGAGCGACGTTCACGATGGTGGCGTCAAGTACCACCATGAGCTGAGCTGCGGCGATGACCACTAGGGCCAGGCCTAGGTGGCGATGGGCCGGCCCGGGTGAGACTGCGGGCGCGCCGTCGAGTGCGGCTACGCCAGCAGGCTGCTGCCCGCGGCCCGATGTCCTGACAGACATGTGAGAGTGACTCCTTCGTTACGTTCCGTGTCCAGCACGGGCGCTGCTCATCTGACGTGGCCCGGTGTTGAGGCGCACGAGTACTACTCCCTGACCCCCGTATGCGGGCCCGGACGCTGTGCGGTGCTGCGGTGAGCTGCCTGGATGGCGGCGCGGCCTCAGTTCCTGGCCGACGCCTCGCTCACGGCGCTGTCACCTCCCCCGTCGTGACCGGGGGAGCGGATGGTGTGGTGGCGTGCGGTGCGGATTCCTGCGCCCCGGAAGCGAGCTCATTAAAGGGGTCCAGGGGGTTCAGTCCCGCCGCGGTCAGCAGGGCGTTGGTCAGATCACCGTCGGGCTCAGGCGCGTCGGCGTCGTTGTCGGCACGCAGCATCTTGCGGAGCAAGGCGAGAAACTGCGTGCGCTCGTCGTCGTCCAGGGCTCGGTTCCACGGCATCCGGGCCGAGACCTCGGCCTCGAGCCGCTGCTTCAGGCCAAGGCCGTCCTCGGTCAGGACGATGTTCTTGACCCGCCTGTCGCCCGGGTGCGGCTCCCGCCGGGCCAGGCCGCGCTTCTCCAGCATGTCGGCCACGAGGGTGACAAAGGACGGGTCGCAGTGCATCCGCTTCCCGAGCTCCTTCATGGCCATCGGGCAGTCCATGGTGTGCAGGGCCTTGATGAACGGGATCGGGATGCCGAGCTTCTGCGCTAGCTGCTCGCCATGGCCGATCACCCGTCCGATCAGGTCCGACACGGACTCCAGGATCTCGGCGTTCAGCTGCTCGCGCCGCGACTGACCTGTCATCCGAACCAGACTCCCGATTCCGTGCCACTCCTGGAGTGACTAAATAGTTGAGTAGCTCAAACTTATGCCCGCTCAGTTGATCCTGTCAATCTTTGTGGGACTCAAGTATTTTGGCACGGGCGCGGCTGGGCCTTCCGCGCGGGGGGTGGCCTAGACCCGGCCGTCCGCCATCCCGCGCGTCTGCGCGGTGCCCGCGGCCGGGCTGACGCGCCGATTCCGGCCCCGAGGGGCGCTGCGCGCCCCGTGGTCCGGATCGGCTTGTCCTCGAAGATCCCCGCGGCCGAGGTCACCAGCTCAGGTGCGCAGCCGGGGTGGTCGCCGAACGTGCCGCTGGCTGCCGGCGCCCTTCCCCGGTTGCCGCCCCGGCTAGCGCGGATGCAGGAAATCCTTGACCGCGAGCACCACCACCACGGCGACGATCAGAACCAGCATCCCGCTCCGCCACCGGGTACGGCGACCGCCCGCCAGCCGGTTCTTCGCCACCTTCACATCGCCGTGGGCCGCCGAGGTTTTCTGGCTGTGCCAGCCAACTACAGTGCCGACGGCGAGGAAGATGATTATCAATCCGATCGCTGCCGGACTCATCTGCCAGTGCCTCCAGCGCCGCTAACCTGCCCCGATCATGGCTCATGCATGAGGACGACTCCAGCGGAAACGCCGGGGGCGGGCGCTGGCAGGATGGACCTGGCGCGCACAAGCCCGCATGATCAATTACAAAGAGGAACTCCTGGATGACCGAGTCACTTACCGCCAAGACCATCAGGATTACCGGACATGCCGGCGACGAGATCGAGGCATATCTGGCCGTGCCCGATGACGGCTCGAGCTCGCGCGGCAGCGTGGTTGTCATTCACCACATGCCGGGCTACGACTCCTCGACCAAGGAGATCGTCCGGAAGTTCGCCGCGCACGGGTACGCGGCGCTGATGCCGAATCTGTACTACCGGGACGCGCCTGGCGCCAGCCCCGATGACGCGGCCGCGGCGGCCAGGGCCAAGGGCGGCGTGCCGGACGAGCGCCTGGTCGGCGATGTGAGCGGCGCGGCCGAGCATCTGCGCGGCCTGCCCGCCGCCAACGGCAAGGTCGGTGTTATCGGGTACTGCTCCGGCGGCCGGCAGTCGTTCCTGGCGGCCTGCAGCCTCCAGCTGGACGCCGCCGTCGACTGCTACGGCGCCTGCATTGTCAAGGCACCGCCTGCTGGCCTGCCCATCACGCTCACCCCGCTAGTCGGGATGGCCGGGGACCTGTCCTGCCCGCTGCTCGGCCTATTCGGCGCCGACGACAAGCTCCCGGCGCCGGACGAGACGGCCGAGCTGTCGAACATACTGGACGAGCTGGGCAAGCCACACGAGTTCCACACCTACGACGGCGCGGGCCACGCATTCTTCGCGGTTGACCGTCCGGCCTACCGGCCGGAAGCGGCGAACGACGGCTGGCAGAAGATCTGGGATTTCTACGGCCAGCACCTGGCCGGCTGAGGAGAGCGACATGTGCACCTATCAGACTGAGCAGCTCAGCATCACCGGCAGCGGCAAGGGCGCAAGCGGGTGGTTCGCGCTGAGCGACGCCACCGTGTACTTCGATCACCCCGTGCACGCGATGGCGGAGCACACCCTGAATATTGACTTCCTCAACCCCGGCCGCGGGCCGTCTGCGAGGGTGGCGGTCGAGCTGACGGCGGAGTCGGCACGGGAACTGGCGAAGGCCATCGAGGCGGCGCTCGCGTCGGTGCCCGCCGAGATGCTCGGCTGAGCCTCCAGCCGAGGATCGCGCTAGTCAGGGGCTGCCTGCCCCGCCCATGCTTCCGGGCTGGGCTACCGGGCGGGTGTTGCACGACGGTGCGCAGTGTCAGTGCCTCGTGTCACGATCAGAGGGCAGTACCGCGGGTCGGGCGGAGGATGCAGTGAAGTTCAGGATTGAGCGCGATGTGCTGGGCGAGGCAGTGTCCTGGGTGGCGAGAGCGTTGCCAACCAGGCCGGTGGTCCCGGTCCTGTCCGGGATGCTGGTGCGAGCCGATGCGGACGGGCTGACGCTGTCCTGCTTCGACTACGAGGTATCGGCCCGGATCGTCGTGCCCGCCGAGGTCGGCGAGCCTGGCACCGCCCTGGTCCCCGGACGGCTGCTCGCGGAGATCACCAGGAGCCTGCCGCCGGCGCCCGTCGAGATTGCCTCGGTCGCGGACATGATCATGCTGACATGCGGGAGCGCTGAGTTCTCCCTGGTCTCGCTCTCGCAGGAGGATTACCCGGCCCTGCCCGAACTGCCGGGAGTGGTCGGTACGGTCGACGGCGGCGTGCTGGCAACGGCGGCCGCGCAGGTCGTACCCTCGGCAAGCCGCGACGACACGCTGCCGATGCTGACCGGCGTCTGCCTGGAGGTCGACGGGACGTCGATCACGATGGCCGCTACCGACCGCTACCGGCTCGCGGTCCGGGTCATCGGCTGGGACCCGGCCGATCCGGACTTTCGTGCCAGCGCGCTGGTCCCGGCCAGGACGCTGGCCGATATCGCCAAGACCATGGGACCGGGCGTCCCGGTGACGGTCGCGTTCAGTCAGTCGGGCACTGGCCAGGCACCGGCCGGGCAGGACCGCGCAGCCGACGGGATGATCAGCTTCGAAGGAGGCGGCCGCCGTCTGACCGCCCGGCTCATCGGTACTGAGTTCATCCGGTATCAGTCGCGCTTCCCGGCCGAGTTCGGCTGCCGCGCCGACCTGCCCGCCGCTGCTTTTGCCGAGGCCGTCAGGCGGGTGTCGCTGGTTGCGGACCGGGCCAGCCCGGTGCGGCTGGCGTTCCGGCCGGACGCGGTTGTCATAGAGGCGCACTCGGACGGGCGGGCGCGTGCAGTGGAGGCCGTGCCGGCCACCTTCGCGGGCGCCGAGCAGGCTATCTCGTTCAACCCGCATTACCTGCTGGACGGACTCGCCGCGGCGGCCATGTGCGCGCAGGACCGCGAGGATGCCGAGCCTGGCGCGGCCGGAGCGGGCCGCGTGCGGCTGGAATTCACCAGCCCGGCTAAGCCTGCGCTGATCACCTGGGCCGGCGGCGAGCCACGGGCTGGCACCCGGGGCGAGGATGACGCGGAGTCGGCAACTGGGCCGGAGCAGGACGAGCCAGCGCCCGAGCAGGGATCGCGGCCTGCCGCCTTCCGCTACCTGGTCGTGCCATTGCGGGTCACCGCGGGCGGCTGATCCGGCCGCGCGTGGCCCGAGCAGGGATCCGGCCGCGCCCGGCCGAGTGCGATCAGGGCGCTAGCGGAACCGCCGCCCGCCCCCGAAGACCCGGCGGAGCAGGGCTCGGATCACGGTGAATATGGCGATCAGAATCCCGAGCTTGCCGGGCAGCGGGAAGCGCAGGCCTGCCATGAAGTCAAAGACGATCAGGAGGCTGGCAATGGACGCCAGCAGCGCGCTGACTCCGGAGACGGCAGCGCGGCGGCGGCCGCGATCCCCGGAGCCGAACTCTGGCCCGGATCGGCGATCGTGCTGGCGCCAGCTGCCGGGCGGAGCGGGGAGCGGCGCGCCCGCCGGCTTGGCATTCGGCAGGTCACTGATGAGCTTGCTGAGGTCGCCGCGGGTGCGGGCCTTGAGCGCCGCATCGAGCCGCCGCTGGAAATCCTCGATCGTCAGGCGCCCCTGGGCATAGTGCTCACGCAGTTCAGCGGCTACCGCCTCACGCTCAGAGTCGCCGACGCGCAGGCCGTCTGTCTCCGCCATGAGATCCTCCGTGCCCCGTCCGCAGGTGATAGCTAAAACGATATATCGCGTATAGCTGCGGTGGCAACCGACTCCTGGTCAGCGCGCCGCAAGGCTGCTGCGCGATGGACGGGCGCGCGCGATGGGAGGCCGCCGGGCTGGAAGCCTCCGAGCGGCGGAAGGCGTCGCTCTAGTTCAGGAAGTAGCTGGCTCCGCCGGTCGACGGGTCGGTGACCATCGCCGGGACGGAGATAGGGCCGGCGTGCGCGAAGATCAGCGTGATCGTGATCTCCGTGCCCGCCTTCATCGGGCCCGAGCCGGTAATGAGCAGGTGCGAGCCGCTCGGATCGAGGCGGAACAGCGTGTGGGCCGGGATGTCGATGGCGGGCACCGTGTGCATTCCGGCCACGCCTGCCCGGCCGGGCGAGCGGAGTGCTACGTCGCCGCCCGCGCTGGTCCGGGCGCCAATGAGCTGAATTGCGGGGCCCTTGTTTTCCACGATCAGGTAGGCCGCGGTGGTGCCGCCCGAGTTCGGCTCCGCTATCTGCGCCGACAGCAGGCTCAGCACGGGACCTGGTGGCTGCGGCGCTCCGCTGCAGCCTGCCAGCAGCGCGACGGCCAGCGCGAGCACGGTACCGGCCAGGAGCGTCCGGGCGGGGGCAGGGACGCCGTCTGGTGCACGACGGCGCAGTCGGGGCATCTTCGACCTCACGTGGTGGAACGGCCTGACTATGATCGCACGCCGTGGCTCAGCCACGCTCGACGGCTGTCCCGATCAGGCCAAGTGACGGCGAGCCGAGATCGAGCAGCGCGGTGTGGAAGCGCTTCAGCGAGAACCCGGCGCCCCAGCTCTGCCTGGCCCGCTCCCGCAGGGCCATGATCTCCAGCTTGCCCCAGGTATACCGGCCGTAGGTCGGGTCGAACGTCGCCCGGCGCGCCTCCGCGGTGGCGGCTGCTCCGCTGATGTGGGTATCGGCGGCGAACCGGCCGGCCGCCTCCTGCACGGTCATGCCCGCGGTGTGCATGCCGATGGCGCACGCCAGCCGGGTCACCCGGATGAGCGCCTCGAGCCAGACGCCGATGGCGAACCTCGGATCGTCGGCGCAGAAGCCCTCCTCCACGCAGAGTTCCTCGGCGTAATGCGCCCAGCCTTCGACGAACGCGGACGAGTGCAGCGTGCGGCGCACCAGGCTCGGGGCCCTGCGGATGGCCCGGCCGTGCGAGAAGTGGCCCGGAGCAACCTCATGCACGGTGATACCTGGCAGCGTGGTGTCGCTGAAGACCTGGAGCCATTCTTCGGCGTCGCTGGCCGGCCACGACGGATCCGGCGGGGTGATGTGGTACCACGAGGGACCTTCCGGCTCGCCGGGCGCGGCCGGCGACATCATCGCCATCGCCCAGCGCCGGCTCTCCGGAGACTCGCCGACCAGGCATTCGCCGTCCTGGTAGGGGACCAGATCACGGTCCCTGGTGAAGTCGATGGCCAGCCCGGTCCACCTGCGCGCGGCGGCCAGCACGCCACCGGCGGGCGGATGGTCCCTGACGAGCTCGCGGGCGACCTCAAGCGGGACCCGGCCGGGATCGATGGCGGCGCAGCTTTCGACCAGCCTGGCCATCAGCCGGTCGCGTTCGGCGTCGGCCTGGCTCGCGAGCCGGCTCAGGTCCACGGCCATGCCCTCGGCGCTGCCCATCAGCGCACTCAGGGCGGCCGATCCGAGGGCAGCGTCCGGATCGCCGTCCGCCGCGGCCGACTCGACGCACCGCACCAGCCGGGCATGGGCCGCCAGCGCGTCCGTCCGCACCTTCTCGCCGGCGTCCGGCGGGAGCCCGGCCGCCAGGCCGCGGACCGCGTCGAGCAGCGA
>Ga0209169_10000927_pt1 | contig 18085 bp, 19 predicted proteins | sample HubBroMetageWRM4_FD_188346 | JGI IMG/M metagenome (GOLD analysis project Ga0209169, IMG submission 188346) | Warmed soil microbial communities from the Hubbard Brook experimental Forest, New Hampshire - Hubbard Brook CCASE Soil Metagenome WRM 4... | ecosystem: Environmental > Terrestrial > Soil... | reverse complement strand
GCACCTACCATCGCGCGAGTGGAAGAAACGGTTGATTTCCTGGAAGAACAGGGGATTCCCGCCATCGCTTATCACGGGCAGATGGAAAAAGATCAGCGGCGGCTCAATCAGGAGCGCTGGATGGCCGACGAAGTTCGCGTACTTGTCGGAACTATCGCCTTTGGCCTAGGCATCAATAAGGCCACGGTCCGTGCGGTGATCCATCTCTCGCTGCCGCAGTCGATCGAGCAGTATTACCAGGAAGCTGGCCGCGCAGGGCGCGATGGCCTGCCCGCCGATTGCCTTCTGCTGTGGCAGAAACGCGATGCTGGCTTACTGGCTTACTTCATCGAGAAAATTGCCGACGCCGCCGAGAAAGAGCGTGCCTGGCAGCGATACCGCACCATCCGCCGCTTCGTGGAATCGGCGAATTGCCGTCATCGTGAAATCTGTTTGCATTTCGGGGAAACTCCGAAGTGGACTAAGTGCGATGCGTGTGATGTGTGCAGCGGCTTGCCCGCGTTCTTGTTTGCATCTGCGCCCAGCGGGCGAACGAAGCGGCGCAAGGTTTCGTCCCATGCTCAGCGGCAGGTGGGTACGTCTGGCGCAGTGGGTGTGGAAACTCCTGTCCCGGCGTCTGATGTTCATTCCGAATTGCGCGATTACCTTCGAGAGTGGCGGCGCGAAGCGGCGAAAGAAGAGAGCATTGCTTCTTTCATGGTCATGCATGACAGTTCGCTCGACGAGATTTGCCGGCGTCGCCCAGCCTCATTGGCAGAAATCCGGGGCATCCCCGGATTCGGCGAGCGGAAAACCGAACGCTACGGCCAACAGATTCTGCGCGCACTCGCGGAGTTCAATAAGGGCGCACGCGCCAGCGCGCCACTAGAAGTGAAGTCAAAACCGGCTGAAGAAACCATCCGCTTACTAAGTGAAGGGCGCTCGTTTCTCGAGATTGCAAACCTGCGAGGGCGTCACATCGGTTCTGTAGTCGGGCTAATCGCCAATCTGGTGGAAAAAGGAGAGCTGCGATTTCAGCCTGGGTGGGTCGAAGAAGCCAAACTGCTCGGCATCGAAGAAGTCTGCGCCAAGCTGGGGACGCGGGCGTTGAAGCCACTCAAAGACGCTCTGCCTGCCGACGTCAGCTATGAAGAGATTCGCCTGGTCGTAGCCAGAATTCGTAGTCAGCAACAAAAAACCGCATAACTTTGAAATCTGCTCGCACAACTGGCAGAGCCCGCTCGGCTGGGCGGACGCGGGCGTCCGCCCCTACGCGATTGTGCGCTGGTTTATGATGAGTTTGTTTCTGAATACTCAGGCCCTGAGGCTTCATCATGAGCGCTCCCGCAATCCCCGCAGAGAAAACTCGCCTGACTCGCGAAGAGATTAATCGCAAACAGAAGGAATACGTGTTTCCATCCGTCACCAATTACTTTTCTGATCCGCTGCCCATGGATCACGGCCTGATGCAGCACGTTTGGGACGTCGAAGGCAAAAAGTATCTCGACTTCTTTGGCGGCATCGTGACCATCAGCGTCGGCCACTGCAATCCGCGCGTCACTTCGCGTACGAAAGCCCAGATCGACCGTTTGCAGCACGTCTCCACCTGCTTTCCCAATGAGCCCATGGTCACTCTCGCTGAAAAGCTGGCGCAGATTACGCCGGGAGCTCTGAAGAAATCCTATTTCACCAACAGCGGGACCGAGGCCAACGAGACTGCAATTCAGATTGCGCGCATGCATACGGGAAACTTTGAAGTAGTCGCGCTCCGTCAAGGCTACAGTGGACGCTCGTCGCTGGCTCGCGGTCTGAATGGCATGAGTACCTGGCGGCGAGGTACGATTGAAGTTGGCATCGTTCATGCCATGAATCCGTACTGCTACCGTTGCCCGCTGGGATTAAAGTATCCCGACTGTGAGGTGGCATGCGCCAAGGACATTGAGAACACTATTCAGTTTTCGACTTCAGGACGCGTCGCCGCGTTTCTGGCTGAGCCGATTCAGGGCGTTGCTGGTTTTGTCACGCCGCCGAAAGAATATTTCAAAATAGCCTTCAACATTGTGAAGCAATACGGCGGCGACTTCATTGCTGATGAAGTGCAGACGGGCTGGGGACGTACCGGACGCAAATGGTTTGGAATCGAGCACTGGGAAGTTGAGCCCGACATGATTACGGCGGCTAAAGGTATGGGAAATGGCGTGCCGATCGGGCTGACCGTGGCGAAGCCAGAGATCGCGGATTCATTTCAAGGTTTAACGATCTCGACCTTCGGTGGAAATCCTGTCACGTGCGCGACAGCGAAGGCCGTTATCGACGTGATCGAAGAGGACGATCTCCGAACCAACGCTGCTGAAGTTGGCGCCTACTTCCGCGAGAAACTGGAGGAGTTGCAGCAGAGACATTCGCTGATTGGCGACGTGCGCGGAATGGGTCTGATGCAAGCGCTCGAATTGGTCGAGGACCGCATTACCAAGCAGCCGTCATCGGCGGGCACGACCGCATTGATGGAAGAATGCCGGAAGCGCGGTTTATTGGTCGGCAAAGGCGGCTTCTACGGCAATGTAATTCGCATGTCGCCGCCGCTGAACATTTCGAAGGCGGATGTGGACGAGGCGGTCCAGATTTTGGACGAGAGCTTCGCCGCGGTTAAGAAATAAATCTTTTGCCACGGAACGCGGATCAGGGACTGCTAGTGCGCTTCTTCGGCCGCGGGCGCAGTGTCCGCCGTGTCGACTTGTACTGGCCTCGGCGGCAAATCGGGCATGGGCTGAAACGCTCCCGGATCCTTGCCCGCCAGCGCAACTTTCATAAAGTCCATCCAGACGGGAAGCGCGGCACGGGCTCCAGTTTCCTTGGCTCCGAGCGATTTTTTCTCGTCATAACCAATCCACACTCCGGTGGTCGTCGCGGGTGAGAAGCCAACAAACCAGGCATCGGTAAAATCGTTGGTGGTACCGGTTTTGCCTGCAAGCGGATACTTCAAACTGGCGGCGGCGATCCCTGTTCCGTGCAGCACAACTTCGCGCAACATAAAGGTCATGATGCGCGCGGTGCGAGCGCTGATTACATCTTTCACATCCGGAAAATCTTCCTCCAGAATGCGGCCTTCATTGTCTTCAACTTTGGTGATATAGCGCGGCATGATGCGGACGCCATCATTTGGGAAAACGCTGAAGGCGGACGTCTGCTCGTACAACGTGACCTCGGCCGCTCCGAGTGCCACGGGCAGGTAGGCGGGGATGTTGGAAGTAATCCCGAAGCGATGCGCGTAGTCGATCACGGTCCTTATTCCGACACGTTCCGCGAGTTTCAGCGCGGGGATGTTGCGCGATTGCGCGAGCGCCCGCCGCAAGGTGATGTTGCCTTCGAACTTCTCATCATAATTGTGCGGAGTGTAAGGTCCAGATGCGGTCTGGAAGGTGACAGGTGCATCGAGAATCGTGTCGTCCGGTCTTGCTCCCTGATCGATGGCGGCGGTATAGACGTAAGGCTTAAATGATGATCCGACTTGCCGTAACGCTTGAGTCGCGCGGTCGAACTTTGACACTTCGAAATCGCGCCCGCCCACCATTGCTTTGATCTCGCCAGTGGCATTGTCAATTGCAATCAATGCGCCCTGTGTGCCCGAGTCCTGCTCCAGGCTTACTCGCGTCTTGCCTTCGTTGCTCAAAGTCACGATTTTTAAATACGCGATGTCACCTGGCTTCAAAATCTCCGGAAGCTTGTGCTGAGTCCAAGCCGCATCGGCTGGCAAGAGGTTTGCGGTATATCGGCCGAACTTGACGGTCGCTGACCCGGGCACAACTGCCGTGACCAAGGCGTGGACATAGCCGTTGACTTCAGGCTCTTCGTCCCAGTCAGGATGCTGGTAGCTGGCCAGAGTCGTACCCTCGGTTAGCACATTTTCGAGATGACCCTTCCAGCCGTGGCGACGTTCGTAGGCGGCTAAACCGTCGAGCACAGCTTGGTTCGCGGTCCGCTGCAGATCCATGTCGAGCGAGGTGTGAACCAGCAATCCGCCCTCGAGAACCTGATTGCTGCCATATTTATTTTCAAGATAGCGCCGAATTTCCTCGACGAAATACGGTGCCAGCGAGTTGGGATCATGCTGCAGTTTTAACTCAATGGGCTTGTTACGAGCCTCGACGGCTTGTCGCGCTGTGATCTTGCCGTCTTCCAACATCCCGTTGATGACCAAGTTGCGGCGCTTGATGGCACGGTCAGGGTGGTTAATCGGCGAATAAAATCCCGGCGCTTTCGGTAGTCCCGCTAGCAGCGCGGCTTCTTCAAGGGTGAGCTGCTTGGCTGGCTTGCCGAAGTAGTACTCCGAGGCAGCCTCAAAACCGTACACTCCATGTCCGAGAAAAATCTGGTTGGCATAGAGAGTGAATATCTGTTCCTTGGTAAAACGCCGCTCGATTTGAATGGCCAGCAAGGCTTCCTCAATCTTGCGATGAAACGATCGATCAGGCGAAAGAAACAGGTTGCGAGCAAGCTGCATGGTGAGAGTCGATGCGCCTTGCACTCTACCGCCGGATTCAATGTCGCGGTACGCCGCGCCGGCAATGCGCCACACGTTGATTCCCCAGTGGCGATAGAAATCCTTGTCCTCAATCGAAATCAGGGCATCACGCAACACCTGCGGATAATCGCTGTAGGACGCCACCACTCGCCTTTGCAATGCGAATGAACCGATGATGCGGCCCTGGTCGTCGTAAAGCTCGGTGATGGAACTCGGACGGTAGTGCTCCAGCTCCTCGACCTGGGGGAGATCGGTAGAATAGACCAGCAATAATCCGGCGGAGGCGCCCACCAATGCCGCCAACAGCACAAGCATGCCAAACAGGACACGCCCCACCAACTTCCGGCCGGCGACTTCCACGGGTGGAAGGTCTTGATAGATGACCTTCATGAGAGATTGACCTCAGCATAGCATGGGCGGCTTTGGCTCTCGGCTATTTGACCGGGCGCGGGTAGTGAGTAAATATGATTGCGCTGGACTATGATTTGCGCAGCCACACCTGTCGCCTTCTTACCTGGTGCACTACAATGCTCTCGCCGGTATCTGCCTCTCGATTTACGATGTAAGAATGGCGCGCGGCGCCAGCGGCAGGCTTCGGAGAGCCGGCTGCAAACTTCCAATTTGTCTGAAAGGGAACGAGCGAACTCATTCTATGCCCGAACTCACCTATCTCGAAGCCATTCGCCAGGGAATCTGGGAGGAAATGGAGCGCGATCCTACGGTCTTTTGTATCGGCGAGGACATTGGCATTTACGGCGGCGCTTTCAAAGTGACCGATGGCTTAATTGATCGCTTTGGGCCGGAGCGTGTGATTGACACGCCCATTGCGGAATCCGCCATCGTCGGCGCGGCTTTCGGTGCTTCGCTCACTGGGATGCGCCCGGTCGCCGAGTTCCAGTTCATGGACTTCATCGGCTGCGCCTTCAACCAAATTGTGAACATGGTTGCCAAATCCCACTACCGCTGGGGTGCGCCTGCGCCTATGGTGATTCGTGGGCCGAGTGGAGGCAATGTTCACGGCGGTCCATTTCATTCGCAGAATCCGGAGATGTGGTTTGTGCATACGCCAGGGCTGAAAGTTGTTTGTCCAGCCGGCGCTTACGATGCCAAGGGTCTTATCAAGGCGGCGATTCGCGATAACAATCCGGTGATCTTCTTCGAGCACAAGTATCTTTATCGGCGGATCAAAGAAGATGTTCCTGCCGAAGATTACATCGTGCCCTTGGGCACGGCGCGGGTTGCCCGGGAGGGTCGCGACTTGAGCGTCATTACTTATGCCGCGATGGTGCATGTTGCGCTCGAAGCGGCTGAGATTTTGGCGAAAGAGGGAACAGAACTGGAAGTGGTCGACTTGCGCACGCTATCGCCGCTCGATCGAGACGCGATTGCTGAAACGGTTCGGAAAACGAATAAGGTAATCCTTCTGCATGAGGACGTGCGGACCGGTGGCATTGCGGGCGAGATCGCGGCGATCATCAATGAAGAGGTTTTTGATGATCTCGATGGCCCGATTGTCCGCATCACGGCGCAGGATTCTCCTGTGCCATTTTCCCCTCCTCAGGAAGAATATTTCTTGCCCAAAGTAAGTGACGTTGTGCGGGAGGCGCGCCGGTTACGAGCTTATTAGTTTCATTTGACTTGCGGCTTCCGGGGTTTTGCGTGGACTAGACTGACTTAGCGACCTTTTCAACCCGGCCATCACAAAGATCGAGGAGGGGAAATGCGCAATTTCGTTCTCGGAGTCGTTATTACGCTACTGGTACTCGGGTTGGGCGGGTTGGCTGTGGCAACCCTCGGCCTGTTACCGACCAGTGCGGACGCGACTCCCCCTCGGCTGGAACGCCGCGTCGTAATGAGCGCAATGGACGCTTCCATGGAGCGCCATGCCCCGCGAGTGAGCAATCCGATTCCGCCTACCGACGAGAATTTGATCGATGGGATGAAGGTTTACACCATGAACTGTTCGATGTGCCATGGGACGCTGGACAACAAGCCCAGCCCGCTGGAAAAGTCGTTCTATCCGCCCGTGCCGCAATTGATTCTCGATCCTCTGGATGATCCTGAGTGGCACATTTACTACGCGGTGCGCACGGGAATTCGCTACACGGCAATGCCAGCCTGGAATCGAGCCCTCAGCGATCAGGACATCTGGAAAGTCACAGCATTTTTGTCACGAATACAAAAGCTGCCACCGGGAGTGCAGGACTACTGGAAGAAATCATTTGGAGTGGGTCCAGTGGCTACGGGTTCGGAAAAGGACGAAGATAAGTAGTCACCGACGGCCAACCTCGGAGCTTGGATATAATAAAAGTTTGCGTGCGGTTCGAGATTTTCCACCGGGACCGCGTGGAAGGAATTTATGCCTACTGATATCGTTATGCCCCAGATGGGCGAGTCTATTTTTGAGGGGACTATTACAAAGTGGCTGAAGAAGCCTGGCGACAAGGTGCAGCGCGACGAACCGCTGTTTGAGATTTCAACCGACAAAGTGGACGCCGAAATCCCCGCGCCTGCCTCGGGCGTTCTGCAGGACATCAAGGTGGTGGAGGGAAACACCGTACAGGTGAACACGGTGGTCGGTACGATTGCGGGCGATGGCGAAGGCGTAGCTGTGGCTCCCACTCCTTCCAAAGCCTCAACGCCGGCGAAGACGGAAGCGGCTGCACCTGCACCTGCGTCTCCCTCGGCAGTTGAACCCCGGACAATAGCCCAGCCTGCGCAAGAGGACGACGAGCACGCCCGGTCTTCCCCTCTGGTACGCAAGATCGCTCGTGAGCACAATGTGAATTTGTCACAGGTCCAGGGCAGCGGCATCGGGGGCCGCATCACCAAGCAGGACATCACGGCCTTCCTGGAAAGGCCGGAACCTTCTGCAGTTCCTGTTTCTGCCCGCGCTAGCGCGCCCGTGGCTTCATCGTCTGTGCCTTCGCCGAGACCAGCGACCCCGCCGGCCGCGACGATCCCCGGCGATATCGTGCCGATGACACAGATGCGCAAGATCATCGCTCAGCGAATGATCGAATCCCGCCGGACCAGTGCGCACGTGCATTGCATGTTCGAGGTCGACATCACCCGCATTGTGCAGCTGCGTAACAAAACCAAGTCTGCCTTTGAGCAGCGCCATGGCGCGCGACTCACCTTCATGCCATTTTTTGTCCGCGCTACCATCATCGGTCTTCAGCAGTTTCCGATTGTCAACGCGTCCATCGAAGGCGAAAACATCCGGTATCACCGGCATGTCAACGTAGGAATTGCGGTTGCACTCGACTGGGGTCTCATCGTTCCCGTGTTGAAGAATGCTGATGAGCTGAATTTCCTCGGACTGCAACGTGGGATCTCCGACTTAGGCGAGCGGTCGCGCTCGAAGAAACTCAAGCCCGATGAAGTGGAGGGTTCCACTTTCACGGTTACGAATCCAGGACAGTTCGGAGCGGTCTTCGGATTGCCCATCATCAATCAGCCGAACTCGGCGATCCTGGGCGTGGGCGGTATCACCAAAACTCCGCTCGTGGTTACAGACAACGACGGCAACGACTCGATTGCTATCCGCTCGGTCGTTCACTTGACGATGGGCTACGACCATCGCCTCATCGACGGCGCGGTTGCTGATCAGTTCATGGCATTTGTGAAGAAGACTCTGGAGAACTGGGGCGAAGAGGTCGGATAATAACGCTTCAGCGGTTTGCGACGGTTGTCGACGGAAGAGTGTCGCTGGCAATCTATTTCGCTTTCGCCCAGACCGATGCGTTCAGGCACTCGACCACGCCGTCGATCACCTTACCCATTCCATTCTTGAATTTCTCCTGATCCACGATCTGTCGATTGGCAACGCCGTTGGTCATGGACAAGGCTGTGTTCAAGAATGACAAGGCAGCGTCTTTTTTCTCTGTTCCTGACCGATGGCTGAACAAACCTTCAACCCCGTTCACTAGCGCCGGAACGAAGGCGATTGTCTGCAGAAGTGTGGTTAGAAAATCCATTGCTAAACCTCCTGAATTCCGAGCAGATATATCTGTTGGCAACACGAGCGCATTTCCAGAAACGGAAGATGTAGAGTTAGTGACTATTTCGGAAAGCCGCTCAATATAGCCTTGGCGAGGTACATGATCATTCCGAACACCGCGCTTAAAGCTAACCCTCCCACTGCGCCCGCTAGACCCGAGGTCACCGTGGTTTTGCCTTGCCGGGTGGACAACGCAGCGTTGACTTCGTCTCGCCATTTATTGTGGTCTTTGATCTGACTCTCATACACTTCACGACCGACGAAGCTGGCTTCTTTCAGGCGGGCATCCTCGTGGGCGTGGTTCAACAGATCGAGACGGCGAAGCATCTCAAGATGGTCTAGCTGGAGTGCCTTTTCGGCTAGCTCGAATCGCAGGTTGACAAAACTTTTCTCGCGTTCAGCCAGTTTGTGCTCGGCAGCTATCAAGGTGAGGAGATGTTCTTTCAGGGACACCGAATTGCTTTGGTCATTCATATTCATGAGAGCCGCTTTCTATTGAAAATCACGAATGAAAATGCTGTCGCTAGCAGTCGTTTGTCCGTGCACACACGTTGCGCATGAAAGTTTAAAGGTGTTTTTCAGATCCATCTATAGCGGATAGTCCACGTGCAAAGCCGCACTATATCTGGAATATTTTGGCGGCACGGAATTGTCGTATTGCTGCAAGTAGCAGTCCTGTACTTCGGACAGTCGCGGAACACTAAAAGCTTGTGTGGTGAACCGTCCCACGAGGTTGCGGTCGTTTCCTGGGCCCCATCCGGCATCGCTCCAGCGAACCTCAATGCCCCCGCCGCTAATTGGTGGCAAGCCTGCATCGACGCTGATCGTGGTCGAAGTTACCTGTGTGATTTGTGCTGCGGTCAAATCAGCCAAGTACGTTACCCCTACCTGTGCATTGGTGTACTGGTTTACGAAAAGAGCAGTTGTGCCTTCTGCGGCGTCGAATTCAAAAGCCAAAGCTTTTGCCGCGTCGTTGGCAAACTTGATTTTGTAGGCAAAGTGTTCGCCTTCTGGATTGTTTAGAGTGATCTCGACGTCGGTTACGATGGCGGAAAATGCTGCGCCTCGTGAAGGGACAGCCAGGTTAAGAGCGTCTCCCGGAAAGACATCACCGGCGCCGCCCGGCAGAAAGTCACTCCAGACGTCATACTCGCCCGTCCACGCCGGGCCTGTAGCATCATCCAGAAGCGCCAGGGCTGCCATCTCGCAATCCGCGTCGGTGCGCGCGGGTGGCTCTTCTGGATGGCGTACTGCTCCGTGCAAGCCGTTGTCGATTCCACGCTGCTCAGCTGTGATACTCGCCGGATTCGTGACGCGCGCAAGGGCGTAGCCGAGGCTACGATAGTGAACTTCGCTTATCGTGGTGGTTGTGACCGTCTGTGCCGATGCGGCCACCACCAGCAGCAAAAGAAAAAGCCACCCCTTAGGGCGGCGCGCTTCGAACATAACTCCTCCGTTGCTTACTGCATTCACACTTCAGCGCGCTCCCGGCGGGAGGCCAGAGTAAATGCGCTGAGATGTCTTGGGATAAAGTGCGGCGATCGCTTTGTTTTCGAGCCGAGAACTGGGAATTCGGAATCGAGAACCGCTATCTTACCTCGCGGCTCTCACCTGCTCCTGCAAAAACCTTTTCACGCTGTTCACATAAACATCCGCGAAGTCGACGACCGGCCGTCGGGCTTCGATCAATCGGAGCGCGTCCTCCAGTTTCCAGCTAAGGGAGCAGAGAATCGCCAAAGTCATCATCGGTGCGCGATGCACTCCGGCCGCGCATTGGACAAAAAGTTTAGTTCCGGGCTCATCAAGAGCCTCAAGTGCAAAATCTACACCCCGCTGCAAAACCTCAGGAGACTTTGGCTGGAAGTCGTCGTCGATCGGATTCCACAGCACAGTAATCCCATATGGCAGGGCCAGCGCAGTGTCATCGAACTCAATTTGCATGTCGATAATATGGGTTACCCCGGCGCGTGCGACCTGTGCCATGTTTTCCGCTGTCCAAATGCCGCCTCCGACCGCTATTCGACCAGTCACCCAACTCGCATCCATCATGAAAGTCCTATGTGGCAGGTTTTTGCGCGGCACCGAAGACCAGACTGCATCACCCCGGCCCAGCAGAGCCTCCGACCGACGCCCAGCGGTCAACGAGAAGCGCTCTAGATAAAGCCTTTCACCAGTCACTGACTTTCATTTTACGGCATCACTTTTCCTTCACCGGCTCCACGACACACTCTTTGGTAACATCCTGGTCAGGATCGATTTGTCCGGGAATTCTCAATCGTTGCAGTAATGTCTTTGCCAACGAGTCTTCCTGCAATGCCGCGGGGGCTGCTGCCGGGCACAGCCCAATCAAGTCGAATAGGCACTTCATCGCCAGGTAGTGTCCCTCATTAGCTTGCGATATCGTCTCGTTGACCATCTGCACGGCGCAAGTGCCCACGAGAGTAATGATCTGCTTACTTACATCGCCGAGGTCGACTTGTTTGAGGACTTCTGGCTCGGGTAAAGTTTTCTTCGGGCGTTTGGTTGCCCTTCCCTTTTTTTTGGCCTTCTGCATTCATCCCTCGACCCAACTCTGAAATCATCGCCCAAAGAATTAGGGCGCGCTTGGTGGGCGCGCCCTGTTGCGAAATCTCATGATCTAAATCAAGCGTATCAGATTGGAGAGGGTAAACCCGCCAAATTTTGGAATTTATATTTGGCTCGTATTCAGTCAGTTGCGAGAAAAGGACCGTTCTTACCCTCTTGACAACTTTTCGGCACCAGCCGTTTTGTCCTCGGCAAGCCTGCCAATATGTTCCTTCTTAAGAGAATTTCACTCACTCGATCAAGGGCGTCCGGAAAAAGTCGCTCTACCGTCCGATACCCGCATCCCAAGAGCCGCCCTGTTTCTTCTTTCGAGAATTGCTGGAGCACAATCTTTGCGATCAGTTTTTTCTCGAACTCGTTCAGTTCTTCCAGGCTTCGTTCTACGTCGTGCACAAAAATCACCGAATCTTCAAACGTAGAATATCCGTACGACGTAACTCGGCTCCGGAAGAATTCTCGCCCCAACAATGACGGCGTTCGACCTACTTCAATCGACAACCGCAGATAACGCCGAAGTAAGGCCACCGTACGATCCCGGTAAAGCCACAGATCAGGATCGCTTGAAGCCTGGCACACGACCTTCTCGTCGGCGCTCCGCCTGGAATTCTGCTGCCTGGTATCTTCCCTCCCCTCCCCAGCATGACCAGCCTGAGAAGTATCGATCCCGGTTACTCCCATTCCTGACAAGATCCCCGGGGTTTCAAGCGATGCGTAAAGCAGCACTATCACGGCGGCGCTCATGCGTTTCCGCCTTCCCCGCAGACCACGGACCACTCCTCACGCTGGCCCTTGATCGCTACTCGGTCGCTCGCAGGCAAGTGTGGCCTCTTCCTTCTGCGAACCGCGGGGAGATCCGACATTTGCAAAGTGCATAGGGGACAATACGCGTCTTGCGTTCCCGAGGTTCGCATCCACAACCCCCCGCATCGTTCGCAATACTTCAGTTCCAACCGGACAATTTCCAAACCTTTCATTTCCATGATTGCCTCCGTGGCGAATGGTCTAAGTCAAAAATAAAAAGGCCCTGCGCCGATTGCTCGGTCACAGGGCCCGTTTCTCTTACGGAGAACCTGTAGAATTTATTTAGCTATAAGTAGAGCACTCCAACTAACAATGAACCGCAAGCCGCACGGTTGGTCAGGTCAGCGGCTGGCGAAAATAGCCCTCCTCGTATCCGGATTTCAACACGCGGCCGTTTTGCACGACCACACTGACTTTGCCGGTAAACTGCAGCATTCGCAGCAGTTGCTCCATAGCCGCAGAGAGCACTTCAGCCGAGCGGATCTTACGCCGAAACTCTACGAACCGCCCTGCCTCATTTTCGGGTTGTATGTTGCAGGTCATTGATTCATTCCCGCTTACCAGATTAGTTATAACGATCTAGTTATTGTATAACTTCGTGTTGGAGATAAAGTCAAGAACTATTTTCTATCAGATGTGTGTGACGATTATCACAATAGCCACATGCTATTGGAAAGAGCGGTGTTTCGCCTGTTAAAACCCTGCATCCCGCACGCGCGCAACTCTGTGCGCTCGTTTCCTTTGAGATGTTGAGATTACAATATCAATAGCGATTCGCTATAAACTCGTGGTATACTCCGCCTTATGAAATTCAAAGTCCTGCAAGAAAACCTTCGTAAAACTCTTTGGCACCGAATCGAAGAAGAGGGCTTAACTGGTTTGCGGCTCGCCGAGCAGACTGGATTCAAACAAGCGCATATCTCGAACTTTCTCAATCGCAAGCGGGGCTTGAGTCTAGAGGGCATGGATAAGGTTTTGAGAGTGCAACATCTCTCGGTGCTCGACCTGCTGGACCCGAATGAGGTGAACAAGCGTGCCAGTATTCTGCCGCCAAGCGAGGACGAGTTCCAGAATATCCTGGTCGTCGACGGAGCGATCGCCGCTACCGAACCTCTCGTCATGAGCATGAACGTGAAGGAAATTCTAAAGTTCAAGAAGAATTTCCTGCAGGGTCTTCGCGCCGAGACCGAAGGCCGCCGCGACGACTGGGAACGTTTCGTCGTAATTCAGGTCGATGGCCGCGATGGAATGAGTATGTATCCGCGGCTTCTTCCTGGAGCCACCGTTCTTATTGACCGGCATTACAATTCGCTCAAACCCTACCACAAGGGTGAGTCCAATATGTACGCGGTTAACAAGGACGGCACTGCCACGGTCAAGTACGTGGAAGTAGCGGGAAGCAATCTCATATTACGTCCCCACAATCAGGCCTACCCAGTCGAAGTCGTGCCCATTGAGCCCGACAAAAACGCAAGCAGCTACTTGATCGGCCGCGTTTGCTATGTGGGAATCGAGACCTAAGCGACGACCATGAACATCGGGATCTCGCGCATCGGCCAAATCGCCATCAACGCGCACGATCTCGATAGGGCCACGGCATTTTACCGCGATAAGCTGGGCCTGCCCTTGTTATTTGCCGCGGGAAAGCTGGCGTTTTTCGACTGCGGCGGCGTACGCCTTATGCTTGATGTTGCTGAGAAACCGGAATTCGATCATCTCAGTTCAATTCTGTATTTCTCCGTCCCTGATATTGCGGCTGCCCATCGCCAGATGCTCGCGAGCGGGGTGCGCTTCGAGGACGAACCGCACGTGATCGCAAAAATGCCTGACCACGATTTGTGGATGACGTTCTTTCGCGACTCGGAACAGAATCTGCTTGCCCTCATGAGTGAGGTACCCCGCGCAGCATAGCTCTACGTAAATTCTCAAAGCTTTAACCACATAGAACAGCAAGGTTCACAAAGGTTTTCATCGCATTTTTTGTGTCCTTCGTGGTTCATGACTTTGTCCGTGTTCTGCTATCATTTTTTCTGCCGCATTTATTTTCGTGCAGTATGGACGACGAAATACCCAGCATTCGCGTTCCCACGGAGGAGTTCATGGACGAAGCATCCGCCAGCACCGCCGGTTCACGCCGCAATGAGGACATCGCCCTCGATCTGATGAAATTTGTCGCAATGACCACCGGTTACGGCCGGACCAGTTCCTCGGGCGTAGGTTTTCAGGGATCGGGAGCAGCCTCAAAGCCGGAAGACTATGCCACTCATCTGCTCGAGCTTTACGGACGATGCCTGGAAGCAGTGCAGCGCAAGAAGTAGCTCATGAAAGTAATAGACGATCAGCGCTGAGCTCGTGTGAATTTGCAGACGCCGAGGACCTCGATCGCTTGCACAGACAAAAAAGCCGCAGCGCCGGGCTGCGGCTTAGTCTTGAATCATTGTCGTTTTAGCGCCGGCGCCGGGCTGACTTTTTTGCGGCCTTCTTTTTCGCTTTCTTTGCCGGCTTTTTCTTGGCAACCTTTTTCTTCACGGCTTTTGGCGCAGCTTTTTTCTTTGCTGCCTTTTTTGGCGCTTTTTTCTTCGCCGCCTTTTTTGGCGCAGCCTTTTTCGCAGCGGGCTTAGACCCACCTCCGCCCCCGCCACCGGCGGGTACCGACGGCGCAGGCACTGGCGTTTCCGCTCCCTCTTCAGAGTCGGTTACGCCAGGCAGTTCTTCTTCCTCTTCTTCCTCTTCTTCGTAATCTTCTTCAAGCGATTCGCTATAGGCGCCGCTGTCGCCAAACTCATCGATTTCGTCGTCTCGTAAATAGAGGGTTTCGTGAACGTTCATTTCTCCTCCTGAATTTTCCGCCCGCACCGCAATGCGTCAAGAATTAGAAAGACTACTGAAAGTTGTTGCCAAGACTGAACGGGCCGCGATTATAGCACAGTAGTTTTTCGCCATGCAGTGAGGAAAAACTAGATGCCGTCCAATGCATATTACACCGAAGCCGAATTCCGGTTTGCAGTTGTCTCTTCCGCTGTGCAAAAAAGTGCCGACTGTAACAATTAAGATTTGGAAGCGGATTACTTCTAACGGTTGAATGCAGGCGAACTATCTGCCGGGAGCAATAACGAGAATCATGCCCGGCCTCAGGTTTGCCAGATTCCCGTTGTTTTCTTTTAAATCGTCGACCGTGACGTTGTGAGACTTCGCGATCGAGTAGAGGGTTTCCCCGGGCTGCACTTTGTGATGAACCACACCGTTTGGAATGCTCGCCTGTAACCTATTCTTGGATCTTGACTTAGCGGAGCCTGCTCGACTGTTTTCCGCAGCACCGGGTGCTACCGGCAGGTGAACATACAAGACCCGCCGTCCCCGCAAGCTATCGCTCTGCAGATGATTCCAGCGACGAACCATAGCGGGCGGAACCCCAAAATTGTCAGCCACGGTTTCTACTGTGTCCCCCTTGCGAACTTTGTAGGTGGTGGCGCGGCGAGAATAGCTGGCTATCTCTTCGGAAGAATGCTTGCCCGGAGCCACTGGAATGATGAGTTCACTCTCGGCCTGTAGAGCCTCATCTCCGTCCAGGTTATTCGCCTGAACGATCGCTCGTGGGCTGGTATGAAAAGCACGGGCCACCGACGATAACGTGTCCCCTGGTGCGACCTTATGATAGCGCCACCACACTCGCATGTCCGGCGGAATGGCGGTAATCGCTGTAAGGTATCGATCCTTCGTCCCAGCCGGCAGATGCAGTTCAAACTCGCGATCCTTGGGTGTGGTCAACCGCAATAAGCTCGGATTCAAATCCTGCAGCGTGTCGGCGGACACGTCGACACATTCAGCCACCAGGCGAAGATCCACAGGGTAGTCGATCTTCACCGAATCGTACGGCTCGGGTTTCTCCGTAATCACTTTGTCCAGCCCGTACTGCGCTGGATTCTTGGCCATAATGGTTACGGCCAAAATGATGGGGACGTAGTTCCGCGTTTCCTTGGGCAACACATTGCGTTTGTAAAGCTCCCAGTAATCTGCGTATCCGGTTCGCTTTACCGCATTCTGCACTGTGCCCGGCCCCGAGTTGTACGCCGCCATGGCCAAGTACCAGTCGCCAAACTCGTTGTAGAGATCTTTCAGATGGCGCGCTGCCGCTCGCGTGGATTTTTCTGGATCTTGCCGCTCGTCGACCCACCAATCGCGCTCCAACCCGTATCCTGTCGCACGGCTGGCCATAAATTGCCACATTCCGCGAGCCCCGGCTCGCGAAAGCGCCAGCGGATGAAACCCAGATTCGGCCTGGGCCAGGTAGATTAGGTCTTGAGGAACACCTTCTTCTTTCAGAACCCTGCGAATCATGTCGTCATAACGCCCGCTGCGCGCAAGAGCACGCTCCAGAGTTCCTCGCCCCCGCGTCGAAAAGTAACTGATGTAGCCGGCTACGGGGTCCGTCATCATCAGCGGCAGATCGGAATGGGTAGCTTTGACCTCAGCCTCGGCCTTCGCTTTGAGGTTTGGGTCAACGACCGGGAAGGTAACTTCGTTTGCTTCATCGATCGGCGCGGGTTCTGACTTTTCCTCGGTAAACCCGTCGCCCTCTTGCAGCGCTTGCAGCTCGAAACCATTGATGCCGTCGAGCACACGGTCAAATTCCTGCTCCAGCCGCTCATCAGAGCGTAAGTCCAAAGAACTCCCTAGCAACAGATTGAAGGCGAGATCAAAATTCTCTTTGGCGGCTTCGAGGTGGCCGGCTTTATAGTTATCCTGCCCAAGTTGGTATTCGTTCTCCACCTGCGCAATCAATTGGGCGACGGGATCAGCCCTGACCTCAACCTGGGTTTGTACGGCCGGAACCGTCTGGACTTCTGTCGTAGCAGGCGGAATAGGTCCGGGACCTGCGCTCAAAATCGGTGCAGTGGCGGTTCCCGGAGGCAGCAGTGTCGCGGGTCGCTGCGCCGTCTGACACGCGACGTCACCCAAAACCAGGGCAAATAGTGCCGCGGGCAGAAGATAGAGTTTCCAAATCCTCATTTTTATCTATAACTTACAGCGATTCACCCATGGCTTAACGGAAGCCCACTTCATGCTACTACCCATGATTTGATGGGTCAATCCGCAAGCGAGTTGGTCTGGGTTACTTTAGGAACAGGCGGGAATATTACTTCAGCGACCCCGATCGCTGCAACCATTGCGTGACGAAAGGACCTTTTCCTGGGACGGCTTTCATTGTCCGGAGACGCGTAAAGTGCGGCCGACAAAATGCCGGTTTACGTTGTCCCAACCGAACGGCAGATTCCTTGTCACCGACGATCGCTCCCGGCTCTTCTGAATCTCTCCCAGCGCGATTCGAATCGAAGCCAAGCATGAAAGCCATCCAAGTAAAGCAAACCGGTGGACCCGAAGTTCTGCAACTCGCAGATCTTCCAATCCCGCAGCCCAAGCCGAACGAAGCTGTGGTTAAGATCGCAGCTTCCGGTGTGAACTTTATTGATGTTTACCAGCGCGAAGGTCGATACAAAGTCCCGCTGCCATTTGTGCTTGGACAAGAGGCTGCGGGAACAGTCACATCAGTGGGCGCGGATGTGAAATCACTAAAACTTGGAGATCGCGTAGCCTGGTCCAGCATTCTGGGTTCTTACGCCGAGTATGCAGCCGTCCCCGCTGAACGGCTGGTGCCAGTTCCACAGGGCGTGAGCGATCAACAAGCGGCCTCAGTCATGCTTCAGGGCATGACCGCGCACTATTTGACTTACGACACTTATCCCCTCAAGCGCGGAGAAACCGCGCTGGTGCATGCTGCCGCAGGCGGTGTCGGTCGGTTGCTGGTCCAGATGGCTCACGGCATCGGAGCCCGCGTCATTGCCACGGTCTCAACCGAAGAAAAAGCCGAACTGGCGAAGCAGGAGGGCGCCAACGACGTAATCCTGTATACCGAGAGAGATTTCGAAGCCGAGACTAAGCGCCTGACTGGCGGCAAGGGTGTCGACGTAGTCTACGATGGCGTGGGCAAAACGACGTTCGAGAAAGGTTTGAACGTGCTGCGTCCGCGCGGCACGATGGTCTTGTTCGGCGGATCAAGCGGTCCCGTCCCTCCCTTCGATCTGATTCAACTTTCGCAGAAGGGCTCGCTTTATGTTACCCGCCCCACTCTCGTGAACTACATCGCCACCACAGAAGAGCTACGAGCGCGGTCAAGCGCTCTGTTCAAAATGATT
>Ga0209169_10000926_pt1 | contig 18089 bp, 14 predicted proteins | sample HubBroMetageWRM4_FD_188346 | JGI IMG/M metagenome (GOLD analysis project Ga0209169, IMG submission 188346) | Warmed soil microbial communities from the Hubbard Brook experimental Forest, New Hampshire - Hubbard Brook CCASE Soil Metagenome WRM 4... | ecosystem: Environmental > Terrestrial > Soil... | reverse complement strand
CCGCCGGAATCGCAGCCGGTTCAAAGGCAACCTTGTGCCCGGCAATTGCCTCGACCGCGACCCGCCCCTCGTGTGAGGCCTTGTGCGCGAGCATCGGCTCGCCCACGACGTCGCCAATGGCGTAAATCGAAGGATCGCCGGTCTGCAGTTGTTTATTCACTTCAATGAATCCTCGCGCGCCGACCCGCACCTGTGTGTTCTCAAGACCGGGGATCTCCGAGTTTGGCTTGCGACCCACTGACACCAGCACCCGGTCAAAAACTCTCTCCCGATCTTTTTCCTGTACAGCCGGACCTTGGAATGTCGCGCGAATTCCAGCGCCCGCTTCTTTAAGCGATGCAACGGTGGTGTTCAGCAGAATCGCCTCGAACATCTTCTCGAGCCGTTTGTGCACTGGAAGAACCAGGTCGCGATCCGCACCTGGAAGCAGACCGGGCAGCATTTCGACCACGGTGACGCGCGTTCCCAGCGCCGCATACACCGAACCCAGCTCGAGGCCGATATATCCGCCGCCCACAACCAGCAAACTGCCAGGGATGTCTTCAAGATTGAGCGCCCCGGTTGAATCCATCAGGCGCGGCGAATCGAGCTTGAGCGCGGGAATAATGGCAGGCCGCGAACCTGTCGCGAGAATAATCCGGTCAAAACTGAGCACCACTTCGCTCGCATCTGTCTTGCTGATCCGCAACGTGGTTGAATCCTGAAACGCAGCGCGCCCCTGAATGTATTCCACATGGCGCTGCTTCGAGAGCAGTCCCAAGCCTCCAGTTAGCTTCTTGACCACGCCTTCTTTCCAACCGCGTAGCCGCGCCAGATCAATTTTCGCCGGAGGAAATTCAATCCCCCAGTGCTTGGCCTGCTGCGATTCCTCAATCAACTTGGCGACGTGCAGCAGCGCCTTCGAAGGAATGCAACCGCGATACAGGCACACACCGCCAGGATTCACCTCAGGGTCGATCAGCGTCACCTGCATGCCGAGATCAGCGGCTAGAAAGGCCGCAGCGTAGCCACCGGGCCCGCCGCCAACGACAGCGACGCGAAGCTTTTCAGCTCCTTCGGTGGAGGTCTGGTTCAGGGTTTCGTTCATGAAATTTCAGTGCGTCATCCCGAGGCCCTGCGCTTTCACCGGCGGGGCGAGGGATCTCCCGCATCACAACTGCCGTGTGGATTCCAAACTGCACGACTGCAGATCATCGCTCACGGATCCCTCCGCTATCCCTGCACACTCAGCAGAAACGGCTGCTCGAACGCTTCCGCGACCCAGCGCAGAAAACGCGCAGCATCCGCGCCGTCAATCAGGCGATGATCGTAGGAGAGCGAGAGCGGCAGAATCAGCCGCGGCTCGAACTTCCCGCCAATCCATTCCGGCTCCATGCGCGAACGCGAAAGCCCGAGAATCGCAACCTCGGGATGATTCACGATCGGCGTAAACGCCGTGCCCCCGATGCCTCCGAGGTTGGTGATGGTGAAAGTGCCGCCTTCCATGTCGGCGAGCGTGATTTTCTTTTCCCGCGCCTTCTGCGACAGTTGCGACAACTCCACCGCCAGCTCGACGATGTTCTTCTTGTCCACATCGCGAATCACCGGAACCAGCAACCCGCGATCCGTATCGGCCGCGACCCCGATATGAATGTACTGCTTGTAAACGATTTCTTCTTTCTCCATATCGATGCTGGCGTTGAATTGTGGGAACACCTTCAAAGCGGCCGCGCAAACCTTCAACGCAATCGCGGTGACCGTCATCTTGCCGCCCGCCTGTTCCGCTTTGGGAGCAAAACGCGCGCGCAAGTGTTCCAGCTCGGTAATGTCGGCGCGGTCGTGCTGCGTGACATGCGGAATCGTGTTCCAGGATTCCGCCAGGTGTTCCGCCGTCTTGCGGCGAACGCCGCGCATAGAAACGCGTTCGATCTTCCCCCACTTGGCGAAATCCGGCAGCTTCGGTTCGATGAAGTGTCCGGCGCGCGGGGGAGCCTGCGCCGCTGCAGCTACGCCAGCGACCAGGGCCTTGGCATAGGCTTTGACATCGTCTTCACTAATGCGCCCGCCCGGGCCCGTACCCTTGACTGAATAAATATCGACGCCGATCTCGCGAGCGAGACGGCGCGTCGACGGAGCTGCGGGAACTGGTTCGCGGTGCTCGGTGCCGGCGACCTTTCCCAATTGCACCGGCATCGAGAATGCCGGAGGCCGCGGCTGCGGCTGGTCGGGAGGCAATGCCTGTTCCTCGGTTTTGCCCTCCGCCCGAATTGCAGCCTGGAACGCCAGGCGGGCACCATGCTGGCCCGAAACGTGTTCCACGGGACGGCTTGCTGGGCGCACCGTTTCGGCTGGCGAGGCTGCCCCACCCTGCAGGGTGAAAATTACCTGCCCAACTTTAATTTTTTCGCCTTCTTTGACCTTCACGTCCTTCACTACGCCGCTCACCGAAGAAGGAACCTCCACCACCGCCTTGTCGGTTTCCAGTTCCATCACCGGCTGGCCTTCGGAAACTTTGGCGCCCGGGGCGATCATCAACCGCACCAGATCACCCTCCGAAATGTTTTCTCCCAATTCCTGCAACCGGAACTCCCGGGGCGCCGGAGCATCCGTCGATCGGTTTCGCGGTGGCGCAGCCTGGGATTGCTCCGTCAGCGTCGGAGCCGGCGGCTGCTTTACCGCCGCCGTCGGCTCGCCCGACGGACGTTGCGGGGGCGGCACGATCGAACCCTGAGGCGCAGAACCCTGCAGTGAAGACCCTTGAGGCGCTGCCGCGGCCGCTGCCGCGACGTTATGGTTGTCCAGGGTGAAGATCACCTGGCCAACCTTGATCTTCTCGCCTTCCTTAACCAGAATCTCCTTCACTTTCCCGCTCACCGAGGAAGGCACTTCCACGACCGCCTTGTCGGTTTCGAGTTCCATCACCGCCTGGCCCTCGCTGACGGTTGCGCCAGGCGCAATCATCAGGCGCACCAGGTCGCCCTGTTCAATGTTTTCACCGAGTGCGGGAAGTTTGAATTCGATCACTGATTCTTGAATCACCGGTTCGTTTTCCTTATTACTCAAAGCTATTGGTTAACTTCACGTTTAGCTTGTAGCCGGGTTCAGCTTTTCCGCATCGATGCCCAGGTCAAGCACTGCCTGCTTCACCAGATCGAGGCCGATTTTCTTTTCCCGCGCCAGCGCGCCCAGCGTGGCCAGCACAATGTGCTTGGCGTCCACTTCGAAGAAGTCACGCAACGCGACCCGGTTCTCACTGCGGCCAAACCCGTCTGTCCCCAGGGAGACCAATTGTCCCGGCACCCACTTCGCCAGCGATTCCGGCAGCACCTTCATGTAATCCGATGCCGCAATGAACGGCCCGGGCGCATCCTTCAGCGTCTGCGTCACATAGGGAACCCTTGGCGCTTCGCCAGGATGCAGCATGTTCCAACGTTCGCAGTCGTTGGCGTTGCGATAGAGTTCTTTATAGCTGGTCACGCTCCACACATCCGCCGCCACGCCATACTTTTCTTTCAGGATGGTCTGCGCCTTCAACACCTCGTACATGATGGTTCCGCTGCCCAGCAGCTGCACCCGCAGCTTCGCGTCTGTCGCGTCCGACGTATTGAATCGATAGAGGCCGCGCAGAATGCCTTCGCGCACGTGCTCACCCTTAGGCATCTCCGGCATGGGAAGCGGTTCGTTGGTCACGGTGAGGTAATAGAAAATCGATTCCTGATCCACGTACATGCGCTTGATGCCATCCTGAATGATGATGGCGATCTCATAGGCGAACGCCGGATCGTAGGCCAGCAAGTTGGGAACCGGCAGAGCGAGAACGTGGCTGTGGCCGTCCTGATGCTGCAAACCTTCGCCGGCCAGCGTAGTTCGCCCCGCTGTGCCGCCGATAAGGAATCCGCGGCAACGCATGTCCGCCGCAGCCCAAATCAGATCCCCGATGCGCTGGAACCCAAACATGGAGTAATAAATAAAGAACGGGATGGTGTTGATGCCATGGTTCGCATAAGCCGTGCCCGCCGCAATGAACGAGCACACCGACCCGGCTTCGGTAATTCCTTCTTCAAGAATCTGTCCGTTCTTCGCTTCCTTGTAGTAAAGAAGCGTGTCCATATCGACCGGCTCGTAGAGCTGTCCAACGCTCGAGTAGATGCCGACCTGGCGGAACAGCGCTTCCATACCGAAGGTGCGGGCCTCGTCGGGAATGATGGGGACGATCAGCTTGCCGAGTTCCGGATCACGCAGCAGCTTCGCCAGCAGCCGCACGAAAACCATGGTCGTTGAAGCGTCGCGTCCCTCCGTGCCTTTGTAGAACTCTTCAAAGTACGATTCCGGCACCGGCTTCAGCGGCGTGGCGCGTACTTTGCGTTGCGGCATGTATCCGCCGAGCTGTTGCCGCCGCGCCTGCATGTACTTGATCTCGGCACTGTCGTCGGTGGGCCGGTAGAAGGGCGCGTTGTGGAGTTCGTCATCAGGAATCGGAATTCCGAAACGCGAGCGGAAGAGTTCCAACTCATCTTCATTCAGCTTCTTCTGCTGGTGGGTGATGTTCTTGCCTTCGCCCGCTTCGCCCAAGCCGTAACCCTTGATGGTCTTCGCAAGAATGATCGTCGGCGATCCCGTGTGATCGACCGCGGCCCGGTATGCGGCGTGCACCTTAATGGGATCGTGTCCGCCGAGGCGCATGCGCGCCAGTTGCTCATCGGAAAGATGCTCGACCATTTTCAAAAGACGAGGGTCAGTGCCGAAAAGATTCTGGCGGAAGTAGGCTCCACTCTCGACAAAATATTTCTGATACTGCCCGTCGCTGACCTCTCCCAGACGCCTCACCAGCAAGCCGTCGCGGTCGCTGCGAATCAGGGCGTCCCAGTCCGAGCCCCAGATCACCTTGATCACATTCCATCCTGCGCCGCGGAAGATGGCTTCGAGTTCCTGAATAATCTTCCCATTGCCGCGCACCGGGCCATCGAGGCGCTGCAGGTTGCAGTTCACTACGAAGATCAGGTTGTCCAGATTTTCGCGCGAAGCCAGCGTGATCGATCCCAGAGACTCCGGCTCGTCCATTTCGCCATCGCCCATGAACGCCCACACTTTGCCGCCGGTCGACTGCTTGAGTCCGCGATTCTCCAGATAGCGAATGAAGCGGGCGTGATAGATCGCCTGGATCGGCCCCAGTCCCATCGAGACCGTGGGAAATTCCCAGAAGTTTGGCATCAGCCATGGATGAGGATAGGAGCTGAGCCCTCCGCCGGGCTTGAGTTCGCGGCGGAAGTTCTCCAGCTTTTCTTTTGGAATGCGGCCCTCGAGATAGGCACGAGCATAAATTCCGGGCGCCGCGTGGCCCTGGAAGTAAACAAAATCGCGGTCGCCGCTTTCGGTTTGCGCCTGAAAGAAATGATTGAAAGCAACTTCATACAACGTGGCCGCGGAAGCGAAGGTCGAGATGTGGCCGCCAATGCCTTCCTGAATCTTGTTGGCGCGTACCACCATTGCCAGCGCGTTCCAGCGCACCAGACTCTTGATGCGGCGTTCCATCTCCTGGCTGCCGGGGAACGGCGCCTGCTGCGGAGTGGCGATCGTGTTCTGGTACGGCGTAGTCGCCGTGAAAGGAAGATTCACTCCCGCAGCGCGGCGGGCGTGCAAAGCTAGCTGTTGCAGAAGTCTCCCTGCGCGAGTCGGGCCGCCGCCTTTCGACAGCACATAGTCGAGCGAGTCGACCCACTCCCGCGTTTCCAACACCTCTTGACCGTCAGTTTCCGTCTGAGCCACGTCTGATCTCTCCATCGGATAAGGGCGAACACTCCATGATATTCAATTACGCGGAATTTTGCTGGGCGTCTCCCGAACGAGGGTCGATGGCCAGACGTTCTACAATGCTAAAGTCGGCGGGGATGACGGGTTGGGAGGTGCAGAATGTTGCGAGTTACGCTGCTTCTGGTTGTCGTTGTGGTCCTGATATTCCTGGTTCCACGTCTGTTCTCGGGGTCGCGCGGCACTGCTCCTAGTCTGGGAAGCCTTGCTCCCGACTTCACCTTGCCCTCGCAGGATAGTGCTTCTGTCAGCTTGAAGGATTACCGCGGAAGTTGGGTCGTGCTTTATTTTTATCCCAAGGATCAGACTCCCGGATGCACGCGGGAAGCGCACAACTTTCAGGCGGACGAGGCGAAATATGCCGCACGACACGCTGTTGTTCTGGGCGTGAGTGTGGACAGCGTGGACTCGCATAAAAAATTCTGCGCCAAGGAAGAACTGAACTTCAAGCTGCTGGCTGACAGCGACGGCAAGGTGAGCGGTGCCTACGGGTCGCTCACAAACCTTGGAGTGGTAAAGTTCGCGGCGCGGCATACGTTCCTCATCGATCCCACGGGGAAGGTTGCCAGGGTATATACCAGCGTTGATCCGGCGCGCCACAGCGGAGATGTGCTGGCTGCGCTCGACCAACTGCAAAAGCAGCAGCCGCTGAATGTTCCGGAGAGAACATTGCGCTGAATTAGGGCGCCGGCCTCAGGATGACAAGTATTTGTCTGAGCGTAAACTACACGAATGGCGACGGCAGTTCGGCAACCTGAAGCGCGAGAGCCTTCCCGGGGACGGCGGGATTACCGCTTTCCGCCTGGTTTTCAGCGCAATCTGATCTGGTTTGCGCTGCGCAAGTTTCGCCCGGTGAACCCGATCGTTTTGTTCCAGCACCTTGCCGATACTTACGGCGACATTGCGCATTACAAAATTGGCCACCACAACATTGTTTTTCTGAACCATCCTGAGTACATCCGCGAAGTGCTGGTGGTGCAGAACGATAATTTCATCAAGGAACGCACGGTGCAGCGCACGAAGATGCTGCTGGGCGAAGGCATGATCACCGCCGAAGGGGCGGAACACCGCGCGCAGCGGCAGACGGCGCAGCCCGCCTTCCACCGGCAACGCATTGTTGAATATGGAAGTGTCATGGTGGAAGAGGCTTGCCGCACGCGCGATTCGTGGCGCGCAGGCGAGCAGCGCGACATTGCCGCCGACATGATGCACCTCACGCTCAACGTGGTGGCACGCACCCTGTTCGCAACGGATTTGCGCCAGGAAGTTTTCGAGCTGGCGGCCGCGATCAACCGCATCATGGGCCTCTACAATTTCCTGGTGATGCTGCCGGCTGCGGAATGGCTGGTGCATTTGCGGCCGCCCGGTCTGGCCGCATTTGTGCGGGCGCGAAAGCGGATTGACGCAGTGGTCTACCGCATGATCGACGCGCACCGCAAGACGGGACTCGATCGCGGCAGCCTGCTGGATCTCATGCTGGCGGCTTCGCCGGTCAACGATGAGGAATCTCGCCAGTCGTTACGGGATCAAGTCATCACGATTTTTCTCGCGGGTTACGAGACGGTCGCCAACGCGTTGTCGTGGACTTGGTATTTGCTCTCACAGAATCCAGACTGCGAATTGAGGCTTCATCAGGAAGTGGAGCGTGTGCTCCGGGGCGGGCTGCCGGCGGTCGAGGACGTCCCCCGCCTGTGCTACACGGAGAACGTGATGGCGGAATCGCTCCGGCTGTATCCGCCGGCCTGGGCGATGGGACGGTACGCACGCAACGATTTTGCTCTGGGAGATTTCTTTCTGCCCGCGCGAACCACGGTGCTGATCAGCCAGTTCGTCACGCACCGCGACGCCCGCTACTTTCCCGATCCACTTCGTTTCGATCCCGATCGATTTTCTGCGGAAGGCAAAGCCCGGCGAGCGAAGTTTACTTACTTTCCGTTTGGCGCGGGCGTGCGGCAGTGCATTGGGGAGTCGTTTGCCTGGATGGAAGGAGTGCTCATTCTGGCTACACTGGCGCAGAAATGGAAACTACGATTGGTTCCGGGGCACCGGGTTGAGCCGCAGCCGCTGATCACGCTGCGCCCGAAATATGGGATGCAGATGCTGGTTGAGCCGCGTTGAAGTTAGTTCTGAACGACAATTCCTGAACGACAGAACTTCGAAACAGATCACTGGGCGTTTCCTGCTCGCTCGCACGGCGGAGGAGGACAGACCACGCCCTCAGAATTCTCTCCGCGCACGTAGACCGGCGCATGACGGGCCAGCCACAGTCCGACCTCGGTGGTAGTGTTGCGAACAGTTTCGGGCACCATTGCGGGGGCATCATTGGGATATGTGTCTTCGTAGTTGTCTACGGCCCACTCGGAGGGAACGGCATTTTCTCTCAGCAGCCGGCGCACAAATTCCCGGGTATCGTGGCTGAAGGTATTGCCGGTGAATTGATTGAAGGTCTCAAGCTGGCCATCAGAATTCGTGGGCCACGGGTAGGGAGAAAGCAACACTGTGGTTCGCAGGCCGTGGGCGTTTCCCCATCGAATGGCTTGCACAATAAACTTTTCGTAGCCCGGCCCGCTTCCGCCGGTGAGAAAGAAGTTTGGCGGAACGTCGAAGGCGATGGCTTTGCCGTATAGCGCCTCATAGCGTTCGAGCGCGTAGAACGGATTGGTCGCAAAGACGTTGTCGCCTAGCTTTGGCTCGTCCTGATCATTCGGGCCAACTACCGGCGCTACGGATTGGATAGCCGCGGTTCGGGCCGCGTCTACGTACTCCTTCCACTGCTCTTCGTCTTGTTGCAATTGCCCCGGAGCGGCTGAATCGGACGGTGTATTCACATTGGCTTCGGAGGGATCGAGACCGTGTTGAATATATTGCTCCTGGTAATAGTCGTAGCTGGGAGGGAGCGTGAAGTAATTCCAGCCCACCTGTCCGAGTTCAGCTTCGCCTGGTCCGGTGCCGGCAAACACTTTTTCGATGGCCCTGAGGATGCTTGGAGGATTCTCCGCTGCGTCGATAGCGTTGGCATGCTCGTAGAGGCCTACGTGGCCAGTTTTGAGAAGTTGTTTGAATTGATCGGCATCGCGAAGAGCGTTGAAGCCAGCGGTTCCCCCGGCGAAAATGTATTGGCCCAGGCTTGAGCAGACATTGGATTTGTCGGGAACGGCTAGAGGATTTTCTTGAGCTGCGACGTGGGCCAATGTGGCTATGATTATCGCCGCGACTAACGTTAGAAAACGGCAGGTATGTTGCCAGGATGGGTGGGGCATCGAAGTCGCCACTTAGTTGTCAACTTTCAGAATAGCTGTCTTTAGGCGCGTATTCAACTGCGGAATGCCGCTCTGGGCTTGCGTTTTGGCCGCAGCCCGAAGGAACAGGCTCAGTTTTTGCCAGCCGCGCTTTTTCCGTCCGCGAGATACATATCGGCGACGTGCTCGGCGATTGCTCCCGGCTTGGCCTCGGCTAGATTCGCCAGCACGACCACCGTCAGCTGATCGTTCACATAGCGCGCTATTGCGGATTTGAATCCTTGCCAGGAGCCGGTGTGGCCGATTACGTGGTGTCCGTGACGGTCCTCAATCTCCCAGCCGAAGCCGTAGCCGGCCTTGTTGGGTTGGCCGTTCTTCAACTTCGCAGGAGTCCACATCTGGTCGAGGCTTGAGCGGTTCAGCAGTTTTTCTGTGTAGAGCGCTGCGTCCCACTTAGCCAGATCGAGAATGGAGAAGTAGAGGCTGCCATCGGCCGTGGTGTTCACCTTGGGGGCGACCCATTCCTGGTTTTTCAGCTCGCTCTTGACCAGTCGATAACCCGCGGCGCGATTGGGAATGATGTCGGCCTCGCTGATGATGCGCGTGGTCTGCATGTCGAGCGGCTGGAAGATCCGCTGTTGCAGAAAGTCGCCATAGAATTCTCCGGTTACGCGGTGAATCAGGATGCCGAGCGTCAGGTAGCCCAGATTGCTGTATTCCCACTTGGTGCCGGGAGGGTATGCCAGGGGAATGCCTTCAACCAGCTTCAGCAGTTCCGGTTCCGTCCAGTCCTTGCGAAAATTGAAGGTGTCGGGATAATCTCCGAAGCCGGCGGTGTGGCTTAGCAGTTCGCGTACCGTCACTTCCTTCCAGGTGGGTGGAGCGCTGGGGAAATATTTTGTGAGGGGATCGTTGAGGCCTACCTTACCCTCTTCGACCAGCATCATCACTGCGGTTGCGGCGAACTGCTTGCCGACGGAACCTGACTGGAACACAGTGTCCGGTTTGACCGGGACTTGCAGTTCAACGTTGGCAAGGCCGAATCCCTCGGCCTGCACGATCTTGCCGCCGCGCGAGACCAAAAGCGCCACGCCCGGAATATGCTGACGTTGCATTTCGCTGCGCACGTAATTCGAGACGTCATCGGAAACAGGGCGAGTTGCTTGCGCACGGGAAATCGACGGAGGAGTGAACGATAGGGCGAACAGGGAGATTACAACCGCACGCCAAGTCGTCTGGTGACAGAAGTGAGCGAGGGAAAGTTTTGTCATGGGCGAATGTTGGGAGGAATGGAGGCGCGCGTCGGAAATCGAACCTCCGCATAAAAGTTTTACAGACTGTTTGACAGCGCTCCTAAGTTATTTCGATTCAGATTCTAACTCAAAATCGGCGGCGAGATTTCGTTTGTCGATTGCAGACTTGTGGCCTGACTCCGGGTTGTCTGTCACTCGGGAGGAATCGCCAACGTGGCGGCGATTGGAATCGCCGACTCATGATTCCCAAATACTACTTAGGCACTGTTTCTTGCTTACTTCGAAAGTACATCTGAGGCGTGGTTCCCAGCATCTTCCGGAACATCTCAATAAAAGCGCTCACGCTGTCGTAACCAACTGCAACAGCCGCCTCCGTTACAGATTCGCCCTGGGCAAGCATTTCAAGCGCAGCGAACAGCCGTGCCTGCTGTCGCCAACGGCCAAACGACATACCCACCTGAGCGGAAAACGCACGCATGAAAGTGCGGCGGGACATACCAGCAAAATGCGACCAGTCGTCCAACCCGCGGTGGTCGGCGACATCATCCAGCAGAGCACGTGCAACTCCGGCCAGCCTGTCGTCTCTGGGCAGGGGCAAACACAAAGCTTGTTGTTCAGGCTGCGCAATCTCATCGCGAAGAACTTTGATTAGGCGCTTCCGCGGTGGGTCGAGTGGTTGCCGGGGATTCCACTCGAGAACACGATCAACGATGGAAAACAATAATCCTGATGAGCTAAACAGGCACGGCTTCTTGGGCAGGCCACGGCACATCTCGGGGGACAGGAAAACCATGGAGCCGGCAACGCCTCCCACCGAACGTGCCTTGTGCAAGCAATCGGGGGGAATCCAGGCACAACGTTGCGAAGGAAACATCCACCGTTCATTGCCCGCTTCCACAATCATCAGTCCGCGAGTCAACGCGAAGAACTGCCCACGTGCGTGACTGTGCTCGGGCGCCCAATCCTCAGCCGCGCGCCTCTTGAAGGCAAAGGCCAGTACCGGCACGTCGCTCTCGGCGAGACGACGCAGCTCCTCCACGTTCACATTCTTTGGGATCGAGAACATGAATCTTCGAGAATGACCCTTTCCCGATAAACAGCGCCACCTTCTCGTTAGCGGGCCAACATAAATGTAGCTAGAGTACGGGGCAGATGAGCGAAAAAGCAAGAAAGAGAAAAGCAAGCACACGGTTCGAAGAATGTATTGATCGAAGTAAATTCAGTCATTGTGAAAGGACACGATCATGAACGCTGCTGTTTTACATACCATCAATCAACCACCCCACTTCGAGCAGTTCCCAGAACCCTTTGCGGAAGAAAACGAGGTGATCGTGCACGTCCGTGCCGCCGCTCTCAAACCCATCGACAAGCAAATGGCCAGCGGCGCGCACTATGCCGCCTATAGCAAACTTCCCGCCGTGTGCGGCATCGATGGAGTCGGGCGCCTTGACGACGGTACGCGGGTGTTCTTCGGTGGCCCCCGGCCGCCTTACGGTAGCATGGCGGAACGCACGGTCGTGTCGCGGGCGCGCTGTTTTCCAATTCCCGACAACGTTAACGACGATATCGCCGCTGCGGTCGTAAACCCTGGCCTGTCTGCTTGGGGCGCGCTTGTGTGGCGTGCGCAACTGGCTCCAGGTGAGACTGTCCTAATCCTCGGTGCAACTGGAGTCACGGGCAAACTCGCAATCCAAACGGCCAAGCTCCTCGGCGCTGGGCGGGTGATTGGGGCTGGACGCAACGAACAAGTCCTGAATACCCTTCACGACCTTGGAGCCGACACGACCATCCACCTGGGGAAACCCGGCCAGGATCTCACCGAAGCGTTCGTTCGCGAAGCTGGTGACCGCGGCTTCGACGTCATTATCGACTACCTTTGGGGTACCACCACCGAGGCTGTTCTCGGTGCCATTGCACGGAGCGATTTGAAGCCAGCGTCATCCAGAGTCCGGCTGGTTGTGGTTGGGGAGAGCGCGGGTCCTACTATTTCGCTGCCCGCCGCGGTGCTGCGAAGCTCTCGGTTGGAAATTCTTGGAGCCGGATCTGGCAGCGCCGCAGCGTCACCCGAGATGTGGATCGAAGCTGTTCGCCAGCTGATGTCCAACATTGCTCGCGGAACGCTGCGCATCGACACCGAGCGGGTGCCTCTAGTTGAAGCGGCTAATGCCTGGCATCAGGAACAGCACGGGCGGAGAGTGGTCATCATCCCGTAGTGGCTCGGGCGCAACCGGAAATCGTGTGTGTGGCAATGCGGATGTTTGCTCGTGCCCGATCCAGTGGCGCTCAGCCAATCACGGAAACGGCGCGGAAGATGGAAAGTGCCAAAGCTATATCGCCGCGAACCAGTCCCGATGCCCGAGCTGTTTTCAGCATCAATGACCTTCGTAAACACGCCAAGCCACGTCTTGTGGAAAGATCACATCCTTCGCGGGCTCAGTTTCGGGTTCGAGCGTAAGTTCCCATTCGGCGCAGTCCTATCAGAAACCAGCTACCGGCAGCGTCACCTGAAATCTCCGAAAAGTAAACGAAGTGGCACCCGTCTTTCTTTTCTTAGCTCGCTTTCTTCTCTTCTTCGCGCCTTCTAGCCGCGGCTCCTTCAGGATCGGTGATTATATCCACCCACTTTGCATGAGGCGTTGGCTCGGCGTCATAGTTGTCGTGCCAGTTCCACCACTTGTACGGCTCGCTCTGGGGGTAACCCTCTGGCGAGTCCTCCCAGGTCTCCTGACGGCCAAGAGGCGTAATGTCGAGATAGCTCCAGATGGTCCCCATCGCCTCGTCGCCGCGGCTATTGATGAAGTATGTGCGGAACACGCGCTCGCCGTCGCGGAAGAACACGTTGTGGCCGTGCCATTGATCGACGCCGAAGTCCTTGTCGAAACTGTCGGTCATCGTGTACCAGGGCATCTCCCAGCCCATCCGAGCCTTCAGACGCGCAATGTCTTCCTGCGATGCGCGTGAAGCCCACGCGAGGGTGGTGTCGCGAGCGTTGAGATGGGCCAAGTGGGAAACCTGATCCGCGCCCAGGGAGCAGCCGCGGCAGGCGTGCTCGGGCCAGCCGAACACGCCGGGCTCGAAGAAGGCGCGATAGACGATCAACTGCCGGCGACCCTCGAACAGGTCGAGCAGGCTAACCTTACCCTTGGGCCCTTCGAACTCGTACTTTTTCTCCACCGTCATCCACGGCATCCGGCGGCGCTCGGCGGCCAGTGCATCGCGTGAGCGGGTCAAGGCTTTCTCGTTCACCAGAAGCCGCTGCCTCGCTGCCTCCCACTCCTGCGGCGACACCACCGGGGGTGTCTTCAAAGCGATATGCTCTTTCGGGTTATCCATTGTGCGGGTTGACATTTTTCAGTTCTCCTTCTTCTTCGCGTTGGAAGCGGTTTCTGCTGCCTGGTTCTTCTTGCGGAACACCTTGATGGCCAGCGTTGCCAGCCCGCCGGTTGAGACCGCACCGGCCACCACTAGTCCCATGGTTGCCAAACAGAATGGGCACATAGTTGACCTCTCATCTGAATGATGTTCGATGCGAAACGCCTCTGTCGGGTTGACGTGTGGCGAGGTTAGCTCGCATCCTCATAGTTTTTTGCCTGCGTACGTTTTGCTTGCGCAGGTTGGTCGCAACACATTACGCAGCACTCGCCGTGTCCGGCAAGAAAGCTGCAAACTGCTGCTCCAGCGCCTTGGCAGTACCCTTGCGCCAGCCTTCGGCGATGGACTGAGACATCGGATCGGGAAAAATCTCTTCTTCGCCTTTCTCCATCCCATCGAAGATTCCTCGTGCAACCAACTCCGCGGAAGTCTTCGGAACGTCTAGGTCACGCGCCATATCGGTGTCCACTGGACCGGCAAGAACAGCATGAACCTTCACGCCCCGCCCAGCCCAGAGAGCGCGCAGCGATTGTGTCAGTGAGAACGCGGCTGCCTTCGAGATCGAATAGGCTGGGCTGAATGGCACACTTGCCAAGGCCGCCAACGACAGGACATTGATGATGGCTCCCTGAGAGCGAGCCAAAAGCGGCAGGAAGGCCAGGGATACGCCGTGCGTACCGAAGAGATTAACAGCGAGGTTCCGGTCGAGCCCGGCGCGATCATTTAGGTCATCTTGCACGAACACGCCGGCGTTGTTGATCAAGATATCGAGAGATTCGACGTTCTCGACAGCTCGCCGAATCTGCTCTGGGTTGGTCACGTCGATGGTCAGGAGCGTCACGCGCCCATCGGAATGTGGAGAGGGCTGGCGCATAGCCGCATATACGCGTTTTGCGTCTCTCCTCAAGGCTTCCTCAACCAGCGCCCGTCCGATGCCTCGGTTCGCGCCAGTGATCAAGACCGTCTTGTTTTTGATATTCATATCGTTCTCCTTTCGATCATTCTCCGTTCGAGTCCTTGTTCCTTTCCATTGGTTATTACGCATCGCTTGCCGGGGATAGGTCCCACAAAAGTTTCGATGTTCATAGCGTCCTCCCCGTTTCTAAAACTCCGTCTTTGAGGTCTTGGCCGTGGATCAAGAAATACAGCGCCACTAATGTGAGCGCCGTACCGTTTACCAGCAACATCATGGGCGCGGAGCCTGCTCGTATGACGAGCCATCCGCTTGCAAGTCCGCCGAGCGGTGAGCCGCCTAGAAACGCGACCAAATAAATAGAGAGAACTCGTCCACGGAACTCCGGCGGCGCCAGAAGCTGTGCCAGGGAGGTGGTGAGAGAAGAACACATCACAAAGAGCGACCCGCCGGTGAACAGAATCAGTGCAGACAGGTAGATGTTCCGCGACAGCCCGAAGCCGGCAATGATCGTGCCGAACAGCGTGAGCAAGATCAGCAGTATGTGTCCCATGTGCTTGTTCTTTCCCAGCCACGCAACCATGAGCGCGCCAACGACTGCACCCGCGCCCGAGAACGTCATGAGTTGGGTATAGAAGCCGACGCCCCGGTGATACACGTCTCTAGTGATGACGGGAAGAAACGTGAGCAGCGGCCCTCCGAGAAAGGCGGCACAGAAGCCGAGTACCATCACGGTGACCAAATTCGTCGAGCCCTGGACGAATCGCAGGCCACCCCTGAACTGGGCGAGCATGCTCTCGGTGGCCGTCGGCGGCACGTGCACCTCCCGCAGTGCCACGACCGCTGCGATCACAAATAAGAAAGAAATACTGTTTAAACCAAAGCACGCGACCATGCCAAACGCGGCGAGTGCCGCACCGGCGGCTAAGGGACCAATAACCTGCGCCAGGTTGAACTGAATGGAATTGAGTGCAATTGCGTTGGGGAGATGTTCTTTACCCACGAGCGTGGAGATGAGCGACTGATACGCAGGGCCGCCAAACGCCCGCACGCAGCCGGCGATCAAGGAAAGTGCGAGCACGTGCGCGATGTGGATGCGTCTCATGTAAATCAGCACTGCCAGCACCAGCGCCACTAGCATCTGGATGATTTGTGACATCAGGATCATGTGACGCCGGTCCCGTCGGTCCGCGAAGACGCCGCCAACCATCGTCAAAAGCAGAAGGGGCAACTCGCCGAGAAAGCTATCCAATCCCAGAAAAAATGCCGATCGGGATCTCGTCATCGTGATGATCAGCCACGCCTGCGCCACCCTTTGCATCCATGTGCCGATGCTGGACATAAAGGCCCCCATCCAGAGGAGGCGGAAGTTGCGGTGCTTGAGTGCTATCGCAATCCGACCGGGTCCGGATCGAATAAAGTCGAGCAGGGATTTGTAGCCGCATTCTGGATCTGCCATGTTTTCCCCGCTTTCCCCATTCTTGCCAAATATCCTATATTTCGTCCAATGAATTAAAATACACTGTGTGATAACAAGAGATTATGAACCTTGAATTCTCAGAGCTTCAGGCGTTTGTGGTTCTGGCCGGCGAACTGCACTTTCGTAAGGCATCGGAACGGTTGTTCCTATCCCAACCGGCACTCAGCAAAAAGATTCAAAGACTGGAGGAGAAGCTAAAGGGGGCCCTCTTCGTGCGCTCGCGTCGTAGAGTCGCCCTGACGGATGCTGGTAAGAGTTTCCTTCCGAAAGCCGCAAAACTGTTGCAGGACGCCGAGGATGCTTTGCGTGAAACACAGGCCGCAGTTCAAGGTCGAGCCGGCACCCTGCGCATCGGCTTTGGGATCGCTTCACTACCTGAAATCCTTCCGCGAACCATTCTGCGGTTCCGCAAACTTTACCCCGAAGTTGAACTGCAAATGCGGGAACTGCCTTCTCCTTCACAAGTCTCATCTCTCATTGAGAGCAGGCTGGATGCGGGAATCATGCGGATGCCGGTGACTGACCGCAAACTGATGAGTGTCCCGCTATTTTCCGAGCATCTGATTTTGGCGACCTCAGCGGACATACAATATCGGCGCAAAGAGGGCATCGACGGATTTCGTAACAGTGGTTTTATCTTCGTGTCGCCTTTGGTCTCCAAAACTTTTCACGATCGCGTTCTAAGCCTTTGCCTTCGCGCGGGATTCACTCCTCGGGTTGTTCAGGAAGCAAACGAAATCTTGACCATCCTCCACTTGGTTCGATCTGGCCTGGGGGTCTCTTTGGTCCCGAGGTCAGCCCAGCGCCTCAAAGTGCCGGGCGTGCGATTTCATGAACTGGGCTGGAAGGAGTCGTTGTGGCGCATCGGGATCGCATGGAATCGGAGCTCGGACAAACTCCCGCTGATCTTGTGTTTTGTCAAAGTCGTGCAGGCCGTCGTCGGCGACCAAGAGGTCTAGCGATGGGCTATGGACGGGCTCAATACCGACTGACCCCACCGATCAACGGTGTTCCGGCCTTGTATGTGGTCACTAGTCTTTCTCTCCTCTCGTACTCCCGGTAGTCTCGCCTGAAGGTGGCCGCTCCGACAACGTCGGTCCAGCACCGCTAAAAGCGCCAGCCAGCCCAGGCTATTATCCTGAAGTGTGATTGAAAAGCCAGACACACTCTCCGAGACCTCGCCTCGCAAGGGAGTTCTCCGCTCCTTTGTTCGATGGCTTGCCATCGGCGCGGTGCTTGTTTGGTCGCTTGCCGTGCTGATCCTTGTCGCCGCCCGGTGGATCGACCCACCGACAACCGCGGTGCACATCCAGCGCCAGTTGCAGGCCTGGATTCACCACACGCCCTATCACGAACGCTACAAATTTATTCCGCTCAGCCAAATCTCACCCGATCTCCAGCACGCTGTAGTCGCGGCGGAGGACGGGCGCTTCTACCAGCACCACGGGTTCGATTGGCACCAGATCCAAATCGCTGCCGAAGACGATTTGGAAGGAGGTCGCACTCGGGGAGCTTCCACCATCACGCAGCAACTTGTGAAGAATCTATTTTTCGGAACGGGCCGCTCGGTCCTCCGCAAGGGTGCCGAGTTCACACTGGTACCGGTTGCCGAACTCGTCCTTGGCAAGCGGCGCATTCTCGAGATCTATCTCAACGTAGTTGAATGGGGCCCTGGTATTTATGGTGCGGAGTCGGCGTGTCGTTACTACGACGGAATCGCGGCTCGGAGTATCGACCGGGAACAGGCGGCGCGACTCGCCGCGATTCTGCCGGCTCCCCTCAAGCGGCGGCCCGAGCGCATGAATAACTACAGCGAGCTCATCCTTGAGCGGATGCGCCAAATGGGTTGGTAATCGCTAAGAAGATCAATGGCGATCGCCTCGAACCCGACTTCCGGACAACGTCCTCGCAGTCCGCGCGGCTTCCGGTTAGCACATCACTCGAGACCGCGAAAGTCCAGGTTGCCATGGTGTGTCCCCCGATCGGATCCTGAAACCTCTATGGACCGCTCGTCCCTGCGCTATCATTGCTCGCTGTCAGATTTT
>Ga0209169_10000925_pt1 | contig 18095 bp, 19 predicted proteins | sample HubBroMetageWRM4_FD_188346 | JGI IMG/M metagenome (GOLD analysis project Ga0209169, IMG submission 188346) | Warmed soil microbial communities from the Hubbard Brook experimental Forest, New Hampshire - Hubbard Brook CCASE Soil Metagenome WRM 4... | ecosystem: Environmental > Terrestrial > Soil... | reverse complement strand
CTATGGTTTAGGCCGAGACCAGACCTCAGACAAAAAACGGGCCCCTCTCCCAAGTGCAATAGAATGACGCACCGCGCGCATCGTGTCAAGGTAGAAGCTTAGGTTGTGGACGGTGTTCAAAACCTGGGCCAAAACCTCGTTCGAGGCATACAAGTGCCGCAAATACGCCCGCGAATACCGCGAACACACCCGGCAGCGGCATTTGGGGTCGAGAGGACCATCATCTCCCGCGTACCGCGCCTGCTTGATTGACACCTTTCCTTCTGAGGTAAACAGCAGTCCATGCCGCGCCGCCCGTGTCGGCAGCACACAATCCATCATGTCGATGCCGAGGCTCGCGTATTCTACGATCTCCTCCGGAGTTCCCACCCCCATCAGGTATCGGGGCTTATCCGCAGGCAGATGCTCGACCGTCGCCTCCACGACTTCTCTGGTCAGCTCTCGCGGTTCACCCACACTCAGTCCGCCAATGGCATAACCAGGGAAGCCGATCTCCATGGTCCTCAGGGCAGATTCTTTTCTCAGGCTCGCGTCCATGCCGCCCTGCACGATCCCGAAGAGCGCTTGGGTCTGATCTGCGCGAGTGGGGCGGACGCCCTCGTCCGCCTCTCGCGTGCTGCAACGGCCACGCCAAGGCACCTCTTCCTTATGCTCCTCAAAATACTTCTTGCTCCGCCCCGCCCAGCGTAGTGTCAACTCCATCGACTGCCGCGACCGCCCTGCATCCGCCGGATACTCCGTACACTCGTCGAACGCCATAATAATGTCCGCGCCCAACCCAATCTGCGCTTCCATCGCGCTCTCAGGGCTGAAGAAATGCGAAGACCCGTCCAGATGGGAACGAAACGTCACTCCTTCTTCCGTGACTTTTCGCAGCTCATTGAGGCTGAAGACCTGAAATCCGCCGGAGTCAGTCAGAATCGCACGCGGCCACGCCATAAAGCGATGCAACCCGCCCAGCTTCCTGATCTGCTCCACGCCGGGCCGCAGATATAAGTGGTAAGTGTTGCCCAGGAGAATCTGGACGTCGAGTTCTTCGAGCACGTCCTGAGAAACGCCTTTGACCGAGGCCAGGGTTCCCACTGGCATGAAGACCGGCGTTTCGACTTCGCCGTGGGGCGCAATCAGGCGCCCGGAGCGAGCCTGACCGGAAACGTGCTCAAGCTTGAATTGAATTGACACTGCGAAATTGTAACGGAGTGCGACGCCTCATACGTCCAATTCAATGATTTCAGCCTTCACGCGGCCACGGCTGACGATGATCTGTCCCACGCTGACTGGCAGATGAAACCTTCGCGGACCGGCGCTCCCAGGATTGAAATAGAGCACGCCATTCTTCGTTTGCTGATCGGGACTATGGCTGTGCCCGAAAATCACGGCGGCAAAGCGAGCCGCTTCTGGTTTAACGTCAAGTTGCTGAATATCGTGAAGAACGTAGAACGTGAAACCCCCGGCATCCAGCAGGTTTGTCTCAGGAAGTTGCTTCGCCCAGCTTTCGCGATCGACATTGCCACGCACCGCTGTCACTGGAGCAACGTCGCCCAACCTGTCGAGTATCTCGGGCGCCCCAATGTCGCCGGCGTGAATAATGAAATTCGACCCCTGCAATGCAGCAACTGCCTCGGGACGCAGCAGGCCATGCGTATCCGAAATGATTCCAATCTTCATCGGTGATGTTCTTCCCTCAGAAATACGGATGGGGCTTCCCTTGTGAACCAAGGCTGCCCTGAGCTTTTGTGGTTAGCGCTTTTTCTCAAGCAGCACTACAGCGTGTGCGATGGCAGCATTGTCGGTACTCATGCCCTCCGGAGTCTTGGCCTTGAGCCCGACGCAATCCGACGGAATATTCAGAAGCTTTGCGACACTTTCACGAATCGCAGCGGCGTGCGGCCCGATTTTCGGCGCTGCGAGAATGAGCGTGGAATCGACATTCTCGATTGCGTAACCCGCGGCGCCCACCCGCTCCAGCGCTTCCCGCAGAAAAACGGCCGAGTCCGCGCCCTTCCATTTCGCATCCGATGGCGGAAACAGCGTGCCAATGTCCGGGCCGGCCATCGCACCCAGCAACGCATCCGTTAAAGCATGCAGAAGCACATCGCCGTCCGAATGTCCGCCCAGACCCTGGGGGTGAGGCAGCGTCACGCCGCCGATCCTAAGCGGAATGCCGGCTTTGAACTCATGCGAATCCCAACCGTAGCCGATTCTCAAGCACACCCCTGATTCGCCGCGGATTCACGCGGATGAACGCGGATTATTTTTCTGAAATTCTCGAAGGCGAAACGCCTGAACTCAGCCTTTACTCCAAAGTTGAGCAGCAACCCAACCTCTACGTCTGTCGCCTGCAGATAATTCAACAGCTGCTTCTCGTAGGCAATATCAATGCCACGAGCCGCCTTGAGTTCCAGCAGCACTTTTCCATCGGCCAACATGTCTGCCTTGAAATCTCCTACGCGACGGCCTCAAAACCAAACCTCAATCGGAACCTGCTGCCTAACGCTGATACCGGCTTCCATTAAAGCGATACCCAACGCCTCCTGGTAGACACTCTCCAGAAACCCGTGCCCCAACTCGTTGTAGACGTCGAAGAATACTCCAATGATTTTCTCGGTCAGCTCAGCATGCTTCAGGCCGATAACAGAATGCATGCCGCGAGTCTAAACTCAAAGACCAAAGATTGATCCGCGTTCATCCGCGTAAATCCGCGGCGAACAAGGTTCTATTTCCCTAAATAGAACTCCGCCAACTCCATATCCGCCGGTGTTGTGATCTTTATATTTCTTGCCGATCCCATCACCACCGCTACTTCGTGCCGCGAGCGTTCGACCAGCGAAGCCTCGTCCGTCCCCATGAATCCATCGGCCTCGGCTTCATCGAAGGCCTTCTTCAGCACAGCGTAACGGAACCCTTGTGGCGTCTGCGCCATCACTACCCGCTCGCGCAGAATGGTCGCGGTAATCACCGCGCCTTCCGCCGTGCGCTGTACTTCCTTGATGGTATCCACCGCAGGCACACCGGCAATGGCCGCGCCATACTTCTGCGCAGCTTCAATCACATCATGAATAATTTCCGGGGTGACGAATGGCCGCACCGCGTCATGGACCAGAACAATATCATCCGCCGCCGCGGAAATCGCCGCCATGGCGTGAGCCACCGACTGCTGCCGGTGCTCGCCGCCCTCGACCAGATGAATTTTCTTCTTGAGAATATCCTTGGCTTCTTTTTCCAGCCGCGCGCGGAATCCCTCGATCTCGTTCGCTCGCAGCGCAATGCAAATCTCCGTTAACTCCGCGCTGGCGGTAAACTTTCGCAGGGTATGGATGAGAATTGGCGTGCCGGCAAGTTCCGTGAACTGTTTCGACGCGGCAGGCTTCTTGGTGCTCGCAGCCGGGGCCATGCGCGTGCCCAGGCCCGCTGCCGGAATGATCGCAAATACCTTCATGGCGGGCTGCCAGTATACGAGGGACTGTGGCAGGCTTTCAAATTAGAGTTACAGGTGAGAAAAATCTCCAACGCCCCGAACAGCAGCCACCTACTCCGTCGGCCGGTCCACCATCACCGGCTTCTTGGGTTCGGTGCTGGGCACGGAGGCGACCGTCGTAGTCACCACCACCGCCGGCCGTGACTCGGCTCGCACTCCCGCCCGCTCGTCCCACTTCCCGAAGATCATTTTCCCTGCCGTGGTCTGCAACACCGAGGTCACGGAAATATCGATGGTCTTGCCGATCATCTTGCGCGCATTGTCCACTACGACCATGGTGCCGTCGTCGAGGTAAGCCACGCCCTGGTTGTACTCTTTGCCTTCCTTCAACACGAACACTTTCATGATCTCGCCCGGCAGCACGATCGGCTTGAGCGAGTTGGCCAGTTCGTTGATGTTCAACACATCCACGCCCTGCAGTTGCGCCACCTTATTGAGGTTGAAATCGTTGGTGATGATCTTGCCTTCATACAGCTTGGCCAACTCAATCAGCTTGAGGTCCACTTCGCGCACCGCGGGAAAATCATCTTCCACAATCTGGATCTGCACCGAAGCAACCTTTTGCAGCCGTTGCAGAATGTCCAGACCGCGCCGCCCGCGATTGCGTTTCAGGGAATCTGCGGAATCCGCCACCAGTTGCAACTCGCGCAGCACGAACTGCGGAATCACGATAATGCCATCCAGAAAGCCGGTCTCGCCGATGTCGGCAATGCGCCCATCAATGATCACGCTAGTGTCCAGAATCTTGTAGCTCTTCTTCGATTGCTTCTCTCCGCCAAAAATTCCTCCCAGCGCCGCCAGATTCAGCAGATCACCCTTGTTGGCTCCCACAATCAAGCCGACGTAGGCCATCAGCAACATCACCATGATTTGCAGGAAGCTTTGGGTGTGTCCGGCGGGAATGCTGCTGCGGATCACCAAAGCAAACAGGTAGGCGCCGAAAATCCCGAGGATGCTGCCAATCGCTGCCCCGATCAGCCGCTTCAGGCTCACGAGCCGCAGCCGCCACTCGAACAGGACGATGGCCAAGCCCAACCCGGCCCCGACGCCTGCATCCTTCCAGGCATCCAAGCCGAACGGCTGAATCAGATAGCAAGTAACCGCAACCAAAACAACAAATAGAAGACGAACCAGTATTAAGTCCACGTGCACTTCCTCCCGGGACCGTAAAGCCAGGTGAACCCAGTCCCGCACCGGCCCGCCGCTACCGAAAGCCATCGGCGAACCAGCGATATAGTTGCGGAGCATGTATGAGGGACCCTGCTATGAAACCGCGCTCCGCCCCGCCTACACCTCGACGGGAAAACAACCAATATTCTCCTGAAGTATATACCCGCGGCCATGCGGTCACGATTACGCTGGTCACAAACGCCTGTGATCACTCTCACACGTCGAACCGGAAGCGCCTTGCTGTTAGACTTTTTCCATGAAGGCCATTGTGATCAGCCGCTTAGGCGGCCCGGAAGTGCTTGAAATTCGCGATACGCCCGAGCCTACGGCCAATGCCGGCCAGTCGCTGGTACAGGTCGCGGCCGGCGGACTCAATTTCGCCGATTTCATGACCGCCAGCGGCGGCTACCCTGGAACTCCAAATCCTCCGCTGATTGCCGGACGTGAATTCTGCGGCACCCGGTCAGCCGATGGCCAGCGCGTCATGGGCTATCTGCAATGGGCCGCCTTCGCTGAACGCGTCACCGCTCCCGCGCAGTTGCTCTGGCCTGTGCCCCAGGGATGGACCGCCGAAGAAGGCGCCGCTTTCCCCGTCAATTACTTCACCGCATACTTTGCGTATTGGAAAGCTGGCCTGCTGACCTCGACGAATACCGTTCGACCCCGCGTTATGATTCATGCCGTCGCTGGCGGAGTGGGCACTGCCGCCGTGCAGATCGGCAAACTGCTCGGCATGGAAATGTATGGGACCTCATCTTCCGATGACAAACTTGCGCGGGTAGCCGAACTAGGACTGCAACATGGCATCAACTATAAAAAGAATGATTACGAAGAAGCCATCAAAGATCTCACGCATGGCGAAGGCGTTGACGCCGTGTTTGAAATGCTGGGCGGCGAGCACACTAACAAGAGCGCTCGCTGCCTGCGAGATTTCGGCCGCGTGATCGTCTACGGCAGCGCCACCGGAGAGAAGTCAACTCTTGATCCTCGTCTGCTCTATGCGAAAGGCGGCAGCGTGCACGGACTCTGGCTGACTTATCTCTCGTCAAATCGCGAGTTGATGAGCGCAGCCTGGAAGCAACTTTCAGAATGGATTTCACAAGGACATCTGCATCCCGTGATCGGGCAAGTTTTCCCCATGGAGAAAGCAGTCGACGCGTATCGCTTGCTCGGCGAGGGAAAAAACTACGGCAAAGTTGTTTTAAAAATCCAGCCGTCTTAATACCTGCGACTGTCCGTTTGCGAACGCCATGATGTCGCCACCGGTCACATTTCCCGGCCGATTCCTATACATTCTCGCAAGGAATCAATGCCTGCGCGTTCCTTTAATCTTGGCATCTCACGTGCATTAAACACTCGTGTTACACGAGCATTAACATCTCGTGTTAAAGGAGAGTAAAAATTTGTCCCCATCTGTAAAGATTGCAATTTCTTGAAATAGACTACACAAGTGACCGCTGTTTGCGGTTCACGAATTGCTAACGCTGCGCGGGGCAAGCCGTCCAACTGAGTAATTGCAATTTAAGTCGGAAAGGAACTTTCTAGCATCTAGGGACGTATCAACTCATAAGGCAGGGGAGCCGGACAGATAACCAGCCGTCCGGTGAGAGAAATTTCAGGGGTTGAGGGACTGGCTCACACTCGGTTTGGCGGCCCAGGTGAGCGCAGCCCCTGTAGCAGAGAGCACCAAGTCCTTGCGGCCCGGTTGCTTTCTTCTTAACCCCGCCGCAGCATTGTAGGCCTTTGGTGAAAAAACACAAAGTTTTTTTGCGGAAGGCAGGTCCAAGCCGCCCAGAACCGGTTCCCGACGTTTTTCGGGAAAGAAAAAGGAGAATTGCATGAAGTTCGCAAATATTTCCAAGGGCTTGCTGCTGGGCTTGAGTTTGCTGCTGGCAACAAGCTTGTTCGCAGCCAATACCCACAACAACAAGGGATCGCTCCAACTCGGGGATTCTGTAACCGTGAGCGGAAAGACGGTTCCCGCAGGCGACTACTCGGTGAAGTGGGAGGGCAGCGGATCCAACGTGCAACTGAACATTCTCAAGGGCAGCACGGTGGTCGCTTCCACTCCGGCACGGATCGTAAACCTTGACCAGTCCAGCGGTTCTGATTCGACCCTGCTCAGGAACAACGGTGACGGCAGCAAATCGCTGTCCGAGATTCGCTTTAACGGCAAAAAGTATGCCATTGCCGTCGGCGACGAGTCGGCGAACGCCGACATGGGCAGTTCAAGATAAGGGAGTCCACTGAACAGAAAAATGGGGAGCGCACGCTCCCCATTTTTCTTTTGCCATATTCGCGCCGCGTCCTCAGTTCGCTGACGCCAGCACGTCATCGTAGTAGTTCACGAAGAGGCGGTGCGGCTTGTCCTTCAGTCCTTTCAACGGAATCTTCTGTTCCATGCTGGTGTTCCCGGTCAAGGGGGCCCGGCCCAGAAAACGCACACTGCCATCCGCCAGCTCAATATAGAGCGGAACCAGCATGCGGAAATTCTCGCTCACGTTGCTTTGGGTTAGCTTGAAACTGAACTCCATGTTACCCGCAGCATCGTTGTCCAGTGAACTTTGCATAATGTAGCTGGGCAGTTGGGTCCCATAGACGTACTCGTTGAAGAACCAATCCATGTTCCCTCCCCCGAACGCCGCCATCTCCGGAGTCATATGTTTCTCCACCATGGCCTTGAAATCTTCCGTGGTGGCCGCGCGCCCCGCATAGGTCTTCACAAAATCTCGCATGGTCGCCTTGAAATTCTGATCGCCGTTCTGCTTGTCCCACATCATCATGCGCACCATATGCAGGATGTAGGCGCCCTTGGGGTAGATCAGGTCGCGGGTGACATTAAAGCCGGTTTTCGTGTTGCTGAGGCGGTATCCCAAGGTGACCGGCCCGGCATCGATCGCGCGATAACCTTGCGGGTCCTTCATGGTCAGCAGTTCACGCTCATCATTCCAGAAATCGATGAACCTCTTAGGATTCTTATCGAGCGCTTGCAGGAACAGCGACGCCGACATATCCGCGAAGCCCTCGCTCATCCACTGGTCGCGATAGGAACTGAATCCCACTTGATTCCCCCACCACTGGTGCGCGACCTCGTGTGGAGCAACCGTCTTCCAGTAGCCGCGATCTCCACGATCCAGCCCGAGTTGATGGCGGACCGTATTGTCATAAAACGAGCAGATCGGCAACCACACCAGTGTCGGCCAGGACTGCCCGAAGTCACAAGCGGTTTGCTGCGTCATCGCCAGCCGCTTAAAGGGAATTGGGCCGAAGTAATCAGTGTAAAGTTCCATAGAAATCTCCCCATCGGCCAGGGCCTTCTTCTGCATCGGGGTCGTATTCATATTGCCCAGGGTTACGTCGGCCCGCCCCCCGATATAATCGTGCGTCACCTCCAGGTTGTCTTCGCCGTTCGCCTGCCGCTGCAAATTCTTCACCCATAGGGGCGGTTCCTTGTTGGCGTAGGACTGCACCAGGTAATCGGGCTTGGTGATCTTGGCTTCCTGCACATTGAAATTGCCGAAGTTAAAGCCGGCCACGGTTTGCGGCACCTCGCTCTTCCACACTGTGACGTTATGGTCGCCTTCCGTGGTTTCGCTTACCAGTGTCCCCGTCGCCGTCATCTTCATTCCCTTGGGAATGTGGAAGGTCAGGTCGTAGTTGGTAAATCCTCCGAAGGCCTGGCTGGGATCATTGGGATACCAACTGTCCCGCGCCCCGGCAGCGGGAAAGTAGTTGCCATTGCCTTCGTTCGAGACCGCGTCCTTGCCGCTATATGTGGTCACAATGCTGAGTTTCTCGCCGGAGGCCAATGGCTTGGGCAGGATCACCGAGAAAAGCTCCGCATCTTCATCTTTGCCCTGTTGAATAAACGACAGGGGCTGGCCGCCTTCGCCCGTGACGCTCTGCACCCGCAGGGTCGGGTAGAGTTCAAAGGGCACCACCTTCAACCCGTTCACCTGGGAAACGAACGATGTGGTTGCCTTGCCAGAAAGATTGGCGTTCTTTTCAAGAGTAGTGTCGAGCTGTTGATGCTCGATGCGTATCAACCCGTTATTCTGCGAGCCGGACGCGGTGCCCTGTTTGTATTCGTTCGACAGGTGAAACGCTGCCCACACTCCCATCTTCTTATCGTCGTAGGTGAGAAGTTCCACTTCTTCCGGCGATACATCGAACAGCAGGCGCGCCCCGTGAGGATCAATCGCGAACACTTCCTTGTCGCTATACCGCTGTCCGTGAATGAAGGCCACGAACAGGCCGCCGGGTGCACTCGCGCCTATGTCCTGCAAGATGCGGCCATCGAGATTAAACCGCAACGCAAGATTATGGCGTAAAGCATTCTGGCTGTTGCGCAGCAGGTCGGCATCGCATGCCGCGGTGGCTACTCCGCCGGCCTTCTTGATCTCGTCATAAGTGGTGTCGGTGAAGCGGAGCACTAACTGGCTGAATTTCTCGCTAAACTCGTCTTCCTTGGTTAGCAGTTTCAGGGTGCTGCGCTCGATGCCGATCGGAGGATCAAGAACCATGTTCCCATCCCCTACAAACACCGCACCCGTCACCTTGCCCTCAACCGCGTTCACAAAACATACGTTGCCCGAGTTCAGATGAAAGGTGGCGGCATCGCGCTTAAGTGTGAGGTCCTTCACCGAAACCGCCTCGCTGCCCAACCCAAGATTGCGCAATTGCTGATAGGTGGGGTCGGAGTTCGGTGTAGGAGGCGCAGTTTGGGCAAACAGACCAGCAGCGGAGAACGGTACTGTCGCCAGGCAGCACAAAAAGCGGGACCAATATCGCATGGAATCTCCTGATAGATTTGTAGAGCCCCGGGGGAAGAAAGAACGTGCTATTATCCACGCCCGGCAGGAAAAAACAAGGCTTTTCGGAGGAGAGACAGCACCGGCGTCGTCAATTCTGATGGGCACGAATCCGCGGACATCCGTGGCCGATTGTCATAACTCTTACTTCCCTTTGAACACGGCGAACACCGCGCCGAAGCCCTCGCTTCCACCAGCGTCGGTCACGCCGAGAAGATGGCCCGCGTCGTCCGTGATCGGCCCTGCGACAGGACTTTGTCCATCACTCCCCGACCCGAAGCTGTGCAGCACGCTTTCACTCCAAGCACCGTTCTTGTGAGCCAGGCGGAACACCGTCCCGCAACCGAATCCAAACTCGCAGCCGGAGCTGCCGCCTTGATTGGTGGTGCCATAGAGATTTCCAGCAGCGTCCAGCAACAGTACGCCCTCGGAGTTTTGCCCGTCGGAACCACCCCTGAAAGCGTAAAGCACTTGCGCGTTCCACCCGCCTTCGCCGTTCGGCGAAACCTCGAAAGCTGTGCCGCAGCCAAAACCGCCGAAACAATTCGCGCTCCCGCCACGAGTTGTCGTTCCGTAGAGATTTCCCGCAGTGTCTATCGCCAGGCCGGCCATTGGGTTTTCTCCGAACTCGCCGCCGTCAAACTGGAGTAGATCGTTCTTCGTCCAGGTACCGGCGTTGTTGGTGAGTTGAAAAACGCTGCCGAGGCTGCTCTGAAGCTCCGTGGTGCCGTAGAGATTGCCCACGGCATCAAAAACCAAATCACCGTTGGGCGCGCCGCCTTCATCGCCAAAAATGTAGATGGCAGTTTCTCGCCACGCTCCGCCGACGATGGGACTCAGTTCAAAAATAACGCCTGGGTCGAACACCCCGCCACCGTGAATCGTTCCGCCGTAGAGATTTCCCGCGTGGTCAAACACTAGATTGCCCGTTGGCAGATCGCCATCATTCGCGCCGCCGACAAAGTCATACAGGACCTGGAAGATCCAGCCACTCTGGCTGGGCGACAACTCGAAAACATTGCCGCAACCAAGGATGCCGCAATTCAGATCTCCGCCGCCAGAAGCTGTGCCATACAGATTGCCTTTGGAGTCGGCGATCAGGCCGCCTTGCGGGGCGTAGCCATCCTGGTTGCCGGTGAAACTGTGGAGAATCGTGGTCTTCCAGCCAGCGCCGGAGCGCGACAGTTCGAATGCCGAGCCGTTCCCGAATTGCCCGCCACTGGAGGTTGTCCCGTAAAGTTTGCCGTTAGGGCCGAGGAGGAGTTTGCCAAAGGGATATTCGCCGTCGGGACGGTTGCCGAACGAGTACAGGACAACTTCCTTTACAGCGGCCGAAGCCGCCGGCGCGCCGAATAGTCCCCACCCGATCAACAGAGCGAGGATCCAACCCCGCGTCTCTATTCCGGTCTCCATAACGCTTCGCTTAGTACTTCGGCATCTTCGGATCGATCCGGTCGGCCCAGGCTAGAATCCCACCTGCCAGGTTATGCACTTTCTTGAATCCCGCCTGTTGCAGGAAGTCCACGGCCTTGGCGCTGCGCACACCGGAGCGGCAATGCGCCACAATTTCCCGGCTGGAATCGAGTTCGTTCACCCGCTTCGCCAGATCACCCAGCGGAATCAAATGTCCCCCGATATTGCAGATCTGATATTCGTGCGGTTCGCGCACGTCCAGCACGAACACGTCTTCCTTCGCGTCCAGACGCCGTTTCAGTTCTTCCACCTGGATTTCAGAAATTCCACCGGCCACAGGCTTCTCCTTGCTTTCTTCTTGACCACGGATTCCACAAAACTCGTTGTAGTCTATCAGTTTTGTGATCGTCCGATGGCTACCGCAGGCCGGACAGTCGGGGTTCTTGCGCAGTTTGAGCTCCCGAAACTTCATGCTCAGTGCATCCACCAGAAGCAGCCTTCCGACTAGCGAATCGCCTTTCCCGAGAATGAGTTTGATGACCTCCGTGGCCTGAATAACACCCACAAGGCCCGGGAGAATTCCTAATACGCCACCCTCGGCGCAGGAGGGAACCAGTCCCGGCGGCGGCGGCTCGGGATACAGGCAGCGGTAGCACGGTCCGGCTTCTGTGGCGAAAACGCTGGCTTGCCCTTCAAAGCGGAAAATCGATCCATAAACGTTGGGCCTGCCGGTCAGCACACACGCATCGTTCACTAGATAGCGCGTGGGGAAATTGTCAGTGCCATCGGCCACGATATCGAACTCGCGAAACAGATCGAGCGCATTGGCGCTGCTTAGGCGCGTCTCAAACGTCCGCACGTTCACAAATGGATTAATCGCCTTCAGTTTCTCCGCCGCCGAGTCCAGCTTCTTGCGGCCCACGTCCGCGGTGGTGTGAATGATCTGCCGTTGCAGGTTGGTGTAGTCCACGACGTCGAAGTCCACGATCCCCAGCGTGCCTATCCCGGCCGCGGTCAGGTACAACGCCAGCGGCGATCCTAATCCGCCCGCTCCAATGCACAGCACCCGCGCCGCTTTGAGTTTCTGCTGCCCCTCCATGCCCACTTCGGGCATGATCAGATGACGCGAGTAGCGCAGAATCTCGTCGTTGTTGAGTGCGGCGGCTTCGGGTTTAATTTCGGGAGTAATGGTTGCCATAATAACCTCAGTTTTGGAGGAATTTCGCGGATTTGCGAACGGCTGGGACTAGCGACAACAGCAACAACAGCGGCAGGCTTGGCGGGTGGCGTTCATGCCAAGGCGTTCCATCTACTGACGGCCTCCGGCGATCGAAGGCACTATCGAAATGCTATCACCGTCTTTGACGGCGGTCGCTTCTTTCTGTAGATAGCGTACGTCGTCGTCATTCAGGTAAACATTCACAAACGACCTCAGTTTGCCTTCCTCGGTGTAGAGATGCCGGCGCAGGTCGGGGTGCTTAGATGTCAGGCCAGACAAAGCCTCGGCGACCGTGACCGCCTTCACCTCGACGGTCGGCTGCTTGCCAGTGTACTGGCGTAGCGGAGTCGGGATCAGTATTTTGGTCATGTCCTTAGTTGATGCTGGGGCTGGCCAGAGGATTCAGGGGATTGCAGGTGTGGGGCGGACACTCTTGTCCGCCAAAGGCCCGGATCGGCACGGCTTACGCGGGCAGCACACCTCAACTCACCTCAATCTCTTCATCCACCAGCTTCTTGCCATTCTCCTCGCTGCCCGTCAACTCGAACGAATTAGTCAACACGGCCTTGCCCCTCTCCACGCTGGTGATCACATACGAGCAACCAAACCAATGCGCCTCGGCCAAGTCCGTCGGAGACCATTGCGCCGGATGGTCGGGGTGTGAGTGGTAGAAACCGACAATATCCTCGCCGCGCTCCCTGCTTTCCCGTTGAATGCGAATCAGTTCGCGGGGATCGATGTGGTACCGGTTCTGCGGCGAGTCGTTTCTGGTATTTGCGCACCGCGCCACCGATGTCACCACCCGCGCGTCATCATTCGTCTGCCCCAAAAGCACTCCGCAGCATTCGTGCGGATAAGCCTCCTCGCCATGCCGACGAATCCCGTCCCATTCGGTTTTGCAGATCTTCAACATAAGACTTTCACCACAGAGACACAGAGGCACAGAGGCACAGACAAACCCAGTTTCTTGTTCCTCTCTGTGACTCTGTGGTGAGGATTTGCTAACCTTCTTCCCAGAACCTCTCGCTCAAATACTTGTCCCCGGAATCCGGCAATATTGCGACCATCACCGTCGGCGTATCTTTCTTCAGCTGTCTCGCCACTTGCAAGCAGCCCACAATCGCTGCGGCGGAAGAAACTCCCACCAGCAAGCCTTCTTCGCGGGCCAACCGCCGGGCCATTGCGTAGGCGTCCTCGGTCGAGATCTCAAGGTCCTCGTCCGCGAGCGTCGGGTCATAAATCTTCGGCACCATCGCGCTGGCCATGTGTTTGGTGCCTTCAATGCCATGGAACGCCGAATCCGGTTGCAGCGAGATGCAGCGCACCCCAGAATTCAATTCCTTCAGGCGCCTGGTAGTGCCCACGAAAGTTCCACTTGTGCCCAGCATAGCCACAAAGTGCGTGATACGTCCTTCCGTCTGTTGCCAGATTTCGTTGGCCGTGCCATGGTAGTGTGCCTGCCAGTTGGCGTCGTTCGAATACTGGTCGGCGTAGAAATACAAATCGGGACGCTCAGCGGCGAGCTCGCGAGCTTTACGAATTGCGCCATCGGAGCCGTCGGCGGGGTCGGTATAAATGATGTTGGCGCCGTAGACTTGCAGGATGCGTTTGCGCTCCACGGAAACATTTTCTGGCATGCACAGCGTCACCGGAAAGCCCTGCGCGGCGCCGATCATGGCATAGGCGATGCCGGTGTTGCCGCTGGTCGAATCCAGCAGAATTTTACCGGATGTTAACTTGCCACTAGCGCGCGCATGCGCCACGATGTTGGCGGCGGCGCGGTCTTTGACCGAGCCTCCGGGATTCAGCCATTCCGCCTTGCCGAGAATTTCGACCGAGGGTAGATCCCGGGCGACGCTCGCCAGTCGCAACAGCGGAGTGTTCCCGATCCGTTCCAAACTGCCTTGGCCGAGAGCTGCCGGCGGCGGTGAAACGCGCACTTCGGCCAGCTTGGGTTGCGCTTTCTGCATTGGACAGAACTTTGCTTTCGTGACCTACGTAACCTGGGTGAGACGCGAAATCACGCGCCAAGTCTGCTCAATTAGATTATAAGGAAGGTGGGTTGGTTCCACAGAAGATGCCCGCTGACTCCCTTTGCCGGGCATCCGCATCTAACCAGGGGAAGATTAAAAGGAAGAAATGGCAACCAAGACAGAACCTCGGACCTATGACGAAGCCCTAAGCTGGCTGCGCGAACACGGTTTTGACCTCATCGAAGCTCCCGGCACTCAGGGCCGCGTGTTCCTTAAGAAATACAACGTCTCGGCCGCCATTCAGAAAGACGGCGTCGACGGCGTGAAGATTTTCGCCTATCCCGGTTATATGATCGGCAGCGAAATTTCCAAACTGGTCAATCGCGGATATCAGCAGTTTCTGAAAACCTCAAAAACCGAAATCGCCGCCACCGCCGACCATCTGAAAGCACTGCAACAGTTTACCGAAGAGCTCAAGGAAGGCCTAGGCCTGCCTGTCCTGTACAACGAATCATTGGGCACAGTCAGCGAGTCCTACCACTACGACCGCATTGAAAATCGCGACAAGCCGGCTCCCGAGCGTCCCAAGCGCCCCTGGGAAAAGGCTGGAGTCGCCGTGGCGGTAGCTGCGAAAAAGAGTCCTGCTTGAAAATCACTTCACCGAAAACGTCAGATCGGCGTTGAACTCTGTAGGTTTGCCGTCTTTCAAATACGGCTGAAATTGCCATTGTGAGATCGCCTGAAGGACCGCCCCCAATAGCTCGTTCGGCAGATTCTCCGGGCTTGTGGAGTGAACTGTACCGTCTTCCCCGACGAGAACCCGAACTGTTCCAGTCATGCCCTTCGGAGTCCCCGGACGAAAGTGCGGCTCAACAATCTTCACTGCCTGTTTGCGCGCCTCCGAGTCGCTGAGTACAGGATAGGGGTCGCCAATCTTTGTTTGATACGCAAATGTGAGTATGCCTTCGACCTGCTCTGGTTCGCCGTTCTGAACCGTGGGGTTGAATTTCCAGTTCGTCAGCTGTTGCCGTGCGGCGTCGGTCATATCCGGATGGTCTGAATTCAGCCCATAGGTCTCTTGCACATGTCCGTCTCTGCCGATGCAAACGTAGATGCTGAGAACGCCAGCGGTCCTGCCACCGCGTACGGGCGGCCAGAACATTGCGGGTGGATCAACAGCCAGGGCTCGCAATGTTGGCTCGTCGGTCTGTATTGTCTGCAATCGGGAGGTCGGCTGCTGAATCGCAAACATGGCGTCATCGGCCTTCTCCATCTCGGTAAGCTCGGTGATAACGGCAGCAAGCTCAGTTCCTGGTTCGATGTATTCAGTTATTTTGTAGGCGACATCCTTTCCCGCAAACTTCCTGTAATTCGTGTAGCGCGCGCTATAGCCAGGACGGTCCGCCGACTCGATTAGCCCGTTTTGAAAGCAATATGAGGAGAACACGCGGTTGCTGACGGGTGGCATTCCCGCACGAAGATCGAAGCGTCGGCAAACTTTCGTTGCGGTAGGCTCCGGGTTGTCGGTTGATTGCGACAAATCAACACCCTCGAGCGCAGCCCCGGGATCAAGCGCGGCATCGACCAAGGTCCTCATCCAGTTCGGATAGTAAGGGCCGGTCAAATGCTCCTCAGTTTTTTCTCCGTTAACGATAAGGGTTTGCGAAAAAGAAACGGTCTTGACGGTTCGTCGCCATTTGTCTGGCGCGGCCCAGTATTCCTCGACGTCACCGTTGTACTCTTCGTTATCCGGATTGGTGCCCTCCCGCACTCGCAACTTTATGTGGAATGGTCGGGAACCGGGCAAGGTCAACTGAGAACGCTCCACAGCTAGTTTCGGCAGGTCCGCAACGGAATTTTCGTTTTGGGCCAACAGCAATGACGGGGCACAAGCTAGGACGCTAGCCAGCAGGAAACGGGACAGTTGCATTGCACGCCTCCAACGAAATTGACTGTCAAATAATCCGGGGGCAATGATCCGCAGGATACTACCATGGAGATGTGTCCAAATTCCGTCCACAACCGACCTCTGATCCCTCTTTCCCGATTCGCCCCGCAGGCCTTATGCTGAAAGAGCAAGCTCCATGAATCCGTTTCGTCTTTACGCGTTAGCGGTCGGCGGCTGCGGCGTAGTGTTCGCCGCTTTCCTTCTTTTGCGCCGCAAGCCCAAAAGCCCAGAAGATTTGGAAAGCGAGCGCCGCGAGTGGCTCGACCGCATTGGCCGCATCACCGACGGCACCGTCATCGATGTTCAAGAGCTTCCGCGCGTCGAGGACAAACAGTCCGTTCTACTGATTTTCCAGTACGACGTCGCCGGGGTGTCTTACGAAGCCTCGCAGGACGTCACCTACCTGCGCCAGCTCATCAACCTTCATTCCTGCCGTCTGGGGCTGCCCACTTCGGTCCGCTACGACCCGCAGAATCCCGGCAACTCGATCGTGGTTTCAGAAAGGTGGATGGGCTTAAGGCAATAGCTGTCAGCTTTCAGCCATCAGCTAAACCTTCTTCACTGGGCGCGGCAGTAATCGGAACGACCAATGCCAGTTGCGGGTTTCTAGCTGTGAGCTGACGGCCGAGAGCTGAAAGCTCCCTCAGCTTCCCGCTGCGAATCCGCCGCTATGGGCGAAGGTGAGACGCAGATACTTGTGGGGATTGACCGGAGTATCGTTGATGCGGACTTCGTAATGCAGATGCGGCCCGGTGCTGCGGCCGCTCAGGCCAACGTATCCAATGGTATCGCCGCGGTGTACATACTGCCCAATGGCGACCGCGAAGTTCGCCAAGTGTCCGTAGCGGGTGGTGATGCCGTGGCCATGGTCCATAACAATCGCCCGTCCATAACCGCCCAGGAAGTCCGCAAACAGAATTACGCCATCGGCGGGCGCGATCACCGCCTGGCCGTACGAGGCGGAAATATCAACGCCGCTGTGGAACGCGCCCTCACCGTTGAACGGATCCGTGCGCTCGCCGAACGAGCCCGTCACCGGCCCTTCCACCGGCCATAGACTGGGCGCAGAGTTGGCCCGTAACCAGTCCGCCGTGGTGGCGTCGCGCGTTAGCCCGAGAGAGATGCCGGTGGCTGCCGCCCCGCTCAAAGCGGTGTCTTTCAGGGTGTACAGGCGGTCAAGCGACGAGGTGACTTGCGAGTCCTGCAAGGTGTCGGTGGCCGGGGTAAGGATGGGATCGGTCTTTAAACCATAGAGCGAAGAAACTTCGTTGGCCAGCGATCCCAGGGATGCGACCTGAATGTCCCGTTCCTTGGCGACCTGCTCCAGCTGGGTATAGCGGTTCTTCAACTCGTCTTTTTGGGCGCGCAGCTCGTTGAAGTGAGAAACCTTCAGCAGCATGCGCAGGTAGGAACTGGCGATCCCGGTCAGACTCAGACCGCCAATCGCCGCCCCCACCACCAGTACGTACAGGTAATGAACCGGGATGGGGATCTTGCGCAACTGCCCATCTTCACCGCGCGCTACGAAAAGAATGTAGAAACGCTTGCGCAATATACTCCTTTTATGTCGTCAGGACCGGCAAAACTCCCAGCCTTTCGGGTCATTGACAATCCCTGCGTCCTGATCCCGGCATCCTTACCTCAACGGGAAGCGAACCCCATGGTTCGACTTCTCCTACCAGAACCAGTCTCAGGCCCAAAATTGCTGTGCGTCGCAGGTACCCGTCCGTGCAACGCTAAAGGTCGGCCAAAGATGTTTGGGAAACAGCAAGGTCACGGTAACAAAGCAGGTCCCTGCCTGTCAATGACATAGGACACAATACCCGGGTTACGGAAGGTGGGGTAACGATGATCGTCCCAGGGCGGGGTAACCATCACGGCCATCCGGCCGGTTACCTTCAGGCGCTTTCGGTGCCGTTGCGGGACTTGCTTCCCACTCTGCCCGGCCCGGACCATGGCCTCATCTTATATATTTGAATTCGCTTGCCTCTCCGTGAAAAGTCGATCATCGAGCGGGTGCGTTCCCAGGCAAAACGAGGGGCTGCGGTTCGCGTCGGTATTGGCGACGACTGCGCCGCCCTTC
>Ga0209169_10000924_pt1 | contig 18097 bp, 18 predicted proteins | sample HubBroMetageWRM4_FD_188346 | JGI IMG/M metagenome (GOLD analysis project Ga0209169, IMG submission 188346) | Warmed soil microbial communities from the Hubbard Brook experimental Forest, New Hampshire - Hubbard Brook CCASE Soil Metagenome WRM 4... | ecosystem: Environmental > Terrestrial > Soil... | reverse complement strand
CCGCAGCCCACGCGCGTCGCGCGGAGGGAAGGTCAGGGCGGCCGGCGCTAGCGGACCGGGGACGGCGTCTTGGCAGGCGACGACCGGCGCGCCGGCCGCCATAGCCTCGAGCATCGGGAGCCCGAAGCCCTCACGCAGCGCGGGCTGCACCAGCGCCGCCGCGCCGGCATAGTACGCGACGAGGTCTTGCGTCGTCACGTCACCGAGCGTGACGATCGCGCGAGTATCGCTGCTCCGCTGCTGCAACTCGCCGCCGAAATCGTCGGGGCCGGTGAGATAGAGATCGATGCGCCGCGATTCCGGCAGACAGGACCATGCCTCGAAAAGTGTCGCCAGACTCTTGTGCTCGCGGTGATTGCCGACGTAGAGCAGGTAGGGACGCGGCGCCGCGTGCGGCGTAACGGTGGCGAGAAAGGCCTCGTCCACGCCGAGTGGCACGACACGGATCTTCGCGCGCTCGACGCCCAACAACGTGACCAGATCCTCGACCGTTCGCGCATCGTCGGTAATCACGCGCGCGGCGCGCGCGCACGCGAATCGGACGACGGTCACGTAGTACGGTCGGACCTTCGCCTTAAAATACTGGGGAAAGCGCAAGTGAATTAGGTCGTGGATCGTCATGACGAACTTTGCCGGCAGCGCCAACGGAACGTATTGCGCGAGAAAATGCACGAGATCGAGGCGTGCCCGCCGGATCGCCAGCGGCAGGCGGATTTGCTCGCTCCAACCAAAGTTGCCGCCTTCGGTGAACGTGACGTACTCGTTCTCGGGCGCGACGCGCGGCAGACGCGCGACCAGCTCGCGCGCGTACGTTTTCATTCCAACCGAGAGTTGGCGCGTCAAGCGCGCATCGAGCCCGACGCGCGCCGCGCTCACCCGATCAGCGCTTTTCGCGCCGCCACGGCAGGGTAGAGCGCCGAGTGATATGCCACGTACCATCCTCGCGGACCGTCGAGGAAAGCACCCCGCGCAAAGAGCAACCATGCTGCTCGTGCAACGCCGCTCGCGCAAGCCGCCAGAACGCCGAAAGGCGAAGGCTTGATGTTCTCTGCTTCGAGCGATGTGTAACGGTCGTATTTCGCCTGGTAGGTTGCAACATCCGGATACGAGTAGTGCAACAGCATCCCAGCGAGATCCCCGGTTGGACCGTCGCAGTTCCACGCCTCGTGCACCGGCGCGGTGCTCGCCGCGGCTGGATGAGCATCGAGCGTCACACGGTCGGTGCGAAAGAGCCGCACCAAGGCCTCGCCGCGCCAGATGCGCATTGGCTTTCCGCAAAAATACGTCGTGCGCCGCACGCGGAAGGCGTCGAACTGCTCCGGCGCCCGCAGAATCGCCTCGCACAGCACGTCGTCGAGCGCCTCGTCAGCATCGATCATCAGCGTCCATGGTGTCGTGACCTCCGCGAGCGCGAAGCGTCGAGCGTCGACGAAGTCGGTCCAGTCGCGTTGGATCACGCGCGCGCCTGCGCCGCGCGCGAACTCAACCGTGTGATCGCGCGAACAGGCGTCGAGTACCAGGACCGCAATCCCGCGCGGGAGGCTCGTCAGGGCACGCGGCAAGTTGCGCTCTTCGTCGCGGGTGAGAACGACCGCGGTAACTAGGCTTGGGTCCAGGACGCCGCCTCAGCAACACCGGCGCGGCCGTCAATCTGCTCCTCGTGACCAAGCGCGGCAGCGATGAATGCACGATAGAGCGGCGCGGGACGATTCGGCCGAGATTTGAACTCCGGGTGCGCCTGCGTGGCTACGAACCACGGGTGCATCTCCAAGGGAAGCTCGACCACTTCAACCAGCCGAGTCTTACCGATCGCGTGGTGACCGGTGAAGCGCATGCCGTGCTCTTCGAAGATCGGCCGATAGCGGTTGTTGAATTCATAGCGATGGCGATGGCGCTCGCTGATCTCGAGCTCACCGTACGCCTGCGCAGCCTGGCTACCTTCCTCCAGGGTGCACGCGTAAGTTCCCAGCCGCATGGTACCGCCGTACATCTCCAGATTCCGCTGATCGGGCATAAAATCAATTACCGGATCGACGTTGGTCTCGTCCACTTCGCTCGTCATCGCGTCGGGGAGTCCGCAGACGTTGCGGGCGAACTCCACACAGGCGAGCTGCATGCCGTAGCAAATGCCCAGGAACGGGATCTTCCGCTCGCGGACGTATTGAATCGCGCGCAGCTTGCCTTTGACGCCGCGCGCGCCGAAACCGGGCGCAACCAGTACGCCGTGTGCTCCGCGCAACACCTCGACGCCCTCTTCTTCAATCAGCTCCGAGTCGATCCGCCTGATTTCGACTCCCGCATGATGGAAGATGCCGGCATGTGCCAGCGCCTCGTTGATCGAGATGTAGGCGTCCTTAAGTTCGACGTACTTTCCGACGAGCGCGATCGTAACCCGGCGCCGCGGATGGAGGAGCCGCTGCGTGATCGCGGCCCACTCCTCGAGCTGCGGTGCAACCGTGGGAAGGTTGAGCTTGCGCACCGCGGCCTGTGCCAGACCCTCGTCTTCGAGATTGAGTGGAACCTGGTAGATCGTGCGGGCGTCGGAGTTCTGTACGACGGCGCTCGGCGGAACGTCGCAGAAGAGCGCGATCTTCTCTTTGAGCTCTAGCGGCATCGGGAGCGCCGATTGCGTGCGGCAGACGATCGCGTCCGGAGAAATTCCGATGCCACGGAGCTCGCGCACCGAGTGCTGCGTCGGCTTGGTCTTCAGCTCGTCCGCCGCGCCGAGATGCGGCAATAACGTGAGATGCACGTACATCACGTTCTCGTCGCCGACGTCGTAGCGCATCTGGCGAATCGCTTCCAAGAACGGCAGCGACTCGATGTCGCCGACGGTTCCGCCAACCTCGACGATGCAGACTTCGGTATGGCTCGCCTCGGCGACGCGCTTGATATGCGCCTTGATCTCGTTGGTGATATGCGGAATCACCTGGACGGTCGCGCCGAGATACTCGCCGCGGCGTTCTTTCTCGATGACGGAGTTATAAATTTGGCCCGTCGTTACGTTGTTCGCGCGCTGGAGGTTCTCGTCGATGAAACGCTCGTAGTGCCCCAGATCGAGGTCGGTTTCCGCGCCGTCTTCCGTCACGAAGACCTCACCATGCTGATATGGATTCATGGTACCGGCATCCACGTTGATATACGGATCCAACTTCTGAATGGAAACGCTCATGCCGCGCGCTTTGAGAAGCCGTCCGAGGGAGGAAGCGGTGATGCCCTTACCGAGCGAGCTCACGACGCCCCCAGTGAAGAAGATATACTTCGCCATCTCGGGTCGTCTTCGTTCGCCCTTCCCAGATTGCAAACCTGGAGGCTGGCCGCTTGCTGCTACCGCCTAAGTGCCGGTGCTCCGGCCGGCGCCCGCCCTTAAGTGCTGCCGACTGGCCGCCCGCGCCGCCCGGTTACGGCTCGCTCCCCTCAGGATGACAAAGGCTTATAGCGCTGCCGTGACGCAGCGTGCCAGTCCCGCGTAATCGGGGACGATCGAAACCGCCGCGCCCGGAAACGCGGCATACGTCATCTCGGCCAATGCTTCGATCGTCGGGGGCGCCGCTTCGAGGAGCACCAGCGAGGGAGTATCGAGCAGCGTTGGCAGCTCGCGGAGCAGGCGACGGTAGAGCGCGAGACCGTCGGAGCCGCCGTCGAGCGCTTCGGGCGGCTCGAACGAAACAGGGTCGGGCGGCTGGGGAAGATCGGCGCTCGGGATGTACGGCAAGTTTGCGACGATAACGTCGAACCGCTTCCCGCGGAACACCTCCGCCAGATCGCTGACCTGAAAGTTGCAGCGGTCGGAGACACTCAAGCGACGCGCGTTTTCGGTGGCGAGTTCGACTGCGGCCGGTGACAGGTCGGTGCCGTCGACGAGCGCTTGCGTTTCCGCTGCAATGCTGCACGCGATCGCTCCGCAGCCGGTGCCCACGTCGAGCACGCGCATCGGCCCGGCGATAAATCGAAGCGCTTCCTCGACGAGAAGTTCGGTCTCCGGCCGCGGAATGAGGACGCTTTGGTTTACCAGAAATTCGCGTCCATAAAAGCCGGCCGTACCGAGGATGTAGGCGATCGGCTCGCCCGCGTTCCGTCGCGCGCAGAGACCCACGAAGTTGCGCGCGTCATCTTCCAGAACCGGGGCTTCGCCATTCGCCAAGATCCAAGCGCGCTCGCGCCGCAGCGTGTAGGCTAGCAGGAGTAATGCATCGGCGCGCGGCGAGCTTGAGCTCGCGACCGCCGCGGTGCCGCGCGCAAGCTGCTCGGCAACGCTCAATCGGCGGTTTCGCCGGCGAGCCGCCGCGCTCGCTCGTCGGCGACGAGCTCCTCGCTGATTTGGGCGAGATTGCCATCCATCACGCCGCGGATGTTTCCGAAGCTGCGGTTGATCCGATGGTCGGTGATGCGATCTTGCGGAAAGTTATAGGTACGAATCTTCTCGGCGCGTTCGCCGCTGCCGACTTGCGACCGGCGCATCGAGTCGACGGCCTCTTCCTGCTCCCGGCGCTTGCGGTCGTAGATCGTCGCGCGAAGCATCTGCATCGCTTTTTCGCGGTTCTGCTGCTGCGAACGCTCCTGTTGCGACGCGACGACGATGCCGCTCGGAAGGTGGGTAATGCGGATCGCCGACTCGGTCTTGTTCACGTACTGGCCGCCGGCGCCCGAGGCTTTGAACGTATCCACTTGCAGATCTTGCGGCTTGATTTCGACGTCAACGTCGTCCTCGACTTGAGGCAACACGGCAACCGTCGCCGTGCTGGTATGGATGCGTCCTTGCGCTTCGGTGGTCGGAACTCGCTGGACGCGGTGGACGCCGGATTCGTGCTTGAGAAAGCGATACGGTTCGTTGCCTTTGAGCGCGAAGACGATCTCTTTATAGCCGCCGGCCTCACTCGAGCTCTCCGAAACGAGCTCGGTCTTCATCCCTTGGGCCTCGGCGAAGCGCATGTACATTCGCGCGAGATCGCCCGCGAAAATCGCGGCTTCGTCGCCACCGGTGCCGGCGCGAATCTCAACGAAGACGTCCTTAACGTCGTCGGGGTCGCGCGGAATCATCAGCTGGGCGAGTTCGGCATCGAGTTCAGCGACTCGTTCGCGCAAGCTCGCATTCTCTTCTTGCGCGAGCTCGCGTAGCTCGCGGTCGCCCTGAGCGATCAGCTCGTCGTTTGCCTCGATTAGCTCGCGCGCATGAGAAAGCTGCCGGTAGACTTGAACCGTCGCTTCCAGCTGCGCGCGTTCTTTTACGAGCGTCGTATAGCGCGTTTGATCGAAGCTACCGCTGGGATTGGCAAGCTGCGCGTCGATCTCGTCGAAGCGCCGCGCCATAGAACGCAGACGGTCGATCAGAGAGCGGTTGCCGCCTTCTTCGCCTCGCGGGCAGTCTTGCGGGCCGCGGCTTCCTCTTGCTTCTTGCGAGCAGCAGCCGAGCGCTGGTTGAATTTGTCGACTCGGCCGGCGGTATCGACGAGCTTCTGCTGTCCGGTGAACAGCGGATGGCAGGCCGCACAGATTTCAACCGAAATCTCGGGCAGCGTCGAGCCGGTAACGAACGTGTTGCCGCAGGCGCAGTGCACGCGCGCCTCCGGGTACCACTTGGGGTGGATCTTGGTCTTCACAGCCTCTGCATTATACCAAGGGTGTCAAAAGGAGCCGCCTCCGCGGCCCCCAAAGCCCTAACACGTGAAGTCTTCTCCCATTCTCACAGCCTCCGCGGCTGGCGCCGCTCTCGCGACCGTTCTCTTCGCCGGGGCACCCGGCTCGCGCAGCGTCGCGGCGGCGGCAACGCCGCCCCCAACACCGCCGCCAATCGGCGGTACGCCCGCCACGCCGGCGCCCACCGCATCGCTCTATCCGGCGCCCGGGGTTACACCCACGGTCATGCCGGCGTACAAACCAACGCCGAGCCCGCCGCCGAACGCCCGCAAAGGACTCGACGGTGTTTGGGAAGTCGCGATTCAGCATCCCGCGACGACCGATTACTCGCACTTCGCCATCAAACAGGAAGGCGACGCGCTCAACGGCACCTATCTTGACGCGCACGGCAAGAAGTTTCCATTGGTTGGGACGGTCGATGGCCAAAACGTTCGGCTGATCGTTACGATGCCGAACGGAACGACGATTCTCATGGAAGCCAGGCTCGACGGGACGACCGACATGATCGGTATGGTCACCCTATCGGACGCGCAGGTCCCCTTCACCGCCGCCTATCGGGCTAAGGAGAAGTGGATAGAGAACGTCAGTCCGTCAGCCGGCGGCATCCCGTCATCGAACGGAAGTTACACCCCGCCCTAGGACTGGTTGGCTAGGCGTTCCTCGACGTAGGGAACGAGACCGCCGGCATCGATCAACGAGCGCATAAACGGCGGAAACTCGGCCGCACGGTATTCGGTACCGCGCGTCACGTTCCGCACGACGCCGCTTGCCGGTTCCAGCTCGATTTCGTCGCCCGACTCGATGCCGTCAACGGCCTCGGCCGATTCGAAAATCGGCAGCCCGATGTTGAGCGCATTGCGATAGAAGATCCGCGCGAAACTCTTCGCTATCACCGCCGAGGTTCCCGATCCTTTGATCGCGATCGGCGCAACCTCGCGGCTCGATCCGCAACCGAAGTTCGTATCGGCCACGATAATGTCGCCTGGCTTCATCCGCGCGACGAACTCCGGATCGAGCCCTTCGAGCGCGTGCTTCCCGAGCTCCGTCTGGTCGGTGATGTTGCAATACTTGCCGGGAATGATCACGTCGGTATCGACGTTCTTTCCGTATTTGTGTGCGCGCCCGCGCAGCGACGATTCCATTATTCGGTGTAGGCTCCAGTTAAGAGTGATACGTGCGAGGACGTTCTGACTGGGATATCGATTTCAGCGATCGTGCGGGGATCGGTGATGCGCCCGGTGAGCGCCGACGCGGCACACGTTGCCGGCGATGCCAGATAGATCTCGGCTTTCGGCGAGCCCATGCGGCCAACGTAGTTGCGATTCGTCGTCGAGATCGCGCGTTCGTTGTCGCCGAGGGTTCCCATATGGCCGCCGAAGCAGGCGCCACAGCCCGGAGTATTGACCGCGCAGCCGGCCGCGGCGAGGGTCGTCAGAATGCCCTCTTGCGCGGCTTGCATCCAAACCTTCTGTGAACCTGGGTTCACGATCACGCGAAGACTCGGCGCAATCTTCCTGCCGTCGAGCATTTGCGCGACGATGCGAAGATCGTCGATGTAACCGTTCGTGCAAGAACCGATGAAGACCTGATCGACCGGCAGGTCTTCGCGCGTGACCTCGGAGATGGGGTGAACGTTGTCGGGCGTATGCGGGCAGGCAACTTGCGGCTCGAGCGCAGAAATGTCGATCGATATCACCCGCTCGTAGACGGCGTCGGCGTCTGCTTTTTCGACGATGAATGGCCGCTCGGTACGTTCTTTCACATAGGCAATCGTCTTAGCATCGGCATGGAAGATGCCGTTCTTCGCCCCGGCTTCGATCGCCATGTTCGCCATCGTGATGCGGCCGGTAATCGAGAGCTCGTCGACGGTCGTTCCGTGATATTCGATCGCCCGGTAGGTCGCGCCGTCGATGCCGAGCTCGCCGACGGTGCGCAGCATGATATCTTTCGCGTAGACCATCGGCCCGGGCGTTCCGCTGTATACCAGCTTGATCGAGGCCGGCACCTTGAGCCAAACTTCACCGAGCACGAAAGCCGCGGCGATATCGGTCGAGCCCATACCGGTGGCGAACGCACCGAATGCGCCGTACGTACAGGTGTGCGAGTCGCCGCCGACGATCAGCTCGCCCGGCGCGACCAGGCCCTCCTCCGGAAGCACCACGTGCTCGATGCCGCCGCGGCCGACGTCGAAGAAGTGTTCGATCTTCTGCTCTACGGCGAACTCTTTCATCACTTTTGCAAGCTTTGCCGACTGCGCATCTTTGGCGGGAACGAAGTGGTCGGCAACCAGCGCGATCCGGCTCGGATCGAAAACCTGCTTGGCTCCCTTCATGCCGCGCATCACGCTGATCGCGACCGCCGCGGAGAGCTCGTTGGCCAAAACGAGATCGACCTTGGCGTTGATGATTTGGCCTGGTTCGAGGCTCGCAACCCCGGCGTGCCGGGCGAGGATCTTCTCGGTAAGTGTCATGCCCATGATACGAGCATTATAAGGCGAAGGAAGGCCCGGAACCTACCGATGATACAGCACGAGCGAGAATTCGGCTTCGAAACGCGCGCACTCCATGCGGGTACGCCGCCCGACCCGGCAACCGGCTCGCGCGCGGTGCCGATCTACCAAACGGCGGCATACGTCTTCGGCTCCACCGAGCAGGCGGCGGAGCTCTTTGCGCTGCGTTCCTACGGGCACATCTACAGCCGTATCAGCAATCCCACGGTTGCCGCGTTCGAAGAGCGCATGGCGAGCCTCGAAGGTGGCCTTGGCGCGGTTGCGTTCTCGAGCGGACTGGCGGCACAGCTCTGCATCGTACTCTCGGTCGCGCAAGCCGGCGATCATCTCGTCTGCACCCAAAACGTCTACGGCGGCACCGTCACGCAGCTGAGCGTGACCGTTCGACGGATGGGGATCGAAACGACGTTCGTGCCGGTTGACGATCTCGACGCGGTGCGGAATGCGGTTCGCCCCGAAACGAAATTAATTTTCGTGGAGACGATCGGGAATCCGTCCGGCGTTCTTGCGGATTTGCGCGCGACCGCGGATCTCGCCCATGCATGCGACGTCCCGCTCGTCGTCGACAACACCTTTGCGACGCCCTATCTCTGCCGGCCGATCGAGCATGGCGCCGATATCGTGGTCCACTCCGCTACGAAGTTCATCAATGGCCACGGAACCACAATCGGCGGGGTGCTCGTCGAGTCGGGGAAGTTTCCGTGGTCGAATGGACGCTTTCCGTTGCTCTCCGAGCCCAGCCCCGGCTATCACGGTAAGGTCTTCACGGAAACGTTCGGCGAATACGCGTTCTTGATGCGCGCGCGCGCGGAAGTGCTGCGCGACATCGGCGCGCAGATGTCGCCGATGGACGCGTGGCTCCTCTTGCTCGGACTCGAGACGCTCGCACTGCGCATCGAGCGTCACGTGAGCAATGCCAGCGCGATCGTGGCGTTCCTCAAAACGCGCCCTGAGGTCGCCTGGGTTCGCGAGCCGGCGCTCGGATCGGTCTTTACGTTCGGCCTGCTCGGCGGGCGCGACGCCGGGCGTCGCTTCATCGACGCGCTCGAGTTGTGGAGTCATCTTGCCAACGTCGGCGACTCAAAGAGCCTCGTAATTCACCCTGCTTCGACCACGCACTCGCAGCTTTCGGACGGTGAGTTGCAAAAAGCGGGTGTCGAACCCGGTTCCGTTCGTCTCTCGGTCGGGCTCGAAGACGTCGACGATTTGATCTGGGATTTGGATCAGGCGCTGCGAACGAGCGCGGAATGATTCTCACCAGCGCTGCGCAGCGAGGCGAGTTGCTCGAGCGCGCACGCACGATTGCGATGGTCGGCGCATCGAGCAACCCGTTACGGCCGAGTTATACCGTCTTCTCGTACTTGCGCCGCCAGCCTGGCTACGACGTTGCGCCGATCAACCCCACGATCCACGATGTCGATGGCGTCGAGGCCTTTCCGTCGCTAGCTGCTTACGCGGCGCAGCGCGGTGCGCCCGACGTCGTCGACGTCTTTCGCAGGCCGGCCGAGCTCGTTGCCGTCGTCAACGAAGCGATCGCGGCCGGCGCAAAGGCGATCTGGTTTCAGTACGGCGTCGTCAACGACGAGGCGATCGCGCTCGCGGATGCCGCGGGCCTGGACGTCGTCGTCGATCGCTGCATGAAGGTCGAGCACGCGCGCTTTTGCGGCGGCCTCTCGATGGGTGGGCTGAATAGTGGTATCATCACGTCAAGATGGCGGCCCGCGACGGCGGCTACGACGCGGGAGGAAACGCAGTGAGACTTTCGCCCCATTTTCGCTTCGCATCAGTAACGTTCGCCACCGCGGCAGCGCTTTCGGGCTGTGGCGTGAACGCGCCGTCGGCTGCGGCGCTACCCTTGCAGCCCGCGCCGCTTGCCGGCCGCGCCGCAGGGAGTTCGTCGTGGATGCTGCCGGAGGCCAAGGGTGAAGACTTGCTCTACGTCTCCGATAACTGGATCAAGGGTCAAGTATTCGTGTTCAGCTATCCGGGCGGCAAGCGCGTCGGAACGATCGGCGGCCTCAACATGCCCAGCGGCGAGTGCGTCGACCAGCGTGGCGACGTTTGGGTCGTCAACCTCTCACCGGAAGAAATTGTTGAGTACGCGCACGGCGGCACGACGCCCATCGCAACGCTCGCGGATCCCGTTGAAGGTTTTGGATGCGCTATCGATCCGAGTAGCGGTGATCTCGCGGTAGCGAGCCTGGATCCCGCGCAAGTTGCGGTGTACAAAGACGCCGCCGGCACGCCAACGATTTACTCCGACTCCAACGTTGCAGGGTTCTTCTTCTGCGCCTACGACAATCGGGGAGATCTTTTTGTCGACAGCGCCAACGCCCGCCACGCGCTGGCCGAACTACCCAAAGGTGGAACCGAGATCATTACAATCGCGTATCCTGACAATTCACCTTTGGGCAACATGCAATGGGACGGCCAATATCTGGCGGTCGAAGAACGAATCAACGGCAACCGAGGTCCCGCGACAATCGACCGCGTGCAGATCGCCGGCACAACGGCGGCAATCATCGGGTCCGTTCACCTCTACGGCAACCGTGATAAGCAAGACGGCAATGGCGTTCAGTTTTGGGTTCAGAACGGCCATATCGTAGAGCCCATCCCGTCGCGACCCGGTGCCGATCGCACGGTATCCATCTGGGATTATCCCGCCGGGGGCAAGGCCATCGCCTCGTTCCGAGCGCGCCATTCAATGTCTCTGACCGGAACGGTGGTTAGTCTGAAGCAGTAAGCTACGCCGGCGTGACGAGAGAGGAAGCGTTATGAAAGTTTCCGCGTACCAGTTCTCGGGCGTGCTCATCGCGACATCAATCCTTTCCGGCTGCGGTCCGGGGAGCTCACCGGCGATCATGCCGGCGGCGAGAGCGCTTGACACTCCCAGTCGCTCGGGATCGTGGATGCGCCCGGAAGCCGAGGGCGAGAACCTGCTCTATGTCACCGACAGCTGGACGACCGGCAAAGTCTACGTCTTTTCGTATCCGATGGGTAAACACGTCGGCACCTTAACCGGATTCTATTTGCCTTCGGGAGAGTGCGTTGACAAACGCGGCGATGTTTGGCTCCTGAACCTATCGCCCGCTGAGGTCATCGAATACGCCCACGGCGGCACGTCACCAATTGCCACGTTGAACGATCCAACGAAGGAAGGAGTTAGCTGTTCGGTTGACCCGACAAGCGGGGACCTCGCGGTAGCATCTGCGCATCCCGCGGAAGTCGAGATCTACAAACACGCAACAGGCACTCCGACGATCTACTCCGACCCGGATGTCCCGTCGTTCGACGCCTGCACCTATGACGACCATGGTAATCTCTTCATCGTCAGCAGCGGCGCGTCGCATCCGCTGGCCGAATTGCCCAGCGGTGGCAACAGTATCCTCGCCATCGCGTTTCCGGCCTTCTCACTCGGAAACATCCAGTGGGACGGCCATAACCTTGCGATGAGCATATTCGGGGGTAGTCGAGGACCGGCGAAGATCCTCCGCGTACAGGTCGTCGGCGCGAGCGCACGTATCGTCGGCAAGACGTACCTGTATGCAAATCGGGACAAGCAGGTGGGTGGCGTGCAGTTTTGGATCGCCGGCAATCGAATTGTGATGCCGAGCCAAGCTCGAATCACGGATACGGTAATCGGCGTTTGGAGCTATCCCTTTGGGGGCGATCCGGTTAACAGGCTCCACGCTTGGCACTCCTACTTTTTGTCGGGGGTCACGGTTAGCCCCAAGCGGTAACCTCTTCAGCGTCGAGCGAACAGCCGCGCGGCGGCGCATCGACCTCGCGACCGAGTAAGACGAGTCCCTCGGCGGCTTGAAGACCAAGGTCTTCGGTTTGGATTGCGATGCACGACGAGCGATTCGCGAGATCGACGTGTAGCAACGCGCCCAGCTCCCCGTTCGGCAGCGTGGCGCGGTCAGGAGCGACGACGCGCGTACGCAGCCACGGCGGCGACGCCTTGTATCCCGCCGGCGGCGCAACATCGTAATATTGCGACGTGAGTTCCGTCATGCCGTACTCGGAGATAATTGCGTGAGCGCTTAGCGTGAAGCGATCGCGTAATTTTGCGTGAAGCTCTTCGCGATCGATCTGGCGCGTGCGTCCCTTGAAGCCGCCGGTCTCCATCACCCGCGAGCCGCTCGGCAGCACGAAACGCGAGCCGTGTGCGTCCATCGCATCGAGCACGTTGACCAACGCAAATGCGGTTGCGGCAACGCAGACTGGCTCTTGCTCCTGGATCGCTTCGGTGAGGTCGGCCTCGAACTCGCCGGCGAGCAGCTCATCGTTGCGCAGGTACCATTTCGCTCGTCCGTCGCCGCGCTCTTTGGCGACGCGCGCCATCATATAGCCCAGCGACGAGCGTTCGCGTTCCGCCGGATTCGGCACGAGGTTGAAATAACGAAGCCGCGCGCCGTCAGCGAGGACGAATCGATCGAAGCCCGCAAGCAGCACCGCATCGTAGAGCGCGGCAGTTTCCATGTAGTGCAGACCGCCGACACCCCGTGTCGTACCGCTTGTCTCGAACGTCAGCGCCGCCTCGTGCGGGTCGAACGTCGTTAGCGCGGCCTCTTTGAATGCCGCAGCTGGGACGCCCGGAATTTGCTCCCACGTCGGCGGCGACGTTAGACCTAGGCGCTCGCAGTAGCGCGCGTAGGGCGCATTGTAGCGCAGCTGGTAGGCGAAGAGACGTAGCGCGAGGTCGTTGAAGGCGCCATCGCTCAGCATTTCGCCACGCCGATGCCACGCATCGATGATGCCGAGAATCTCGGCATCGAGCGCTTGCGATTCAGCTTGGTAGCTTATCGTCATCTCTTGCGCGCCCTTCCTTCGTCCTTCGTGAGGACGAGGGGTCAGGATGACGGGGTCATGAGTTCGATGAGCGAGAGTTCGGCGGCGTCGCCGGGGCGAACGCGCGTCTTGGTGATGCGCGTGTATCCGCCGGTTCGGCCCTTGAGCGCGGGCGCAATCTGCTCGACGAGCTTCTTCACCACGGCGGGTTCGGTGATGAACTCCGCCAGTTGCCGGCGCGCAGCGAGATCGCCGCTCATCGCCGTCGTGATCAGCCGCTCTGCGACTCGGCTGATCTCCTTCGCCTTGGCTGAGGTCGTTTCGATCTTTTCGTGCTTGAAGAGCGAGGTTGCCAGATTGCGCAGTAACGCCTTGCGATGACCATCGGTCCGCGAGAGACGCTTGTAGGCGATTGAATGCGGCATCGTTTCGTCGCTACGCTTGGCGCAGCGACAGCCCCCTCTCTGCTAAGACTTGCTTGATCTCGTCGAGCGATTTCTTACCGAAGTTGCGCATCTTCATGATTTCGTCCTCGGTCAAATCGAGCAGTTCGGAGACCTTCGAAATGCCGGCTCGCTTGAGGCAGTTGAATGACCGCACCGACAGGTTGAGCGTCTCGACCGGAATGTCCCATTCGTTCGGCGGCGTCTCGGGTAAGGGCTCCGCCCGGTTGGTGAAGGAAACGAAGAGGTCAAGCTCTTCCTGCATGATCGCTGCGGCCGTGGAGAGTGCGTCGTCGGGCGTGATCGAGCCGTTTGTCTCCAGTTCCACCGTCAGGCGGTCGTAATCGACGCTTTGACCGACGCGCGTGTCATCAACGGTAAAGTTCACCTTGCGGATCGGCGAGAAGATCGAATCGATTGGAATCAAGCCGATCATGTGCTCGACGTTGCGCTGGCGGTCGGCCATGACGTAGCCGCGGCCTTTCTCGACGCCGATCTCCATTGTCAGCTTGGCATCCTTCGAGGAGAGCGTGGCGAGCCGGTAGCTCGGGTCGAGAACCTCGACGTCGGCGTCCGGCACGATGTCGGCGGCGGTCACGTCACGAGCTCCGCTAACGGAGAGCGTCAGCACTTTGGGCTCATCGCTGTTGAGTTTCACCGGCAGCCCTTTGAGATTGAGCATCAGCGCAATCGTATCTTCGGCCATTCCGGGAATCGTCGAGAACTCGTGGAGCACGCCGTCAATCTTCATGTAGGTGACGGCCGCTCCGGGAATCGAGCTCAGCAGCACGCGCCGCAGCGCGTTGCCGAGGGTAATCCCAAAGCCGCGTTCAAGCGGCTCGATTACAAACTTTGCGTAGTTGTCGCGACGCTCGCGAACTTCGATGGTCGCGCCGATCGGCGCTTCCAGCACGGTGGTCATCTGGTCTGTTCTGTCCTTTGTTGCTGCTTACGTTATCCGCCGCGCTCTGGAGGAGACGCAACGATCGGACGCCTAGCAGCGGCGTTGGGTTGTTCTGAGCTCGGCTTCCGGAGCCGAGCAAATCTGGTTTAGGATCGTAAATCTAGCGTGAGTAGTACTCCACGATGAGTTGTTCGTCGACTGGGGTGTCGATCTGTTCGCGCGGGGGCGGTTGGAGCACTTTGCCGGTTTTCTCTTGATCGTTCCATTCGAGCCACTCCGGCGGACGGCGGCTCTGCGCAACCTCGAGGTTCGACCCGAAGATCGGGGACTTGAGGCTCGCAGGCGCGATCGAGATCACGTCGCCAACCCGTACGATGTACGACGGGATATTGACGATGCGACCGTTCACGCGAAAGTGCCGGTGCGTGACGAGTTGCCGCGCTTGAGCTCGGCTGCTCGCCAAATTCAATCGATAAACCACGTTGTCGAGCCGGCGCTCGAGCAGCTGCAAGAACGTCCGGCCCGTTTGACCCGGTACGCGCGCGGCTTCGCGGAAGTAGTTCTCAAACTGGGTTTCGTGCACGCCGTAGTATCGGCGCATCTTCTGCTTCTCGCGCAGCTGGCGACCGTATTCGGAGACTTTCGTGCGCGATTTGCCGGTCGTCTTTTGGCCCGGAGCCGTGCCCCGACGTTCGACGGCGCAATTGCGCGAAAGGCAGCGGTCGCCTTTGAGGAAGAGCTTAATTTTCTCGCCGGTCTTGCTGGCGGCCGTTTCGCGACGGCAGAGGCGACAGACCGGCCCGGTGTAGCGCGACATGCTGCTCCTATACCCGGCGGCGCTTTGGCGGACGGCAGCCGTTATGCGGAATCGGCGTCACGTCTTTAATCATCGTGATTTCGAGCCCGGCGGCTTGCAGCGAGCGAATCGCGGCCTCGCGGCCGGCGCCGGGCCCTTTGACCAGGACCTCGGTGGACTTCATGCCATGCTCCATCGCCTTGCGCGCGGCGGCTTCGGCGGCCATCTGCGCGGCGAACGGCGTGGACTTCTTCGACCCCTTAAACCCGAGGTTGCCCGCGGAGGCCCATGATATGACCCCGCCGTGGGGATCGCTTATCGTGACGATGGTATTGTTAAACGAAGCGTGCACGTGGGCGACGCCCGCTTGGACGTTCTTTACCTCGCGCTTCCGCCGCGATTTCGCTTGCTTCTTGGCTGCCAAAGTTTCTCCCGATTTTGGGCGTGATGTGCCGCTGGCGCTCAAACGGGCGCCAAGGGAGTATCTTACCGTAAGTGCCGAAGCCGGGTCAATAAAGCAGCGGGGCCCGGCCATCGGCCGAGCCACCGCTCACTCGCTTCGCTAAGCTGTCCTTCGACTGCGCTCGCTGCGCTCAGGATGACGGAGTTAAGGGTAGAGCATTCGGAAGCCGATGCCCGCAAACGGCCCGTTGTACGAGCGGTTAACCGGCGCGTTTGACTTGTTCGACCAGCTGTCGCCCATCCAGCCGGCTTCGATGAAGACGGGCGAATTGCCGAACGCGTACTCAAGGCCGGCTTGATATTTCAGGATGTTGTACGCCAGACTGAACTGCGCTGATGTGGTGGTGGCTGCGTACGAGCCTCGGACGTCCGGATAGTACCAGATGCTGCCAAAGTACGAGAAGTTGTGGTTGAGATCCGGCAGCTTCTCGCCGCCGAAGCCCCACGAGCTCATGTTCGGGTAGCCGTAGTTGGTTGAAAGCCACATGTACCCGACACCAATGTAAATCCTCGGCTGCAGCACCCGAACGGCAAGCTTCACTTCGGCTATTTGGTCGTTGAGGGGGGTCGTCGTCATAACGGGCGAGCTCCCGGCACCACCGATGGTCGTTACGTAACAGTCGGCACCGAAGGACGTCACGCCCCCGCTCGTGGTCGTCGTGCAGTTGTGCGGGTACTGCCACCGCTCGTAGGTTCCGGCGAGCATGAACGGGATGTTCGCCACAACGAACTCACCGGCGCCCCGAATCGCGTACGACGTGTTACCGGTATTCCCCGGGCTAAACTCATTGTAGATGCGTGGATCGATGATGTAGTCGCCCGCCACAAAGACCTCGTTGAGCGCCGGCCGGGGCGTTGGCGATGGCGGTGGTGGCGGTGGGGCAGATGGCGGCGGGGGAGCCGGACTGGGCGGCGGCGTCGCCGGAATGTACCGCACGACTACCAAACGCCGATCCGGAACCCATTGCACGTAGGCCCCCATGCCTTCGGAAATGACTCGAACCGGCACGAGCACCGCACCTTGATAGAGGATGGGCGGCACGTCCAAGGGACGTGACTCACCGTTGATGATGACTTCGGGTTTGCCGACGGTCACCTTGACCTCGGCGCCCGGTTTCGAGACCGTCGCCGTCTTGCTGCCCGCATCGTAGGAGACCGTTGCACCCATTTGCTCGAACATCGAGCGTAACGGAATCAACAATGTGCCGCCCTTGACGAGGGCGGATAAAACGCGCCCTTGTTTGAGCACGTCGGGACTGGAATAGACGTGATGGTCGTTATATAGGATGGGAATCTGGCCGGACGGCGGACTACCAAAGTCCGCCGGCGGCGGCGCCCCCGTCTGCGCAAGACCCGCACTCAACCCGCAGAACGCTGCAATCAGCGCTGTGAGTATGCCGGTGCTCAGTCGTTTCACGAAAGTTACCCCCTTAGTTGATGTAAACGCGTCAAAGTTGGTAACCGCTTCAAGAGAAAAGGAGCCCGGCGAAGTGACGGGCTCCTTTTGAGTTTACCGATTAACGCGGACTCCTATGGATAGGGGAACTTTACTCCAAGACCAGCGAACGGACCGTTGTACGTTCGGCTAGCCGGTGCGTTTTGTTTAGCCGTCCAACTATCGCCGCGCCAGCCGGCCTCGATGAAGATCGGCATTTTTGGAATGGCGAAGGTTACGCCGGCTACGTACTTCAGGAAATTATACTGAAGCGCAAGCGTTTGGGTAGCGGTCCCTCCCGCGCTCGTCGGAACGCTTACCGAAGCGTTTCCGCTGATTTGCGGATAGTAGTAGACGCTGCCGAAGAACGAGATAAACTGATTGAGATCCGGAAGTCTTTCGCCACCGAACCCAACCCCTTCGAGACTGGGGTAGCCATAGTTGTTCGCGAACCAGACGTAGCTACCGGCGACGTAGACCTTCCACTTCGCGATCCCGACGCCGAACCGTGCGTCAACATTATCATCCGCGAGGTTATTCGTTTGCGCGACGGCCGCACTGCCATTGCCCCCGATAACGGTGACGAAGCAGTTTGGCTGATTGACGCCGCTTATGGTCGTGCAGTTATGCGGATATGGCCAGCGGACGAAGTCGCCGCCGAGCATGAACCCGAGATTGCCCATGCTGAACGTGCCGGCGCCGTGAACGGCGAACCCGCCGTTGCCTCCGGTACTACGATCCCCCGCGTTGAACTCATTGTAGACCGTCGGGGAGAAGAGGTAGTCGCCGGCCACAAAGATCATGTTGGTCAGTGGTGGCGGCGTTGGCGGCGGCGGTGGTGGCGGTGGGGCTGCCGGCGGCGGGGGAGGAGCCGGGCTGGGCGGCGGCGTCGCCGGTATGTACCGCACGACTACCAAACGCCGATCCGGGACCCATTGCACGTAGGCCCCCATGCCTTCCGAAATGACTCGGACCGGCACGAGTACCGCACCTTGATAGAGGATGGGCGGCACGTCCAACGGACGTGACTCGCCATTAATGATGACTTCGGGTTTACCGACGGTCACCTTGACCTCGGCGCCCGGTTTCGAGACCGTCGCCGTCTTGCTACCCGCATCGT
>Ga0209169_10000923_pt1 | contig 18101 bp, 12 predicted proteins | sample HubBroMetageWRM4_FD_188346 | JGI IMG/M metagenome (GOLD analysis project Ga0209169, IMG submission 188346) | Warmed soil microbial communities from the Hubbard Brook experimental Forest, New Hampshire - Hubbard Brook CCASE Soil Metagenome WRM 4... | ecosystem: Environmental > Terrestrial > Soil... | reverse complement strand
TCGCCCTCGTTGCGCAGGTGGGTCGCGTAAATGCCGCCGAACTTTGCGGCCTCGCTGGCAAGGGCAATCAACTCCTCCGTCTTAGCATAGGGCGCCGGCGGATACTGCAGAGCAGTCGAGATGCCCACGGTGCCGTCTTTCATGGCTTGGCGCACCAACGCCTGCATCTGCTCGAGTTGCGCGGGAGTCGGCCGCTTATCGTCGCGGCCATTGGGACCTTCCTCGCAGCTTGCAACGGCAATGGGGCGCTCACGAGCGCGACACCTTCGCTACCCGTTACGACGCAACCGGCGGCAATGGCACATCCGCCGGAGGTCGCAGCGCTGAAGCAGCGGATTCATCACTCCTCGGCGAGCGGCAAAATCCAGCATGTCATCATCATCGTGCAAGAGAATCGCTCTTTCAATAATTTGCTCTACGGTTTCCCCGGAGCGAAAACCGCGAAGTACGGCTACAACACGTCGAATCAGAAGATCATGATGTCGCCGGTCGGACTGGAAACCTCCTGGGATCTCGATCACAGCTCGACCTCGTTCTTCCAGGCCTGCAACGGCACCGGCAGCTTCCCCGGCACCGATTGCCAGATGAACGGATTCAATCAAGAGTGGGTCGGCTGCGGCCATTACGGACAGAAATGCCCGAACCCGAATCCGCAGTATAGCTACGTTCCTCACTCTGAGACGAAGCCATACTTCGATATGGGCAAGCAGTATGTCGTCGCCGACCAAATGTACGCGTCGAACTTCGACGCGAGCAGCTTCATCTCACATCAATACATCATTTCCGGTCAGGCCGAATCGGCGGTCAACTTTCCCGGCGGCGCCTGGGGTTGTCCGGGCGGCTCGGGTGACTTCATCGGAATGGTGAACCAGCAGCGGCAGATCGACAGTGGCTACGAAGTCGTCTGCTGGGATCCGACCACCCTGGGCGACGAGATGGATCAGGCGAGCATTCCGTGGGCCTTCTATACCGCAACAATCAATGGAGACGGCAATCTTTGGAGCGCCTACCAGGCGATCAAGCACATCTACTACGGGGCCGACTGGAAGAACGACATCATTACGCCGCAGACCCAGTTCTTCAGCGACGTCTCGAACGGCAAGCTCCGCACGGTCAGCTGGATCACGCCGACGTGCGAGAACTCCGATCACGCCGGCTGCGGCTCGAACACCGGTCCCGCGTGGGTCGCTTCGCTGGTCAACGCGGTCGGCCAGTCGCAGTACTGGAATTCGACCGCGATCTTCATCTTTTGGGATGATTACGGCGGCTGGTACGATCCCGAACCGCCCGCCATGTTGGATTACGACGGACTGGGCCTGCGAATTCCGATGATCATCGTCTCGCCTTACGCGAAGAAGGGGCACGTTTCGCACGTGCACTACGAGCACGGCAGCATTCTTCGTTGGATTGAGAATTTGTACGGCTTAGGGCAGCTCTCGGCGAGCGATACGCGCGCCACTCCGCCCGATGACGCGTTCGACTTCACTAAACCGGCACGGAAGTTTAAGGTGATCCCCACGGCGCTGGGCAAAGATTACTTCATGCACCAGCCGCTCGACACGAGGGAGCCCGATTATGAATAAGCGTCGTCGATCGCTACTTATCGGGGCGATCGGGGCGCTTCTCGCGGGGTGTAACGGCAACGGCGGCGTCGCGGGGACGTCGCCGCCCGCCCTCCCGTACACCAGCGCCTTTCCGGTCGCCAAGCTCCCCGCACCGGCGATCAATCGGGTGCATCGCACGGGCGCAAGCGGCAAAATTCAACACGTCGTGATCATTATCCAGGAGAACCGCGCGTTCAATAACCTCTTCTACGGCTTCCCCGGAGCCAAGACGGTGAAGTACGGTTACAACTCGTCCAACCAGAAGATCACCCTTCAGCCCGTTCCGCTCGAAACCACTTGGGATCTGGAGCACGACTCTTGGGGCTTCTTGGCGGCCTGCAACGGCACCGGAAGCTACCCTGGAACCGATTGCCAGATGAACGGCTTCAACAACGAATCATGGGGATGCGGCGGGCGAAGCAATCCCTGCCCGAACTCGAATCCACCGTATAGCTACGTGCCTCACTCGGAGACGAAGCCGTACTTCTTCATGGGCAAGCATTACGTGCTGGCCGACCAAATGTATGCTTCGAACTTCGATGCGAGCAGTTTCATCTCGCATCAATACATTATCTCGGGTCAAGCCGAATCGGCCGTCAACTATCCATGGGGCGACTGGGGCTGCCCCGGCGGCTCCGGCGATATGGTCGGCGAGGTAAACCAGCAGCGTCAGGTCGATCAAAGCTACGAGGTCGCCTGCTGGGATCCGACGACACTCGGCGACGAACTCGACAAGGCCAGCATCTCGTGGGGTTTCTACACCGCGACGATCAATGGCGACCTCGGCATTTGGAGTGCATATCAGGCCATCAAGCACATCTACTACGGCCAAGATTGGACGAACGACGTGATCACGCCGCAGACGCAGTTTTTCAACGACGTCTCGAACGGCAAGCTCCGGGCCGTTAGTTGGATCACGCCGACCTGGGAGAACTCCGACCACGCGGGATCCGGCTCGAACACCGGGCCCCAATGGGTCTCCTCGCTTGTCAACGCCATCGGCCAATCGCAATACTGGAAGAACACCGCGATCTTCGTATTCTGGGATGACTACGGCGGCTGGTACGATCCGGAGCCGCCTGCCATGTTGGATTATGACGGTCTCGGCATGCGCATCCCGATGCTGATCGTTTCAGCTTATGCAAAGAAAGGGCACGTCTCGCACGTGCATTACGAGCATGGCAGCATGCTGCGTTTCATCGAGAACTTGTTCGACTTGGGACAGCTCTCGGCGAGCGACACGCGTGCCACGCCCCCCGACGACGCCTTCAACTTCAACAAGGCCCCGCGGAAGTTCGAAGTCGTTCCAACCACGCTCGGGAAGAGTTACTTCATGCATCAGCCGGTCGATACGCGTTGGCCCGACTACGAATAAGCACACGGCGCCCAGACTTTAAGGTCCCCGACGCGGAGTGATCGCGCGGCGGGGTTTCATCGTTGCTCTCGCCGCCGCCGGACTCGCGCCCGCGGCGCTTCGCGCTCGTGCCGAAGCCCAAGTTGCGGCGCTCGGTTCGGCGTTGGTGCTCAGTGGGGGCGGCGCGCGCGGTGCCTACCAGGCGGGAGTAGTCGGGGCACTTGCCGCGACGAGCCGGATCGCGGACGGATCCCCGTTGCCGCCGTACGAGGTGGTCTGCGGAACCTCGATCGGCGCGTTGAATGGCTGGTATGTCGCGACCGGACAGTATACGACACTGCGCCGGCTTTGGAATGGGATCGCAGGGCAAGACCTCATCCAGCTGAAGGATCGTTACGCCGCTCTGGGCGACTCCGAGAGCGGCGTGCTCGATCGCGCGGCGGCCGCATTTCGACTCCTGGGATTACGGAAAAATCAAAGCGCGTTGTTGGAGAGCGAGCCGGTCTACGACTGGATCGTTCGCAACCTCGATCCGAAGATTCCGCTCGTCATGCCGCTCATTTGGGCCGTAACCAATCTGACTCACCAACGGCCCGAATATTTCTTCGTCGATCCCCACGAGAGGGCAACGGAGTTCAGCGCAAGATTTATGAAAGCGCTGCAGATCTCGCTCGGCCCGCAAACCGTCGTGCGCGAGGCGACTCCCGATCTCTTGCACCGGGCGATCTTTGCCTCAGCCGCAATACCAATCGCCTTCGACCCCGTCGCGATGCCCGGCCCCGACGGGGACGTGAACCTCTATTGCGACGGCGGCGTTGCGAGCAACTCTCCGGTCGCAATCGCCCACTCAATCGCGCACGCCGCTGACGTGGTGCTTTTGGATCCGCCGTTCGAGCCCGAGGAGAACCTCGATGATGCGGTGGCAGTCGCCTTTAGCGCCTACGGAACGATGCAGCGAAAGCTGCTCGAAGTCGAGATGCGGACCGCCTACTTTCAGTCGATGGGAAGCCGGGCGTTCCGGCACCTTCCGCGGCGTGACCTCGAGCAAATGACGCGTAGCAATCAACAAGCCGTGTCTTACGTCGAAAGCGTGCCGGACACGGAGTTGCGGTACATACGGCCGGTCAAGGAGTTGCCCGTCAGCGTGGCCGGCTTCAACGACGCAACCGGCATCGACCAAACCCTGCAATTGGGTTGGCTCGATGTCGCGCGAGGCTTCACGCCTTACGATTGGAGAACGTTCGTCCTCTAGAGGACACCCTTCGGGCGGCCCAGTGGGCGACGGAAGTCGCCACTGGGCCTCTCGAGAGTATTAAAGTGCAAGGTTCGCTACGTTATCTTTTCGGCGATGCCAGAAAGCCGTCGGTCTTGCCGGTAGCGTCCACATAATACCCGACCAAGTGGTGATGATTCTCGATTCCCGCCACGACGGTCTGACCGGCCGCCCGCGGGTCGTCGACCGGCGCGGTCCACTGGGGCGTGCCCAAGAGATCGTCGAGCACGAAGCCGTGCGTGTTTCCCGAACTGTCGACGTAGTCGCCGGCGATTTCGTCCTCCCAATTGATGCTCCGAGCCCGTGTCGCTTCAGCGCCTTCGTAGACGAATTCGGTGTAGACGCCGCCTTTTAGCAGGAAGCTCTCGGTCGCACCATTCGACTTGTTGTAGTAACCAACGACGTCGCCCTTGCCGTTGATTCCGGTTGCAACCGCGTTGAGCGCGCCCGGCGGCGAGATCCCGTGGAACTTGCCCGTGGTTTGGATGAGCTCGAACGCATGACGGTGCTGGTTTGCGTCGGCGTAAAAGCCCACGCCGATACCGGCGTCGCTTAGTCCCAGCAACTCCGTAATATTGTAACTCCCCCTCGTGTGGGGCTGTTTGTAGCTGGTCCAGATCCCGTCGACCGTCTCGATGAAGCCGAACGTTCCGCCGGTCGACGACGACACGTAGTAACCCGCAATATCGTTCAGATTATCAACGGCGGTGACGACCGTGTCGGTCGCTCCCGGATAGCGCTTCGTCCGGTAATGTGAGTTTCCGAAGTCTCGTACGATGTAGCCAACGCTTGGATTTTTCTTCGAACCGTTGCCGTAATATCCGCCGACCTTCCCGAGATTATTGATTGCGAGAAGCTCGTTGAACGCGGGGTCGTCGGGATTGTCGAGAGTTTTAAACGAATATGCCGTCGCGCGATGAATCCCGTTGGGTACATTCGCTCCAGTGAATGACGTTGGCGAGTATGCTACTGATGAAGGTCCGCTGCAGGCTGCGATCGCCGAAACAAACGCCGCGTACGCGGCGGTGGTCAGGGCTTGCTTGCCTACCTGAAGAAGAAAGTGAGGCATGTGGAGGTCCTTCTTTGAGCATGGCAATGGTAAGAGGGTTTTGGTCGCCCCCACCGGCGGCAGGTTGGTCTCGTTGCTTGCGCACTCCCGCTAGGTTTAATTCAAATCGTTGCAAAGTTCGCCAAGCGGCTATTCTTAGACGCGGTTTGGTACTAGTATGTTCGTACTACTAGTTTCGCTCCCTAGCGCCGCCCCGGCGCTGAAAGGTAAAGATCAATGCTCAAAGCTCTTGTGATAGCTTCGATTGCGATTGCCTCCGTAATGCTCGGCGGCTGCGCAGGAGGTGGAGTCTCGGGGAATTCCGTTCTACCAACTGCCGGCGTGCATCGGGTGCATCCGCTCGACTCGGTCGGCTTTGGTCCGGTTCCCACGCATGTCCACCGGGTTTCCGCGGTTGGCGCGGAGCCGGTTCGTGGGCGACGCATTCACAAGCTCGATTCAGTCGGTTTCGGCCCGGTTCCATAGGAGTGCTAGGCTAAAGGGACCGGGCGGACGACGTGGTACCTTAGTACCGGCATTGTCCGGCGCAACCGCAGGGCCCTTTGCCCATGCTTCCAATCAATAGATGGGACGATGTTGATAAGCGCAATTGTAACCCGACCCCGCTTCGATGCCGGGGAATTCGAAAAAGCGTTCACCGCCGCAGACTTCGATCGCTGCCGTGAGTTGCTGGAAGGCGTCGAGAGCTTTGATGCCGTTCTGGCTGCGGCGCGATTGGCGCTACGCGAGCGTCGCTACGTTGAGGTGATCGGAAGCCTCTCCGAGTTCCCGAAAGGCTCCCTCGAAACGCGTGTCGCCCGGGACGCGTTGCTCGGCGCGGCCCTCGGGTTAACGCGGGACTACGTCGGCGGAAGCCGGCTCATCGAGCGTGCACTCAAAGATGCGCCGGCCGGGAGCACGCTATACTACGACGCGCTGCATTATAAAGGGCTGATCGCTTGGATGCGGCACGAGCATAACGAAGCCGAAGCCGCCGCCGTAGCCGAGCTCGACGCGCCTGACGCGAATAGCCGCGCCCGCGCGCGCATCCTGCTTTCGTGGGTGGCGCTGCGCCGAGGAGAGATCTTGCGGCAAGTCGACGAGCTGCAAAAGGCCCTCGACGAGCTCGATGCTGCCGAGGTCGCCGATCAATACTTCCGCGCCAACGCCCTGCTAACGCTTGCGCTCCTCTGCCGCGAACTGCCGCTGCACGAGACCGCCGACCGCGTGCGCAGCATCTTCGAAGCGCTCCCCTGGACCTCGGGGTTGCAGCTCGAGCGGTTCGTCACGACGCGCTTCATCGCCGCGATCGACGAACTCGACGGGAACGAGCTCGCCGCCTTTGCGGGCTTCCGGAAGGCCGCGCGCCTCGCTCCGTCCGAGCACTGGAGCGTGCTCTGCTACCTCGATCGAGCGATGCTGGCGAAGAACACCGGCGAAATGGCGTTCGCGACCGAGCAACTGATGGAGGCCCACGAAATTTCGCAGCGCCTCTCCTGGAACGAGGTGACCGGGGAGGAGAGATCGGCGTTGCTCGTTCTCGGCGAGCTGTTTGCTCGCGACGATCCCGCGATCGCAGAACAGTATCTAGCGCGGTTCCGCACGCTCGGCACCTCGGTGATTCCGATCTTCGCCTATGGAACCGACGCGCGCGTCAAGGGATTCGAGGCCTACTCTCAGGGCGTCACGTGGCTGCGGCTCGGCGACGTGGATGAGGGCAAGGCGGCGCTCACCGAAGCTTGGTCGATCTTCGAAGATTTTAACTACGCGTGGCGTGCTGCGCTGTGTGCGTTGGAGCTCTACGAGGTCACTCACGATCGCCGGTGGATTGGGCGCGCTACGCGCCAGATCGAGCCTTGGCCCCGCAGTTGGATTGCACGGCGCGTTACCGAGGCGACGAACCATTCGGTGCTCCCGCTCGACCGTATCCCTCCCGCGCGGCGAGAAGTCCTCGAACTGGTCCGCGCCGGACGGCGAAACACGGAAATAGCCAGGCAGCTCGGTCGCAGTCCCAATACGGTGCGCAATCAGCTTGCGCAACTCTTCCAGACATTTAACGTGAAGAGCCGCACGGAGCTGGTGGCGATGCTTTCTAAGCCGATCGTTCCGCTCGACCCATTCCTGCAACGCCGCCGGAAGAAGTAACGAGCGCAGCTAAGCCGGCACTCGTCCAGAAGATGAGTGCCGAGGTGATCGGCACGTTTTTCGTAACCCTCGTCGCGACCGGCGTGGACGTCCTCTATTTCAGCGGATCGGGCCACGTGGATTATGTCTCGCGGTGGCTTGCGCGCGGCTTTATCACCACCGCGATGATTTACGCGTTTTCCTCGATCTCCGGCGCGCACATCAATCCCGCCGTCTCGCTTGGGTTTGCCGTGCGCCGAGCGATGCCGGTCGGGCAGATGCTGGTCTACTGGGTCGCACAGTTTGTGGGCGGATTCAGTGCGGCATTGATATGTTTCGTGGTTTGGGGACGCGCGATCGCGTTGGGAGCCAGCCATCCCGGTCCGCAAGTTACCCAATTCGAGGCAGCGATTGCCGAGGTCGTATTAACGTTCTTGGTGATGATGGTGATCCTGATGACGGCAGAAGAAGCGGCGGCCATCGGGAAGAACGCCGCGCTCGCCGTCGGCCTTACCATCGCGGCCTGCGGATTCTTCGCCGGACCGATCAGCGGCGCGTCGATGAACCCAGCGCGATCGATTCCGCCGCTGTTACTCGGCGCAGCAGGCGATCTTGCCTGGATTTACGCAGCCGGTCCCATAATCGGGGCCATTCTCGCCGCGCTGGTGGCCGCATTTTTCTTCGCGCAGCCGAACAAGGGCGAGCGCGAGGCCGCTAAAGGAAAATAGGCGCCGCATGCATTTTGTGGTGGCCGCCGCGCTGTTAAATGCGGCCTTTTTTGCCGACGTCGGAAAACGGGCTCTCGATTCAGGAGCGGCGCCGGGGATAGCGGTTGCGGTCGTCTATCAGGGGCGTACGGTTTACGAGGGCGGATTCGGTTTGGCCGATCTCGCAACGCGCGCTCCCGTCACCGCGCAGACGCGCTTTGCAATCGGCTCGTTGACGAAGCAGCTCACCGCTGCGGCCGTCACGATGCTTGCCGACGAGGGCAAACTCTCGTTCGACGAGCGCCTCGCAAAATTCGCGCCGTCGCTGCCGAATGCGAACCAAATTACGCTTCGCATGTTGCTCGACCAGACGAGTGGCCTGCGCAACTATCCGTTCCTGAACGAGCATGCTTGGCCGACGCAGGGCGAGATATCGACCGCGCAACTTCTCAAAATCCTCGCCACCGATAAACCTAACTTCTCTCCGGGCACACGATGGGAGTACAGCAACGCGAACTACGCGGGACTGGCCGCCGTCGTGGAGAAAGGCGGCGGCTCGCCGTTGGGTGCGTTCCTTGATGCGCGTATTTTTGCGCCGTTGAGTATGCTTGATAGCGGCTTTGGCTATGCGGCGCAGCAAAACGGAAGCGTAGCCGTTGGGTATCGGAACGGCGCCCCGGAGCTACCCGCTATCAGCCTCGATCTCTACAGCGGTGCCGGCGGAGTCGTTTCGTCAGCGCACGACCTGGCACTCTGGGACAACGCGCTGTTGCGTGGGGCGCTGCTGGGAAAATCCTATCTCGATCGCGTTTGGAACGAAAGCGTGCCGACGGGGGATGGCTCCCGCCGCTACACCATGGGTTGGGAGATCGAACGCGACGACGGCCACCGCGAACTCTGGCACAATGGCCTGGCCCCGCAGGTCGGCGGTTATTGCTATAACGCGATCTTTCCCGACGACGGGCTGGGCGTTGTCGTTCTGACGAACGGCTTCGGCGCGACGGGTTTGCCCGAGCGCATCGTGCGGTCGATCGCTGCCGCGTATGGCATCGGGGCGCCGCCGGCTCCGGTGGCCGTCGCGACGGTCGCGCCCAGCGACGATTCGGCGGTCGACGCGCGCGTGCGCACTTTTTGGAATCAGCTCGCATCGGGCGACGTCGATCGCCGTGCTCTCACCAGCGACTTCGCCGCCCTGCTTACACCGGAGTATCTCGCGCAAGTGCGCGCCGGCATCGAACTGCTCGGCGAACTCCGCTCGTTTACGTTCGTGGGAACGCGCCAAACGGAGAACGTGACGATCTATCGCTACGCGCTCGACTTTACCGGCGGCGTCGAGCATGAATGGGACGTCGCAATAACCTCCGACGGAAAGATCGCCGGGTCGCGGCTGGTTCGGTGAGCCTCCCTACCGGCACAGTCGTCTTCCTATTTTCCGATATTGAAGGCAGCACGCGGCGCTGGGAGCGTTACGGTCAAGCGATGCGTGAAGCCCTGCGCCGCCACGACGAGATCCTCCGCTCGGAGATCGAGTCGCGGCGCGGCTACATTTTCAAGACCATGGGGGATTCGTTCTGCGCCGCGTTTTGGACGCTCGGCGAGGCGCTGCACGCGGCGGTTGAAACGCAACGACGCATCGGTCTGGAGAACTTCGAGGCGATCGATGGCCTTCACGTGCGAATGGCGATTCATGCCGGCGAAACCGACGAACGCGGCGGCGATTACTTCGGTCCAGCCGTCAATCGCACGGCGCGGCTGCTTTCGGCCGGCCACGGCGGACAGATTCTGCTCTCGCGCGTCGCCGCCGACCTCGCGGCGGAGCGGCTCCCCGACGGCATCACGCTGCGTCATCTCGGAGCACTTCCGCTCCGGGATCTCGATACGGCCGAGGACGTCTATCAACCGGTCGGGACGGGGCTTCGAGGAGAGTTTAAAGGGCTGCGCGCGTTAGCGACGCCGCCGAATAATCTTCCGCGCCAGAGCACCAGCTTCGTCGGGCGCCGCGACGATGTCGCTCGCGTCGAAGCGTTGGTTGAGACCGGCGCGCTGGTGACCATCGCGGGGGCGGGCGGAATCGGAAAGACGCGGCTCGCACTCGAAGTCGCGGCAAGCCGTCTCACGGGCGAGCGCGACGGGGTGTGGCTCGTCGATTTGTCCTCGATAACCGATGCATCCCTGATTTCCGACGCAATACTTTCGGCACTCAGCGCTCCGCGCGTGTCCGATCGCGCGCCGCTCGACGCGCTGCTGGAGTATCTTGAGAAGCGCGAGCTCCTGCTGCTCTTGGATAACAGCGAGCATCTGGTCGCCGGCGTTGCCGCAATCGCGGCGCGGATCGTTGCGGGCTGCGCACACGTGAGCGTCCTGGCAACCAGCCGCGAACCGCTCGACATCTCCGGCGAGCGCCTCTATCGCCTCGCGACGCTGGAGCCGGCGTCGGCCGCGCAGCTGTTTGTCGAACGGGCGCGTGCCGCCAATTCCGCCTTTCGTGCCGACGCCGCGCGGCCGGTCATCGAAGCGATCTGCGAGCGCCTCGATGGCATCGCTTTGGCCATCGAGCTCGCGGCCGCCCGCGTACGCACGATGTCGGTGGAGAGTTTGGCTTCACATCTCGAGCTGCGTCTGCTCGCGGGCGGGCGCGACCGCCGTCCGCGGCAGCAAACGATGCGTGCGCTCATCGATTGGAGCTACGATTTGCTGACCGAAGAAGAGCGGCGGGTGCTTCGGAGTTGCGCGGTGTTCGTGCGCGGCTTTACCCTGAACGTTGCCGCGGAGGTCGCGGCCGGCAACGGCGCCGTGGACGAGGGGCAAATGCTTGGCGTGCTCGCTTCGCTCGTCGACAAGTCGCTAGTGATCGCTGAGCTGCAAGACGGCGATCAGCGCTACCGGATGCTCGAGCCGATTCGTGAATACGCCGAGGAGAAGCTTGCGGCAACCGGCGAGCTGACGGAGGGTAGACGCCGGCACGCAAGGGCATTGGCTTCGCTCGCGCGCGCGGCGTACGAAGAATGGGTCCGAGCGCCGCGCAGCGATTGGCTAGCGCGCACGGAGCGGGACCTCGCGAACTTTCGCGCCGCTCTGCGCTGGAGCGTCGACGAGAAGAACGACTGGGAGCTGGGTGCCGCGCTCGTTGCCGATACGACGCCGGTCTTTCTGCGGCAGGGCCTGCTCGCCGAAGGCATCGAGTGGTGCGAGCGCATCCTGCAAGACGATTTGGCGCTGCCCGCTTTGGTCGAGGCGCGATTGCGGTACGGCCTGTCGATGCTCTACAGTAACATCGGCGCGAATAAGAAGGTCCTCGAGCAAGCGTTGACTTCGGCAGATCTCTATCGGCAGCTCGGCGACGTGCGCGGCCTCGCGCGCGCGCTTTCGCAAGTCGCTTCGCGCTACGCCCTGCAGTCGCGCTACGAGGGGGCCAAGCCGATTGCGGAAGAAGCGCTACAGTTCGCTCGGAATAGCCGGGACCGGCGATTGCTCGCCGACGTAGTACGTCGTTGCGCCGAATCGTTTGCCGGCGATGGTCCGGATGCCGTCAGAGCGCGTTACGAGGAGAGCGTTGCCCTTTTCGGCGCACTTGGACGCGACGACGAGACCGCTCGAGCGCTGCACTGGTGGGGTCAATGGGAAGAGGGCATCGGAAACTACGAGCGAGCCGCGGAGCTCCTGCAAGAAGCCACGCGACTGAATGAAAGCGACCTGGCAATCGTGATGATCCATGCCAGCGAAATTGCAAGCGCGTATCTCGCGCTCGGCGATCGTGTCCGGGCCGAGCCATTTGCTCGACGGGCGCTGATGTTGGCGGCGAGGGCGCGGCATCAGGTGGTAGTCTCACTTGCGATTGCATACCTTGCCGTGGTCAAGAGCGACAGCAACGCGCGCGATGCAGCCCTCTTGATCGGCCATGCCCTAGAGCGATTTGGCGTGGTAGGCTGGGAGCTGATTCCGCCGGACACGACCACGCTGGCCGAGTTGCAAAATCAGCTTAGATCAGCGCTCGATGACGCCGAGTTTACGCGGCTACTGAAAAAGGGAGCGGCGTGGAGCGAGGACGAGGCCGTCGCTAGCGCTCTAGCGCTCTAGTGCTCTAGCAGGGTCTCGGCCCGTTGTCCGGACGAATGTCTTCGCTGCCTTTGTACTTGAAGTAGCATTGCTGTTTGAGCGTGAACGTGCCGCCGTCGCCGGTGCATCCATGAACGGCCTGGTACGAACCGCTCATGACGCCCGTCTTTGGATCGTACGTCCCGGTCGTCGAAAACGCGCAGTAGAGTCCGCTCGCGAGTGCGACGGTCGTTCCGTTGGTGCTGCTTCCGTTGGCGTTCAGCGCGACCGACGTCGTGAGCGTGCTGTTCGAATACTTAATCGTCAGAATGCCGCCCACGGCGTTCTCATACTGGGTGTACGACGCCTTGGCTTTGCCCGTGCCATAGGCGGTGTCCATAAACTTTCCGACGTATTGGCCGCTGAGGTTGTAATGCTTCGCAGCAGCAGGTCTTGCTTGACTAGCGGATCCTTGCAACGCCGCTGCGGCACTTGGCATGCCGGCGCTGCCTCCTCCGCAGCCCGTCAAGGCGAGCAAGGGAATTGCCGCAACGGCGGCGGTTTTTAGCAATAATTGATTCATCGTCGACTCCTAAAGAAGCGCGTTATGAAGGAGCATACCGTTCGCGGACACTAAGAGCCTCTTTCTGTTGCGCTTTTAGGAGGATTGATGGGGAGCTCGTTGCGGAATCGCGCTGTTGGCGCGCTCGTTGCGGCGTTCTCGCTGCTGTGGATTTGTAACCCCGCCGTTGCCGGTACGACCGGGACGATTGCGGGGACCGTTAGCGACTCAGCGACGAAAGCACCGATCGCCGGCGCGACCGTGACCGCGGTCAGCCCCTCGCAGGTCGCGCGGGCCACGACCGACGCGTCGGGGCGTTTCATCTTCCTTTCGCTAGCGCCCGACACGTACACGATCACCGCACAACAGGCCGGTTTCGAATCGCTCTCGATTGCGGGAATCTCGGTGTTCGCCGATCAGAGCCAGTCGGTGCCGCTCGCGCTGCAGAAGAACCTCAAGGAGATCGCGCGCGTCTCGTCGCGTTCGTCGCTCAGCCCGGTCCGCCCGGGAACCGGTACCGACGTCTACTCCGTGAATCCCGCGCTCACGAACGCAGCGGCGACGCTCGGCGGCGGCGGCGCGCTCAACAGCGCGTACTCCGCAATCGCCTCGATGCCGGGAGCGTACGTTCCGCCCAATCAAGTCGGCGTGAACCAAACCGTTTACATCCGCGGCGGTTACTACGATCAGATCGGATACGAGTACGACGGCGTACCGGTTAACCGCTCGTTCGACAATTTTCCCGGGCACTCGGCGTCGACGCTCGGGCAACAGGAGTTGCAGATCTATACCGGCGGCGGCGAGGCCGATGCGAACGCCACGGGGTTGGCCGGTTTCATCAATCAAGTGATTAAGACCGGCACCTTCCCGGGGTATGCGACCGGCGGCTTAGCTCTCGGCACGCCGACGTTTTACCACGACGCGCGCATCGAAGTCGGCGGCTCGACGCCTGACCGCCTGTTCTCGTACTACGTCGGCATCAGCGGCACCAATCAAGATTTTCGCTACTTCGACCAGTTCAACGGCGCGAGCCTGATCAGCAGCATTCCATATGGGTTCTGGCCGGCGCACCTGACCACGTTGCTACCGTTCTACCCGGCAGTCTACGCAGCGTGCCGAAACAACGCCAGCTTCAGCAATCCGGGTTTCCACGGGTACTCCAGCAGCACCGGCCTATCAAACAATCCCGGCTGCTTCGGTTCCTATGCGACAAGCTACGGACAGCCGTCGTCGTTCGACAGCCGCGACGTCGTGGCGAACTTTCACATCGGTGTTCCCCATCGCCACGATCCCGGGCGCGACGACGTTCAGCTGCTCTATATGTCGTCGGCCAACTTCTCGCAGGACTACTCGAGCCTCGACGATGCAGGCCCTCTTGGCACGGGAATCGTGAACCAAGGAAACCCGAATCAATGGCCCGATTTTTATACCTTCCCAGGTGGGACGCAATGGCTCGCTTCGGCTTCGACCCCAAAAATCGCCTATTACTATCCGGGCTCGCCGACCGACCGGTGCGCGAACGTTACCGGTGTGCCGAATGCGTGCCCGAACAACGCACAGGGAAATCAGATCCTATCACTCGTGCCGGCCAACTTTCGCGATGGGCGCTGGGACACCGCGAGCATCGTAAAGCTGCAATATCAGAAGAACATCGGTTCGGCGGCATACGTGCGTCTTTTCGGCTACACGTTCTATTCCAACACGAACCGCGCGACGCCTAACGGTTGGGGCGACAACGAAACGCTCGGCGTGACCAACTACCAATACATGGTCGGAGCGCACACCGCCGGCCTCGAGCTGCAGTTTGCCGATCAGCTTTCGAGCGCCCACCTCTTGGAGGGCATGGTTTCGTACATCACGGCAAATACGCTGCGCTACTACAATCAGAATTACAACAACGGATCCGGCCAGCAGGTCAGTAACTTCACCAACGGTACCGACTGCTTTGCAACGCACAACAGTCCAAAATATCACGTCGGCGATCCCGCACCATGTAACTTGCTCGTCAGCCAGGGCACGTTCGGTTCTCCCTACGGAGATTGCCTCAGTGGCAACTGTTTCACGAGCCCAGACCCTTGCACCGGCGGCGAGCTGCCTTCGAATTCGCCGGCCTGTGCCGCCGGCGCCTCGATGCTCTTGACGTTCTTCGGCAACTACGGCTTCATCAATTCGGTAGTGCCGAAGCTCACCGACGCCTCGATCAGCGATCAATGGCGGCCCAGTGACGCTTGGGTCATCACCCCCGCCGTGCGCTTTGAAAACGACCAGTACGGTCTCGCCGACACGAACAATCCTGGAATGAACTTTTGGTTTGCGGCGGCACAACGCGAGTTCTGCGTGAATCCGGTTACGCGCCAGCCGATCTTCAAGCCGCAGCCGCCCCAGAGTATCTTCGTCTTCACGCCATTTGTTGGGTTCAACTGTCCGATCGATCGTTCGACCGGAACGCCGATCCAGACCGTTCATCCCGACGGCACCGACGGCATTCTCCTCACGAACCAATATCCGTCAAGCTATGCGGTATCCTACGTATTGCCGCGCATCTCGGCGACCTACACGGTGAACCCCGATACGGTCCTGCGATTCTCAGCCGGCCGGTACGCGCAGCAGCCGCAAAACTACGAGATTCAGTACAACACTCTGCAACCGAACCTGGCCTCGACATTGCTCGGATTCATCCCGTTCGGGTACGACTCGCCTTTGCACGAAGCGCAGCCGCAGTTCTCCAACAACTACGACTTCTCGGTCGAACATCACTTTAAAGGAACCGACGTCGCGATGAAGGTGACGCCGTATTACCGTTACGGAACCGATCAGCTCTATGAGACGCCGAACCTGCCGAGTCTCGACGTTTCCCCATCCTTTAACGCCGGCACCTTACGCGTCGACGGCGTCGAGCTCTTGATTACCAAGGGCGATTTTACCAAGAACGGCTTCTCGGGAACGTTTTCCTACACGTACACGAATGCCGCCGAAACGTGGAGCAACTTTTTGAATAGCACGGTCGGGCCGGTCGACCAGTACAATCAGGATATCGAGGAGTTCAACGCGCTCACGAAGGCGGGCGGCGGGGCTGCCTGCTATAAACCAAACGGTAAGGGGACGCCGGCGCCGGCCTGCCCTTCGAACTCGATCCTCAATCCTTACTACGGAATGCTGCGGCAGCCGACGCTGGATCCGCAAGGCTGGTACGCGCCTGGTCTCGACATTCCGTACATCTCGCCGAACACGTTCGCTATCGTCCTCAACTACCGCCACGGCAAGTTTTCGGTCACGCCCGCCATGTCGTTGCTGGAGGGCACGACGTACGGAACGCCGGCCGACGTGCAGGGCGTCGATCCGAGGGCCTGCACCGCAAACCAGGGCAGCCGCAGCATTACCGGCGGCAATCCACTAAGTGCGGACTATACGTCTTGCACTTTTGCTCTCACGAGCGACGGCACGACTCCCGGCACGTTATACATCCCGAATCCGCAGACCGGTACGTTCGACAACTTCGGTCAGTTTCGTCAGCCGTGGCAGTTCAACTTAGGCATGCAAATGTCGTATGATTTCTCGCCACGCGTCACCGGTCAATTTACGGTGACGAACCTCCTCAACGAGTGCTTCGGCGGCTCGAGCGAGCCCTGGACGAAAGCGTATCCGCCCGGCTACTACACCTGCGGATACACCAGTAACACCTTCTACAACGGCGGACACTTCTTTAACGGAAAGAGTCCGAACGACGTGGCGGCAAACGGTGTGCCAGGGATTCCGTACTTTGCCCAAAGCTTCGTGCCGTCGTTCAGCGACCCGTTTTCAAGCAACTTTCCGCTCGCAATGAACCTCTACTTCTCACTGCAGTTCAAGATCTAAGTATGCGTCCTTTCGCCCTTCGTCCTTCGTCCTTCGACTACGCCGCTACGCGGCTCCGCTCAGGATGACAAGCTGGGGGGCGGCTCCTCTCGGATGACAAGCTGGGGGGCGGCTCCTCTCGGATGACAAGCTGAGCGTTTCGCTCGGATGACAAGGGGTATTTGAGCTTCGCTCAGATGACTGGGGTCTGCGCTAGCGGTATGCTTTTCCGGGTGAGCCGGGTTCTGCGGTGAACTCGTAGAGTCGCCCGTTGTAGGTCGCGGTGCCGGCGATCGTACCATCATGTGCCATCGTGCCCCTAAACGAGAGCGCATTACCAATCGAGAGCAGCACGTAACCATCGTCGCCGAGCGTACCGACGACCGGCTCGATCCGATTGTTGAAACGATCCGGGCGCACGGAGATACCCGTGTAGCTGCCGCTGATCGTACCTCCCTGCACGAGGAGTCGCATCGTCCCGGCATGCGGAACGGCCGACGGTCCAAAGACCGGAGCGAAGGCCGCGACGTATGGAACCGGCAGTCCGGTGCCTTCGACCGTCGTTGTGGCAAATGCCGGAAGCGTGGTAACGCCTAGCGCCACGAGCGTAGCGGCCATCGCACCATAAAATCTAGAAAACCTCATGCACCTATTCTGCCGCCCGGACGCTTCGTTATTGCTGGGTTTTCAATGAACGAGGCATTAGGAGTCGGCGAGGAAGAACGCCGTCGGAAACGAATTCTGCCCGCTACCTTGCTTCCGATCGAGCGCGTCATCGCGCAGGCGACCGCGCGCGACCTCGCGGCGGTCGCGCCGCTCTTCGACGCCTATCGCGCGTTCTTCGCCGGCTACCGTGATCTCGACGAATCGCGGCGGTTTTTGGCCGAGCGATTGGCAACCGGCGATTCGGTCGTCTTCGTTGCCTGGCGCGGCGACGAAGCGGAGGGCTTCATTCAGCTCTACCCGCTCTGGTCGTCGTGGCACTGCCGCCGCATTTGGTTTCTGAGCGATCTCTACGTAAAGGAATCGTGTCGCCAGCGCGGCGCCGGCCGGCAATTAGTTGAGCGCGTCGTCGCGTACGCGCGAGAGACCGGCGCCTCCAGCGTCATGGTCGAGCTGCCGCACCGCGAACCGCACCTGACCGAGTTCTACGCCGCGCTGGGGTTCCACAAAGATTCCATCTTCGATCTTGCGCGTCACGTCGTTCCCTAGGATAGGTGGACGCGCGGAAGGAAACGCTCGCTAGCCCAGCTTTTTGCTGGCAAAGGAGGCCGAATATGCGCAAAGTATTGATGTTTGCTGTTTCGTTCGCGGTTGCCGCACTTCTCACGCACGTCGCACCGGCAGATGCGCAGGGAGCGGCGCTCAGCGGGAACATGGCGCCGTTTAGCTATCTGCTCGGCGCCGACTGGAACTGCACGACCAACGTGCCGGCGTTGGGTGACCAGCCGGCGCGCACCGATCAAGGCACCGCAACGTTCGTGGTCGTGCCCGGTAACGTGGTCCACAACCACGTCGCTACGGCAACGTACTCCGGCGATTTCTACTTCGGCTACAACG
>Ga0209169_10000922_pt1 | contig 18102 bp, 10 predicted proteins | sample HubBroMetageWRM4_FD_188346 | JGI IMG/M metagenome (GOLD analysis project Ga0209169, IMG submission 188346) | Warmed soil microbial communities from the Hubbard Brook experimental Forest, New Hampshire - Hubbard Brook CCASE Soil Metagenome WRM 4... | ecosystem: Environmental > Terrestrial > Soil... | reverse complement strand
GGCGAGTTGCGCGGAGACATAACCAGTGGCGATGACGAGCAGCACGGTGACGAGCTGCGAGACGCGGATGTAATGCTTCTCGGTGGAATGGCGCACGAGGAAGCGGCGGTAAAAATCTTCGACGAGATACGACGTGCCCCAGTTGAGTTGCGTGGCGATGGTGCTCATGAACGCGGCGAGAAAGCCGGCGAGGATGATGCCGCGCAGGGCGTGAGGAACGTGATCGTTGACGATCATCATGTAGCTGGTTTCGGGATGCGCGAGGCCGGGATAGAGAACGATCGCGGCGAGCGCGGTGAGAACCCAGGGCCAGGGGCGCAGAGCGTAGTGCGCGATGTTGAACCAGAGCACAGAGAAAAGGCCGTTGCGTTCGTCGCGCGCGCTGAAAATGCGTTGCGCGATGTATCCACCGCCGCCGGGTTCAGCGCCGGGGTACCAGAAGGCCCACCACTGCACGCCGAGATAAACGCAGAAAGTGATGACGGGCAGCGTCCAGAGCGTTTCGGCGGTGATGCCTTTTGAAAAATCGGGGAGGAAGGCCATCGGATCGGAGCCGCCGTTGGTGGCGCGCATGCGGTCGATCGTGGCGATCATGGTGCTCATGCCGCCGGCGGCTTTCACGGCGTAGTAGGCGATGCCGATTACGATTCCCATTTTGAGGACGAACTGAAAAAGATCTGTCCAAAGAACGCCAGAGAGACCGCCAAGGGAAACGTACAGGCCGGTGAATGGGATGAGAAAGAAAATGCAGACGACGAGCGCTTGACCGTCTGGGCCGGTGAACGTTGAACCAAAAACGTGGCCGAGAGCGCTGGTGAAATTTACGAGCAGCGGCCAGCTGGCCATGGTGGGGCCGAGAGTGGTGGAGACGATGTTGATCATGGCCTTGGTGACCCAGCCGAGGATGAGGCAATTCATCAGCAGGCCGAGGTAGATCGCGCGGAAGCCGCGAAGGAACGCGGCGGGATTGCCGGAGTAGCGGATTTCGGCGAACTGCACGTCGGTCATGAGGCCGGAGCGGCGCCAGAGTCGCGCGAAAAGAAAAACCGTCATCATTCCGGACGGAAGGAAGGCCCACCAGATCCAGTTCCCTGCTACACCTTGCGTGTAAACCAAGCCCGCGACGAGCAGCGGCGTATCGGCGGCGAAGGTGGTGGCGACCATCGACGTGCCGGCGAGCCACCAGGAAACGTTGCGGCCGGAGACGAAATAATCTTCCGCGCTTTGTCCAGCGCTGCGACGGAAATATAGGCCCAGCAAAAGAGTGATTACGAGATACCCGATGATTGCGGACCAATCGAGAAGCGTGAATGTCATAGCGGGGCGGATTTATGGCACATTTCGGCACGCGGACGCAAATTGAAACGGCGCGCCGGCGCGAGTGTGGCGAATTTTTTGTGGCAGCTGGGGCGAAAGAGTTTGTGAGAGAGCGAAAGTTCACGCTATTCTCCCGACTCGCCGCGCGTGAAGGAGTGGTGGGATTTACAGGGGAAAACCGATATGTGGAAGTTCTGTTTCGCAATTCCGTTGCTGACAATTTTTGCTGGAGCGCTGATCGCGCAGACTTCGCAGCCCGGCGCTGCGCCGGCTTCAACGTTGAAGCTGATGCCAATGCCCTCGATGATGCAGACGGCGACGGGCGAGCTGCCGGTGACGAATACGTTTTCGATCGCGCTGAAGGGCTACACGGAGGCGCGGCTTGAGAGATCGTCGCAGCGATTCATGCGCGAGCTGGCCGGCGTGACGGGGCTTTCAATTGGGCCAGGAACGACGGACACGTCGAAGCCGATGCTGGTGGCGACGACGGATCACGCGAGCCTGCCCATCCAGGAAGTGAGCGAGGACGAAAGCTACACGCTGGACGTGACGCCGGCGGGGGCGACGCTGCACGCCGCAAATCCACTGGGCACGATGCACGGGCTGCAGACATTTCTGCAGCTGGTGCAGGTGACGCCGACGGGATTTGCTGCGCCCTCGGTACACATTGAAGACACGCCGCGTTTCCCGTGGCGCGGATTTATGTTTGATTCCGGGCGGCACTTCACGCCGATGGACGTGCTGAAGCGCAACGTCGACGGCATGGAAGCAGTGAAGCTGAACGTGATGCACTGGCATCTTTCGGAAAATCAGGGATTCCGCGTCGAGAGCAAAGCGTTTCCGAAACTCACCGAGCTCGGATCGGACGGACTTTTCTACACGCAGGCGGAAGTGAAAGAGATCATCGAGTACGCGCGCGATCGCGGGATCCGCGTAATGCCGGAGTTCGACATGCCGGGGCACGCGACGGCGTGGTTCGTGGGCTATCCGCAAATCGCGAGCGGCGCGGGGCCGTACAAGATCGAGCGGGAGTGGGGCGTCTTCGACCCGGCGATGGACCCGACGAACGAGGCGACTTACAAATTTCTGGAAAAGCTGCTGGCGGAAATGACGGCGCTTTTCCCCGATGCGTTTTTTCACATCGGCGGCGATGAAGTGAACGGTAAAGAGTGGGACGCGAATCCGAAGATTCAGGCGTTCATGAAGGCGCACGGGCTGAAGAACAACAACGCGCTGCAGCACTACTTCAACGAGCACGTGGAAAAAATTCTGGAGAAGCACCACAAGACGCTGGTCGGGTGGGATGAAATTCTCGCGCCCGGACTGCCGAAGGAGAGCGTGGTGCAATCGTGGCGTGGGCAGGATTCTTTGGCCGAGGCGATCAAGCTGGGCTACCGCGGGCTGCTGTCGTTTGGGTATTACATGGACTTGATGCATCCGGCTTCGGCGCACTACGGCATAGAACCGATTTCGAAAAATGCAGCGCTGCTAAGTGACGATGAGAAGAAGCGGATTCTGGGCGGCGAAGCGTGCATGTGGAGCGAGTATTCATTGGAATCGCTCGATTCGCGGATCTGGCCGCGGACTGCGGCAATCGCTGAGCGCTTGTGGTCGCCGCAATCGACTACGGACGTGGAATCGATGTACGTGCGGATGGCGGCGGAGAGCCGGCGGCTCGAAGCGCTCGGATTGACGCACCGGTCGAACGAAAACCGGATGCTGCGGCGAATGGCTGGACAGGAAGACATCGCGGCGCTGCGCACGCTGGCGGACGTGGTGGAGCCGGTGAAGGAATACGACCGTGAAAATTTGCACGGGCCGGGAAGCCTTTCGACGCCGCTGGATCGCGTGATCGATGCGGTGCCGCCGGAGAGCGACGTGGCGCGGGAATTTTCGGCGGACGTGGATCAGTGGATCGCCGGGAAATTTCAGGACGCGGCGCTCGAGAAGAAAATTCGCGCGTATCTCGTGCGCTGGAGCCAAAACCACGAGGAGTTGGCGCCGCTGTTTCAGTCGTCGTTCATCGTGGCGGAAGTGGAGCCGGTGTCGCAGAGCCTGTCGTCGCTGGGTGCCGCGGGATTGCAGGCGCTCGACTACATCGACAAAGGCACTGCGGCGCCGCAAGACTGGATCGCACAGCAGGAGGCGCTGGTGAAACTGTCGCAGGCGAAGAAAGCGGATCTGTTGCTGATGGTGGGCGCGCCGATCCAAAAACTGGTGGAAGCGAGCGGCCTCAGCGCGAAGTAGGTTTACCGGCGAATCAGGGCGTGTGCGAACTATTTTGCTGCGCCTTGCGTGGGGGAGCTCGTTCGCGGGGAGTACTCCCAAACCGAGCTTTCGCATCCAACGAGTAACCGGTCCTGAAGTTCACCCGGCGCCATCGCGATAGCTAGGCAGCCTTCGCCGAGAATTTCCTGGTACTCGATTTTCGCGTCGCTATCGTAGATGGAAAGAAGCGATCGCGGCAACGTTCCAGATTGAAGTACCGCGTAAAAAGGTACTTTGTTTGCGCCTCGAACCGGGGAACCTGATGTCTGGTGAATCCATTGATCCCCTGCTGCGTCGAAACCCGCAACGCGGTTCCCTTCCGCGTCAAGTACGAGAAGCTCATTCCTGCAGCAACTGGCGTCATTCTCGGTCGTGGGAACCAAGATGTGTGTGGGCTGCGACTCGTCGCCCCAGCGCGTGAGCGAAAAATCCGACACGTAATGTCCGGGCAGATACTGCGTGAGAATCTCACCGTTCGCATCACGAACGAGTAACTGGCCTCGAGCATTGGTGTGGAGTATTTCCCGGTGGCCGTCCCGTTTTATATCTAAGGTCTCAACGTGCCAAACGTTGCCCTCCGGTTTTTGCCAAATCTTTTTCCCCTGAGAATTAAGAAGAACAATTCCTCCACCGCCATTGAAGCCAACGACGACTGTTAGTTTACCGTCCGGGCCCAGTTCTCCGGCGGTTGAGTCGTCAACGCCGTCCAGTACGCCGTCGGGATACTTCCAGACTTCCTGGCCCGCGTCGTCGAGGAGAATTACATCCGAGGCCCAACTTTGATCGCGGGTGAGGAAACCGAAGTCACCACCGGCATCGAGCTTAACGGCCTGAAGCTGGGCACCGACGGGATCGGACAAGGATGTTTGTTTCTTCAGCGCTGCTTCTGTGTCAAGGAAATCGACTTTCCTTTTTCCGACGAGGGTCAGCAAAGCTGCTTCGCGGTCTGCGGGCCAACCGACGAGAACCTGCGTAATCTCGCCCAGGCCGGAATCTTGGAAGAGAATCTTTTTCGCGAACTTCTGATCACCCGTCACGACTTGCGGTTGGAGTTTTTGGAGCTGCTCGCGTGATTCGCGGGCCCATTGCGAATCGAGTCTGTAGATGACGTAGACGCCTACACCGATATGAACAGCCGCGAACAGAGCGATACCGATGGCGATTTTGCGCAGCACGGTTAGTAATTAGGATATTTATACGAAAAGAAATCAGCAATAGAAGGACGATGCGGATGTTCGGATCGATAACGGGGTGAGAGGGAGTTGGTAGCGGTACGGGGAATCGAACCCCGGTTACCAGGTTGAGAACCTGATGTCCTAACCCCTAGACGATACCGCCACAGGTGCGCCTGCAGAAAAGCGCGTCCACGATTTTCGCATGAGTGAAATTTGGGCGCAAGGCGGCAGAGATTGGCGGCAGGCCCAGACATGTACCAGGACAGGCGGGGCCGCGTGGCGTCGTGAGGTGAGCGTGCCGCGCTGAAGTGCCGCGGCGCTACATTTAAATCTACTACCAGACCTCGCAGCGGACGGATTCGTCGCGCACCATTGGGGAGCCGGCTTTGCAACCGAAGGCTTGGGCGAAGGCTGGAATATTTGAGAGTGGGCCGATCACGCGATACTTCGCGATGGCGTGAGGGTCGCCCTGGACCATTTTGCGCTGCGTTTCCGGGCGAATTTCGTCGGCGCGGAATTGTCCCCAGGCGATGAAGAACTGTTGATTCGGCGTGAAGCCGTCGAGCGTGGGCGCGGGACGCTGCTTTTCGGCTTTTTGAAATGCGAGAAACGCGATCTTCGCGCCGGCCAGATCGGCGATGCTTTCACCGAGTACCAACTTTCCGTTGTGATGAATGCCGGGCTCGATGAAATAGCCGTCGAACTGCTTCGCGACGCACGCAGCTTTTTCGTCGAAGCGCTTGCGGTCTTCGGGCGTCCACCAATTTGCGAGGCGCCCTTGCGCGTCGAATTGCGAACCTTGATCGTCGAAGCCGTGGCTGATTTCGTGGCCGATTACGACGCCGATCGAGCCGTAGTTCACAGCGTCCACCGCATTCACGTCAAACGCAGGCGGCTGCAAAATCGCAGCGGGGAAAACAATTTCGTTGAGCAGCGGGTTGTAATACGCGTCAGAGGTGGGCGCAGTGATTCCCCACCGGCTGCGATCGGTGGGCTTTCCGGCGAGCGACCAATCGTCGTCCATCACATTCCAGCGCGACAGGACAGACACGTTATTCCAAAAAGAATCGCGACTCACCGCGACGCCAGCGTAGTCCTTCCACTTGTCCGGGTAGCCGACCTTTGGGTTGAGCGTTCCGAGTTTCTCGAGGGCCTTCTGCTTGGTCTCGGGACCCATCCAGGCGACGTTTTCGAGCGTGCCGTGCATGGCGGCGATGATGTTGGTGACCATTTCTTTGGCGCGAATCTTGGCTTGTGGCGGGAAATATTTCTCGACGTATTTTTTACCGAGCGCGTCGCCGAGGTATTGATCGGTGGATTCCGCGCAACGCTTCCAGCGCGGCTTCATCTCGGCTCGACCGGAGAGATACTTTCCGTTGAAGGCAAAATCTTCGTTCACAAAATCGTCGGAGAGGTCGCCGGCTTTCGCGTTAAGGAACTGCCAGGTGAGATAAGTCTTCCAGTCGGTGAGCGGCGTTTCGTTCAGCTGGCGGTTCACTTCTGTCATGAAGTCAGGCTGCGCGACGTTCAAGTCGGCGCGTGACAGTTTGGCTGCGGTGAAGTACGCGTCCCAGTTCATCGCGGGCGTGAGCTTCGAAAAATCCGCGAAGGTCATCATGTGGTCGGTGTTTTTCGGGCTGCGGAGCGCGACGTTATCGAGGGATTTTTCCGCGAGCTTCTTTTCCATCTCGAAGACCGTGGCAGACGCCGCGTCAGCGGCTTTCTGGTCGTAGCCAATCAGCTTGAACATGTTAGCGACGTGGACGCGATACTTCTCGCGCGCTTCCACGAAGCGAGCTTCGGTTTTCAGGTAGTAGTCGCGGTCCGGCATGCCCAAGCCTGCTGCAAACACGTTCATGATCGTCTGAGACGGATCGTGGAAATTCGGCAGAGACGCGACGGCGAATGGCGCCCAAATTCCCAGCTCGTTGAACTGCAGGATCGTTTTTTGCACGTCCGCGGGTGAATTCATCGCGCTGATCTGATCGAGCATCGGCTTCGCGGGCGCTATGCCGAGCTTGTTGATTTGCGCGTTGTTCATACACGAGGCGTAGTAATCGCCGATGAGTTGTTCGGACGAGCCTGCGGGCCAGTCGGTGCGCGCGGAGACTTCGGTGAGGATGTCTTTCAGTTGATCTTTGGCGTTCTCACCGGCTTGCCAGCGGCGGCTCCAGCGGTCCATGTAGGAAGGGATGGGATTTTTGTCGTGCCAAGTTCCGTTGGCGTAGCGCGAAAAATCGGTGCACGGATCGCACTTGGTATCCATGTCGGAGATTTGAACGCCGTGCTCCTGAGTGGCCTGCGCGAATAGAGTGAAGCTGCTTGCCAGCAGGACGACCAAAGCTACGATGTGACGCACGTGGCCTCCGAATGAGTACCGTTGCCGGGCGTGCCCGGCGAAGAATAATTTTGAGTTTTTGACTGTACTACCGCCAACGCGCGGTCGCGGAGGAAAATTCTGCGAGCGGTTGGATCCGCGTAAGAACGCTACGAATCTGCGCCACGGACGGTAGCGGCAGACGAAAAAGAAAAAGGGCGCCCGCTTTCGCGAGGCGCCCTTTTTTCGTTTAGCTTTGAATCGTCTGCTGCGACTGCCGACTACGGCAGGTAGTAGCGGAACGAGGTGAACCACATCGGTTCGGACACCGTCGGCTGACCGGAGAGACCGTAGCCGGTGGAGGACGACGAAGCACCGACGCCGCTCCAGGTGTTGCGAACGACGTAGGAGCCCTGCATGCCGATAGCAACCGTGCCCTTGGGACCCTTGTAGAAGCGGTACCAAAAGCCAGCTGTGCCTTCGAGCAGGTTGCGGGTGTCACCCGTGCAGCTGCCGAGGGCGCCCGGAATGTAGCCCGAGCCCGCAGTGGTGCCGGCCGGCACGGTGGTGGTCGGCGCGGTTTCGATCCAGCAACCTGCGTTGCTGAAGAGCGGCGAACCGTAGCCTTCCCCCTTGGTGCCAACCAGGTACGCAGCGCGGCTGGCGTACTCGCCGCCCGCGTTCAGGTAGATATCCAGCTTCGGCGTGGGGTGAAACTGGAGCGTGCCGAGAGCCTGGTAGTTGTGGAGCAGAGCGATGGTGCCGTCGGGACGAATCGTCGCGTCGGCGAGACCGCCGGTGCCGTAACGTCCAACGCCGCTGCCGCCGAGGAAGTGAATGCCAAGATCAACTTTCTTGGACAACAAATTCCAACGGGCGTTTGCGCCGATGCCGCCGCCGGTGCGCGAATCGTTGAAAGCGCCAGCCGCGGAAGGAGCGACGGAGAGGTCGACCGGGCAAGGGTTCGTCGGCGAGATTCCAACGACGCAGGGGAAAATGCGATCGCGGAACTGGCTGACGATACCGAACACTTCGTAGTGGCCGTGGAACGCGTCGAGCGCGGCCTTCACGATGATGTCCGGAGCGGGGTTGTAGGAGTAGTTCGCGAGCGGGTTGTAAAGACCGCCGCTGGTACCCGGCTGCCCGAGCAGGAAGTTGGTGTAGGTGGTGGTGGTGCCGCCGACAACCGCCGTGCAAGGTTCCACAGGGCAGGTCGTGGAGGTCGGAACGAGCACGGTGGTCGTACCGGTGGTGATTGCGCCGGTCGGATTGCCGTGAACGGTGAACGTGGTCTGGGCTTCTTCGATGCCAAGACCGAAGGTCAACTTATCGTCCCAGAAGCTCTTGGTGAAACGCATTCCGTACTGACGCGCCCAGCTGAAACCGACGGTGTACTGCGCGTCGATTGTTTGCGGAAGAGCCTCGGTGCGGTTATCCAAGCCGTGCTGCGTTTCGGTGACCAAGCTCCACATCTGGCCGCCGGTGACGGTGAAGCCGTTGTCAAACTTCGCCTGACCCCAGAACTGGCGCTGACGGAAAACGTAGCTGTTGCTCTGGTTGTCGTTCGAGGTGCTGCCGCCGCCGAGGAAGTCCGCCTCGTAGTAGCTGCCGATGGTCACGTTGCCGAGCTTGCCCTGCGCGAGCATGCCGATACGCGACTGACGGCCGGAAGCATTGAATTCCCCAACGTTGCTGGCCGAGACGCCGGGCAGCGGAACGGAGTTGAACGGAGTGTTTACGTCCGAGCTGGTGGCCTTGCCGCGCCACACGGTTTCCGCCGCGGAGAAGCCCGTCGGGGTGAGCGTGATGCCCTTGAAGTGGATCTGATACTGGTCTTCGGTGCCCTGTCCGGCGCCGGCCATAGTGCTGTCGATGGGTACCGCGTTGTTCACCAGGATCGAGCGGCTGGCGGGAGCGGCCATCGAGGAGTCCGCGTTTTCGCCCGAGTTCGGGCTCTTCGAAGAGGACGAGCTGAGCTCGGTCTCCATGATCTGCATGCGCTGCTGCTGCAGGCGGAGCTGCTGATTTTGCTCCGACAGCTGCTTAGATTGGGCTTCGATTAGTTCGCGAAGTTGCTGAAGCTCACTCTCCAAGCCCGATGGAACTGCCGCAGGAGCCGCCGCGGTCGCGGCCGGCTTGTCCGACGAATTGGTCGTGGTGCTGGCAGACTTGGTGTCGTCGTTCGGCTTCGCCGACGAGTCCTTGTCGCCTGACCCGGTCCCCGCCATCGCTGGTGAAGCAGCGAGACCAAGGGCCAAAAGCCATGTTGCAAATGCTCGCATTTCCCTTCCTCCTTGAATTGACTCCCGTTGCTGCGCACAATTCGCTACTGCGTCGGCCTTCGCTCGCTCCGATTTCGTGTGCTGGTGCATCCATGCTGTTGGCGCGAATTCAGACCACAGGCTTGCGACTTGCGTAATCTCAAACAAGCTTTACAACTACGTCTTACGACCTAAATCGGCTGTTCATACCCCACGGTTCGCACGGATTCGCTGCGTCACAGTGGCCCCAAAGTGCAAGCACCTTATGAGGGGGGTTTGAACTACCCGTGACGGCAATGTTAATTCTGCGTTACAACGTAAAGTGAACACGGGTTTCGGGTTAGAGCCCGTCAAGGCCGTACTCCGGGACGTTGTAACAATTGCCGTAGGGTGTGGGTTGCGGGCCCGTGACTTCGCTGTTTTTTCTCCTTCCCGGGACTTACTGCGTTTCGCAGGTTGAGTGGCCCGGCGTGAAGATTAGAGAATCGGGTGCGGCGTCCTGTGGAGCGAGGGACGGATGGAAAATTGCGCGGCTCGATGGAATTCGAGAGCAAGAAATCTCGCGTGACGCGATTCAATTCAAAGAGGAAACGGACGTACGAGAAGGACTACGAGGTCAACTACAACAACACGACTGAGGGAGAAGATTCATCGGTTTCACTGCGCAGAAGAGTAGCGACAAGAAGGGTGTAGCGTCAACCTTTATCGGCGGCAGGAGATGCGGGGGCCGCGGGCGCTGCTTCGACGGAGGGCACGATTCTGCGAAACGGCTTGATGCTGAAAAAACGGAAGCGGCAGGGATCGCAGCGATAGGCGGGAAAACCGAGCCAGCGCTTTAACGTAATCAGAGTGCCAGTCTCGACGCGTTCGCGGGAAATGTGCTCGAGATCGAAATTGCCGCAGCGCGGGCAATGCGCATTGAGCGAAAACGATGTGGCAACTCTCCACGCGAAAAAGCGCTGCTCACACATCATGCAGCGCCAGGGACGCAGCCCCGTGGTGCTGGCGGCGAAGTCGAGGACGCCCCCTCGATGCGACCTGTAGCACTCAACACTGCGACAGCGCGGACAAATCATCGGGCCCCATTCGCGACAACAAATAAAGAGCGGAGCATATCGAAATTGGGCGAGAGGGGCAAGTTGCCCCGAAATGCCCCGCAATGACTGCTCGTGTCATTACCGCAACACCGCGCCATATAGGATAGACTTCGGATTGTGAGTCGGCCATAATCCGCCGTAACTTTTTTGCGGCGGTGCAGCCGCGCTGAAGGAGGCTTGATGAGTTCGACCCCGAACCTGCCGGGCGAAGATCAACCGGTAGTGGTAGAAAGCGGCTCGTTGCCGCGTTGGGTGAGTTTGCTATTCGCAGTGGCGTTCGCGCTGGTGGCCTACTTGCTTTACGCGGGCTACACCGAGCGCGAAGCGGCGAAGAAGGGATTGGACGCCGCGGACAAGAAGACGCAAGCGCTGGCCGCGGAACTGGACAAAACGAATACGCGCATCGCGGATCTGAAGGGCCAGCTGGACGTGACGTCGCAGAAGCTGGGCTTGACGCAGGATGAGCTGGCGCGAGCGCGCACGCTTTCCGAAAACATCAAGCGTGACCAGCTGCGCAGCGACAAGGCGCTGAAGGAACAGATTGGTCAGGTGGAAGCGGACACGTCCACGAAGATCGGTGAAGTGTCGACGGAAATCACGAAGACCAACACCGATGTGGCGTCCACGAAGGCCGACCTTGCCGACACGAAGACCAAGCTGCAGAGCACGATCGGCGACCTGGGCGTGCAGAGCGGACTGATCGCGCGCAACCACGACGAAGTGGAAGAACTGAAGCGCCGTGGCGAACGCGACATTTTCGAATTCGATCTAGTGAAGTCGAATACGCCGCAGCACGTGGGCCCGATTCAGGTGCAACTGAAGAAGGTCGATACAAAGAGATTTAAGTACACGATGAACGTGGTGGCCGACGATAAGAGCATCGAGAAGAAAGACAAGACGGTGGGCGAGCCGATTCAGTTTTACGTGATCGGAGCGCGGCAGCCGTACGAGATCGTCGTGTTCACGCTGAACAAGGATGAAGCGAAGGGCTACTTGAGCACTCCGAAGGCGGGTACTGCGCCGGCTTCGGGCGGGGCGGCGGCACCTGCACCGTCTGGCACGAACTAGTTCGCTGTAACGATTGTAGAGAGAGCGGCGCCCGGAGCGATTGGCCGGAGCCGCTCTCTTCTTTTTCTCCCATGCGATTCGTGAGAACGCCCCTCGCTCGATTCTCTTCCCCGCCGCGTTCGTTCCGTTTTAATAAGCATTTTGAATTTTGGCGCGGTATTGGTGTGTTCGCCGCTGTGGTGTGCTGCTGCGCGTTTGGTGTGGCGGCGCCGCGGGGACAGCAGGCGATTCAGGCGCGAACCGAAATTGTGCGCGTGGCGGTGAGCGTGATGAGTCCGTCAGGAGATTTTGTAGGCGGGCTGACGCAAAAGGATTTTCGCGTGCTCGATCGCGGCGAGCAGACGCCGGTGCTGTCGTTCGCGCCAGACGATGCGCCGGCTAAAGTGGTGGTGATGATCGAAACGAGCCCCGCGGTGTACCTGATCCAAAGCCAGCATCTGGCGGGAGCTTCGGCGCTGCTTCAGGGGCTTGCTCCGTACGATCAGGTGGCGCTGGTGGCGTACGACGATGGGCCACGTGGGCTACTGGATTTCACGTCCGATAAAACGGCGATCGCGGCGGCGATCGGGCAATTGCAGTACGTGCTCGGGACGGGGCAGCTTAATTTTTTCATTTCGCTGGCGGCGGTAATCGATCAGCTCGCGCCGGTGACGGATAAAAAAGCGCTGGTGCTGTTGACGACGGGATTGGATTCTTCGCCGCGCTCGAATTGGAGCGCGTTGACGGCGCGACTGCGCGCGCAGGACGACGTGATTTATCCGGTGGCGCTCGGCGGTGATCTACGCACGGCCAAACCCGACAAGAAAAAGAAGCCGGATCCGGGCGAGCCGCGCAATCCGCTGAGCTTCGCGCAATCGACGGCGGATTTGCAGGCGCTCGCGACGATTACGGGCGGCCGCGCATTTTTCCCGCAGAGCCAGAACGATTTTGTACCGGCATACAAGCAGATTGCGGCGGCGCTGCGGCACCAATATGTGATTGGGATTGCGCCGCAGCACGACGGGAAATTTCACGCGCTTGAGGTGCAGCTCGTAGGAGCAGATGGGCAGCCAATAACGGGCGACGTGAAAAATCCTGCGCCGCGGATTTTTGCGCGCGAGGGATACCAGGCGCCGGCGGAAACTTCGCCACCAACGCCGTAGACGGCTTCTGAACTGGTTCCGATCTGGGCAGGCCACGCATTCGTGGCGTGGCGCATCTCTTGATGGGCTTATAATCCTTGGCTGCCATGCACCGGAAATGCCGCCGTCAGGAGATTCGATGAAATTGCGCGTTCCATACATTCTTGCAGCGATCGCTTTGCCGGTCACGCTGGGCGCGATGGCGCGCCAACAAGCGCAACAATCGCAAGGATCCCCGGCGACTCAAGAGGCTCAGCCGGAGCAGGCGCCGCAAACGCAGCAAGCAGCGTCCCAAGCGCCTCCACAGCAGCAGGCCGCGCCAGCAGTCGTCGATCCGAACGCAATTCGCTACTCGTTCGGCGGAAATGTGGCGCAGATTCCAGCCACTTTTTTGAACAACGTGATTTTCATTCCGATGCAAGTGAATGGCGGGACGCCGGGATTTTTTCTGCTGGATTCGACGGCGGAGAAGACCACGATTGAGCCGAGTGCGGCTCCGGGCGCAACTGGAAATTCGCTTTCGTACGCCGTGCTGAAAATGCCCGGCGTGCAAGTGCCAATGGCGACGCTGCAGGTTGTGGCGCACCCGAAATTTGCGGAGCAGTACGGAGTGAACGTGCGCGGAGTGCTGGGGCGCGATTTCCTGACGCGCACAGTGATTCAGATCAACTATCCCCGCCAGACGCTGCAGATTTACGATCCCGCCGCATTCACATACTCGGGCCAAGGTACGAGTTTCCCCGTGACCGAAACGCCTGCGGGACCTGCAGTGCGCGCGCGATTTCAATTGCACAAAAATTTGGAAGCGCAGTTCGTGTTCGACACGGCGCTGGACTACTCGTACCTGTTTTCACGGGCGTTCACCGATTCGCAGAAAATTTCGGCGTCGCATTTTCACGGGCAGGAGCGAAGCGATCCGCAAATCGACGACGGCGCGAAGATTTTCCTGGGGCGGGTGCGCGCGCTTGAGCTAAAGCCGTACACGGTCGAAAATGCGATCGGCGTTTTCTCGCAGCAGAATTTGAATGGAGTGAAGGATTCGAAAATCGCGGGAGCGATTGGAGGCGGGTTTCTGCGGCGCTTCAATGTGATTTTCGATCTGCCGCACAATCGCGTGATTCTCGATCCAAACCTGCAGATCAACACGCTGGAAGATGCGGACATGAGCGGGCTATCGCTGGTGGCGAAGGGCGGGAACCTGCGCACGTTTGAGGTGGTGGGAGTGCAGAAAGGCACGCCTGCGCACGACGCGGGAATTCAAGTAGGCGACGTGATTACCGGCGTCGATGACGAACCTGCGGCGGACTACACTCTCACCGAATTGCGCGACACCTTCCAAAAATTCGGCAACGAATCGGGTGGACACGCGTACAAGTTGCTGGTGGATCGGAACGGACAGACGCTGACGCTCAAGATGAAGATGCGGCGGATGATTTAGGATTTGGCGGACGCGCGGAGCTAGCTGAATTTCTGCATGGTGCGCGCCATTTCGTGCAAGCGCGCATCGACCTTCGCGAAAATCGAGCCGGCTTTAAATTTTCCAGTGGCGCTGCGTTTCCCCGCGCTTTCGCCGGTGAGGATCTCGATTCCTTGCGAGACATTTTCGACGGGATAGAGATGGAACCTACCGCCGGCGACGGCCTGCACCACTTCTTCCCGCAACATCAGGTCGTCCACATTTTCAGCGGGAATCAGCACGCCCTGCGAACCGGTTAGGCCCTTCAGCTTGCACACATCGTAGAAGCCTTCGATTTTTTGATTCACGCCGCCGATGGGCTGCACGTCACCCTGCTGATTCACCGAGCCGGTGACGGCGAGATCCTGCCGGATGGGAACTTCGGAAAGCGCGGAGAGCAACGCATAAATTTCGGTGGTGCTGGCGCTATCGCCATCGACACCGGAGTAAGACTGTTCAAACGCGATGCTGGCGGAAAGCGCGAGCGGCTTATCCTGCGCGAAGGTGCGGCGGATGAAGCCGCCGATAATTTCGACGCCTTTATCGTGGAAGCGCCCGCTGAGCCTAGCTTCGCGCTCGATATTGATGATGCCGATTTTTCCGGGTGATGCCGAGGCGGTGATGCGGACGGGCTTGCCGAAAGCGTAGCCGCCGACTTCGAGGACGCTGAGGCCGTTGACCTGGCCGATGCGGCCGCCGTCGGTATCGATAAAAATTAAATTCTGCTCGACCATCTCGCGGATTTTCGTTTCGATGAGGTTGTGGCGCTCGATTTTCGCGTCTAGGGCTTCGCGAACGTGTGCGCCGGTGACGACTTCGGCGCCGCGTCCTTTCGCGATGTAGGAAGATTCGCGCGCGAGGTCGGCGAGATCGAAGAAACGCGTGGTGATTTTGCCGCGGCGGCCGGCGAGACGCACTCCGTGCTCGAGAATCGCGGCGAACGCGTCGCGATCGAACGCGAGCAGTTTTTCGTCGTCGCAAATTTTCCGCAGGCGGCCCGCGTAGTGGTGGATCACGTCGTCGGACCATTTCATTTCTTCGTCGAACTCGACGCGGATCTTGAAAATCTTTTTGAAGTCTTCCTCGAAATCGTAGAGCAGCTCATACATCTCGCGGTCGCCGATCAGGATGATCTTCACATGGACGTCGATCGGCTCTGGCTTCATCGCCGCGGATGGAAACGGGAAGAAGGCGTCAACCGGCTGAATTTCGAGTTTGCCGTGATTGAGCGTGCGTTTGAGCGTGCGCCACACGCCGGTTTCAGTGAGCGTATCGAGCGCGTACATCACCAAAAAACCGCCGTCGGCGCGGAGCAGCGAGCCGCCTCGAAGATCCATGAAGTCGGAGCTCCATCCGCCGCGGGAGTCGTAACTGCGATTCACGGTGCCAAAGAGATTGGCGTACGTAGGGATCGTTTCGAAGATGACGGGACAGGTGTCCGATTCGCCGTGCGCGAGGATCACGTTGACGCCGTACACGCGGAAGGGATCGCGTTCCTGCCTCTCCGGTTTCAGTCCGGCAATGCCTTCCGATGGTGGCGATGCGTCGTCTTCGCCTTCGCGCTCCTTGAAGGGATCGAGATTGTCGAGAATGTGGTGGCGGACTTCTTCGAGATATTCGCTGATCTGCGTGCTGGGATATTTTTCTTTCAGCTCTTCGATGACGCCATCGACGAGCACCGACGCGGCTTCCTGCTCGAGATAACTCATCTCGCTGGCGAGTTCGCGCGAAAGTGAAAGCGTCTTGCGGTAAACGACGGTGAATTCCTGGCGGAACTGGTCGTACTTGCGCTCAAGGTCCTCGGCGGCGGCGCTTTCGATTTTGCCTTCCTGCACCATCTTGGGGACTTCTTCGATGGGCACCATCTGACCTTCGAGCACGGGAAAAATTTCTGGAAGCGCGACTGCGCCGACTTGCATGCGGCCGAGCGCAAACTGTTCGCGCGCGATGCGGCGAGTGAAATCGTCCATCAATTCTTTTTCGCGCTGAGTGAAGCGCTCGACGATGCGCGTTTTCTGGCGCTGGAACGGCTCGCCTTCGAATACTTGAGGAATGCGGCGGCGGAGAAAGTCGATGCCGGAGTCGGTTTCTTTTTTGAAGGCGTTGGCCTGGCCGCGCGGAAGGGTGAGTAGGCGCGGTCGGTCGGCATTCTTGAAATTATTGACGTAGCAGCGATCCGGCGCGGCTTTCGATTCCGGATGCAACGCTTCGACCATGCGCACGATCATGCCGCCGCGGCTGGTGCCGGAGAGGCCGCAGACGAACACGTTGTAGCCCGGTGCGGCGAGTTCGACGCCCATTTTCAGCGCGTTGACGGCGCGCTCCTGGCCGGGCTCGCCGGTGGAGGGCGCGACTTCGGCCGTGGTTGCAAACGGAATGCGCGCGGGATCGCACTGCCAGCGCAATTTTTCGGGCGGCAGAGTGGGGTGCTTCGGTTTCGAATTTTTGGGCGAATTTTTCTTCAATGGACGCGTTTCCGTTCGTTTGGCGCGCGCTACTGTAGCACGGAGGTCAGGGCGCGGGCGTGGTTCCGCGTTTAGGCAGCACGGTGGCGCCCGGGCGCGTGCCGGCGGCGTACAGATCGAGAATGCTGGCGAACGTGGCGACGATGATGGGGCCGAGGACGAGTCCCAACATGCCGAACACTGCGATGCCGCCCAGCACAGAGATGAAGACGACGAGGCCGCCCATTTCAGCGCGCCCGCTGATCACCCACGGGCGGATCACGTTGTCGACGAGGCCGACGACCACTCCGCAGACCACGGCGAGGATGATGCCCGCCACGGGGTGGCCCTGCACCATCAGGCTGATCACCGCCGGAACCCAGATCAGCGCGGAGCCGACGACAGGGACGAGCGAGAAAAATCCCATCATCACGCCCCAGAAAACGGGCGCTGCGATCCCGGTGGCTGCGAAAGCGATGCCGCCGAGGATACCGTGCGCGGCGGCGGCTACGGCGCTGGAGACGACGCTTGCGAAAATCAGGTCGTGCGCTTCGCCGATCATGCGATCGCGGTGCTCGCGTTCGAACGGGAGGACCACGCGCATGCGCTCGACGATCGAATCGCCATCGCGGAACAAATAGAACATCGCGAGAATCATCACCGAGAGGTGAAACAAGAACGCGGCGGTGTTGCGGAGAATCGCGCCGACGCGCGTCGCGCCGAAGGCGGCGGCTTGATCGAAATATTTCGCGACGAGCGTGGGAAGGTCGGTCTTATTTTCTTCCGGCAGGCGGTCCTGCAGGCTCAGCCAGAGTTTGTTGACCCAATCGAAGTGGCCGCTCTGCACCTGCGACTGCACGTGAGTGATGGCCTGCACGCCTTGCTTGACGAAGGCGGTCATGACGAGCACCGTCGGCACGATGAGGATCAGAGTGACGACGACGGTCATGATCAGCGCGGCGAGCGTGGGACTGATTTTTGCGGAGAGGCGGTCGTAATAAGGATGCGTGATCACGACGACCACAACGGCCCAGGCCAGCGGCGCGAGGAACGGCGAGAAGACCAGAAACGTCAGGTAAGCGATGACGATCACGATGCCGTAAAACAGCACCGTGCCAAGGCGTTGCTGCGTGGATTTGTCGCTCGAATTGGCGCTCAATTGTTCGCTGAACCTCACATTGACAGATAGAGGCTTACTCCTCGTTTGTCAACCATATACGGCGTAAACGCGCTGGTGCGCAGGCGGGCGTGCGTTTGCGCATGGTACACTCGCGGCTCGGCGCGATTCGCGGCACCCATATCGATCGCACCGACTTTCCTTATGACTTCAGACGCCAAGCCGGCCTGCCCGCACAAGCGCACGCAAGTGATTGCGAAGGACAGCGACGCGCAGTATGTGGAGTGCCTGGACTGCGGCGAAATTCTAGAGGTCGGCGAGCTGCCTGCGGGCGAGACGTCAGGTGAGAGTTCGGGCGAGTCACTCTCCGACGCCTAGCGTAGCCTCACACCTCTCCGCTGTTACTTCATAGAAACTCACTTGTGTCGCAATGCCTTTTCGGGAGTAGAATGCGGCGAAAT